>JAESGY010000454.1_pt1 | contig 16768 bp, 17 predicted proteins | sample 9269841 | NCBI WGS metagenome assembly JAESGY01 (sample SAMN17022865, study PRJNA683097) | algae metagenome | isolation source: Spirirestis rafaelensis WJT71-NPBG6 and co-occurring heterotrophs from... | place: USA: Pinto Wells, Joshua Tree National Park, Colorado Desert, CA | collected 2006-08-15
GCTATCTCCGGACACAGTTCCAGCGCCTGCGCCAGCGCCGCGGTCCGAAGAAGGCGGTCTGCGCCGTCGCCGCCTCCATGCTGACCGCCATCTGGCACATGCTGCGCGACGGCACCGTCTACCAGGACCTCGGGGCCGACCACTTCCACAAGCGCTCCCCCGAGCGACAGGCGCAATACTTCGCGCGCCAGATCGCCAAGCTCGGCTTCACCTGCTCCATCACGCCCGCCCCCAGCGTGGTTTCTGCCTAGCCCCCCTCGGCGCCGTCGTGCAGGCGCCAAAATCGCGCCCCGTCAGGACAGCGACAACGCCGCAAGCGCCAACCCCGAGGCGACTGCCATCGAGCACGCGGTAGCGGACGCGCCTCAGGTCGTGGAGGCATTGGGCGAGGTCCCGGTGGAGTCTGGGGGCGAGCGGGAAAGCGCGGTTCACCGATCCCGCTCCCGCCAGCCAAAGGAACCTCGTTGGGCTACGGCCGGGAAGGAGCGGCGCGGCAGGCTCAAGTAATCGGGCGCCGTCAATCTCTGGCCAGCGCTCCCGGTTGCGCCGCCCTCAAAAGAGCATCGGCATGGGCTCGACCGTGACTGGCGGACTGCCGTGTTGCTGGTGGACTCGCTGTGGCAGGACGACCACCCGAAGTGGCTCTACGCCGCGTCTGGCACGGGCAAGCCCGATCGCGTCTTCGGGCGCCAACGACCAGCAGGGCGAGGCCGACGTACCTTCTCGCAAGATCGCGTCCGGCCAGCGCCCCACCACAACGTCGGCGACCTCGGCCAGGGCGACTGCCGAGTGCCGGATGAGCAGCAACGCCGTGCCGTCGCCGAAAGCCATGCCCGCCAGGGCCACGCCTCGCCACCGTGCGTGCTTTCGGGCCGCGCGGTCCCTCACGTCCCGGCAGGCACGACGCAGGTGCGGGATAGCGGCCCGCAGTTCACCGGGAAGATGTTGCAGCGGGAGGACGGCGAGGCTGACCGGCTCGGGTCCACGCGTCATCCAGCGCTGGATGCCGACCCACCAGCGCCTTATTAACGTCCTGCCACACCATTGACATCCGGCTGACCGGCAGGTCCAAGGCCGACCGTCATCGGAGCGCCGGCCTTTCCGGGCTCTCATGCATCGGTCCAGGCGGTTTGCCACGTAGGCATCGTCGCTGGCGTGCAACGCGTCGATGACCCCTTCCTGCATGGCCGCCATCTCGGCCATTTGGCGGCGAGTGGTCATCCCCTCCCTGGCCGGTCCGGCGCGCTTCCATCATGCTCTGCGGCCGCCCTGCCAAGCTGCTTTCCCACGGCTCGCCCTATTTGCTGCGGCTGATCCCGCCGGGCCGTCGCCTTCTCCCGCCCCGTGTTGGTCGGCGTGTTGCCCACTCCGACTGAGGCGGATCGCCGCGTGATGAATTCGCGTGCGCGCATCATCTCTCTCCTGCTGACACGCGTATTTATGTGGCGGGGACTTCCGAGCCGATGCGACCTCGCGGTCGTCGCACCAGCTATCCGGCGAAGGCGCATCCCGTGGATGCCTCCTGCTTGCGCACCCGGTTGACCTCCAGAGTCACTGGCCCGACGCTGGCCCTCTTGGCTGGCGAGCAGCCGGATTTGGGAGGAGAACGAGATGTCGGACTTTGGCCGGAGGCAGCCTGACAATACCGCTGAACCACCCGGCTCGCCGGACAGCCCGAAGCCGCACGGTGACAAGCTGGCCGGGGCGGTGCAGCGCGCGGGCGGGGATGGGCGTCCCGGTCAAGAGGCCGGTGCCTCCGACAGTGCGCCCGGCACGCCGGACAGTCCCAAGCCGCACGGGGACAAGCTGGCTAATGCGGTGCGAGCGGCAGCGAAGGGAGGCCAGCCGGATCGCTGATCCGGGTCGCCCGGGATCGGCGCCCCAGTTGGGAGCGGGTATTCTTTAGCTGCTCTATGCGATAGCTACACCAATCATGTGCTGAGTCGGCCGCCCCTCCACAACTGATGGCAGAGATGGCGTTCGTTAAGGTTTGTGGCATCCAGAGCTTCGAGGATGCGAGCACCGCTCTGGACTGTGGGGCCACCGCGCTCGGATTCCTACTCGGCCTCACCCACCGCGCCGAGGACGGGATCGGCGAGGCGGAGGCGCGCAGCATCGTTCGGTGCCTGCCCGCGAAGGCCGAGGCCGTGCTGGTTACCCATTTGCGCGACCCGGAGCGGGTCGCCGCCCTCGCGGCGTCGGTCGGCACTCGCGCCATCCAAGTCCACGACGACATGACGGTTCCTGACCTGCGGCGACTGCGCGCACTGGTGCCGGGCATGCGGCTGCTGAAGGCGGTGCATGTGACCGGCGATGCCGCGCTTGGTCACGCCCTCGCCTACACGGCGGCCGCCGATGCGCTCGTCCTTGACACACGGACTGCGGATCGGCTTGGCGGCACCGGGCAGACCCACGACTGGTCCGTCAGCGCCCGGGTCGTCGCAGCGGCCGCGCCGCTGCCGGTCTAACTCGCCGGGGGGCTGCGCCCGGAGAACATCGTGGACGCGATCGCGCGGGTCCGCCCGGCCGGGGTGGACGTGAACTCCGGCGTGGAGGACGCCAGCGGGCGGAAGGACCCGGTGCGGATGCGCGAGTTCGTAACCCATGCCAGGGCTGGGCTGTGAGGTGCCTGCACCGAGACCTCGGGTCCGGGGGGCGATTCCACTCCCGCGCGCGACCTCCGCGGAAGTCAGGGGTGACGACCGATGTGGCTCGGGACTCTGGCGTTGGTCGTGGCGGCTGCTTTCACGGGTGCGGCCGTCTACATCAACGCCGCTGAGCGGCCCGCGCGTCTCACGCTCGATGATCGGGCACTGCTGGCCCAGTGGAAGCCGAGCTACAAACGTGGCCTCGCCATGCAGGCCAGCCTCGCCGTCCTGGGCGGGCTGCTGGGCATCGCCGCCTGGATCACAAGCTCCGACTGGCGCTGGCTGCTCGATGGGCTCGTCCTCCTGGCCAACTGGCCGTATACCTACTTCGCCATCATGCCGACCAACAACCGACTGATGAGCACGCCCGAGGCGCAGGCGGGCGTGGAGACCCGACGGCTCATCGAGCACTGGGGACGACTACACGCGGGACGCAGCGGCCTCGGCGCTACCTCTGTCTTGCTGTTCCTCTGGGCCGCTGCCCGGTAGACCACCCATGGGCAGCGGGCCAACTGCCCCGAGGACGGGAGGAGATCGCCGCCATGACCACCACGATGCGCGCGCTGCTCGGCTTCGCCGCCGCCGCCGTCTCCGTGCTGACCTTCCACCAGGGCATGTGGGCGCTGCTGCATGCGGCCGGGCTCATGCCGCCCGCGCCCTACCCCACCGATCCCGTGCCGCCGCTTGGCGTGCCGCGGATCGTCAACTTCTGCTTTTGGGGTGGGCTGTAGGGCCTCGCTCCGCCTGTCCGACCCGGGCCTCGATGCCGCCGAGCGGATGGGCGAGGCCGACGCTCTGCGGGCGGCCCACCACATGCCGCGGCGGCTCGTGAACGTCGGACCGACGGGGCGGGAAAGGTTCTCCATCAACGGGCGGTCGATCGATCGGCTAATCGGCAATCAACAACTCAACCTCCTGCGGTGCGACATCAAGCGGGTGCTGTACGGCCGTGTCCGCGATGGCGTGGAGACCGCTGCCCCTCTCTGCTTCGGAGAAATTTCGGGCTGGGGCTATCCGCGGCTGCTGCCGACGACCCGATATCCGAAATCCTCTTCCGGATCATCTCCGAGCCATTCTGCCTGATCGCCGTTGATGGCAGGCTGGTCCGTGAACCGCCCGCTCTTGATCGCGCGGCGCCTCAAAACCTCCAGCCGCTCGGCTTCCGGTTCGCCGTGGCCCGACAACTCCGCGGCATGGGCGAGAACTTCGGCGTGGTCATAGTGCTTCCGCAGCATGTCTGCGGAAGTCCCCATGACTTTCTCCAGCCGCTCGTAGGTCCACCCGCGGACAATGGCCCGTGTAGCGAAGTAGTGCCTCATGCTGTACGGCACCCTGTCGAGCCCAGTTTTGGGATCGACCAAAATGTTGAACTTCGTGCGGTCCTCGATTTCCCTGAGCAGCCTCTTGAACGGCGGGGCGAAGTTGGGGCACCTGCCGGTGCTGGGGAGGGCGAATAGCGGCGTGTTCTTTCCCAACCCGCGCTCCTCGCGCCACTGGAGGAGGTTCCGCAGCACAGTGGGTACATCGAAGACGTCGTTCAGGTAGACAAATGCCGTGCGCTCGATCCCATACTTGCCCTGGTTGGGGAGGATCGGGATGCGGATGGTATCGACCTCGCCCCGGCCGTTCGGACCCGGCCTCTTCTCGAAGATGACCTGCCGAGGCAGGATCAACTCCATCTCCTCTCCGGGGCGAATGCCCGTGCAAGTGGCGAGCGCCACATAGGCACGGAGCAGGTAGCGGACCTCAACCGACTTCTCCTGCTCCCACTCCCGGCCGCCGCCCTCATCAACCCAGGCGTCCGTCATGAGGTCGCGCATCGCCTCGACATCGGCGAATGTGAAGGACGGGTTCGGCTGCGCCTTGCCAAACCCTCTCTGCGAGATGGCGGGCTTGTCGTCCTCCTTGATCCACCCCTTCTCGACCGCCCGGTCGAGCACCTTTTGGAGGCTGTGGTTCCAACTGCCAATGGTGCTCTGGCCCGGCGTTACCATCGCGCCCTTATCAGGCCCACGCCGCGCCTCGACCTTCTGGTCGCGCGCCCAAGCATTGAGCATCGCGCGGGTAAGGTCTGCGACGGGAATGTCGCGGAAGGTCGGGACGAGCCGGTTGCGGATGGTCGAGACGTGGCCGTCGAGCGTGTTCACCTTCCCCGACGACCTACCATAGCGGGCGATCGCCTCGCCCCGCCTCTTCAGCAGTTCTTCTAGCACATCGGCAGCGGCTTCGCCGAAGGTCCGCTCCGCTCGCGGTGGCTCCACCTTCGCCTGCCGCGCGGGTTGCGGGAGGCCACTTGCGCGAAGTTGCTCCCGCTTCGCCAGTTCATCGCGGGCGTTGTCTGCGGCCACCGCGAGATCAGACGTCTGAAGGCTGAAGGGCTTGGACCACACCTTCTCGCCCGGCAGCCTGACCTGTGCCTCGTAGGTCGGGTTGGTCGGCCCGCGGCGCCAGCGGATCAGCCGAATGCGGTCGGCATACCGGGGGTTTGGGTGGGCCTTAATCTCCTGGGATTGGTCGCCGTGGCGGCGGGTGTTGGCCAAGCGTCAGGCTCCGGTGCGTCGCCCCGCTCCTACACGGCCACAAGTCACAGATCAAATCACATAGCTCATATGCCTTTGATTTTCCTATGGTCACTGCCTATGAAAATCGCAGTGTCGGTGGTTCGATTCCGCCCCTGGGCACCATTCCTTCCGCGTTGTTCCGCCCCATCGCGCGCTAGCCATTTCTAAACACCTGGCCTGCAGCATCCCGTCATTCGCACGGGACCGCATCTCCATGTCATCGCCCCCCGCCACCTTTTAGTCCGACCGGCCCGGCCGCGGCGCATCCCGCGCCTGGGCCGCGGCCTGTGCGGGACTGGCGCTCGGCGTCCCGGGTGGCCTGATGCTGGCCGCATTGCACCAGCGGGAGCCCTGGCCGGTGGCAGCCGCCCTTGCCTTCGGCCTGCTTGCCCTGGCGGCCCTGCTGCATCGCCGCCCAGGCCATGTGGCGCCCCCAGCGCGTCTCCGCGCGACGACGGATGGACTCACCGGCCTTGCCGATGCGCCGATGTTCCGCGTCGGCCTTGCCGCGGCACTGGCCGAGGCCCGGCCGGACCGCCCGCCCGCCGTCATCACGCTGGAACTCGACGGCTTCACCGCCATCCGCGACACGCTGGGCACGGCGGGAGGTGACGCGCTGCTGCGCCAGGCGGCAGAGCGCCTGCTCGGCACCGCCCGGGCTGATGACCTGGTCGCCCGCCTGTCCGGCGCCGAATTCGCCGTGCTGCAACGCATCGACACCCAGCCCGAGGCAGCGGCGCGCTTCGCCGGCCGCCTCGTGCATGAACTATCCCGTCCCTACGACCTGCATGGCAGGCCACTGATCTGCGGCGCGGTCGCCGGCATCGCCGTGGCGGCACCCGGAGTTGGGGCCGAGGCGTTGCTGGCGCAGTCCAACCTCGCGCTGCAGCGCGCCCGTGCCGAAGGCCAGGGCACCGCCCGTTTCTTCGAGCCGGGGATGGACGCTGTCCTCACCGCCCGCCATGCGCTGGAAGGCGCGCTGCGCCAGGCCGCCGCGGCTGAGGATTTTTCCCTGCACTACCAGCCGGTCTTTGATCTCCGCAGCCGCCGCCTGCTGGGCTTCGAGGCGCTGTTGCGCTGGACCCATCCGGAGCGCGGGCCCGTCTCGCCTGCCGACTTCGTCCCGCTGCTGGAGCAGACCGGGCTGATCCTGCCGGTCGGCGCCTGGGTGCTGCGCACCGCCTGCCGGGAGGCGCTGCGCTGGCCCGACCCCATCGGCGTCGCGGTGAACCTCTCCCCGGTGCAGTTCCGCCGGGCCGAGGTGCTGGCGGCTGTGCGCACCGCCCTCGACGAGACCGGGCTCGCGCCGCACCGCCTGACGCTCGAGATCACCGAGGGCCTGCTGCTGCAGCACACGGAGGAGGTGCTGGAGACCCTGGCGCAGTTCCGCGCCCTCGGCATCGGCATCGCGCTCGATGATTTCGGCAGCGGCTATTCCAGCCTCGCCTATCTCTGGCGCTTCCGCTTCGACATGCTGAAGATCGACCGTGCCTTCGTCCGCGCGCTGCGGCGGGACGGCAAGGCGGCCGCGATCATCGAGTCGATCGTCGGCCTCGGGCACAGCCTGGATCTGCGCATCACCGCGGAAGGCGTGGAGACGGAGGAGCAATTGGCCGCCCTCTCCGGCGTCGGCTGCGACGAGGCGCAGGGCTTCCTGCTGGGAAAGCCGATGCCGGCGGAGCAGGCCCAGGCGCTGGCGCAGGGCGAAGGACGCATCGCGTCACTGGCCGCCGCCTGATCGGGAAGGGCCCTGCCCTCCCCGCCCCCCTCCCGCCAGGCCAGACCCTGGCCTGGACCGGTACGGGCTTGCGCTACCGGCCCAGCACCTCGTCCGTATGCTCGCCCAGATACGGTGCCGGCAGCGCCGAACGCGGCCGCTGCCGATCGAAGCTGATCGGCAGGCCGACCACGCGCACGCCGCTTTCCGGCAGGGTCTGCATAATGTCCACGGCCGAGAATTGCTCGCTGGCGGCCACCTCGCCGATATCGTTCACCGGCGCGCAGGGCACGCCCGCCGCCTCCAGCGCCACGACCCAGTGGTCCCGCGGCTTTGTCCGCAGCACCTCCGCCACCAGCGGCACCAGCACGGTCTTGTTCCGCACCCGCTCGCGGCTCCTGGCGAAGCGCGCATCCTCCGCCCATTCCGGATGGCCGAGCACCTTCGCGCAGCGCGCCCAGAGCCGGTCATTGCCGGCGGCGAGGCACATCGGCCGGTCCGCCGTCTCGAAGACCTGATAGGGCACGATCACCGCCGCGCCGGTGCCGTGCCTTCGGGGAACCTCACCGGTCGCCAGGTGCTGGTTGACCTGCCCCTCCACCCAGAAGACTGCCGTCTCGAAGAGCGAGGTATCGACCAGGCAACCGCGCCCGGTGCGGTCGCGCTGCCGCAGCGCCGCCAGCGCGCCGATGGTGCAGAAGAGGCCCGTCGCCTTGTCATTGATCGAGGCGCCGCAGAAGGTCGGCGGATCCTCCGGCCTCCCCGTCATGCTCATCATGCCGCCATAGGCCTGCAGCAGCGGGTCGAAGCCGGGCTTGAGGCGCATCGGGCCCTGATAGCCGAAGGCCCAGATCGAGCAGTAGACGAGCCGCGGATGCCGCTCCAGCATCGCCTCCGGCCCGATGCCGATCTCCTCCACCACACCGGGGCGGAGGTTCTGGATCAGGATGTCGGCGGTCTCGCACAGCCGGTGCAGCGCCTCGATGTCCTCGGGCTTCTTCAGGTCCAGGACGACGCTGCGCTTGTTGCGGTTCTGGCTGTGGAAATAGAGGCTGGTCTCGCCATCCGGCCCGAAGGGCGGGCCCCAGATGCGGGCATCGTCGCCGCCATCCGGCTTTTCGATCTTGATGACCTCGGCGCCCATATCGGCCAGCACCGCCCCGGCCAGCGGCCCGGCCAGCGCCTGGCCCACCTCGATCACGCGCACCCCGTCCAAGGGCAGACTCATCGCATCCTCCATGCTTTCGCGGGAGGATAGGGGCGCCCGGCGCGGGCTGGCGAGAGGGCGAGCGCCGCCCATCACCCGGAAAGGTCCCGGCCCGGCGACAGCCCGCGCAATATGGGCCTAAGCTGCCCGCGGGAAACGTCCAGGGAAAAGCCGCCGATGAGCAGCAACGCCTTCACCCATTACATCCCGGTCCGGGAGGACTGGCTGGCCCGCCGGACCGAGGAAGCGCTCGACCCCACCCTGCCGATCGTCGATCCGCACCATCACCTCTGGGACCGGCCGGACTGGCGCTACCTGCTGCCGGAGTTGCTGGCCGACACCGGCCAGGGCCACAACATCGTCTCCACCGTCTTCGTGCAGTGCCGCGCCATGCACCGCGCCGAGGGGCCGGAGGCCTACCGGCCGGTCGGCGAGACCGAGTTCGTCAACGGCATCGCGGCGATGAGCGCCTCGGGCGGCTACGGCCCCACCAGGGTCTGCGAGGGCATCGTCGGCCATGTGAACCTGCAGATCGGCGCCGAGGCCAGGGACGTGCTGGAGGCGCATATGCGCGCCGGCGGCGGGCGTTTCCGCGGCATCCGCCACATCACCGCCTGGGACCCGGACCCGGTCATCATGAACCCGGCCTATACCCCGCCGAAGGACATCCTGTTCCGCGAGGACTTCCGCGCCGGCTTCGCCCAGCTCGCGCCGCTCGGCCTGTCCTTCGATGCCTGGCTCTACCACCCGCAGATCCCGGACCTGACGGCGCTCGCCCGCGCCTTCCCGGAGACGCCGATCGTGCTCGACCATGTCGGCGGCCCGCTCGGCATCCGCGGCTATGCCGGGCAGCGGGAGGAGGTGTTCCGGTCGTGGCGCGCGGCCATGGCGGAGCTCGCCACCTGCCCGAATGTCTGCGTGAAGCTCGGCGGCCTCGGGATGCGCATCAACGGCATGGGCTTCGAGGAAAAGACCGAGCCGCCTTCCTCGGAGGAGCTGGCCGCGGCCTGGAAGCCCTGGATCGAGACGACGATTGGCCTCTTCGGCGCCGACCGCTGCATGTTCGAGAGCAATTTCCCCGTGGACAAGGGCAGCTACAGCTACGGCGTCTTCTGGAACGCCTGCAAGAGGCTGGCCGCCGGTGCCTCGGCCGATGAACGGACCGCGCTGTTCAGCGGCACGGCGCGGCGCTTCTACCGGCTTGGCTAGAGCAGATCGCGGGAAGCCGTGAACGACCGGACGCGTGAATCTGCTCGAAAGACAAATATTTCCAGCGGATCGCGGAGGGGGGTGACCCTGCCCGGAAAACAAGGAGCACCAGCGGATGGGTGTTCAGTGTTCAACGCAATCCGCAGCGGGACAGATCGGGGAGGAGCGAGATGCCGCTCCTCCCCGATGGCCGCCTGCAAACCGCCGCAGGCCGCAGATCACCGAAGGGCGTGGAGGCCCGGATGCGCGACTTCGCCATCCGGACCACGACCCGCCGTGGAGTGCCTGCCATCCCGAATGACCCGCACGGCAGCGGAAGGGCTCGGCGGGCGCCCCGCCCGGTTCAGCCCAGCACCTTCGCCAGCAGCTCCGCCGTGCGGCCATTGGCGATGGTCGCCGCGCGCGCATCCCAGGCATGGCCGCCCATGCGCGCGAAGGCGTGGTCCACGCCCGGATAGACATAGGCGCTGACCTGCTTGTGGCCCTTCAACCCCTCCAGGATCTTCGCCTGCGCCTCCGGCGGGACGAATTTGTCCTTCTCGGCGATATGCAGGATCAGCGGCGCCTTGATGTTGCCGGCCTCGCCCAGCAGCCCCTCCAGCCCCACGCCGTAATAGCTGATATTCGCATCCGCATCGGTGCGCGCCGCCGCCATATAGGCCAGCCGCCCGCCGAGGCAGAAGCCCATGGTCGCCACCTTGCCATTGGCGCCCTGCATGCTTCGGGCATGCGTGATGGTGGCCTTCAGGTCCTCCACCGCCTTGTCCTGGTCCATGCCCTGCATCAGCTTGAAGGCCTTGTCCCACTGCGCCTGGCCGGCATCGGGGTCGAGCTGCACGCCCTTCTCCTGCCGCCAGAACAGGTCGGGGCTGATGGCGATGAAGCCCATATCGGCCACCCAGTCGCTCAGCGCGCGCATGGTGGCGTTCACGCCAAAGATCTCCTGGATCATCACCACCGCGCCGGCGGGCGTCTGCTTCGGCATGGCGACATAGGCGCCGAACGTCCCGCTGCCATCGGCGGCGGCGATTTCGATCTCTGGCATGGTCCCCTCCTTGTCTCGGGCGTTGCGCGCGGCATCTAACCATCCATGCCGCGCCTTGCCACGCCCCTTGCCGCGACGATCTGCGCCGGATTGCTGGCGGGGGCCGGCCCGATCCACCCGCCCCAGTCGCTGGAGGGCGCGGGTTGGACCCATGCCCAATGGCACGGGGTGGAGCCGGCGCGCTTCCGCGCGCTGGGCGATGGCCTGGCGGTGGAGGGTGTGGCGCAGGGCAGCTTTGTCTGGCGCCGGGTGCAGGGCCAGCCGGCCTGCCTCTCCTGGCGCTGGCGGGTGGATCAGGGCCCGCCGCCGACCGACCTGACGCGGCATGGCGGGGATGACCGCGCCCTGTCGGTCGCCATCGGCTTCGCCGGCTGGCCGCCGCAGGTGAGCACCTGGCAGCGCACCCGCCATGCCATGGCCCAGGCCATGGCCGGCGGCCACCCCCTGCCACGGAGCGTGCTGATCTATGTCTGGGGCGGCACGGGGCGGGAGCCGGCGGCCTTCCCCAGCCCCTATCTGCTCGGCCTCGGGGTGGTGCGGGTGCTGCGCCCGGCCGATGCGCCCCGCGGCCAGTGGTTCGAGCAGCGGGCGAATCTGGCCGCCGACTGGCAGGCCGCCTTCGGCGCGGCGCCGCCGCCCTTGCAGGAAATCGCGATCGGCACCGATGTGGACGACACGCGCAGCCGGGTCGAGGCCAGGGTGGAGGCGATCCGGTTCGGGCCCTGCCCCTGATACTTGGCTCATGAAGTCCCGACCTGCGGCCCGCGGAGCGGGCCGAGCGCGCGAATGCGCGCCGCGGCCAATACCGCGAAGCCAAGGCCCGGAGGGCCGCCGGCGTTTGAGGCAGGACATGCGTCAGCATGTCCTGAGCCAGGTATGAGCCGGCCTCCGGCGCCCTGCGCCCGCGACAAGACAGGGGCAGGCCGCCTCGCCAGTGGCCCGGCCTTGTATCGGCCGGGCCAGGCAAGCCTGCCGCGTTAATGGGCGACCGCACCGCCGCAACCAGCCGCCCTCCCGGGGCTTACCGTCCCCGAGGAGAGCAGCCCATGCGCGACACGCCCGGCCCCACCACGGCCGACCGCTTCGAGACCGACGTCCCCGCCCGGCTCGACCGGCTGCCCTGGAGCGGCTTTCACTGGCGCGTCGTCTTCGCCCTCGGCATCACCTGGGTGCTGGACGGGCTGGAGGTCACGCTGGTGGGCAGCCTCGCCGGCGCCATCCACCAGAGCCCGACTCTCGCCCTCACCGAAACCCAGATCGGCCTCACCGCCTCGGCCTATCTGATCGGCGCTGTCGTCGGCGCGCTTGGTTTCGGCTGGCTGGCGGACCGGATCGGGCGGCGGCGGCTCTTCTTCGTGACGCTGATCGTCTACATGCTGGCCAGCATCGCCACCGGCTTCGCCTGGGATTTCTGGTCCTTCGCCCTGTTCCGCGCGCTGACCGGCGCCGGCATCGGCGGCGAATACGCCGCGGTGAACTCGGCGATCCAGGAGCTGATCCCCGCGCGCTACCGCGGCACCACCGACCTCGCCGTCAACGGCACCTTCTGGGGCGGCGCCGCGATCGGCGCGGTGGTGGCGCTGGTGGTGCTCGACCCCGCGATCATCGACCCGGAGATCGGCTGGCGTGGCGCCTTCATCGTCGGCGGCGCGCTTGCCATCGTTGTCCTCTTCATCCGGCGCTTCCTGCCGGAGAGCCCGCGCTGGCTGATGCTGCACGGCAGGCCGGAAGAGGCACAGCGGATCATCAGCGATATCGAACGGCAGGTGGCGGCGCAGCGCGGCCCGCTGCCGCCGACCACCTACGGGCCCATCGTGCTGAGCCGGCGCGGCGCGGCCTCCCTGACGGAGGTCTGGCACGCCATGTTCCGCTCGCACCGGGACCGCGCGGTGCTCGGCCTCGTCCTCATGTCCTGCCAGGCCTTCTGCTACAATGCGGTCTTCTTCACCTATGCGCTGGTGCTGACGAAATTCTACGGCATTCCCGCGCATGAGGTCGGGTGGTTCATGCTGCCCTTCGCCCTCGGCAACCTGATGGGGCCGCTGTTGCTCGGCCGGTTCTTCGACACGATCGGGCGGCGGCCGATGATCACCGGGACCTATGCCCTGTCCGGCCTGCTGATGGCGGGCACCGGCATGGCCTTCGCCGCCGGCTGGCTCTCCGCCTGGGAACAGACATTGGCCTGGACGGTGATCTTCTTCTTTGCCTCGGCCGCCGCTTCCGCCGCCTATCTGACCGTCGGGGAGAGCTTCCCGCTGGAGATGCGGGCGATGGCCATCGCGCTGTTCTATGCCGTGGGCACCGCGGCGGGCGGGGTGGTGGGCCCGACGCTGTTCGGCTCGCTGATCGAGGGCGGGCAGCGCACGAACATCATGTGGGGCTATCTGACGGCAGCCACGCTGATGCTGGCAGCGGCGGCGACCGAATGGCGCCTCGGCTTCGCCGCCGAGGGCAAGCCGCTGGAGGAGGTCTCGGCCCCGCTTTCGGCCCGGGGCGGGGCGGGGCGGTAGACGGGGCGGCCAGGGCGGATCGCGGGAGGCCGTGCACGACCGGACGCGCGCCTCTGCCCGGACACCAAGGAGCGACGTGGATTGGTGTCCGGTGGTGAACGCCATCCGCCACAAGGGTCTTGCCGCCGGCGACGCTCCGCGCGACGGGCCGGGGCAATTCGCTGGCGTGTTGCGGCGAAAACGGCTTATAAAGACAACAACCCATAGTTGCTGGATCGAAGCCCAGGACTTACCCAAGGATGCGCGGCAGGCCCGGAGACGATGACTGGGACCAGATCTGGGCAGAGTATGACCATGCCGCAGCCCGGCCGCATCCCGTTCCTCCGGAAAGACGCAGGCGGCGGTTCCCTCTCCGTGCCTCGCTTCGCCTGACCCTCCTCGCCTTGCCGGTCCTCCTGCTCCCCTCGGCGACCCAGCCGGTCGCGCAGGATCAGTTGCCGCAGCGCATAAGCCGGCACCTGTTGGTGTCCCATTCGCCGCCGGAAGCCGAATTGCCGCCGCTGGCCCTATCGGTCGGCCGTCTCGCCGATGAGTCCGCCGCGGCAGCCTGCTGGGTGCAACAATTGCTGCCGCCATCGCTGCTCCGGAGCGGGAATTGCGCGGCGGAGGTGGCGGCGCCCTGATCGTCCGGCCGCCAGGGCAAACTCCGACCAGGTAGACCCACCTGGGCGGAGTATTTTGATCGCCTGAACAGAGACCTGGAGCGGCTGGAGTGAGCCATTGCGAATGGAAGCCGCTCTAAGGGGCATGAACGCCCGGGAGTTGGCCTTTGCGCGACAGACAGCGGCCGCCAGTGGATTGGCCTTAGACCGCCCGTCGCGCGTGATGACGCGCGTCGGGCGGTCTAGTCTTTCGTTTCGACAAGCAAATTACGCCGCCTGAGTGGGTCCACTCAGCCGTCGTTTGCTCTAGGCCGCGTGGACGAACCTCAGCCAGATGCAAACCGCGGCTATGTGGACGAATGAGAGGAACGACGGGGCCGTCTTGTCGTAGCGGGTGGCAACTGAGCGGAACTGCTTGAGCCTGTTCACCAGCCGCTCAATTTTGTTTCGAAATCGGTAAAAATCGCGGTCGAGCGCGACGCGCTCCCTGCGGACCGGGTTTGGCGGGATGACCGGCAGGATGCCCCTCAGAAGCAGGGCCTCCTGGATCGCGTCGGCGTCGTAGCCCACGTCGCCGATGACACACCGCGTGGACCGGGCGAGCCCCTCGACCAGATCACCGAAGGCACGCGCCTCGTGCCGCTGGCCGGGCGTCAACACGATGGCGAGCGGTAGGCCCCGGCCGTCGCACCGGAGGTGGATCTTGGTCGAGAAGCCGCCGCGCGAGCGGCCGAGCGCCTCGGCCTCGCACCCGTGCACGCCGCCGGCGGCATGCTGGTGTGCCCGCACCACAGTGCCGTCGAGCATCTGAACGCGCTCGTCGGCCGCGCCGCAGCGGGCGAACGCCTCGAAGAGCAGTTCGAACAGGCCCGCGTCCCGCCAGCGCGCGAACCGCCGCCAGACAGTGTTCCACTTCCCGTACCGCTCCGGGACGGCCCGCCAGCAGGCCCCGTTCCGGGCCCGCCAGAGAATGCCGTTGAGGGCGCGTCGGGCTGCCAAGTTCGGCCGCCCCGGCGAACCGCGCGCCCCGACCAGCACCTCCTCGACGGGCGCCCAGTCGTGGTCTGTCAGATCGCCGGCGGCCATCTCCATCCTCCAACCTCCGCAACGGAATGGCTGGGCCTGCAAGGAGGGGGCACTCACCGGCCGGGCCGGGAACGGCCAGACACTCCAGGGAGCGGACGCCACCATGTCCGGGAGGGGCACAGATGACCAGCTTTCCGACCTTCCGCCTCGCCGCCGTCCAGGCCGCCCCGGCCTTCCTCAACCCGGCTGCCTCCACCGAGAAAGCGTGCCGTCTGATCCGGGAGGCGGCCGGCCGCGGGGCGGCCCTCGCCGCCTTCGGTGAGGCGTGGCTGCCGGGCTTCCCCTTCTTCCTCGGCGCGCCGATGGACGAGGCGTTCTGGCGCGCGAGCGCCGAGTACATCGCCAGCGCCGTCGAGGTTCCCGGCCATGAAACCGACCGGCTGTGCCGGGCGGCGCGCGAGGCCGGGATCGACGTCGCCATCGGGGTGGTGGAGCGCGACCCGCGCACGCTCGGCACCGTCTACTGCACCGCGCTCCTGATCGGCGGGCGCGAGGGCGCCATCATCGGCCGCCACCGCAAGCTGAAGCCCACCCACCGGGAGCGCACCATCTGGGGCGACGGCCCCGACGGCTCGGGCCTGCGGGTCCACGCGCGGCCCTACGCGGGGGTGAGTGCGCTGAACTGCTACGAGCACATGATGCTGCTGCCCGGCTACGCGCTAATGGCCCAGGGCACGCAGGTCCACGTCGCGGGCTGGCCGGGCTGGGAGCCGGCGGAGGCACCGCGCGGAGGCTACCTCTGGCCGCGGCAGACGCTGCTCTCGCGCGCCTTCGCCGCCCAGGGCGCCTGCTACGTGCTGTGCGTGGGCGGCCTGCGGCGGCGCGAGGACGTGCCGGAGCGGTTCCGGGGGCTGTGCGGCCCGGATATGACCGGCGACAGCATCATCATCGACCCGCGGGGCGAGGTGATCGCGGGGCCAGCCGAGGGCGAGACGATCCTCGTGGCCGACGTCTCGCTGGAGGCCGTCGCGGCGGCGAAGGCGGTGTGCGACGTGGCCGGGCATTACGCGCGCCCGGACGTGTTCCAGGTCCGGGTGGACGGCGAGCCGATCGGGCGGGCCGTGGCGCAACATACCGAAGCCGCAGGGCAGGCGGAGACCTCGGAGCACCGACGGGGGCGGGAGACACTCGTCGGCCCCAACGGCCCAACCGGCGGGTGCATGCCGATCGGCGACGCCGCCGCGACCGGCGATGAAGGTCCTGGCATCGCGTAACCTCGTCCACATGCCCTAGGGTCTGAACGCCATCCGTCGCAGGCGCGTGGCCATGCGCACGGCGCCGCGGCCATGGTTCGGGCACGCGAGTTCCCTCGCCTGAGCGGAGCCGCGCCGGCGAGGTTTGCCCTGGCGCCCCGGACCCGCACCAACCCGGCGCGGGTTCCCATCCGCGCTGCTCGTGCTTTACTCGCGACGAGCAGCGAGGCGCTTCAGCGATGACTGTCACCCGTCAGGAGTTCCGCGACGCCATGGCCCGGTTGGGCGCCGCGGTGAACATCATCACCACCGGCGGGCCGGCCGGGCGCGGCGGCTTCACCGCGAGCGCCGTCTGCAGCGTGACGGATGAGCCGCCGACGCTGCTGGTCTGCATGAATCGCGGCGCGACGGCAGCGCCCGCCATGAAGGCCAACGGCACGGTCTGCGTGAATGTAGTGGCGGCCGGGCAGAAGGAGGCCGCCATGGTCTTCGCCGGCATGACCAAATGCAGCATGGAGGAACGCTTCGGCGCCGGCGCCTGGTATACGCTCGCGACCGGCGCGCCGGTGCTGCAGGGCGCCGTCGCCTCCTTCGACTGCCGCATCGCCGAGATCGTGGAAAAAGGCACTCATCTGGTGGTGTTCGGGGAGGTGCAGGCGATCCGCCTCGGCAGCCAGCACGACCACGGCCTGATCTATTTCGGGCGGGACTACCACCCGGTGGGCGCCATGGTGGCGGGGCCCTGACCCCCGCGAGAGCAGGTCGCGGGAGGCCGTGAACGACCGGATGCGTGATACTTTGCTCATGACGTCCCGACCTGCGGGCCGCGGCCAGTGCCGCGAAGCCAAGGCCCGGAGGGCCGCCGGCGTTCGAGGCAGGACATGCGTCAGCATGTCCTGCGCCAGGTATGACCCTGCTCGCAGAACAAAGCGTACCAGCGGATTGGCGTGCAGTCCTGAAGGCCATCCGCTGTAGCGGCCCGGCGCCCAT
>JAESGY010000455.1_pt1 | contig 16753 bp, 17 predicted proteins | sample 9269841 | NCBI WGS metagenome assembly JAESGY01 (sample SAMN17022865, study PRJNA683097) | algae metagenome | isolation source: Spirirestis rafaelensis WJT71-NPBG6 and co-occurring heterotrophs from... | place: USA: Pinto Wells, Joshua Tree National Park, Colorado Desert, CA | collected 2006-08-15
CCTGCACCTGCTGGCGGCGGTGCGCGGCCCGGGCTTCTTGGAGGTGGACGCGAACCCCAACCCGCTGCGCAGCCTCATCATCGACCCGGTGCTGCCGGTGCGTGAGGGAATGATGGCGCTGCCGGAGGAGCCGGGGCTGGGTATCATTCCGGATATCGCGCAGTTTGAGCGCTACATCACCGTGAAGACCCGCCGGGAGCTCTGAGCGGCAGCGCTCTCGCGGTCTGATAGCCGCCGTGAAGTGTTGTTGTTAGGACCGCTGTGGCTCGGACCCGGCGGCAGTCCCCGCGTTGAATCGCAGGGACTCCTTTCCGCAATCCTTCGCGCGACATACCTGAGTGGACTATGTCAGACCCCTTCGATCTCGATCGCTTCATCCAAGCTCAGGACCCGGTTCTGGCACAGGTTCGCCGCGAGCTGGGCGAGGGCCGGAAGCGCAGCCATTGGATGTGGTTCGTGTTCCCCCAACTGCGGGGCCTCGGGCGCAGTGCCATGGCCCAGCATTACGGCATCGTCTCGCTGGCCGAGGCTCAGGCCTACCTGGAGCACCCCGTCTTGGGACCGCGGCTGATCGAGTGCACCGAGCTAGTGAACAGGATAGAGGGCCGGTCGATCCACCAGGTCTTCGGCAGTCCGGACGACCTGAAGTTCCATTCGTCGATGACCTTGTTCGCGTCGGCGGCCCCCGATGCGCCGGTGTTTCGTGAGGCGTCGCGTAGGTATTTCGGAGGCGCGCTGGATGCGTCGACCATAGAGAAACTCCGGCACCACTAGGCGAACTCCCATCTCCTCCGGAGAGCCCTTTGAGGTTGGGCCGGCTGGCACCGGCGTGGCGACGCAATGACCGTCGTTCATGGTGGGAAGCAGACCTATGGGCACCAGCGAAACAGCCTGACTTGCTTGGCGTCGCGGCCCACTGCACCTATGCCGGCTTCCGCCCAGGCCACCTCTTGCTCGACTGACGGAATGTGTCGCCACCGATGCGCTCTTCCCGCCAGAGCGCAGCGAGGCGGTCGCGCTCCGTCACCGCTGGAAAGCCGCCCCCGCCCGGCTGTCCCGTGCCGCTAAAGCCGTGCGACGGGCGGGAACCGCGTCGACTGGCGAGGCGTTGCCCACCCCTCCCGGACGCGAGATGCATGACGCTCCTCGACTACACCGGCTATGTCGCCGCGCTCTGCACGACGAGCGCCTACGTACCGCAGGTCCTGCGCGTCTGGCGGACGCGCTCCACGAAGGACATCTCCCTCAAGACCTTCGTCGTGCTCGTAACCGGCCTGACCATGTGGCTCGTCTATGGGTTCTGGCGCGGTGAGATCCCGCTGATCGCAGCGAACAGCGTCACACTGATGCTTGCGAGCACCATCCTCTACTTCAAGATCAGGTACGGATGAGGCGTTGCCCCCACCCGGCCTGCAGGACAATCCCATGACGAAGGCCGTCATCTTCGACGCCGACGGGACCCTGATCGACACGGTGGACCTGCATGCCGCCTGCTGGATCGACGCGCTGAAGCGCTTCGGCGCGGATGTGCCCTTCGGCGACATGCGCGTCCAGGTCAGCAAAGGTGGCGGCCCGATCCTGCAGGAGCAGCTGCACCTCAATACGCCTGCCAGGCACGCAGAGGAAGTCCAGGCGTCCCGCAGCGACATGTTCCAGTGCATTCGGGCCGACGGCTGCAAGGCGGTGCTCGCATCCTCCGGCATCGCCGACCTGATCGACGCCGCGACATCAGCCGGCGACGCAGAGCGGTCCAAGCTCTTTCCCGACATCGTCCAGACCGCGCTGGCGAAGCTGGCGCCGCTCGCGCCGGCGGACGCGGCCGTCATGGGGGACACCTCCTACGACGCCGAGGCGGCCCGCACGGCCGGGCTGGCATCCGTCGGCATCCTGTGCGGCGGCTTCCCGGAAGAGGCGTTGCGCGCCACGGGCTGCATCGCGGTCTATCAGGGGCCAACGGGCCTGCTGGCGCGCTACGACGCCTCGCCACTTGCAGGTGGCCGCCCGTGACCGCCACGATGCGCGCCTGAGGAAGCCAGGCATGCCCCGCGAGGTCACCGACGCCTTGGGCATCACCTGGTCCTGCATCCAGGTCTTCGCCGGGCTCGGCAACGATCCCGCGAAGGCCGCGGCCGCGCGTGTTGAGGGCAATCCGGACCGGGTCCACGTGGTCTGCACGCCGAACGGTGGCGCACGCTCGGCGCGGATCGATCTGCCCAACGGCTGGGAGCGGGACTGCACGGACGAAGACATCCTGGCCGCGATCCGCGCGGCCTCGGCTTGACGGACAGAAGGAGACGGCGCGTGGCAGGACAACCTCCCGAAGTGCCTGGTGGACCGCAATTGCGGACGATCGCCATGCCGGCTGATGCGAATGCCGGCGGCAGCGTCTTCGGCGGCTGGACCCTCTCGCAAATGGATCTGGCGGGCGGCAGCTTCGCGGCCGAGCGGGCTGGCGGGCGCGTGGTGACTGTCGCAATTAATGCCATGCGCTTCCTCCGCCCGGTCGCGATCGGCGACGAGGTCAGTTGCTACTGCACCGCCGAGGAGGCCGGCGACACCTCTCTGAAGGTGAAGATCGAGACCTGGGCCCGCGGCCGGGGGCGGGAAAGCCCAGCCGAGAAGGTCACCGAGGGCGTGTTCACCTTCGTCGCCATCGATGATGACGGTCGCCCCCGGAAGCTTCCCGTGAATGGCTGATGCGGGGTGATGTCGTCTCCGCCCGTCCCTACCCCCGGAGCTTGCTGTCAATGGCGAGGTGGAACAGGACCAGGTCGACCTGATCGAGCAAGGGGCCGACCTGCGAGCCATCGTCGGCGTCTTTGTCGGTCAGCATCGAGGCGACGATCCGGCCCGTATCGGTGCCCGTGGCGAGATGGAGCACCTTCCAGGTCCGGCAGTCTGGCACCATGCTTCTCCATCAGCCACTCGCCGGGCCCGCACAGCCGCAGTCTGGTGCTGTCCACCAGCAGGTGCACCGGCTCACTGCCGCAGCCTGGCCGCGGCACCTCCGCCATCTCCGCCCGACGGCTCAGGGTGGAGTGGTCCGGCACCGCGAGGTCGAGGCCAAGCAAGTGCAGGATGGTGCCGATCGAGCCCTTGAATTGGCGCAGCGCCAGCCGGAACACGGCACGCAGCATCAGGGCCATCGTGATTGCCAGGGCCGAGTAGCGCGGAAGACCGCCTCGGCTTGGTGCGCGGCTCGGCGCGCCATGCCTCGATCGCCTTCTCCGAGAGCCACACGGTGAGGCTCCCGCGGGCGTGTAGGCCTGCATCGCACTCCGCCCAGTTGGTGACCCGGTGCTTCTGCTTGGGAATGTGATGGCGCCGAGCGGCCTGCGCTTTGAACGGCAAGAGGGTTGCCTCTGATTGGGGAAGAGGACTCGCCCCGCCTTCATCCTACCCGAAGCCAGCCAAGCGGGTGATTCGTGCAACAAAGTCGCAGGATGGCGTAACGTGCAGTTGCCGGGCCGTCGCCGCCACCCCAGGCCCGCCATCCGCCAGGGCGAACACCCGGTCGCGCAGATCCTGCGCATACGATGTCCCGCGCCGCCAAGACATCACAGTCCCTGGCGCACGACGCGTTGACTTCGCCGAGCAGGTGACGAAGCGACGAATCCCATAGGCGCCACAATGCCCAGGGGACCTACAGCAGATCCTCCTGCGCTCTCTTGCTGCATGGGCTTCGCCAAGGAGAGACGGGACATCCCGTGCCTGCACTCGAGGCAGGGCGGAGCGCATTTGCGAAAGTTGCAGGGACTCAGGCGTGCCGGCAGCGGATCGGTCCAGCGCTGAGAGGCCAAGTCGGGAACACCTGGCGGGCTTTGCGCGTCAAATCTGTCAGCCTGGAATGGCCTGTGGATAGCCGGTGCCACCCGGGCAGGGAGGCCTGCATGCTGGTCGCCGAGAACTCCCGCGTCGCCCGATCTGCGCCGGCCCGCTACGGGGCGACGTCACGTGCCTTCCACTGGCTGACCGTGGCGCTGGTGCTCACCGCCGCCGGGCTGGGTCTCTGGATTGCCCATGCGGAGCCCGCCGAGGCGCTTAAGCTGAGGCTCTACAACCTCCACGAGAGTACTGGCGTCACCATCTGGCTGGTGACGCTGGCGCGGCTCGCCTGGCGCCTGGGCCACCCGCCGCCACCGCTGCCCGCCGACCTGCCAAATGGCCTCAAGGTCGCCGCCCGGCTGAACCACGCCGCGTTCTATCTCTGGCTACTGGTGATGCCGGTGGTGGGCTTCGTCGCAACCAATGCCTGGGGCTTCCCGCTGACCTGGTTCGGGCTGGTGCCCCTGCCGGATCCGGTCGGCAAGAACGTACCCCTGGCCGAGACGCTGACCTTCATCCACCGGCTGATGGCCTGGAGCCTCGTCGGAATGATCAGCCTGCACATCAGCGCGGCGCTCTGGCATCAGTTCATCCGCCGCGACGGTACGCTCGGAAAGATGCTTTGATGAGCGCGCAGCATCGCCATCTCGGAAGATCCGAGAACAACGAGGCCACCAAGCCCGTGGCCGTGGTCACGGGGGCCTCTGCCGGGATCGGCCGTGCGACGGCGGTGGCCTTCGCGCGCCGGGGGTGGCGCGTGGCGCTGCTGGCGCGTGGCGAGGCGGGCCTGGACGGCGCGCGCCGTGACGTCGAGGCTGCGGGCGGGAGGGCACTGATCTTTGCCCTCGACGTCGCCGACGCCGCGGCGGTGGCCGCGGCGGCCGACCGGGTCGTCACGGAGTGGGGCCGTCTCGATGTCTGGGTCAACAACGCCATGGCGACCGTCTTCGGACCCGCCGACCGCATCCCCGCCGAGGAGTGGCGGCGGGTGACGGAGGTGACCTACCTCGGTGCGGTGCATGGCACGCTTGCGGCGCTCCGCCACATGCGCGCCGCGGGGCGCGGCACCGTCGTGCAGGTCGGCTCGGCGCTCGCCTACCGCTCGATCCCGCTGCAGGCGCCTTATTGCGCGGCCAAGGCCGCGCTCCGGGGCTTCACGGACTCCCTCCGCTGCGAGCTCCTGCACGACCGCAGCGGCGTGCGCCTGACGATGGTGCAGCTCCCCGGCGTGAACACGCCGCAGTTCAGCTGGTCGCGCACGCACATGGCCCACCGCCACCGGCCGGTCGGGAAGGTCTTCCAGCCCGAGGCAGCCGCACGGGCGATCGTCCGTGCCGCGCTCGACGCTTCCCGTGAAGTCTGGGTCGGCGTGCCTGCGGTCATGGCGATCCTTGGCACGATGACGGCCCCGGGTCTGCTCGACCGCCACCTCGCGCGCAACGCCTACGAGGCGCAGATGTCGTCGGAGCCGGCAGGTAACGGGGCCGGCATCCTGGACCACCCTGCCAGTGCCGATGCGGGCGCGCATGGCCGGTTCGATAATGAGGCCAAGCTGCGAGTCCTGGGCTTCAGCGCAGGCCTAGTGCGCGCGGCGGCGTTGGCGACCGCGGGGCTGGTGGCAGGCGCGGCCGCGGTTGCACTGCACCGCCCGCGCGGCACCGACCTGCGGCGCCGGGCATGATCCGCCGGGTCGCCTACGGGAAGGCCATTCTGGCCGGAACAGCCGGCGCGGTGGCGTGGGAGGCGCTGGCCCGGCCGCTGGTTCTGCTCGGGCTGCCGATCGTGGACATCGTCCGCACCCTCGGGGCAGTCGCGATGCCCGGAGCGGACCCTGGGGCGTCGTGGGCCGCTGGCATGCTGCTGCACCTGCTGGTGGGCGCCATATGGGCCGTCTTCTATGCCTACTTCTTCTGGTCCGTCCTGCCACTTCACCCGGTGCTGCAGGGACTGGCCTTCGCCTTCGTGCCGATGCTGCTCGCGATCCTCGTCGTGCATCCGCAGTTCGAACTTATGCTCCTGCGTAATACCGACGCTGTCGCGGTCTCTCACTCTGGCCTCTTCGGCTTGGCCGGCGGGCCGTACGAACCGGCCTCGATCGCGCTCGGGCACCTCATCTGGGGCGCGGTGCTCGGCCTGATCTACGTGCGTCCGGTCGGCTCTCCTACCGGCTCTCCCCCCGGCCCACGCCCTCACCCAGACAGTAAGCAGGGCCCGGCACCGGCCCACATCCTTCACCCTGCCGCCGGGCCCGCACCCGACGACGGCGAAGCCCGGTTCATGTTCGCCACCGGCATCGAGTGCAGCTACCCGACCGTGCAGGGCGGACGCTGGCGGATGGACCAGATGGAGGCCTGCGGCCACTACCGCGACTGGCGCACCGACCTCGGGCTCGTGCGCGAGCTCGGTCTGCGCCACCTGCGCTACGGGCCTCCGCTCCACCTCGTCCACCGCGGCCCAGGACACTACGACTGGACCTTCGTGGACGAGGTCGCCGCCGAGATCCGGCGGCTCGGCATCGTGCCGATCATGGACCTCTGCCACTTCGGCCTCCCCGACTGGCTGGGGAACTTCCAGAACCCCGAGGCGCCGGCCGCGCTCGCAGACTACGCGCGCGCCTTCGCCCGGCGCTACCCCTGGGTGCGCCTCTACACCCCGGTGAACGAGATGTACGTCTGCGCGCGGCTGAGCGCGCTCGAGGGGCTCTGGAACGAGCAACTCCGGGACGAGCGCGCCTTCGTCACCGCCGTCCGTCACCTCGCCCGGGCGAACGTCCTGATGATGCAGGCGATCGCGGAGGAACGGCCGAACGCCGTGTTCGTGAACAGCGAGAGCAGCGAGTTCTACCAGGCCTGCTGCCCGGACCCCGAGGTCCGGCGCATCGCCGATTTCGAGAACGAGCGGCGCTTCCTGCCGCTCGACCTGCTCTACGCGCGGCCGGTTGGAGACGGCATGCGCGAGCACCTCGCCACCCATGGCATGCCGGACGAGGAGTATGCCTGGTTCATGCGCCAGGACGTCCGCACCCGGGCGGTGCTCGGCGTGGACTACTACGATTGGAACGAGAAGCTGATCGACAGCGGCGGCCGCGCGCAGGCGCTCGGCGAGCTGTTCGGCTGGTACGCCATCGCCGGTCAGTACTACGAGCGCTACCGGCGGCCGCTGATGCACACCGAGACCAACCACATGGATGCCCGCGAGGCCCCGCGCTGGCTGTGGCGGCAGTGGCACAATGTGCAGCTGATGCGGCTGCGCGGCGTGCCGATTGTGGGTTTCACCTGGTTCTCGCTCACTGACCAGGTGGACTGGGACATCGCGCTCCGGGAGCCGCTTGGCAACGTCAATCCGGTGGGTCTCATCGACCTCAACCGGGACCCGCGCCCGGTGGGCCAGGCGTATCGGCACCTCATTCGCATGTTCGATGCGGAACTCGCCCGCGGCGTGCCGCTCGATGCGGTGCTGCGCGATGCTATTCGGGCGCCTCACGACTGCACGGCAGTGGGTACCGGTCATGCTTAGCGTCCTGCGCGCCCATGGTCTCGATGCTGGCCCCGCCCAGCGGCCGCTCCTGGCAGGCGTCGTCACCGGCGTTGCGGCAACGCTTCCAATGCTGGCCGTCCTGCACGCGTTCGGGTCGCTCGAGGCGTTGGGCTCGGCGGCGGGCGGCTCGCGCGCGGCTGGGGGGCTGGCCTGCCTTGTCGGAATGGCGGCGGGAGGGCTGGTCTACGGCTTGGTCTTCCAGCGTGCCGCCAATGATCCTCGCGGGGGCTGGCTGTTCGGGACGGCGTTCGGCTTCGTCCTCTGGATGCTGGTGCCTGTACCGCTGCTGCAGTGGCTGACTGACCGGCCGGTCCTGCTTGGTGCTCCAGCTCTCGGGCTGTTCCTTGCCTTCCTCCTCTGGGGACTGGCGCTCGGCCTCGCCTTCCCGGTCCTGCACAGGCCGCTCCATGCGGGGCTCGACGGCCGGCTGGGTGTCGGCCCGGCAGGCGAGGCGGCAGAGACGGGTGCGACACGGCTGCTGCGGAGTCGGGAGGCAGCGGGGAGCGGGAACGCGTGGCGCTTGTGATCCGGGGTTTGGCACCGCCAGCGCCCTCCGCGGCATTCCCAACTCACGTGATGTCACGCACGCAAATGGTCCGGCGGCGACGCTGGTGGCATCTCGTCAGGGGCCACAGCGGCCTCGAGCCAGCGCGGTCGGCTCTCATGCCGGCAACAAGGACGTTACCCGCCCCGATTACCCCATGTTTGCGAAGGGATGAGAGGGCTGGTTTGACGGGCTGATCCTGGCTCCTCGGGCGGCGCTGCAGGCGGTTTCCTGCGTGGAGACCACCATGTGGACGCCCGTTGGTCGCGCGCTGGCTGGAGACTTCGGCTCCGGCCAAGCCTGACGTATGATCAGGTTACGCGGCAAGAAGATGCTGATCCGCCGTCGAGAGCCGCACCGCCCGCCCAGGCGGCTTCTGCACACCGGTGACCTTGCACCTGACACGCGGGCAGCGCACAACGCGAAGGCCGTTCGTCTCGCCCATCAGCCTCATGGGATGTCCGTGGATCGGGCAGCGGCCATCGGCAAGCCGCGACAGCCTTGTTTCCCGTGCTTGGCCTAACTCTGTCATAGGACACCTCGTGCGTCCCATGACGGACATGGTGCCCCGGGGCCAGCCAAAGAAGGCACCTTTCCGTAGGGGCACAATTATGCGGTTACCGCGCTGCGCCGTCCCAATCTGCCGCCCCGACAGCAAACCGCCCGCAAGGAGATCCCAGCGGGCGGTTCTGCACCTATGGCTGGCCCAGTTCGGACGTGGCCAGTGGCAAGGACAACCACCGGCCGGGCTTCCAGGCGGTGCCGGCCGGCTGGACCGGATCACCCGCCGGGCCCACACGCTCTCGGGGTTGCTGGAGGAGGGGTACCAAATCTGGGCGGCTGACAGGCCGGGGGCCGACGACCTGAGGATGCGTATGCCGCCAAGGCGCAGAAGGAGCGTGAACTGATCAGCGAGCGCACCAGGGCGGCGTTGCGGGCCGCCAAGGCGCGTGGGGCGAGCTTGGAGGCGACTGGGCTACCGGCCGGCATTGGGCCCCAGCGCCACAACAGCGGCCCGAGCGCGACGGCTGGCGGCGGAGCGAGCTGCGCACCGGCTGGTAGACTGAAGCGGCCCAGTCCCCAGGTCTGGAGAAAACCCGCCTTCCGGAGAGAGAATTCCGGCCCGCTCCGACCTCGGTACTCCCCAGGTTACCGTGCGAACCCTGGCGCAACCTGCGGTTCAGCGCGGCCGTCCGCCCAACTGGAGAGCGAGTTTGTGGGAAGGAATGGTGCGGGAAAAGAAACCGGAATCCAATACTCTCTGGCAGCAGGGCGCGGAAGGCGGACCAGCGCGAGGCTGAGCAGCGCTCCGGACCCTGAGGCAGCGGATCAGGCTACCTCGGCCGTCGGGGCCGCGCCGCCGAAGCCACGCCCCGCACCCGACGGGCCGCTCGACCTCCGCCGCTGCTTCCAGCCCAGCCAGGCCGCGCGCCCCAGGCCAAACAGGTCCGTGCAGACCCCAGGCACCGATCCAACCAGGGCGCTGTGCAGCAGCCACGGCACGGAGGAAGCAAGCAGGATGGCCCGGTGGCGGCCCGGATCCGTCTGCCAGCGGCCGTAGCAGCCGATCGCGGTGCCAATGGCGGCAAAGAAGGACGGGGCGCCGGTCCAGGTCGCCGCTGTGAGGAGGACGACCGGAAGCAGCGCGGCAAAGTAGAGCCGGCGCACCAGCCGCAGCCGGGGCGAGTCCGGGGGACCGTCCAGGAACAGCGACAGCGCCGCGATGCCGAGCAGGAGGGCCGTCATCGTCGCGGCGGTTGCCTGCCCCTGCAGCAGCCAGTGCAGCAGGAAGCAGGCGGATCCGGCCATCTGCACCATCAGCATGGTGCGGCGTGTGCGGGCGAAGGACCAAAGACAGCAGATCAGACTGCCTCCGTAGCCGAAGGCCTCGGCAAGGAGCGGGGTCACCGCCGCGCTTCCCGGGCGAAGGAGGCGGGCGGGCGAGCCTGTGTCGATGTCATGCGAAAGCGGGCCTGGTGCGGAGCCACGGCCGAGGAGCCGGCCGGACCAGGCCAGGAGAAACACTGGCGCTTCCGTGAACTCAAAATTGTGTGATTGTATTCGATCAGTGTCGTCGTCGCTGTGCCCGGCGGGCCACAGCGCACATGCCGGTGGCGCCGTCAGCTACCCCTGCGCCCCGCCGCCATCAGTGCGACCGCCTCCGGCAACCGGGCCGGGTCACCGACGGCCAGCACACGCCGGCCGCTGCCCAGGTGCAGCACCTGGCCTTCCCAATCCGTCACCCGCCCGCCTGCCCCTTCCACCACCGGGACCAGGGCCGCCCAGTCCCAGGGCTGCATCTCGGATTCCGCGATCAAGTCGAGTTGCCCAAGCGCCAGCAATCCGTAGGCATAGCAGTCCCCGCCCCAGGAGACGCGGCCCACCGCGCCGGCCAGGCGCTGCCAGCGCGGCGTCTCCTCCCCGTCCAGCATCGCCGGGCTGGTGCAGGAGAGTTCCGCCTGCCCCAACTCCGGGCAGGGGCGGCAGCTGGGCCGCCCGCCGAAGGGGCCACGGAAGCGCGTAGGCTCGCCCAGTACGCCCACCCAGCGCTCTCCGGTGATGGGCTGGTCGATGACGCCGAGCACCGGCACGCCGTCCCGCAGCAGCGCGACCAGCGTGCCGAAGACCGGGCGCCCCGTGATGAAGGCGCGGGTGCCGTCGATCGGGTCCAGCACCCAGCGCAGCGTCGCATCGGGCCGGTCGAGGCCGAATTCCTCGCCGAGGATGCCGTGCCCGGGGAAGCGCTCCGCCAGCACCGCGCGCATCGCCTGCTCGGCCGTGCGGTCGGCGATGGTGACAGGGCTGCGGTCCGCCTTCTGCGTGGTGTCCAGCGGGGCGCGGAAGAAGGGGCGGATGGCGGCGCCGGCGACATCGGCCGCCGCCTCCGCCGCCGCGACCCAGGCATCGAGTTCCGTCATGCGACGACGCGGAGGGATTGCATGTCCGGGTCCCGCAGGCCCGCCGGGAAGAAGCCGGCCTCCATCCCGAGGCGGAGGAAGGCGACATGCACCTCCTCGATCCGCTGTCCCGGCACCAGGCGCGGGATGCCGGGCGGGTAGGGGGCAACCATCTCGGCGGCGACGCGGCCGGCGGCCCGCTCCAGCGGCACCGCCTCGGTGCGGCCGAAGAAGGCCTCGGCCGGCGTCATCTCCATGGTGGTCGGCAAGTCGCGCCGCCGCGGCATGCCCGGCGGCCGGCCCTTGCCCTTCTGCGTGCCGGCCCAATCGGCCAGGGCCCGGATGGCGACGACCAGCGCCTCCGCCTCCGAATCGATATTGCCCAAGGTGAAGCAGGCCAGCAGGTGGACGTCGTCGCTGAGACCCATGGAAATCTGCCCGTTCTCGATCAGCCAGTCCTCGGCCGCATAGCCGGTGACGCCGAGGCCGGAGATGTCGAGCGTGACCTTGGTCTCGTCCAGCGCGAAGCGGGCATCGCCGTCCAGCACCTCCCGCCCCAGCACGCGGATGCCGGGGATCTCCGCCAGCGCTGCGCGCGCCCGCCGCGCCCGGGCCAGCAGCGCGCCGAGGATCGCCTCCCCCTCCAGCGCCAGCTGCCACCGCGTGGCGTCGATGGAGGCCAGCACCTGCACCGGCGGGCTGGTGCTCTCGAACAGGTCGTAGGCCAGGGCGAAGCGCTCCGCCGAGACCAGCCGGCTCTTCAGCAGCATGATCGAGGCACCCTGCAGCCCCGCCATGGTCTTGTGGATGCTGCCGAGGGACATGTCCGCCCCGGCCGCGATGGCATGCTGCGGCAACTCCGGGTGGAAGGTCATGTGCGGCCCCCAGGCCTCGTCCACCACCAGCGGCTTGCCGCGGCGGTGGCAGGCCTCGGCCAGGGCGCCGATATTGCCGGCCACGCCGAAATAGGTGGGGCTGACGACGAAGATGCCCTTCGCCTCGGGGTGCTCGGCCAGCTTGCGTTCCAGCTCCGCCACCGGGATGCCGTGCTCGATGTCCCAGCTCTCGTCATGGTCGGGCTCGAGGAAGACCGGGCGCAGCCCTGCCAGGATCAGCCCGGCGGTGACCGACTTGTGGCAGTTGCGCGCGACCAGCACGGTATCGCCCGGCGCCGCGACGCTCAGATAGGCGGCGTGGTTGCTGAGGCTGGTGCCGTTGGTCGAGAGATAGGCGACATCGGCGCCCCAGGCCTCCGCCGCCAGATGCTCGGCGCGCTGGATGGTCCGCTGCGTCTCGCGCCGGTCGTCGATGCCCTTCTGCGTCGTCGCATCGGCCGTGAAGGCCTCGGCACCGATCACCTTCTTGATGTCGGCCGGCGCGCCCTGGCCGGATTTGTGGCCGGGCACGCCGAAGGAGACGCTGCCCTGCTTCGTGTAGTTCGCCAGCGCCTCCAGGATCGGGGCGCTGCTCTGGGTATCTGCCATGGGTATCCTGTCCGTTGGGCGGGCCGGCCGATGCGCGGCGCCGGACCCTGTCGCGCCGCGCGCCCCGGCCTGCGGGCCGCCTCAGGCCCGCTCGAAGTAGCGGGCGATCTCCCAGTCGGTGACGCGGCGGTCGAACTCCGACTGCTCCCAGGCCGCGGCGCGGACATAGTGGTCGATGACCGCATCGCCGAAGGCGGCGCGCAGCACGGCGGAGCCGTCGAGCGCCATCGTCGCCTCGCGCAGCGTGCGCGGGATCTCGGGCAGGCCCTCGACCAGGTAGGCGTTGCCCGCGGCCGGCGGGTCGAGCGGCAGGCGCTGCTCCATCCCGTGCAGCCCGGCGGCGATGAGCGCGGCATAGGCGAGGTAGGGGTTCACGTCGGCGCCCGGGACGCGGCATTCCGCCCGCAGGCTGCGGCCCTTGCCCAGCACGCGGAAGGCGGCGGTGCGGTTGTCGCGGCTCCACACCGCCTTGGTCGGCGCGAAGGAGCCGGCCTGGAAGCGCTTGTAGGAGTTGATGCAGGGCGCGAGGAACAGCGTCATCTCCCGCAGCAGCGCGATCTGCCCGGCGAGAAAATGCGCGAAGGGCGCGGCCAGCCCGTGCGGCGCGGCGGGATCGGCCGTCGCCGCCGCGCCGTCCAGCGTCCGCAGCGAGACATGGATATGCCCGCTGCTGCCCGGCTGCGCCTCGTGCCACTTGGCCATGAAGCTGGCGGACTTGCCCTCGGCCTGGGCCAGCTCCTTCACGCCCGTCTTGTAGATGACATGGCGGTCGGCACTCTCGAGCGCCGGCGCGTATTGCAGGGTTATCTCCGCCTGGCCCGGCCCGCCCTCGCCCTTGGAGGCCTCGATCGGGATGCCGGCCGCCTCCATCCCGGTCCGGATCGCGCGCATCAGCCCTTCCTTCCCGGTGCCCTGGAAGACCTGATAATCCTCGGAATAGAAGCCGTCGGGCGCGAGACCGCGATAACCCTTGGCGCGCAGGCTGCGCCAGTCGCCCTCGAAGACGGTGAACTCCAGCTCGGACGCCATGGTGGCCGTGAGGCCGGCGGCGGCCAGCCGTTCGACCTGCCGGCGCAGCATGCTGCGCGGCGCATGCGGCACCAGCCGGCCCTCCTGGTCCACGGTGTCGCCCAGCACCAGCAGCGTGCCGGGCTGCCAAGGCAGCATCCGCGCGGTCGCCGGATCGGGGCGGATGGAGAAGTCGCCGAAGCCCCTGTCCCAGCCCGTGGCCTGCAGACCAGGGATGGGCACCATCTCGGCGTCCACGCCCAGCAAGTAGTCGCAGGCATGGACGTCCTCGCCCGGATCCTCAAGCACGTGGCGCGCAGTCAACCGCTTGCCGGCCAGCCGCCCCTGCATGTCCACCATGCAGACCAGGACGGTGTCGGTGCCCTCCGCCTCGATCAGCCGGACCAGTCTCCCGGCGCCCGGCTGCGTGTCATTGGCAGCCGTGGGCGGCGCGGGCTCCGCCCGCGCGAGGGCCGCCCTCACGAGAGGCGCTCCGGCATAGCCGCGCGGCGCTCAGCCGGGCCGGGGCCGGCGCCCAAGTGGCGGCGCGCCCGGGCGAAGGCGCGCGTTGCCTCCACCAGCTCGTCCACCCAGCCAGGCTCAATCCGGCCGATGCAGCCGATGCGGAAGCTGCGGCTTGCCTCATGGAAGCGGGCATAGATCAGCAACCGCGCCGCCCGCAGATGCGCGTAGTAGTCGGCGAATGCGATCGCGTCCGACACCAGTGTCTCGTTGCGGAAGGCAACGCAGATCGGCGACTGCAACTGCGGCGGAAGGATGGGGGCGAAGCCGAGTGGCCGCAGGCCGGCGACCAGCCGGTCACGGATGGCGGCATAGCGCGCATGGCGGCCCGCCACGGTTTCCTGCTCCAGCGAGCGCAGCCCTGCCCGCAGCGCCTGCGCCACATGGGTCGGCGGCGTGGAGCGCCACTCGCCGCTCTCCTCGAAGCTGCGCCACTGGTCGAAGAGGTCGAGGGTATAGGTCCGCGGCACCGCGCTCTGCGGCGTCAGCAGGGCACGGCGGAGGATGGCGAAGGCGATGCCTGGAGGCGCCTCCAAGCACTTATTGCCGGAGGAGATCAGGATGTCGAAGGGATGCCGGCGCGCATCCACCTCGATCGCGCCGAAGGCGCTCATGGAATCGACGATGCTGGTCACGCCACGCGCCCGCGCCAGCGCCAGCAGTTCCTCCAGCGGGTTCAGGATGCCGGAGGTCGTCTCGCAATGGACAAAATAGAGATGGGTGATGGACGGGTCCTGCCGCAGCATCGCCTCCGCCGCCTTCAGCGAGACCGGCGCGTCGATCGGGTAGGCCAGCACGACCTGCGGCAGCCGGTGGCGCCGCATGATCTTGGCGGCCGTCTCACCATAGACGCCGTTCGAGCAGACCAGGACCTTGTCGGTATCCTTGACCAGGGTGCTCAGTACCGCCTCGATGGCGAAGGTGCCGCTGCCCTGCATGAGGACCGTCGTGTAGTCCGGCCCGGCATTGGCGATATCCTGGATGGCGCGGCGGATATCGCGGGTGACCTCGCGGAAGGCCATGTCGCGGGAACCAAGATCGCTCTGCATGGAGGCCTTGACCTCGGGCGCGAGGGCGAGCGGCCCCGGCGTCAGCAGGCGCGGATTGCGTGACAGCATTTCTGATTCCTTGGGGTGCCCAGCCCAGCCGTGTGCAGGGGCTGCCCATCTTCTGGCGTTGCTGCCCGCCCCCATCCGCAAGTGGAGACATGCGGGGGAAGCCGACAGTGGCAACGCCAACGTCACGGCGGGATCAATGGTTTGTCTCCATGCGGCAATGTAGTTACCGAATTCCGCAGATGTGCCAAACATTGTGAGGCGATTGTACAGTACCGCACACACGCGATGCTCAAGCTGTTCTACGAGTATTCTGTGGCCGGGCGGCAACCTGCCAGCAGCTTCGGTCCAGCGCGTGCTCGGAACCCCGGTGGGTGCGGCCCGTACAAGCGGATGATGGGAAAAGGGGCGACAGCATGCGCATCGCGGCGTGCCAGATGAATTCGCAACAGGATAAGGCGACGAATCTCGCGACAGCCCTGGCGCTGATCGACCAGGCAGCGGAGGCCGGTGCCGACCTGGCCGTGCTACCGGAATACCTCGACTATCTCGGCACGGATGACGGCGCGCTGCACGCAGCGGAGCCCATCCCGGGTCCCTTCATCGAGAGCCTCGCGGCAAAGGCGGGGTCGCTCGGCCTCTGGGTGCTCGCCGGCTCGGTGCATGCGCGCGGGCCGGACGGTCGCTGCCGCAACGCCAGCCTGCTGCTTGACCGGCAGGGCCGCATCGCCGCGCGCTACGACAAGCTGCACCTGTTCGATATCGGCCTGGCCGGTCAGCCCAGCTACCGAGAATCCGCCACCGTGGGCGGCGGGGATCGCGTGGTGACGGCGGAGATCGACGGCGTCCTCGCCGGCCTGTCCATCTGCTACGACCTGCGCTTCCCGGAGCTGTACCGCCTGCACGCCCTGGCCGGCGCGCAGATCCTGCTGGTGCCCGCCGCCTTCACCTTGCACACCGGCCGCGCCCATTGGGAGCTGCTGCTGCGCGCCCGCGCGGTGGAGAACCAGTGCTTCGTCATCGCCGCCGGGCAGGTCGGGGAGTCGCTGCCGGGCAAGGAATGCTTCGGCCACAGCATGATCGTCGATCCCTGGGGTACGGTGCTGGCCTACAGGCCGGACGGCACCGGCATCGTCGTGGCCGAGCTGGACTTCGACGCGCAGCGCCGGCTCCGGGCGGAACTGCCCGCCCTTGCCAACCGCCGCGGCGATGTCTACGCGCTGCAGGCGCCCGGCCATGGCCATCGGCGATGACGGCGCCGGCGAAGGCACCAGAACGCCGCCGGGCGCGGTGGGGTAAGGGTCGGCACGGCACCGCAGCGACCGCCCGCCACGCCCCCCTCCGGCTGTGCGAGGAGGACCGGATCGGCGACGGGGCACCGCACAAGACCCTGCGCGAGACCGACATCAAGGCCTGGGCAGCCGAAGGACCCACCGCGGCCCTTCCCGGTGCCGATCCGCCCAATCCGTGATGCCATGGCGCGGCGGTCCCGCCCGTCACGGATCGCGTCGAGTTGGAGCCGCACGCGGCCGGCAGGCAGGCCGCGGGTCGCGGTGTCGGCCGAGAACAGGTCACCCTCCGACGCCTCCCCCGGGGCTGCCCTGCCCGCCGGCCGTGGTGACGAATAGCCTGCGCAGCCCTTCGCCGAAGGCGCAACTCGTCACCCTGGCCGGAGCACTGAAGGCGTGGCAGCCTGGACTCGGGCCGCTGCTATCGCCACCTGGCACAATGCGCGCACGCGCCTCCGTGATCCGCTTAGGCTCTGTTGACGTTCAGCGCGAAGCGATGATCGCGGCCGCGAGATGGATGGTAGCGGCGTAGCTGGTATCGGTCTTGTCGTAGCGAGTGGCGACGGCTCGGAACTCCTTCAGCTTGGCGAAG
>JAESGY010000456.1_pt1 | contig 16726 bp, 12 predicted proteins | sample 9269841 | NCBI WGS metagenome assembly JAESGY01 (sample SAMN17022865, study PRJNA683097) | algae metagenome | isolation source: Spirirestis rafaelensis WJT71-NPBG6 and co-occurring heterotrophs from... | place: USA: Pinto Wells, Joshua Tree National Park, Colorado Desert, CA | collected 2006-08-15
GGTGACCGCCCGCTCGACCTGCTCATCGGTGATCTTGCGCGGCGCCCCAGGGCGGGGTTCATCCAGCAGGCCATCCAGCCCGCGCTCGGCGAAGCGCCGCCGCCAGAGCGCCACTGTCGGACGGCTCACCCCCAGCGCCGTGGCAACACCACCGTTCGTGGATCCCGCCTCCGCGCAGGCAAGGATGATGCGAGCCCGGGTGGCAAGCGCCTGCCCCGTCTTCCGGCGGCGCACCCAGCCCTGCAACTGACCGCGGTCTGAACCGCCCCGGGTTTGCCGGAGGTCAGTTTGCTTGGATCCCGCCGCCGTGGCGGAGACCTCAAGTTGGGCATAGTAACGCGCCTCGGCCTCGGCAGGTGGCATGTTGCCGATCGGCTCGAGGAGGCGGCGGTTGTTGTACCAGTCGACCCACTCCAAGGTGGCGAACTCGACGGCCCCCAGATTGCGCCACGGGCCGCGTCGGCGGATCACCTCGGTCTTGAACAGACCGTTAATCGTCTCGGCGAGTGCGTTGTCGTACGAGTCACCGACGCTGCCGACGGAGGGTTCGATACCGGCTTCGAGAAGCCGCTCTGTGTACCGAATCGCAAAGTATTGGGTGAATTCAAACAGTCGTCGCAACACGATGGCTGAGGGGGTTGCGATGAGGCGTGGGCGACGGCGGTCGGATCGGGCACTACGGCCTCTACTGAAGCGGTCACCTGGCCGGCCGGGTGTGGCTCAGCGCGAGAACCTGCGTCGGTTCTGGGCGGCGATCGCGTTGGGTCGAGAGAGTGAAGCGGCGGCGCTTGAGGTCGGTGTGTCGCAGGCGGTGGGTGCCCGCTGGTTCCGGGAGGCGGGCGGCATGCCACCGAGCCACCAGCTGCAATATCCCAGGCGGGCCAGTATTTCCAAACCACTGCGGTTGGCCGCTGTCATTGATCTCTCAGTCCACGTACGACGTGATCCATCCGTAACGGCGAGGCGGTAGGCTTGGTTTCACAACGTAATGTCTAGGAAGGCGCTGGTGCGGGCGCACCGGTGGAAGCGACCTTGGCAAAGACGCGTGGGCGCAGTCGGCCGATCGTCGCGATTGAGTGATCCCGACCGGCGCTTAGCCAGCCTCAGGATGTGCATGCCCTGCAGCGTAGTCGACGCCGCGCTCAGAAGGGCCAAGACATCCGTCTGGGAGGAACTCATGCTGCATCGACGCTCCGCGATCGCCGCGGCTGCCGCCGTTCTGTCTGCGCCGCGCTTTGCACGCGCCGCCGACACCACCGGCATCACGGCCAACGAGATCCGCATCGGCAACACCGCACCTTACAGCGGCCCGGCCTCCGCTTACGGCACCATTGCCCGCTGCGAGGCAGCCTTCTTCAAGATGGTGAATGAGCAGGGCGGGGTCGCCGGACGGAAGGTCACGTTCATCAGCTATGACGACGGCTACAGCCCACCTAAGACCGTGGAGCAGGTTCGCCGACTGGTAGAGCAGGATCGCGTTGCCTGCCTGTTCCAGAACATTGGAACACCCTGCAACAGCGCCATCGTGCGTTATGTCAATCAGCGGAAGGTGCCGCATCTCTTCGTCGGATCGGGCGCGGACAAGTGGGGCAACTACCAGGATACGCCCTGGAGCATCGGTTGGCAGCCGAGCTACCGGATCGAAGCGCAGATCTACACGCACTATATGCTGCGTGAGCGGCCGGGTGCGAAGCTCGCACTGCTCTATCAGAACGACGACTTCGGCAAGGACTACGTCGTGGGTGTGCGCGACGTGCTGAAGGACAAGTTCGATGCCGTGGTCCGGACCGCCTCTTACGAAGTGACCGACCCGACCGTCGACAGCCAGGTCCTCTCCTTGCAGTCGAGCGGCGCCGAGGTTCTGCTGACGGCAGCGACGCCGAAGTTCGCGGCGCAGGCAATCCGCAAGGTCCACGACATTGGCTGGCGCCCTGCGCTGCACTTCCTGACGAATGTCTCGATCTCGGCGGGCACAGTGATGAACCCGGCGGGTGCGGAGAAGGGCACAGGCATCATAACCTCTGCCTATCTGAAGGACCCCACCGACCCAAGCTGGCGTGACGACCGTGGGATGACGGAGTGGCGCGCCTTTATGCAGCGGTACTACCCTGACGGCGACCTGACCGACGCCAGCAACATCTTCGGATACGGCATTGCGGCGACCATGCTCCAGGTCCTTCACCAATGCGGCCGGGAACTCTCACGCGAAAGGCTTATGCGCGAGGCGGCGAACCTGCGGAATGTGGAGGTTCCGGTGCTGCTGCCTGGCATTCGCGTCGACACCAGCCCGACCAACTATCATCCGATCCGCCAAATGCAGCTGGCGCGGTGGACGGGAAACACCTGGGAGCGGTTCGGCGGAGTGTTTGAGGGAGCAACGGGCAGCTGATCGCCGATGCTCTCCCGGCCGAGCAGGCCCGCATCGTCCGGCTGCTGGTGGAACGGGCCGAGGTCGGTCCCGCCGGCGCCGACATCCGGCTGCAGCTGGAGGGGCTGGCCAGCCTGGTGCGGGACCTCGGCGGCATTGGCACCGAGAGCCGGAGGGCGGCATGACGGCGGCCACCAGCATTAACGTCCGCGTCCCACTGACGATCCGCCGCTGCAGCGGACGGAAGCTGGTGGTCACGCCAGACGGTAGAAACCCGGGCACAATGCCGGCGCGCACGCGGGCCGATCCTGCGCTGGTGAAGGCGTTGGCCCGGGCGCATCGGTGGAAGCGGTGCTGGAGAGTGGCCGCTAAGGTTCCCTCGCCAAGCTGGCCGGGGCTGAGAAGATCGACCGATCTTACCTCAGCAAGATGTTGCGGTTGACGCTGCTGGCGCCAGATATTGTCGAGGCCATCCTTGATGGCAGGCAGCCTGCGGAGATCGGGCGACCAGCGCTACTCGAGCCCGTGCCCGACAGTTGGAACGAACAGCGGATCCTGTCGGGGTTGGATGCAGGCTCCCCGTCCTGGGCGCGGAAAGCACTGGGCCAGCTCACCACAACTCCGGCTTTTCGATCATCAGGTAGAAAATGGCTAGCACGCTGATGAACGCAGGCCAGCCGAGTGCAAACCAGAGCCTGGCATACACGAAGTAGAGCGGTGGCAGGGGTGTGCCTGTACGGACCGCCTCTGCCACGACTGCATGCATCCGGATTTGCAGCCACACCACCGGCAGCCAGCAGGCACCAACGAGCAGGTACAGGACAATCGACGCTAGCAGCCAACTGCTGGTGAGTGGGATAGCTGCCAACCAAGCCATCGCCACCCCGGTTGCCGGCTGCACCACAACAGTGGGCGCCGTGAACAGCCAGTCCGCCAGCACCACGTTGCGGCTGACCACCGCGATCGCTACTCGGTCGCCGCTGCGGTGCGCCATCCAGCCGTGAAAGGTGGTGCCCAGGCCGGCGCCGAACAGCAGCGTCGAGCTGATGACGTGCGCGTACTTGATCACAGATAGGCGTCCATCGGCTCACCTCCCGACCGCCATGAGGGCGAGCGTCGCGGCCAGGACGACGAAATTCTTCAGCAGGGGCCCGAACGGATCCGCCCACGCCTGCGGCGCAGCGATGGTGGCAAGCACGGTGAACAGCAGCATGACCGCGATCTGATACGGGGTCCGGTTGATCAGTGCGGCTGTGCCCGCGGCACCCAAGGGCGGCCGAGCCGCCTCACCGAACCGATCAGCCGGACTTGGTATGAGTGGCCCCGACCAACTGCGTGTGTCGGGGCGCTAGAGCAGGTGGAATGAGCAGCACCGCGCGATTGCGGGCGCAGCTTTCCCGCACGCCGTATAAACATGTTGCGTGTTCCTTGGATACCGAGCGCATCTCATCCTGCCCCTCAATGCGCCGCGTCGCTATCCAGCTTTCTTCGTGCCGTAGACCACGGCGCGGTGCTCGTCGCAGTACGCGCCTCCGAATACCGAGCGCCGCGCATCACAGAAGTGCCACTGTTCCTTCGGATCACCATGAACCCACGAGCAGCCATCCTGCAATCTCGGCTCTACGACGTAGGGAACGGGCTTGACCGCCTGCGGGACGGCAGTAGGAGCGGCTTTGGGGGCGGGCACTGGGTTGATCATCATTGGAGCAACCGTCTTCTCCGCGACGGAACGCCTCCCGCCCTCTCGGGTCCGGGCAACCGACGCGCCAGCGGGTAGTACCGTCTTCAGCTTCTTGGGCTTTGGCCCAGCGCGGCCGATGGGGCTCGGCCTGGGCGCCAGGTTGAGACGGTGTGCCTTACCGATCACGGCGTTCTTCGATATGCCGAGTTGCCGCCCGATCTCCTGGGCCGACAGTTTCGGGTTGTCTCGTTCCCAGAGACGGCGGAGCTCATTTACCTGCTCACCGCCCCAGCCCGTATTGTTCTGAACGATCATTCTACCTTCCTGCCTTCTCGTCGGTATCCATGCGTGGTGCCTCGGCCCATCCACCATGAGCTGATTGCGCCTTTGCGACCGCCCAGCGCTTCTGACGAAATTTGTTGGTCCGAGCAGGGAGCGGATTCGGCCTGCTTGGCAGGTACTCGATCCGGGTACCCCCGCTAGCGATAGGGCGAACCGCCCCAAGCGCCCTGCCAGCTCCTCTAAATGGCGTATTGGGTCGGCCGCCCAGAGGGTAGGTGGCGGGGGTGGTCGCCCCGTCACGCCATCCAGGTTAGGCTCCCTATGGCCGGCGCGGGCTGGGAAGCGGCGCCCGGCAAAGCGAGGATTTCCCGAAGGCGGGCTGCCGGCACCGGACGACCGAGGAGGAAGCCCTGGGCATGCTGGCATTGCTGGGCACGCAGCAGTGCAAGGTGCTCCTCCGTCTCGACACCCTCCGCTGTGACCCCGAGCCGAAGGCTGCGCGCGAGGGCCAGGATTGCCGTGACGATGGCGGTCGCATCGGCGTCACGACCCAGTCCATTCACAAAGGAACGGTCAATTTTGATTCGATCGAAAGGAAAGCGGTGGAGGTAACTCAGGCTAGCGTAGCCGGTACCAAAGTCATCCAGCGCGAGGCTGACGCCCAGGCGCTTGATTTCGACGAGCGCGGAAAGGGCACGCTCAGTATCGTCAACGAGCAATCCCTCCGTTACCTCGAGCTCGAGACGATACGCCGGGAGGCCGGTCCCGCGCAGCACACCGGCGACGAGCTGGGGCAGCCCGGGCTGGCGGAACTGCGCTGGGGAGAGATTGACCGCGACGCGTGCTTCTGACGGCCACGTTGCGGCCTCTGCGCAAGCGGCCTCCAGCGCCCAGCGACCGAGCTGCAGAATCAGACCACACTCCTCCGCGACGGGCACGAACTCAGCAGGGCCAATACGGCCGCGCACTGGGTGGTGCCACCGGGCGAGTGCCTCGAACGCAGCGAGATGGCCGGTTCGGCAGTCCAGGATGGGCTGGTAGTGCAGATCAAGCTGCCCGAGTGCAAGAGCTTCGCCAAGGTCGTGCTCCAGTGCATGGCGCTCCCGAACTCGGCGGTCCGTGGCTTCATCGAAAAAGCGGAATGTGCCACGTCCCTCGCGTTTGGCGCGGTAGAGTGCCATGTCCGCATGCCGCAACAGCCTTTCCGCCGTCACGCCGTCCGTGGGGTGCAAGGCTACACCGACGCTGGTCCCAACGGAGATGCTTCGGCCTTCGATTTGGAAGCCCTGTGAGAGAACCGAGACGAGCCGGCGTGCGAGTGAGGCGGCCTCGGCGCGCCCGGCACCGGGTTGTACCACCACGAATTCGTCGCCACCGGTGCGCGCCAGCGTGTCCGTCGCGCGCAGGGCCGCGCGGAGCCGCTCCGCCGCGTGGACGAGCAGCCGGTCTCCGGCTGGATGGCCGAAAACGTCGTTGATTGGCTTGAAGCGATCGAGATCCAGGCAGTGGACGGCAAACGAGCCGCCGGTTGCCATGGCGGTGTCCAGCGCCTGCCGGATCCGTTCATCCAGCAGAACGCGGTTGGGCAAGCCGGTTAGCTGGTCATGGTGGGCGAGGAAGCGAATGCGCTCCTCGGCATGCTTCCGTTCGGAGATGTCGCGCACGGCCGTTACAGCCGCTGGGCGGCCGTCATGCTCGATCGTGCGCGTCAGCACTTCGACGGGGAGGACTGCGCCATCGGCTGCACATAGGCGGATCTCCGCCATCTCGCTCGGCCTGTCACGGAGACGTCGGTGCACCAACCCTGCATCCGCCGCCTCCACGAGTTCGGCTATGTGGCGCCCGGCGATCTCGCCGTGGGCCAGCCCAACCATGTGGCAGAAGGCTACATTGGCGTCCAGAATGACTCCGTCGCGGTGGATTACGATACCCTCGAAGGCGGCCCCGGCGAGCTGGCGCAGCCGCCTCGCCTCCCCTGCCGCGCGTGCGGCGAGGATCTGGTCGACGAGTGCGCCCGAAAGGCTCAGAGCGAGGATCACAGCGCTGGCCGCCACCACGGCAATGGCGAGGGTCCCCGTGTGGATGAGGGCACCACTGGGCAGCGGTGCCGCGATCAGGACGCCATTCGCCAGGCGGAGCTCCGGAACGCCCACGCCGCCGGGGCCGGGGATGATTTCAACAGCAGACATAGCCGTGAAGTGCATGCCAAGGACGGCAAGCGACAGGAGCGTGGCGCCGCCTAGGCGGCGAGGCAGACGGGCGCCCCAGGCGCCAAGCCCGAGGCCGAGCGCCGCGAGTGGCGGTGCGATGGCCACTGCCGCGGCGGCCGTAGCGAATTCAAGGTCGATCGTACCCGGAAGGTGCATCGCCGCGATGCCGATGAAATGCATAGCGGCAATCGACCCGCCGAGCAGCGTCCCGCCTCCCAGCATTGCCGCCATCAGGCTTTGGCGTTGTCGCAGGGCATCAGCGATGGCAAAGGCGGCCCAGGCGCCAAGCACGGGCACAGCGGCCGACGCCAGGGTAGTCGCGACCTCGTAGCTGCTGGGCAGGCTAGGCTGAAAGGCCAGCATGCTGACGAAGTGGGTCGCCCAGACGCCGCAGCCAAAGACTGCAGCTGCCCCGGCCAGCCAGGCCATTCGTGCTCGCCCCGAGGCCGCCTCGCGCCGCGACAGCATATTGAGGGCCGCGATGCAGGCGAGAGCGCAGACTGCCACCGCAAGGCCAACGAGACGGCGGTCATGTTCGATCGTAATGCACGCTAGAACACGCAGCATCCCGCTTGATGCCTTTTTTAAATGAAAAACCATGCTACCGGGGCAGCATCGCAGCGCTCGACGCCCAATCAAGGTGTTCGTGATTACGGTTGCGCGAGGCTCGACGAGAGAGATTGGTAGTCAGCAATGACCGGGGCGAACCACTCCAAATTCGGCTGAGATATTCTGGCGGGAGCCGCCGCAACTAGAATGGTCACTGGCCCGCTACTCCGGCCGCCAAAGACTTCCTCCCAGCCGGTCTACTGCCGCTTCTATCTCAGCCTGTGGGTGTTCCGTTGAGCAGGCGTTTCAGCCCAAACCCTGAGCACTGATCCATTTACGCAAAGACTTCATCAGCTCCTCAGCCGGGTGGCAATGCTGCCCTGCAGTAGTTCGTCTTGTCGACCCTTGACTTCTCTGACAGTTCAGCCCCGACAAGCCGCGGACGGGCCATCGCTGCCTGCCCAGGCCGTGTGAAAACGCGATAGCCGGTGATTGCCGCGCAACGCTCTCCCAGGGACTGGCCGTCGTGGCAATTGGGCCAAACCCGCCGGACATGCGGCAACACAACCGACGGTTTTCGTTTCGGTGCGGCATATTCACACAGCTTCAGTCGCGTGCGGCACTTGGTTGGCAGGACCTGCGGAACCCGATGCCGATCGAGCACGCTGGTCCCGGGCAGAGCACGGCAGGCGGGCGTCCTACCGAGAGGATCGCGGCATGGAACTGCAGGGGAAGGTCGCACTGGTTACCGGCGCCGGATCCGGCATCGGTGCGGCATCGGCTCTTCTCTTGGCCCGCGCGGGTGCCCGGATCGGGGCGCTCGGCCACACCGAGGACGAGCTCCAGACGACGGTGAGCCATATTCGGGACAGCGACGGCGAGGCCATGCCGTTGCTGGCCGATGTCGCCAGCCCCGAGGAGATGAGCCGTGCGGTGAACCAGCTCGTCGACGCTTACGACCGGCTCGACATCGTCGTCGCAAATGCCGGTGTCAACGGCGTGTGGGCGCCGATCGATGAGCTCACGCCCGAGGAATGGGACCGCACGATTGCGATCAATCTACGCGGCACCTTCCTGACACTCCGTTATGCTGTGCCGCGGCTGAAGCGCGCGGGGGGCGGATCGGTGGTGATCATCGCATCGATCAACGGCACGCGAACCTTCACTGGCGCCGGGGCTACCGCCTATGCCTGCAGCAAGGCCGCGCAGCTGGCCCTTGGCCAAATGGCGGCGGTGGAACTTGGCCAGCACGGCATCCGGGTGAACGTCGTCTGCCCTGGCGCCATTGAGACGGAGATCGGCGACAACACGCAGGCGCGTAACACTGAGGCGGCGGAGGTTCCGGCCGAGCATCCCGCCGGGGAGATCCCACTGACCGGCAAGCGTCCCGGTCGCGCCGAGGACGTCGCCGAGCTGGTACTGTTTCTCTCCTCCGACCGCTCGCGTCACATCAGCGGCTCCCCGGTTTGGATTGACGGGGCGCAGTCGCTGCTGGTGTAGGCTGCGGGCACTGCTTCAGGTTCGCGGCGCATGCCGGCCAACCAACTCGACCTTTTCGCCTTGGCGCCTGCCTTGCCACCGGGCTTCCGGCACTGGGGTGAGGCGGTCCCGCAAGAGGAGGAACGCGCGCTCCTCGCAGCTTTCGCAGGGCTGGACTTCGCCGCCTTTGGCTTCCACGGCCATGTCGGACGGCGCCGTGTCGTCTCCTTCGGTTGGACCTATGACTTCGAACGTGAGCCCCTCCGGGAAGCGCCGCCGATCCCAATCTTCCTGCTCGCGCTGCGCGAGCGTGTCGCACCCCTCACCGGCCTTGCCCCGCAGACACTGAGCCAGGCCCTGGTCACCGAGTACTCGCGCGGGGCGGCAATCGGCTGGCACCGCGACAAGGCCGTGTTCGGCGATGTCCTCGGCGTCTCGCTCGGCGCTCCCTGCCTCTTCCGGCTACGACGCCGGGCCGGCGCTTCCTGGCAACGTGCCTCGCTGCGCCTCGAGCCACGATCCGCTTACCTGCTGCAGGGACCGGCAAGGACCGAGTGGGAGCACAGCATACAACCCACGGACGCGCTGCGGTATTCGGTAACCTTCCGCACCTTGCGTGTCGCCTGATGCTGGTCCTTCTTGCAGCCGCTTGGTGTCGAAACCGGCTGTGCCGGTTGTCGCCATGCTTCAGCCGTTTGGAACCGGCCGCCATTTACACCGCGGCACCGATGCACCTACTCCGCTCTCCATTGCCGCTTGCCGGTCACCTGCTTCACCGGATCGCGTCGCCTCCCCTCTCCGGCACCAGCTCGGCACCTCCGGTCAATCTCAGCGGATCGTAGGCCGTGAGGTCGAGTTCCTGCGCCTCGCCCAGTACCAGTTGCGCCAGGAGACGCCCGGCAAAGGGGCCGATGGTCAGACCCGATGGACCCAGGCCGTTGCCGATGACCAGCCCGTCCAGCTCCGCGATGCGCCCCAGCATCGGCCTGAGGTCCGGTCCCACCGGGCGGAAGCCGATGCGCGTTTCCACCAGGGTGGCCGAGCCGAGCCCGGGCGCAATGGCCAAGGCTTGATTCAGTACCTCCGCCTGACCAGCCGCCGTGACGCGGTAGTCGAAGCCGGAGCCGGTCTCGCGCGTGGCCCCGACGACCACGCGCGAGTCGCCGAAGGCAAGCAGGTAGTGGCTGCTCTGGGGCAGCACGACGGGCCAGGCCTCGGTGTCTATACCGTCAAGGCGCAGATGGGTGATCTGCCCACGCTGCGGCACGACGGGGAGAGCAATGCCCAGCGGCGTCAGCACCTCTGGCGCCCAGGCCCCGGCAGTGACGACCACGCAGTCCGCTTCGATGACCTCGGAACCGAGTTGGATCCCGGTCACCCGACCGTCGTGGACCACCGGCTCGGCCTTACCGGCACGAAAGCGCGTGCCCTGGCGCCCCGCCGCCCGCCGCAGGGCAGCGGCGAGCCGCCGGCCGTCGACACGGGCACCGCCGCTGACGTGGACACCACCCAGGTCCGGGCGCAGCGGCGGAAAGAGCGTGCGCGCCTCCGCAGGCGAGAGCCGGGTTATCGTCCCAGCTTCCGGGGCCAGAGCCGCGCGGGCCCGAACGGCCTGCTCGATGTGGTCGAGCTCGCTCTCATCCACCGCGACGGAGAGGGTGCCAACCTGGCGGTAACCGGTCTCGGTCTCACCCTCCTCGGCGAGGCGCTGGATCAGAGTGGGGTAGTAGCGCGCGCCGGCGTCGGCGATGCGCCGCCACTCGGGATCGACACGGCCAGAGGACCAAGGAGAGACGATACCGGCCCCGGCTGCGGTGGCACGTCCGGCATGGTCCTCGTCCGCGACCACCACCTCGGCGCCGGCCAGGGCCAAGTGGAAGGCGGTGCTCGCGCCGAGCACGCCGGCGCCGATGATGGCAACTCGCATGTCGTCCAACCTCCTCCGGCTGCGGGTTAGGCCGTCTCCGCTTCCCAGCCAATGGCTCGGCGCAGGAAGGCGGCGCCAAGGGCGGCGAAGCTGGCCACCTCCGCATTGTCTTTGCCATAGCCATGGCCGCCGGCAGCGGGTTCGTAGAACAGCGCCGAGCACCTCATTGCCTGCAGCTTGGCCGCCATCTTGCGGGCATGGCCGGGATGCACCCGGTCGTCCCTCCGTGTCGTCGCCAGCAGGATGGGTGGGTAGCGCCGCCCCGGCTCCGCCACATGATAGGCTGAGAGGTGTTGCAGGAACGCCCAGTCCTCCGGCTTCTCCGGGTCGCCGTACTCCGCGATCCAGCTCGCCCCGGCCAGCAGCCGGCTATAGCGGCGCATGTCGATCAGCGGGATGGTGCAGAAGAAGGCGCCGAAGCGATCGGGGTAGCGGGTCAGCATATTGGCGATGAGCAGCCCGCCATTCGAGCCGCCCTCGGCCGCGATGCGCCCCGGCCGGGTGACGCCGCGCCGCACCAGGTCGGCGGCCAACGCGGCGAAGTCGTCATGCGAGAGGCGCTTGCCCTCCCGCCGCCCGGCCTCGTGCCATCGCGTGCCGAACTCGCCGCCGCCGCGGATATTGGCCACAACGGTGGTGCCGCCCCGCTCCAGCCAGAGCTTGCCAATCATGCCTTGGTAGTAGGGCAGGCGCGAGACACGGAAGCCGCCATAGCCGGAGAGGTGCACAGGTGCCTCGCCGGCCGCCTGCCCTGCCGGGCCGGTTTGCACATAGGGGACGCGCTCGCCATCCACCGAGATCGCCTCGTGCCGCGTCACGACCAGGCCGGCGGCGTCGTAGGTCGGGGAGGAGCGCCGCAGCAGCGCCGGGGCGGCGAGGTTCGTGCTGGTCAGCAGCAGGCTGGCGGGGGTGATCGGGTCCTCGACCTGGGCGAGCAGCGTACCATCGGATTCCTCCGGCTCGGCGTCCAGCGGCCAGAGATGCGCGACGCCGGTACGAGGCAGGCCCCGCAGCTCCGCCCCACTCCATGCCTCCTCGTCGGGCGAAAAGAGGGTAAAGACCGGCTGCAACTCATCGAGCACTGAAACCACCAGCCGCCCGTTGCACCAGAAGAAGCCCTGCAGGGCACGGCGCTCGCCCGGGGCAAAGAGCAGCTGAAATTGCCGGTCGCCCGCCAGAAAAGCATCGAAACCAATGCCGAGCAGGGTGTCGGGGGCATAGATGGTGCCATCCAGTGTCCAGGGGCTGCGCGGCCGCACCGCCAGCCATCCACGCTGCCACTCGAATTCCGCATCGCTCGGCAGATCGATGCGGTGCTTGGGGCCGGTGCGGTCGCCGATATGGACGGCGTGGTCGTAGAAGCCGATCTGGTCGACAAAGATGAGCCGCCCCGGGGTCTCGCGGTCGACGCTGCTGGAAGCCGCCATGTGTGCCGCATCGCACGCGAACAGCACCGGGGCCATGGCGGGATCGGTGCCGCGGGACCAGAGCCGCACCGTGCGGGCATAGCCGGACTGCGTGGCCATGCCCGCACCGAGGGCCGAGGAGAGCAGCAGCGTCTCCCGGTCCAGCCAATCAATGCTGCCTTTGGCCTCGGGAAGAGTGAAGCCGTCCACGACAAACTGCCGGGTGGTGAGGTCGAACTCCCGCAGTACCACCGCGTCGCCGCCACCACGGGAGAGGCGCAGCATGGCCAGGTCATGCGTGCCGGGCAGCGTGGTGGCACCCTGCCAGACCCAGTCCTCGCCCTCGGCCCGCGCCAGGGCATCGAGATCGAGCAGTATCTCCCAGTCCGGTGAGGGCGTGCGGTAGGAGGCGAGGGTGGTTCGCCGCCAGAGCCCGCGCGGCTGCGCCGCATCCTGCCAGAAGTTGTAGAGAAAGGCGCCGCGGCGGGTGACGAAGGGCAGCTTGTCCGGCCGGTCGAGCGCCGCCTTCACGGCGTCTCGGTCGGCAGCGAAGCGGTTATCGGCGAGGCGCGCCAGGGTGGCGGCGTTCTGCGCCGCGACCCAGGCCAGGGCGCGCTCGCCCTCCACCTCCTCCAGCCAGAGCCAGGGGTCGTCGTCGGGCGCAGCGAGGGTCGGGCGCGGTTCATCGGGACTGGGCATGCTACCGCTATAACTGCCTTGGCGGCTTCCCGGCGACACCCCCCGCATTCTGCGCAAGGCACTACTCATTGGTCATTTGGAAGTGAAGTTCGCCTCCAGAGCCGACCGATCGGGCATTCGGGTTTCCAACCGCCGCGGGAGATACCGCTCGGAAGCTGGCCTTTTTCCTGGGCCCGAACCTTGGGACTAAATCAGCCAAGTCCCCAGGTTTGGAGAGAATTGCCTCTCCGGAGAGCGATTCGGGTCCTCATTGCGGTGCCGCACTCCCAGGTCACCACGCGAACCCAGGCCAAACCTGCTCTTTCGCGCGGCTGCCAGCCAACCGGAGAGCGAGTTTGTAGAAGGAAATGGTGTGGCAGTCGGGATTCGAAATGTCTGCTTCGAGCCCTTCATCGAATGTCCCAGCGCGACGTTTTGGGCGGGGAGGGACCTTCCCACGCCTGGGCTGTGCTATGGTGCGCGCATGAGCGCCTCGCTGAAGCCGCTGACCGTCGACGAGTTCCTGGATTGGGAGAAGTCCCAGCTAGTACGCTACGAGTTCGACGGCACCCAGCCCGTCGCTATGACGGGCGGCACCATCGCCGCTGATCGAGTTGCGCGGCGGTTACTACTCAGCCTCGAGCGGCGGCTGCAGCCGCCCTGTGAAGCCTTCGGCGAGAACGTAAAGGTATTGCCCACCGGACGCGTGCGCTACCCAGACGTGAAGGTCGCATGTGGTGAGTTCGACCCAGGCGCCGACCACGTCGACCCGGTGGTCGTCTTCGAGGTGCTGTCGCCGACGACTGAGATGACAGACCGCCGGGTGAAGCCGACCGAGTACGCCTCCATCCCAAGTGTGATGGCGTACGTGCTGCTCGCGCAGGACCGACCCGCAGCAACGGTGCTGCGGCGCGCCTCCGGCTGGCAGCCGGAGGAACTCGAGGGCGCCACTGCTATGTTAGAACTGCCAGAGGTCGGCGTCGTCATCCCGCTAGTCGAACTCTATCCTAACCTCGGGACTTCTTGAGTCTCCTCGCCGCGCTCTTGGTTTGGCCAGAGACTAGGCAGAGCTCGCTCGTTCGCATCGCACTAGTCCGGATGAGGATAGGGCATTGCGATCACGCGGCTGACCTCGCAACAGAGTAGCGTGATGAAGCAAGGAATGACACGGACGGCCATCGCTCAAGTAGCCAAGGCTATCGGCCAGGAGCTGCAGAGGGCCGGCGGCCCGAGCGGAGAGGCCTGGGCTGCCGGGTCCATGCTGGCCGAAGCTGGCGCGACGAGCGACATCGCCGCCCACCTCCTGGCCGAGGCCCGCCGCAAGCGGCCAAGCCATCGCGTGATCGAAGGCTGCGCCTTCCTGCTGGAGCGGGCACTCGACAGCTTGCGGCTGCGGCGGAACGGTGGCGATGTCGGTGCCGGTCGCGAGATCGACGAGGTGCGTGGCGCGATCGAGCAGGCAGTCGCCGAGGGTGGCACCGCGCCTGATGTGCTCATGACCATTGCCCGTGCCTTCGCGCAAGCCGAGCTGGAGCCGGGTGAGGCTTTGCAGGACGCGGTTGTGGACGCCCTGGAAGCCCAGGCCAGTGCGGTACCGGCAGAGTTGACTCCGGGCGACCTCGGCGAGCAGCTTAATGACGTTGCCGCGGCGCTCGGCAATGACCCATTCGCCCTCTACACGGAGTTCGCGGCGACGGCGGCCGCGTTCCCACCGGAGCACCGGGCCGCCATGGCCACCGCGCTCGCCCTGTCGAGCAATGCGGCGGTGCGGGAGGCGGCGCTGGGCTTCGTCTGTTCGCCCGAGCCGGAGGCCGGCGCTGCCGTCTTGGAGGCGCTGGCCCAATCACCGCGCGGCCGCCCGGTCTCGAGCACCATGGTGGAGCGGCTGGTGCGCCTGCGCCCCTGGCTATCGGAGGCACGCCGGGCGCTGCTCGATGCTGCGGTTCGCATCTTACGCCCGAAGGCGGCAACTCCCGAAGCGCCGCCGCGGCCGGAGATCCGCAGCGTTATGGCGACCCTATGCGACGGATCGGGGGCGCAGAGCTTCTATATGCCGGTCAGGCGAGGGCGGCGCTTCGTGCTCGCGGCGCTGCTGACCAAGCACGGGATCGGTGTCGCGGATGCCTGGGCGGCCGAGGACATGAGCAAGGCCGAGGCGGAAGACATGATGGCGGAGATCGAGACCGGCAGTGAGACCGTCGAGGTGTCGATCGGCCTCGTCGAGCGGCGACTGGCCGACGCACTCGCGGCGAATGTGTCGCGCGATGTCCCGCCGCCCTTCGGCTTGCTGCAGGTGACCGAGGCGCTCGGGCTAGGGCCGCTCCACCCGGCAGCGGCTCCACCCCTGGTGCTGGTCGAAGATCTGCTCAGGGACCTGCCAGAGGCCCGGACCGGCACGGCAGCGGTGGCGGCGGCACATCGCGCCTCGGCGCGGTGGCACGAGCAGTTCGACATCCTCGAGTCCTGGTTCGAGGCGGGCGAGGCTGTCGAGGCGCTGCTGCGGCCGCTGCGAACGCGCAAGCAACGGATCGAGGCGGTGCTGACACAGTGGATGCCCGCTCGGCGCGGCTTCTGGGCCGAGCAGTGTGCCTGGATGGCAGCGACCCTGAAGGACGGTGCTGACGAGGATGAGGCCTGGGTGGACTTCGTGCTGGTGGCGCGGGACCTGGCCGGTGAGCGCCCGCTCGACACGATGCCTCTTGCGGCGCGGATCGCTGCAGCAGCGGTCGAGGCATTTCAGCATCGTTGAAGAACCAGGGGGAGGCCGTAGTTTGGTCCCTGGAAAGCAGATGTTCTTTGGTTCTCCAGCGTGCCTCGCTGCAAAAGGGGCGAATAGGAAAAGGGCAGCGTCAGGCTGTCGGCCCAACGCTAGGAGGATCACCAGGTTACGCCGCCCGTTTCGTACTGGGATTGCGATCTGCTGCAAGCTATCGTATCTAGCGTAGCATTATGGAGCGCAAGATACGCCTGTCGGAGTGGGCCAGGAGCCGCGGCATCTCGAAAATGACCGCCTGGCGCCGCGCCACTGCTGGCGAGATCCCCGGCGCGTTCCTGTCGGATGCCGGGCGGTGGATGGTGGAGGTGCCGGAAGACGCCTCCCTGCTGACCGTCGCCTATGCGCGCGTTTCAGGTCACGACCAGAAGGTGGATCTCGACCGGCAGATCGCCCGTATTGCCGAATGGGCTGCCGGCCAGGGTGTCACGGTCCATCGTTATGTGCGTGAGGTCGGATCGGGTCTGAATGACCGACGCCGGGAACTTGCGGCCTTGCTGGCGGACAGGTCCGTTCAGACCATCATCGTCGAGCACCGGGACAGGCTGGCGCGGTTTGGCGTAGCGCAGCTTGAGGGCGCGCTGGAGGCGTCCGGACGCCGGTTGGTCATCATCGAGCCGGGCGAGGTGAAGGACGATCTCGTGCAGGACATGATGGATCTCATGACCTGCTTCTCGGCCAAGCTTTATGGCCGCCGCTCCGCCCGCAACCGTGCCCGCCGGGCGCTGGAAGCGATGCGAGAGTGAGCCAGCGCACATTGTGCACCGAGATCCGGGACGAGAGCGCGGATGCGCTGCTGTCGCCGTTTGGCGATGTCTTCGGTCAAGCATCGCGTTGGGCTTTCCGCGAGATCCGCAGCAAGGGTCGGCCGGTCGCGGCTGCGAAGAAGGAAGCGCAGCGGCGCTTCGGGCTTACGGCGCGGCAGTTCAACGGCCTGCGCTTCGATCTTGACCAGACGGTCGGGGCGTGGCGCGGCACGCTGGAGCACCGCATCTCGGCGCTTTCGGATCGCGCCGAGAAGATCCAGCAGAAGATCGTCGCCATTGGGCGGCGTTTAACTGATCCGAAGCCCAAGAAGCTCCTGTCCAAGCGGCGCAGGGAGCGCCTCGAGTTCGAGTTGCATCAGAAGAAGCGGCATCTGCAGACTTGCCGGGACCGCAAGGCGTCAGCTTTGGCTGAACTGAAGGCCGGGCGACCGCGGCTATGCTTCGGTGGCCGAGCGCTGCTCCGCGAAGCCCAGGCCGGCGGCGAGATCTGGCGCTGGCAGGCCAGGCGCTCCGGCAGGATCTTCCTGGTCGGCTCGAACGACGAGACCGCTGGCAACCAGACCTGCCAGTGGGACGGCCAGAACCTGACCCTGAAGCTGCCGGGTT
>JAESGY010000457.1_pt1 | contig 16705 bp, 10 predicted proteins | sample 9269841 | NCBI WGS metagenome assembly JAESGY01 (sample SAMN17022865, study PRJNA683097) | algae metagenome | isolation source: Spirirestis rafaelensis WJT71-NPBG6 and co-occurring heterotrophs from... | place: USA: Pinto Wells, Joshua Tree National Park, Colorado Desert, CA | collected 2006-08-15
ACGACCCGATCACCCTGGAGGAGCTCTCCACGGAGTTCGGCGTCTCCCGTGAGCGCGTGCGCCAGATCGAGGTGCGTGCCTTCGAAAAAATCCAGGACGCGGTCAAGAAGAACCTGACCCAGATCGAGACCTCATCGGCCGACGCCTAGGCGTTCATAGCCAAATTCAATAAAAAAGCCGCGCTTTGTGCGCGGCTTTTTGCTGAGTTCAGCTTGGCCAAGCCTATTGCCACTGACTGAAGGCGTCGTTGATCACCTGCTCGCCGGAGCCGCCCTTCTCGAAGCTTAAGATCGCCCGCTGACCGGAGGCCATCCGCACGGGCAGATCGATCCAGTTGCGACGAACGAACAACTGCGTGTTGCGTGCTATATCGGCCTGCAGGTTGGAGAGGCCGATCAGGAAGAGGTTCTCGCGCACGGGCACCGGCAGGCCGGCGACCGGGGTGCCGCGAGCGGCCTCCTCGCTCTTGAACTGCAGGAGGCCCACGTCACGGATCACGCGGTTGGTATCGCTCGCGCGGGTCGTGAAGGTGAGCTCGACCGTATGAGAGGCCGGCAGCGTCGTGTCGAGATTGCGCCGCAGCGCCATCCTCATGGTCAGCCCTGCATCCGCGATGTCCACATTGGCGATCACGGCCCGCTCAAGCGGCTGACCCTGGCCCGGATTGACATCCTCCAGGCGCCAGGTCACGCGCCCGACCTGCGCCTTGGGGGCCGAGGGGTTGGCGGGATCCTCTTCGTAGAACACCGCGCGCTGCGCGACGCCCGTTTCCTGGCGCGGCGCCGGGTTGGGCGTGGCGGCCGGGGGCGTCGCCTGCCCTCCTCCCACGCGCTCGTTGATCTTGGAATCGGCCGGGGGCGTCACTGGGGCCTCCGCAACCGGGATCTCGGGGGCGAGGTCCTCGGGCCTGTCGCGCCACAGGAATGCGAAGGCCGCAATCGCCGCAATCACGAGCGCCAGGACGGAGCCGAACACGATGGTGCGCCCGCGCCCCTTGTTCTGCATGGCCGGATGAGGCCGGCTGTCGATCTTGGGCCGGGCCACCGCAGGCTCGGCATAGGAATCGTCGATCTCGTCATCCTGGGCCGGCTGAGGGGCTGGCGCCCTCAACCCATGGACCGAGGCTGCGCCGCGCGCAGCTTCAGGCCCTGGCCGGACAGGCGTCTCGTCAGTCGGCGCGGTGGAAAAGTGATCGTCACCGAACCCGGCCAGCGGCGCATAATCTGCCTCGACCCGGTTGATGGCCTCGTCCAGGGAGCGGCTCTCGTTCTGGATCTCCGCCTCGGACAGGGGCGGATTGAGCGAGCGCAGCTGCGCGATCAGCGCCGTGCGGGCACGCTCGTAGACAGCGTGCCGCTGGTCGGGGTTCTGCTCGGGCAGGCCTTCGACGGCTCGGGCGATGAGGGGGTAATAATCTGCCATTTCTCTTCGGAATGACCCGCCGGGGCTTCGCCGTCAACCCTCAAAGGGGTTCTTCATGAGGATTGTGTCGTCACGCTCCGGCGAGGTGGAGAGCACCGCCACCGGCGCGCCGATCAGCTCCTCGACCCGGCGGACATACTTGATGGCCTGCGCCGGCAGGTCCGCCCAGGAACGGGCGCCCGCGGTCGAGCCGCTCCAGCCCTCGAACTCTTCGTAGATCGGCTCCACGCGGGCCTGAGCGCCCTGGCTCGCCGGGAAGTAGTCGATGGTCTGGCCGTCGAGCTTGTAGCCGACGCCGATCTTGATGGTCTCGAAGCCGTCGAGGATGTCGAGCTTGGTGAGCGCGATGCCGTCGATGCCCGAGGTGCGCACCGTCTGGCGCACGAGCGTCGCGTCGAACCAGCCGCAGCGGCGCTTGCGCCCCGTGACCACGCCGAACTCCTTGCCCTTCTGGCCGATCAGCTCGCCGGTTTCGTCGAAGAGCTCGGTCGGGAAAGGCCCCTCGCCCACGCGGGTGGTATAGGCCTTGGCGATGCCGAGCACGTAGCCGACAGCCCCGGGGCCGAGGCCCGAGCCGGTCGCCGCCTGGCCGGCCACCGTGTTGGACGAGGTGACGAAGGGATAGGTGCCGTGGTCGACGTCGAGCAGCGCTCCTTGAGCACCTTCGAACAGGATGCGCTTGCCGGCCCGGCGCTCCTCGTCGAGCAGGCGCCACACGGCATCCATGTAAGGCAGCACCTTGGGCGCCACCGAAGCCAGCTCTTCGTAGATCGCCTTGGGGGCGAACTCTTCGAGGCCGAAGCCCCGGCGCAGGGCATTGTGATGGGTCAGCAGCCGGTCGATCTTCTCCGGCAGGGTGCTCAGGTCGGCCAGATCCATGAGGCGGATGGCGCGGCGGCCCGCCTTATCCTCGTAGGCTGGGCCGATGCCGCGCTTGGTGGTGCCGATCTTGGTGCCGGCGCTGCCGCTCTCGCGCAGCGCATCGAGCTCGCGGTGGATCGAGAGAATCAGCGTGGCGTTCTCGGCCACGCGCAGGTTCTCGCGGCTGATCGAGACGCCCTGCTCGGCCAGACGCTCCACCTCGCCGGCCAAGGCATGCGGATCGAGCACGACGCCGTTGCCGATGACCGAGAGTTTGTTCGGGCGCACGACGCCGGAGGGCAGGAGCGAGAGCTTGTAGACCTTGTCGCCGATCACGAGGGTATGGCCGGCATTGTGACCGCCCTGGAACCGCACGACCACATCCGCCTGTTCGGACAGCCAGTCGACGATCTTGCCCTTGCCCTCGTCGCCCCACTGGGCGCCCACGACAACCACATTCGCCATCGCTCAAACCCTCACATGAAAAAGCCCCGGCGCAAGGCCAGGGCTGGGTAAAAACCTTGCAAACCCTCATGGTGGATCATGCGCCTCAGGTCAAGGCGGAATGAGCCCTGCATCCCCGCATCATAAACACCGGAAAGGCGGGAATGTGGTTCTGCATGCTCGGCCTCACGGGATTGATCAAACAGCCAGCGCTTGTAGGCCTGAGGCTGGGGAGCCTCAAGCCGTCAGGTCAATCGAGGGTGGCGCGTCGGGCAGCCCGGCTCGATGTGTGATGGTGGGAAGTGAGAGCCAAGCTGCTCATCACGCGCGGTTTGTTGCAGGTGGACCTGGATCAAGCCAGGATCGACCTCCCGCGACCACAGGGGTGCGAAGCCTGCGGCGGGACCGCTCCCCGTCCCAGTGCTGCGACGCCTCGCGAGCGCGCCCCTCGTTGGGCGAGGATGAGCACAGATATAGCCGAGCTTAGCTTGACTGTCAAGAACAAAATGAGAACATGCCCGCACCCGCACCGTCATGGCCGGGCTTGTGCCGGCCATCCACGTCTTTGCACCGGTTCAAGCGCTCTCCAGCCTCATCCTGAGGAGCAGCCGGGAGGCTGCGTCTCGAAGGAGGCTCCAGAGAGCACTGGATCCTCCTTCGAGACGGTCACTGCGTGACCTCCTCAGGATGAGGCCTATGAAACGGAGCGCAAAGGAAGACGGGGATCCCCGGCACACGTCCGGGGATGACGAAGAGGGTGTTAGAACCAGGGGAGTGTCATTACCCACGGGAGCGGGGGGAAGGGAATCCATAGCGCTGTGCGTGTGAGTGGATCCTCTTCCCGGCCTACGGCCGCCGAGGATGACACGGGGGCACCACGGTCTCTTGATCTATACCCCTCATCCTAGGGAACAGGCGCAGTCTGCATCTCGAAGGAGGAATGAGCAGGCTATAACGCGAATAGATTGGCACCTCACCGTCACGCCCGCCCGCGTGCGCTCTTTTCCGTCTTGACCCTGTGCTCGATGAAGTTGCGGATCTCGCGGGTGCGGCGGGCGGGATCGAGAACCTCCGCATCGATGCCGTGACGCCAGGCGAGATCGAAGCGGGCTGGATCCTTGTCCAGCGTCGCCAGATCCTCCGCATAGGACAGAGCCTCCTCGGGCGTGCGGCAGAAACCCTCCCGCACGAGGATGTCGGTGCGGCGGCTCAGGATCGCGGCAAGTTCGCCGAGCGAGAACTCCGGGTGATATTGCACGCCCCAGAAGGTGCCGCCGTCGCGGCGGATCTCGGCGGCCTGAACCGGCGAGATCGCGTTGCTCGCAAGCACCGTGCAATCCTCCGGCACGGCCGCGACCATGTCGAGATGGATGGCGGGCGCGTCATAGGAAGCCGGGCGCCCTTCGAGGAGCGGATGCGCTCCACCGGCTTCTGTGCGCGTCAGCTTGCGGGCGATGCCGACCTCGCGGCCGAGGGGGTTCTGCTGCACATCGCCGTCTGCCGCGACAGTTGCCACCTGCAATCCCCAGCAGGAGCCGAAGGACGGCGTGCGGGAGGAATAGATCGCCCGCATCAGGTCGATCTGACGGAGAATCTCAGGCGTGCGGTCGTAGATGTTGAGATGCGAGCCGGTGAGCACGATGCCGTCATAGGATTCGAGCCCTGCCGCATCGGGCAGGTTCGCGCCCTCGTCCGTCGGGAAGGCGATGTCGCAGATCGCCTCCTGGGCGATCCCCTGGATCACCTCCGCGTAGGACTCGGAGAGCGTGAGTCCATAGGCATCTCTGTGGGCTTGCCTTGCGCCCCGCGTATTGCCCTCAACCACCAGAAACCGTAAGCCCATGCGTGTCACCCGCTTGTCGTTGTGCCGGTTTAGCCGAACGGTGCGCGGCGGCAAGTGCAATAAGGTCCGACCTCCAATGAGAATCCTGCAGGCGCTTTGGAAGGGAACGTGGGGACAAGCCTATGTGCTCCTGACCCTCACCACGCTCATGTGGGGCGGCAATGCCATCGCGGGGCGGCTGGCCGTGGGCGAGGTCTCTCCCATGATGCTCACCTGCCTGCGCTGGGTCATCGTTGTGACCGTGCTGCTGCCGCTCGTCGGCCGTCAGGTGATGGCGGAATGGCCGACAATCAGGGAGCGCTGGGTCTTCACTGTCCTCATGGGAGCCTTCGGCTTCACCGGCTTCAACGCGCTGTTCTATGCCGCCGCCCACCATACGACCGCCGTGAACCTCACCATCTTCCAGGGCTCCATTCCGGTGCTCGTGCTTCTGGGCACGGTGCTGTTCTTCCACGCCCGCGTGATCCCGCTTCAGGTCATAGGCATGATCGTCACGATTCTCGGCGTGGTCCTGGTTTCGGTGAAGGCGGATTTCGAGATTCTCCGGACGCTCGCGCTCAACATCGGCGACGTCTGGACGCTGATCGCCTGCGTGTTCTATGCGGGCTATACGCTCGGCCTGCGCCATCGTCCGGCCATTGCGGGCCTGACCTTCTTCGCGGCGCTGGCTGCCGTGGCCTTCACCACGTCGCTGCCTCTTCTGTGGATTGAAGCCGCTCAAGGAAACCTGCAATTTCCAACGGCGAAAGGGTGGCTGATCCTGCTCTATGTAGGTCTGCTGCCGTCCCTGCTCTCGCAGGTCTTCTTCATGCGCGGCGTGGAGCTCATCGGCCCGGCGCGGGCCGGCCTCTTCGTCAACCTCGTGCCGGTCTTCGGCGCCCTGCTCGCCGTGGTGCTGCTGGGCGAGCCTTTCGCGCTCTACCACGCGGGAGGCCTCGTGCTGGTGCTCGGCGGCATCTGGCTCGCGGAGAGGAAGCGGTAGTACCCCGCTTGTAATTCCCGGCCGGAGCGCAGCGGAGGGGAAGGGCTTCCATAGCGCTGAGTGTGTGAGTGGATCCCCTTCCCGCACTTCGTGCGCCGGGGATGACACCCCACCACGTCATGGCCGGCCTTGTGCCGGCCATCCACGTCTTCACCCGTTGCAAAGACGTGGATGCCCGCAACAAGTGCGGGCATGACGATGGTGCTAATCCGCGAACACCACCGTCTTGCGCCCGTTGAGCAGGATGCGGTCTTCCAGGTGGTAGCGCACGGCGCGGGCCAGCACGCGGCGTTCGATATCGCGGCCTTTGCGCACGAGGTCCTCTGCCGTGTCGCGGTGCGTGATCGACTCCACGTCCTGGGCGATGATCGGGCCTTCGTCGAGATCGGACGTCACGTAATGCGCCGTGGCGCCGATCAGCTTCACGCCGCGGGCATGCGCCTGGTGATACGGCTTGGCGCCCTTGAAGCTCGGCAGGAACGAGTGGTGGATGTTGATGCAGCGCCCGGAGAGCTTCGCGGCGAGACCATCCGAGAGCACCTGCATGTAGCGGGCGAGCACCACGAGATCGGCTTTCGACTCGCGGATGATCTCCCAGACCCGCGCCTCCTGCTCAAGCTTCGTATCCTTCGTGACGGGCAGATAGTGGAACGGCACCCTGCCCAGATCCACATGGCTGTAGGTCTCGACGGGATGATTGGCGATGACGCCGACGGGCTCGAAATCGAGCTCGTCGATGCGCCAGCGGTACAGCAGATCCGCGAGACAATGGTCGAACTTCGAGACCAGCAGCATGACGCGCTGCTTGCGACCCTGGTCGCTGATCGCCCACGTCATGCCGAAGCGCTCGGCCAGCGGTGCGAAGCGCACTCTAAGCGCTTCGATATCGTTCTCACCCTCCACGGGGTTGAACACGACACGCATGAAGAAGCGATCTGTCTGCGTATCGTCATATTGCTGCGCGTCGAGAATGTTGAGCCCCGCATCCGACAGATGTCCCGCTACGGCGGCCACGATACCGGGACGGTTCGCGCAAGCGAGCGTCAGGATGAAGCGTTGCGAGACATTCATCGTCATGATGCGTCCTCTTGCCCCTTGAGCTTTAGAACCGCACGGCGCGGGCGCGCTTGACCTGCGGGATCTCCTCGATCCGACGCAGGAGCTCGTCGGAGACCGGCTCGTCGACGGACACGAAGCAGATGGCATCGCCGCCGGGCTTGTCGCGGCCGAGCGCGAAGGTGGCGACGTTCACGCCGGACTCCCCGAGCAGGGTGCCGAAGCGGCCGATGAAGCCGGGCTTGTCGTCGTTGCGCACATAGATCATGTGGGGAGCGAACTCCGCATCGACTGCGATGTCGCGGATGTCCACCACGCGGGGCTTGCCGTCCTGGAACACGGTGCCGCCCGCGTGCCGGGTTATGTCCTCCGCATCGACGATGATGCGAATGAAGCTCTCATAGTCGCGTGCCGCGTTCTCGCGCTTGACCTCTTCCACCATGATGCCGCGATCGCGCGCGACGAGCGGCGCAGACACCATGTTGATGTCCTGCAGGAAGGGGCGCAGCACGCCGGTCACGGCGGCCGAGGTGAGCGCGCGGGTGTTCATCTCGGCAACATTGCCCTCGTACTCGATGCGGATGCCCTTGATGGGCGCTTCCGTGAGCTGGCCGAGGAAGGAGCCGAGCTTTTCCGCGAGCGCCACGAAGGGCTTCAGGCGTGGCGCTTCCTCGGCGGTGATCGACGGGAAGTTCACGGCGTTCTGGATCGCGCCCTGCAGCAGGTAATCCGACATCTGCTCGGCCACCTGCAAAGCGACGTTCTCCTGCGCCTCCGTGGTGGCGGCGCCGAGATGCGGCGTGCAGACCACGTTGGGGTGTCCGAAGAGCGGATTGCTGGTTGCGGGCTCCTCCACGAACACGTCGAAGGCCGCACCCGCCACATGGCCGGAATCGAGGGCTGCGCGCAACGCCTCCTCGTCCACCAGGCCGCCGCGGGCGCAGTTGATGATGCGCACGCCCCGCTTGGTCTTGGCGATGTTCTCGGCCGAGAGCACGTTCTTCGTCTTCTCGGTCATCGGCACGTGCAGGGTGATGATGTCGGCGCGGCGCAGCAGGTCGTCGAGCTCCACTTTCTCGACGCCGAGTTCGAGCGCGCGCTCGGGCGAGAGGAACGGATCGTAGGCGATCACCTTCATGCGCAGCCCGATGGCGCGGTCGGCCACGATGGACCCGATATTGCCGCAGCCGATGACGCCAAGGGTCTTGCCCGTGAGCTCGACACCCATGAAGCGGTTCTTCTCCCACTTGCCGGCCTGCGTCGAGGCATCGGCCTGCGGGATCTGGCGCGCAAGCGCAAACATCATCGCAATCGCGTGCTCGGCCGTGGTGATGGAATTGCCGAAGGGCGTGTTCATCACGATCACGCCGCGCGCGGTGGCGGCGGGGATCTCGACATTGTCGACGCCGATGCCGGCGCGACCGATGACCTTCAGGTTCGTGGCCTGTTCAAGGATCTTCGCCGTGACCTTCGTGGCGGAGCGGATCGCAAGGCCATCGTAGTCGCCGATAATTTGGGCGAGTTTCTCTTTGTCCTTGCCGAGGTCGGGCTGGAAATCGACCTCGATGCCGCGATCCTTGAAAATCTGCACGGCAGCGGGAGAAAGAGCGTCGGAAATGAGTACGCGGGGAGCGGGCATGGGGCACCTCTGATGTGCCGTCCCTTCACCCTCCCCTTGAGGGGGAGGGTCGGCTCGAAGAGCCGGGGTGGGGTGAACGGCGCTGTCGGTTTGAATAACTAGCCTTGGGTCTGAGGGCAGTCGGCTAAGTGTGGTGTTGCCACCCCACCCCGCCGCCCTTGCGGGCGTCGACCCTCCTCCTCGGATCTCGGGTGTTCCCGAGATCCGCATCCTCAATGCGCAAGTCGGGAACACCCGACTTGCGTCGGGGAGGGTGAAGAGCATCAAGCCGCTTTCGCGAGCTTCGCCTTTTCCTGCGCGAAAGCCCAGTCGAGCCAGGGCGTCAGGGCTTCGAGATCGGATTGCTCCACCGTCGCGCCGCACCAGATGCGCAGGCCCGGAGGGGCATCGCGATAGGCGCCGATGTCGAGGGCGACGCCCTCCTTCTCGAGGGCGGAGGTGATGCCCTTGGCCACCTGCGCAACAGCCTCGGGGCCCTTCGCGACCACGTCCGGATCGGCGATCACGAGGCACACGCTGGTGTTGGAGGCGGTGGCCGGATCCTTGGCCAGGTTGGCGATCCAGGGCGTGCGGGCGACCCAGTCGGTGATCACCTTCGCGTTGGCGTCGGCCTTGGCGACGAGCGCGTTCAGACCGCCGATGGACTTCGCCCATTCGAGCGCATCGATGTAATCCTCGACCGCCAGCATGGACGGGGTGTTGATGGTCTCGCCCTCGAAGATGCCCTCAATGAGCTTGCCGCCCTTGGTCATGCGGAAGATCTTCGGCAGCGGCCACGCGGGCTTGTAGCTCTCGAGCCGTTCCACCGCGCGGGGCGAGAGGATGAGCATGCCGTGGGCCGCCTCGCCGCCGAGCACCTTCTGCCAGGAGAAGGTGACCACATCGAGCTTCGAAAAATCGAGCTTCTGCGCGAAGGCCGCCGAGGTGGCATCGCAGATGGTGAGCCCCTCGCGGTTCGCCGCGATCCAGTCCGCGTTGGGCACGCGCACGCCGGAGGTGGTGCCGTTCCAGGTGAAGACCACGTCGCGGCTCTTGGTGTCGACCTGCGCCAGATCAGGAAGCTCGCCGTAAGGCGCGTTGATCACGCGGGCATCCGCGAGCTTGAGCTGCTTGACCACATCCGTGACCCAGCCCTCGCCGAAGCTCTCCCACGCCAGCATGTCGACCGGGCGGGCGCCCAGCATCGACCACAGCACCATCTCGACGGCGCCGGTGTCGGAGGCGGGCACGATGCCGATGCGGTAATCCGCCGGCACGTCCAGCACCTCGCGGGTGAGGTCGATGGCGAGCTTCAGGCGCCCCTTGCCAAGCTTGGCGCGATGCGAGCGGCTGAGGCTGTCGGTTTTCAGGTTTGCTAAGGACCATCCGGGGCGCTTCGCGCAGGGGCCGGACGAAAAGAAGGGCGCGCGCGGACGCGCGGCGGGCAGGCTTGTCATGTGATCCATCCTCTCAGATGGGCGCCTCTCGGTGGGGAGAGGTGTCCCGCCGACCGGTATGACGGACGCGAAGGCCACGGTCAAGGCGATTACCGGAAGATCTGTCGTTGCGGCAGCGATCCAGATTACGAAATCGTAATACAAAACATCGTGTTCAGAAGGATCCGATCCGGGTAATTGGCATATACTGTGCTAGGACAATGTCCGATCTTCCGAACGACAAAGACTGATGGGTTAAGGAGTGAGCATGCGTGTGTCCGGTCAACTCGCCGTCATAGCCATGCTGGGGGCGGCAGGCTTTGGCGGCTGGTACGCCTACAAGGGCGGCCACCTGGCCAATCTGCCCGTGATCGGCGCGTATGTGAGCCAACCCGCCAGTCAGCAGGCCGGCGCTCCGAGAGGGCCAGGAGGTCCCGGCGGCCGCGGCGGTCCCGCCGGACCGGCAACGGTCGAGGTGGACACGGTCAAGACCGGACGCATCGTGGAAATCCGTGAGGCGGTGGGCACGGTGCGTGCCTATGAATCGATCATGGTGACCGCCAAGGTGGCAGGCATCATCGGCGAGATCGGCTTCGAAGAAGGCCAGAAGGTCAAGGCCGGCGATCTGCTGGTCCAGTTCGATGCTGCCGAGCGGCGCGCCGCTATCGAACAGGCCGCCGCCGAGGCCAGCCGCGCCACGGCGCTCCGGAACGAGGTTGCCATCAAGCTCGAGCGCGCCCAGGCCCTGCGCCGCACCGGTGCCGGCACCGAGGCCCAGGTGGACGACCTGACGGCGCAGATGAAGTCGCTCGAAGGCTCGATCGCCTCCGCTCAGGCCCAGCGCAAGGCCGCGGAGGCGCGGCTCGAGGAGTTGACGATCCGCGCCCCCTTCGCCGGTCGCGTCGGCACCCGCTCGGTTTCGCTCGGCGCCTACGTGGCTCCAGGCACTCGGATCACGTCTCTCGACGACCTGTCCAAGGTCCGCCTCGACTTCGCCGTGCCGGAGAACCTTCTGGGCCGCCTCAAGCCGGGCCAGACGGTGAACGCCGTTTCCGCGGCCTATCGCGGCCGGACCTTCAAGGGCACAGTGGCAACCATCGATCCCCGGGTCGATCAGACGACCCGCACGGCGCGACTGACGGCCGAGTTCGAAAACCAGGATGAGGCCCTAAAGCCCGGCATGTTCCTGTCCGTATCCCTGGAAGTGTCCACGAGGGATGACGCTGTCGTGGTGCCGGAGGAGGCCGTCGTCAGCGAAGGCCTTCGTCACATCGTCTATCCGGTCAAGGACAACAAGGTGGAGCGTCGCGTCATCAGCATCGGCCAGCGTCAGGGCGGCAAGGTGGAGGTGGTGGACGGTCTGAAGACCGGCGAGAGCATCGTCGTGCTGGGTGTCCAGCGCGTGCGGCCCGGCGCCGAAGTCGTCGCCCGCCCGGTGGGGTCCGGTGCTCCTGCCGCGCCTGTTCCGGCTGCCAACCGCGAGCAGCCCTCCCGCTCGTCGCTGAACGTGCCGCAGGCCATCGGCAGCGCGCAGGCCGCCGAGCGCAAGTAGAGTCTTCTTCCCTCCCCCTTGTGGGGAGGGCCAGGGTGGGGGTGTTGGCGCCAGAGCCTGAGAGGTTGGCGCTCACACCCCCACCTCCAACTCCTCCCCACAAGGGGGAGGAGAGTTGTGTCGAGTTTCGTTGCGAACCTCTCGCAACCATCTGGATCGTATAAGCCATGCAGGTTTCAGACCTCTTCATCCGCCGTCCCGTCTTCGCCGTCGTGGTCAGCCTGCTGTTGATGGTGGGCGGCCTGGCCGCGCTCATGAACCTGCCGGTTCGCGAGTATCCGCAGGTCGACCGCCCGGTCGTGTCGGTTTCCACCGTCTATCGCGGCGCCTCGAACGAGGTGATCGAAAGCCGGGTGACGGAAATTATCGAGGGGGCAATCGCCGGCATCGAAGGCATCCGCCAGATCACCTCGCAGAGCCAGAACGACCGCTCCTCGGTGTCCATCGAGTTCGAGGTGTCCCGCGATCCGGAAGCCGCGACATCGGACGTGCGCGATGCTGTCTCCCGCGTGACCGGGCGCCTGCCGGACGGAGCCGACACGCCAGTGGTGCGAAAGGTCGATGCGAACGCCTCGGCCATTCTGTGGGTCAGTGTCACCTCCACGACCCTCGATGCTCTCGAGCTCAGCGACTTCCTCAAGCGCGTCTATGTCGATCGTCTGTCGACCGTTCCGGGCGTCGCCAACGTGAACTTGAGCGGCGAGCGGCGCTTTGCCATGCGGGTCTGGGTCGACCGCCCGGCACTGGCTGCCCGTGGCCTGACGGTGCAGGATCTCGAGACCGCCATCAAGCGCCAGAACGTGGAATTGCCCGGCGGCCGGATCGAGTCCTCGCAGCGTGAATTCACCGTCAAGACGGATTCCCGCCTCGCCACGCCCGAAGAATTCTCCCAGGTGATCGTCACCAACAAGAACGGCTATCTGGTCCGGCTCGGCGAGGTCGCCCAGGTCGAGGTCGGCGCGGAGGACACGCGCTTCGAGTTCTACCAGTCGGGCGAGACCGCCATCGGCATGGGCGTCGTGCGCCAATCCACGGCCAACACGCTCTCCGTGGTCGAGGGCGTGCGCAAGGAACTGGAGGAGCTCAAGTCGTCGCTTCCGCCCGGCACCGTGGCCGAAGTGGCCTATGACGAGAGCCAGTTCATCCGCGCGTCCATCGACGGCGTGCTGAAGACGCTGCTCGAAGGCGTGGCGCTGGTGATCCTCGTGATCCTGGTCTTTCTGCGCGACTGGCGCTCGACCATCGTGGCCATGGTGGCGATCCCGGTTTCCATCACGGCAGCCTTCATGGTGATGGCCTTCTTCGGCGCGTCCATCAACGTGCTGACCCTGCTCGCCATCGTGCTCGCCATCGGCATCGTGGTGGATGACGCCATCGTTGAAATCGAGAACGTGCACCGACGCATCGAGGAAGGGCAGCCGCCGCTGCTCGCCTCCTTCGACGGCGCGCGCGAGATCGGCTTCGCCGTGATTGCGACGACTGCCACCCTGATGGCGGTGTTCGTGCCGCTTGCCTTCATGACGGGCAATACTGGCAAGCTCTTCCGTGAATTCGGCATCACGCTGGCGGCAGCCATCTTCTTCTCGGGCGTCGTGGCCAGAACCCTCACGCCGATGATGTGCTCCAAGCTGATGGTGCCGGCCCACGGCCGCATCCAGCGCATGACCGAGCCGCTCTTCGAGAAGATGAACAATGGCTACCGCTGGCTGCTCTCCCGCGCGTTGAAGATCCCGGTCATCATTCTCTTCGTCGGATTCCTGGTGTCGCTCTCGGCCTATGGCCTGTTCCAGTCCCTGCCGAAGGAATTCGCCCCGCAGGAGGATCGCGGCGCCATCATCGTCCGCCTCCAGGCACCGGAAGGCGCAAGCCTCGACTACACCCGCGACCGGGTGAAGGAGGTCGAGAAGGCCATCCTGCCCCTGCAGGAGCAAGGCATCATCGGCTCCATGCTGAGCCAGGTTGCGCCGGGCTTCGCCCGCCCCTCCCCGGTCAATGAAGGCATCGTGATCGTGCGACTCGTGCCCTGGGAGGAGCGGACCCAAAGCCAGCAGGATATTGTGCGCCAACTGACGCCGAAGGTGTCGAACTTCCCCGGCGCGCGCGTGTCCGTGGTCAACCCGCCGGCCTTCGGCGGCGCCGGCGGCTTCGGCCAGCCGATCCAGTTCGTGCTCGGCGGTCCCGATTACGAGACCATCAGGGGCTGGCGCGACATCGTCATGCAGAACGCCCAGGAGACGGGCAAGTTCGTCAACATGGACTCCAACTACCGCGAGTCGCAGCCCGACATCCGCGTGCAGATCGACCGCCAGCGCGCCGCCGATCTCGGCGTCTCGGTGGAGGATATCGGCCGCACGCTCCAGCTGATGTTCGGCGAGACCGAAGTCTCGACCTTCGTCAGCCGTGGCGACGAGTATCCGGTGATCATGCGGGCCCGCGCCCAGGACCGCGCGACGCCAAGCGACCTCACCAACACGTTCATCCGTGCCGCCAACGGCGAGCTGGTGCCGCTGTCGTCCTTCGTGACCCTGACGGAATCGGCCGCTCCCCAGGCCCTGAACCGGTTCGACCGCCTGCGCTCGATCACGATCCAATCCTCGCTGGCGCCGGGCGTTTCCATCGGCGAGGGTCTGGAGATCCTCCAGCAGATCGTGCGCGACAACCTGCCGGCGGAAGTGCGCATCGGCTATACGGGCCAGTCCAGGGACTTCCTGGACTCCACCGGCGCCATCTACGTAACCTTCGCCATGGCGTTGCTCGTGGTGTTCCTGGTGCTGGCGGCCCAGTTCGAGAGCTGGATCAATCCGTTCATCATCATGCTCACCGTGCCGCTCGCAGTGACGGGCGGATTGCTGGCGCTGTTCGTCACCGGACAGACGCTCAACATCTACAGCCAGATCGGCATGATCCTGCTCATCGGCCTCATGACGAAGAACGGCATCCTGATCGTCGAATTCTCGAACCAGCTGCGCGAACGCGGATACTCGGTCAGGGATGCGGTCCTCGAAGCGTCGGTCCTGCGCCTGCGGCCGATCCTGATGACCTCCATCGCCATGATCGGGGGCGCCATTCCGCTCGCCTGGTCCACGGGCGCGGGCGCCGAAGCGCGCAATGCCATCGGCACGGTGATCGTGGGCGGCGTGACGGTCTCGACCATCCTGACCATGCTGGTGGTGCCCTCGATCTATCTGCTGATCGGCGGCTTCACCAAGCCCTCCACCTACGTGGGCGACATGATCGACCGTCTGCGCGCGCAGACCGGACTGCGGGCTCATGGCGAGGATCTGCCCGCGCGGACGAAGGAGGTTCCTCCGGCTCACCCGGCGGAGTGATTCAAAGGGAAAACTCTCACTCAGCCCTCATCCTGAGAGGCTGGCTCATAAAGAGGAACACGCCTTGCCTTTCGTCATGGCCGTCCCCGGACCTGATCCGGGGATCAGTCCCGGCCATCCGGATGCTGACAAGCACGGCGCTTCTGGCCATCGGGATCACCGGCACAAGGCTGGTGATGACGGGAGCAGGGCTGCCGGTCCTTGATGAGCCAGCCTCCGAGGAGGATTGCGAAGCAGTCCGTCTTGAGGACCCGAACTATGTCCGGGCATGAGGGCGTCTCCAGTGCTCTCTGGAAGCTCCTTCGAGACGCCGCTGCGCGGCTCCTCAGGATGAGGACGTGGGAAACATGTTGTCGAAACGAAAATGCCCCGGCGAGATGATCGCCGGGGCATTTTCGTTTGAAGCGTGTTCGGAAGCAGCGGTCTTATGCGGCAACCTTGGAGGCCGCCTGTGTCACGGCAGCCACCACGTCGTCCACCACGCGGTTGACGATGTCCTCGTTGTCGCCCTCGCCCATCACGCGGATGACAGGCTCGGTGCCGGAGGGGCGGATCACGAGACGGCCTGCCTGCCCGAGAGTCTCGCGGCCTGCCTCGATGGCCTTGATGACGGAGGCGTCCTGCAGGGGCTTGCCGGATTTGTAGCGCACGTTCTTGAGCACCTGCGGCAGCGGCTCGAAGCAATGGCAGACCTCCGAGACCGGCTTGCCGAGGCTTTTCACCACGGCCAGAAGCTGGAGGGCGGCCACGAGGCCGTCACCCGTCGTGGTGTAGTCGGACATGATGATGTGGCCGGACTGCTCGCCGCCGAGATTGAAGCCGTGCGCCCGCATGTGCTCGAGCACATAGCGGTCGCCCACTGCCGTGCGCACGAGGCCGAGGCCCATGCCGCCTAAGAAGCGTTCCAGGCCGAGATTCGACATGATCGTGGCAACGATGCCAGGCTGCGACAGGCGGCCGTCATCCTTCCACGAGCGCGCGACCACCCCCATGAGCTGGTCGCCGTCGACCTTGTGCCCCTTCTCGTCGACGATCAGCACGCGGTCCGCGTCGCCGTCGAGGGCGATGCCCACATCGGCGCGCAGCTCCCGCACCTTGTGGATCAGCGCCTCGGGAGCCGTGGAGCCGACATCGTGGTTGATGTTGAACCCGTTCGGCTCCACGCCGATCGACATCACCTCGGCGCCCAGTTCCCACAGGGCTTCCGGAGCCACCTTGTAGCCGGCGCCGTTGGCGCAATCGATCACGACCCGCATGCCCTCGAGGTCGATCTGGCGCGGCAGGGTGCGCTTGGCGAACTCGATATAGCGGGCCTGGACGCTCTCGATGCGCTTGGCGCGGCCGAGGGTGGCGGAGCCGGACAGGCGGCGGGTGAGATCGGAATCGATCAAAGCCTCGATCTGAAGCTCCATGTCGTCGCTGAGCTTGAACCCGTCCGGGCCGAACAGCTTGATGCCGTTGTCCTCATAGGGGTTGTGCGAGGCCGAGATCATGACGCCGAGGTCGCAGCGCATGGAGCGGGTCAGCATGGCGACCGCAGGGGTCGGGATCGGGCCGAGCAGGAGGACGTCCATGCCCACCGAGGTGAAACCCGCCTGAAGGGCCGACTCGATCATGTAGCCGGACAGCCGCGTATCCTTGCCGATCACGACCCGGTGGCGGTAATCGCCGCGCTGCTGGAACATGAGGCCCGCGGCCTGCCCGACCCTGAGGGCCAGGTCCGGCGTGATGATGCCGTTGGCGCGGCCCCGAATGCCGTCAGTTCCGAAGTATTTCCGCACGTGCTTTGTCTCCGCATTCCTTGGCGCCGATCCGCGCTTTTGCTTTTTCAAAGCAACCTCCCCCACTCCGGTCAAGGCATGGAGGCCGATCCGCGCATCACAAGTGATAAGCGATTGTTACAAACCTTACGCCTAGCTCATGTGTAGTATTAGTACTTTGAGGTAAACAAAAAAGAACGCCCGCTGGAAGAGCGGGCGTTCCTGGATTTCACAGATACTGACGTTTTTAAGCCTGCGGCTGCGGCTCCATGCCACCATCGCTCTCGCGCGGGCGGCCCGGGCGGGTGGTCGGCACGGCCGAACCGCGGGTCGGGGTGACGGGATCTCCCGTGTCGCGAACCGGGGGCTGCCCGTCGAGGAGGTTGCGGATCTCCTCGCCCG
>JAESGY010000458.1_pt1 | contig 16630 bp, 18 predicted proteins | sample 9269841 | NCBI WGS metagenome assembly JAESGY01 (sample SAMN17022865, study PRJNA683097) | algae metagenome | isolation source: Spirirestis rafaelensis WJT71-NPBG6 and co-occurring heterotrophs from... | place: USA: Pinto Wells, Joshua Tree National Park, Colorado Desert, CA | collected 2006-08-15
ATGCCAGGCGGCTCAAGACCCTACGGGGCCTCACCCCCTACGAGTACATCTGCAAAACCTGGACCGAGCAGCCGCATCGGTTCATCACTGACCCGACACACCACACCTTGGGACCAAACATCTAGCTGCGACCCAGCGTTCGTCCATGATTAGTGGATCGGGCTCCCAGCCGCCATTCCCCTTCTGCCGGTGCGGCCCAGGAAGGCCATGCTCGAAGGCGGTCACGCGCGGGATCTCCCCACTCACATAGAACATCCCCTCGGAGAGGCTCTGCGGCTCAGTCGTGTTGATCACCCGCGCACCGTGTGCAGTCAGGGCCTCAGCGCTGGGGATGTCCTCCATCAGCCGCATGCTGCCATCCGGCTGCTTCATGGCACGTGTCGCGTACATGCCGGGATGGGCGTAGAACGGGACCTCCCGCCCACCATTGCGCTCACGGATGAGATCGAGCGCCCGCAGCATTCCGCCTGCATGGTCCCAGTGCCCGTGGGAGAGAACGATCCCATCGACAGCCCCGAGATCAACCCCCAGCCGAGAGACGTTGCGCTCGAAGACCTCCTCTTCAGGCCCTGTGTCGAAGAGGATGGTGTGCCGCCTCTCGCCACGATAGGCCGTGATCAGGCATGACAGACCGTGGGCAGCACAGCAGATGCACCGGCCTGACAGCCTCTTCATCCCGTGCCGCCACAAATAGCTCCACTCATTCTCGACGTGACTTGGAACGGTGAACAGACTGTCGGTCACATTGTCCACGAGGACATGGACCTCAACTCGATCAACGGCGGTAGGTAATATCATGGACGGCTCCTGAGCCAGCCCCCGCGACGATCTCACCAGACCACCGTGGGTCAGGGCAGTCCGCTTTGGTCCTGCCTGATCGAACCGCCCTGATCCATCGACTCTGCTTTGCTAGTTGCCTTGCTGCCGCTCTGAAGGGGCTGGTTGACCGGCTGATTTGAAGCCGCGAGCGGCCTCGCCGCCCTTCTGGAACAGCCGCATGGCCTCGGGTCCGCTCAGCGCACGGGCTACCTTGATGTCCTGCACACCACCGCCACCTGTGGCCACCAGACCGGCTGTGACAACCACCTCCTCGTCAGGAGCTTCCGCTAGAAGCATCCAGTCGAAGTCACAGCCAGGAGTCATGTGCCACGAGATCAGCCGCCCACCCAATGCTTCGAACAGCTTTGAAACGGGCTCTGTGCGATCTTCGGGGGTCTGCAACATGCCCCGCATGGCCTCACGGGTGAACCGACCGTAACCAATGAAGGTTGGCATCTATCCCTCCCTGCTCGCCGCGTTTGGACGAGCAGGCAGATTTTATCACCTTCTGGTCTGGGGCTCGATCAACCTCCCATACCCACTCGGGATGAGATGCTCAGTCCGGCTCAATGTGGTTCGATACTTCACAGACAGAAAGGAGTAAGCTGATGGCCGGTAAATCTCGCACGAGACCCTCGTTCAAGAAACACACCCGCCGCTATAAGGAAGTGACCGCCTCTGCCAAGGTGCTCGAAGGGCAGAAAAACCGGACGAAGAAGCGTCGCTATGCCAATCGCCACGGTTAGTTGGGGTGTTCGCCGGATAGTCGAGCGCCTGCCCAGTCGGGTTCCTGTGGAATAACGACATCGTAAGGAAATTTCACCGACACGACAGGCAGTACGCCCCACTCGAATGGTATCCGCTCGGGCACGCTCCTGTTTTCGGGAGAGCGTGTCGGGTACCCTCAATACCGAGGCAGTAGTCGCCCGACGTATGATAGCCTGAAGGGCAGGAGCCGACTTTCGGTAGGGCTGGACGAACTGCTCGTTCCTTAGAGTTCAGAATACAGGCGCTGCCGTTCGTATGATAGCCAGAAGGGCATGTGCCGACCTTGAGTACGGCTTGGGCGTAAGCTGGGTTCGCCAGCAATAGAATTGCTGTGGAAATACGGACGATGCTCGTCAATACCCTTTGATATGCCATCGCGGATTTTCCTGCTTATCGGTATGTGACGGCCATAAATGGCCACGCGGATGGGACATTCGGATACCGATGCAGCGCATGACACTTCCATTTCTTACAATGTTGCTCGTTGCCGCTCCTGCTTGTGCGGGGACAACCTCGGTCTACACCGATGCCACTAAGTGTAAGGTAGAGGATACCAACTGGGATCATTTCTTCCGTGAATGCAAAGGTCCGAGCGGAAGAATGGTGACGTTGTTTTACCTCGAAGGCGTCGCGCGCATCATTATTGATAAGGACGAGGACAGCCCAAGCGCCGAAACCGCGATTGGCGTCGGTGGCAATGGCAAAGTCTTTGGTGACAAGATCGAGTGGCGGCTCCGCGATGGCAAGCCGTGCGCTGTCATTACGCGGGTAAGCACAGAAAAAGGATCACGTCTCGTTGTAACATCGTTGGACAAGCCTGCCCGACCGCTGGGTCATGAGCGGACGAATGAGGGCGCGCACAGAACGGCAGAGATCGCGTGCAACAATGCGGCAGAAAGCAACTCGGTCGCATTGAGTAGCCCATCCATTCTAGGTCTAAACGGCCCTGCCGCCAAAGCCGTACAGGCGCAAATCAAGAGAGAAGACCTAAGCGATCCAGAGGTTCATGTGTTCTACGGTGACCTCACTGGTCAAGGAACGAAGGATGCAATCTCCTTTGTTTACAGCCCGATTAAGGGTGGCAATGGCGTGGGTCTTTCGGTTTGGATCTGGCACGACCGTAATGGAGTGTACCAACTGGTTCGGGACGCTGCCAACGATGTCTTTGGGCAGAACCCACGCAATGTACAGTTCGCGCCAGGGCGCATCTCAGCGACGACCACAGTGCTGAAGCCCGGTGAGCCACGGTGTTGCCCGACCGGGACAAAGACATTTTCGATTCTGGAACGCTGATAACTGCTTTCGGCAATCGCACCTACTGGTGCAAGCCTTCCGCTCGATTTACCATTGGACTATCATAAATCCGCAGTCTTGCGCCTCTGGAGTAGGCTCAGTCCACGAGTTGCTTGAGCCGAGGACGAAGAACATTGACGTACTGATTGAGAACTAACTTCAGCCACTCGCGTTTCTCATCATCGTTTTTGAAGGTCCCAATCGCCCTCGTCGTCTTGATCGCCATTCCTCCCGAGGACCGGACGTTGCCGATCTCTGTCCCTTCGGGGAGTTCACAAGCGATCTGATCCAACTGAGGCGAGAGGAGATGGAGAACTTCCTCAAGTTCACGCTCGCGTCCTGCGAGGAAAACACCACATGTCTTGGTACTCTGGTATGCGGTGATCCATGTTCCAGGCCACGGGAGTTGTGCTCGAACATTGTTAGGCCAGTGCAACTTCAACGGTTCTTGATCCGGATCGTCGAAGCTCATATCCAACACGGTCTGCCACCACCGACGATATTCGGCATGCTTCGGGTTTTCCGCTCCTTCTTGAATGCTTGCTTTCTTTACCGCCTCGGCGCTCGAACCTCGTCCTGGTTCATCATCCAAACCAACTTCTTCGACCCCCACTGAGCCATTCGTCTGATAGATAACGACATTCCGCTCGAATACGTGCGTCCGTGCCGTTACGCGAGGCTGGATCGCGAGGTCACCCGCGCCGAGATCGTAGAGCCCGACCTCGACTAAGCCAAAGGAGAAGCCAAGAGCCGCATTACGGTTGATTAGTTCTGCCAGAGCGCCAACGTCTTCCCGAATGCCATCACCCGCAATCAGGAGAAGGAAGCGGCCCGGGCGCATCGTTCGGACGACTGCATCAGCAAACTGGTGTTCAACCAGAGTGGGATTGTTGGCTCCGGCCAGTTCGAACGGGATATTACCCTGCCTGCCGGTTGCCATCGAGACTTGGCGTTGCAGATCGGAGTAGGACCAGCGGGAAATCGCCCGTGCGTAGTCCAGCACCTGGGCAACCACTTTTCGCCGCGCCTCCGGGTTGCGCCAGAGTTTGCACTCCACCAGCGTCAGCCGCCCCATTGGATTGATGAAGGCTATGTCGAGCGGTCCTGCCTCGGTCCGCAATTCCCGACAGAGCGGCAGGAGCGGTCCGAAGGACGGGTCGATGTCGTTGATCGGCAATAGCTCAGGGTTGGAGAAGAGCGTATCTCTGAGCCACGCCTCGTTACGACCACCGGTATCGCCGATGGGGAGCCTTATGGCTCGTTTTGAGGGATTGCCTGCTTTTTCGACCAGAAAGAAATCGCCGTACATCAACAAAAACCAAACTGAAAATCTGCGAAACACGTGTTGCAGATTTGGGTTGGGTTTGCCAATCAGCTTGTTGGTTCGGACCAACAATATAGTCACACTGTTGCTGAGATGAGACTGGAGGGTACCATGCCGATGAAGTACGTCATGCTCAAAATGGATGGTGGTGAGTTACTGCCACTCCTCTTTCCCGAGTTCATGCAGCACTCCCACATAGCCCAGACCATTCCAGCCACAGCGGTGAGTGCCGGGAGGGTTTACCTAGAGGATGGAAAGCTTGTTGCCCGTGGATCGTCCTCGTCTCTCGGGATCTCTTCGCGAGAAGAAGACAGTGAGGTCATACAAGGCTACTTCGACGGGCAGAACGCCATCCAGCAGGAGGTTTAACTCCCAAGACGTGGTCGTTGGAAGCCGGTGCCGATATGCCGTTCTTTGCCGCGGATCGGATACTCAAGAGCAGCGTGAACTTTCCACGTCTTCAGCGGCTTGATCACAGGCCCAAGGCGCTCTCAAACGTTTCTTGGTCCTTTGTGTCCCAAAACCGGACTGCAACGAGATCGCTGCGTTCAATCCGGCTGCCCATCTCGTACTCTAAGATGAACGTCTCAACAGCTTCCTGCTGCCCTGGAAACATTATCGCCAGATGATCTTCGAAATTAATCTGACCACGAAACTGGAGCATGAAGACGAGAAGGTCTCCCTCATAAGAGAACCAAATCCCCCGAATTGGCCACGACACGGGTTCACAGTTCTGGAGACGGTAGGCATGAACCAGATCGAAAGCCTGCTCGAAGGTGCATCCATAAAGCACTAAGGCAGAGTGTAAGATTTTCATGACTCTTGTTCAGATCAAAATGGGCATCGGCTCGATAAAATTGTTTTCTCTCAGTCCGAGGCTTGGTTCAGTCAGTACCGGCTCGCGACGGGGCCAGATTGTTAGCTTCCGATACTGGTACCGGGATTGATCTTCCCCGTCGCTCCAGATCACGTGAGGACGCACGGCTTCGTACAGATTGCCGCGTAGGTCAGTGGTGTTGATCGGACTTAAAGTGACAGGCCATCGTCTGCTGAGTGCGGCTTCGACTTCGTCCTCCGTGAGAGCTTCAAGCGCAATGATGCCTCGGACCCAGCCGTTCTGAGAGAGCCACACGTATAGCCCCGCCGATTTCCAGTACACGCACGCTCAGCGCCGGTGATCTACCCAGTTTCGAACCTCGATGCGCCAGCACCAGAAGCCAGACAGCGAGGGAAGGGCAGCATCGATCTCAATCCCCAGCAGCTTCCGAGGTCTTGTGGACAGGACACGTCGCGCGACTCTGTTGCTGTACCGTCTTGCGCATCGCTCGCACGAGATCGATGAGCATCGGTTCTGGGATGTGCAACTCGGTCGGATATCGGACCATTCCGTTTGTGCATATGGACGAGTGGCGGCGCGTGATGGGGGGTGCTCGACAGGATGCTGATCAGTGCGTTCGTGGCGGCGCATTGAGACCTTGGGAATGCTTGTCCAAGATATTTATCTTCCACACCTTGTCCGAGCTTGCGGATCATCATAGGTCTTCTTGGCTGTCCAGTGCCGATTTCAAAAAGAAATTGCTATTGCACGCCCGCATGTGACATCACAGCAGAGATGAAACCTTTAAGGACAAAATTATCAATCATTATAATACTGCCGTCACTGCTATAAATTACGACCTCGTACAATAAGAAGCTGACGATAGACTTTATCGGGAGATTCGTGTCGAGTGGCCTGACTTGTATGCTGCCATCAATCTCAACTCGAAAGACGAATACGACGGAACGCGCGTCGACGAGATCTGTCAGATCCTACAAGCGAGTGGTGCTCCGAGTTGGATCACGGACCGTACCGATATCAACTACGACGAGGTCGCATGGATTGCTTGGGACCAGACTCCAACCGACGATGATCTGGTGCGCTGGGCAATGTCCAATCCCGCATTCGCCGGTTCGACCGACGACTTGGACGAGCTACGCAAAAAGTTGCCTGCATGGGACTTCAGCCGTGCAACCTAACCGGTTCCGCATGGAGATGCTTCACCAGAAGTCGGGGCTTGCCGAAGATCCTTCTTCCGGCGTCATTCCCTAGAGTTTCTCTTATTCAGTGGTTTCAAGAGGGCTCCTGGCGTTCTGCCCCTCTTCCCACCCATCCTTATCTCACAAAATAATTTTAGCCACGCCTCACGTTGGCAGGATCTGAGTTGAGCGCTTGGCGATCTTCGCGACGGTCGCACGGCTGCATCCAGTCGCGGCTTGGATCTGCGACCATGAGGAGCCCGCACGAAGCATAGAAGCAATGCCCTCGTTTCGAGCCGTGTTTTCCTGTCGCCCTGTGTAACGGCCTTCGAGTTTTGCTTTTGCTTGCCCCTGCATCTGCCGCCGCCGACGATCCTCATAGTCCTTCCTGGACACAGCCGCCAGCATGTCGAGCATCATGCCATTGATCGCGTCGAACGTCCGAGCCGTGAAGTCATCGGTCCTTGTGCTCACCATCGTCCATGAGGTCGGGAGGTCTAGCGCCACGACCCGGACGCGGCGGGCAGAAAGCTCGACCTTCAGCTTTTCCCAGTCTGCGGCATTGAGGCGAGATAGGCGATCAACTTGCTCAATTAGGAGAATGTCGCCGGGGCGAGCATCCGACAGGAGTCGAAAGAGTTCGGGGCGGGCAAGCTTCGCGCCACTCTCGTTCTCAACATAGAAGGCCGCAATGGAAAGATTGTGCTCGGACGCGAACGCTTCCAACTGCTCACGGGCGCGGGTGGCGTCTTGTTGGCTTGTCGATGCCCGAAGGTACGCTCTTACGAACATCAAAGCCTCATGCAGTTCATTTAGGATGGTTCATATATAGTCAGTTCACTTTGAATGGTCAAGCTTGGTATATTGAACCAGATCTGGGCTGGTACAGAAGGGGGATGCTCAATCTGAACCAGCCTCAGTGCCTGATCGACGGATGCAACCTCGTGCAACGTGAACGGGTAAAGGCATTTCAGCCGGTTGAAAGGAGCGTATAATATGCTTCAGTGCCGACGAGGCTGCCAGTCGTCAGAAGGAGCCGACATTATGCGCTCATCTGAACCCGCCTTAGAAGGTGTTGCTTCGTTCAGGCGGGAGGCTAGTGGCCCCAAAGGATTTCCGATCCTTGGCCATGCTGTTCAACTCGCCCGCGATCCGCTGGGCTTCTTCACCCAGTGCCACCGTGACTACGGCGATGTTGTTGCGATGCGTCTAGGCGCATGGTCCATACTTCTGATCAGTGAGCCTGATCTTATTGAGACCATTCTCGTCAAAAACCACCGCGCTTTTGTTAAGAACAGCGTATTCTGGCGTCAGGTGACTGCGGTTTTCGGCAAGGGTCTCCTGACAAGCGAAGGCGATTTCTGGCACCGCCAGCGCCGCCTTGCTGCCCCAGCTTTTACAGGTCAGCGGCTTGCCCGTTATGGTGAAGTGATGGTCCGCCATACACAGCAATTGTTCGGTGAGTGGGAAGCTGGGCAAGAGCGTGATCTTCATGCTGATATGATGAGCCTGACCCTTCGCATCGCTGTCGAGACTTTGTTTGGATCGGAGGTCAAAGAGGACATCGACGAGATTGACCATGCACTGAATGCTCTTGCGGAGGAGATTGCCACGCGGGTGGCACGCCCGATTGTCATCCCTGATGCTGTTCCGCTTCCTGGTCACATTCGCTACCGTCGAGGTCTGCGGAAGATCGAGCAAGTCATCGCTCGGATTGTCAGCGAGCGACGCTCCCAAGGTCAAGATAGGGGCGACCTTCTCTCAATGCTCATGCTGCCTCAGGATGAGCACGGACAGCCAATGTCGGATCAGCAGCTTCGAGACGAGGCGGTTACCATCCTTTTGGCAGGGCATGAGACCACTGCACTTGCGCTCTCATGGACATGGTACCTTCTCACCGAGCACTCTGAAAAGGAGGAGGAATTGGCCGCTGAGGTGAGGGATGTATTGAGCGGAAGACCAGCCACTGTAGAAGATCTCCCGAAGCTTCGTTTGACCGAACGGGTGGTGTTGGAATCCATACGGCTTTACCCACCAGCATGGGCCGTAGGCCGGGAGGCGGCACATGATTGTCAGGTCGGCGGGTACGCGGTTCCTTCGGGTACCACGGTCTATATGAGCCCGTGGGTTATTCACCGGAGCCCCCGCTTTTTTGAAGAGCCGGAAGAGTTCCGCCCGGAGCGGTGGCAGGGTGACTTTGCAAAGCAGCTTCCCCGGTTCGCCTACTTCCCATTTGGTGGAGGGCCTCGGGTCTGTATCGGCAATCGCTTTGCGATCATGGAGACCGTGCTGATTTTGGCGACGATGGTGCAACGCTTCAGAATCGAGCGGGCCAAGGGTCATCCGGTCACACCATTACCGTCAATTACGCTGCCTCCGAAAGGTGGTGTTTGGGTGGTCCCGTTTACGCGGCATTGAGCCCGCCCAGCAGTAATGCACGCCTTGATCGAAGCGAAGCTGGAATGCCCGATCAAGGAACCTCTGAGGCCAACCGGGCGTATGGCATCCCCATAGGTATGACGGTTGAAGAGGTTTTCCGGATCTCAGATCCTGACACGATCTTGGGGCTATGGACGACGGCGGCTGTAGCTAAAGACGCGGAAGAGCATGACGAGCGGCACGACGCCTATGAACAAAAACGACCCGAAAAGAACAGGGGCCGAAGCTCCCATCTGATCCCCTATAAAGCCCGCGAGGGCTGGCCCAATAGCAGCGAGGACGTAGAAGACGGTCATGAAGAGACCGAGCCCAACGGCTCTGTTCTCGGGCTTCAACACACGCCCTGGCATCGCCAAGATGGCCCCCGGAGGAGGACCAACCGCAACTCCTATGGCAATGCACAAGGGAAGCGTTAAACTCGGGAATGCGGTCAGAGCCGCCAGAGCTAATCCCGCCAATCCTGAAAACAGCATAACGGCTGCATCGAACCTCCCGCTGCGCTGCACGAGATAGCCTCCCACGGGTACTGAGGCGATCATGACCCATAAACCAAGGCTGGTCAGGAAAGCAGCATTCGTCAATTCGGCCCCGTGCTTCACCAGAAGTGGAGGCACGAAGCTGAAGAACATGATCAAGCCCACATTGAAAACGCCCCAAATCAGTCCTGCTATGATGGTGGGCAAAGCCTCGGATTTGGGCGGCAGATTCAATGGACCTGGAGGCGAGGGCGGAGAAGGGGCTGCCGCAGGCCCCGGAGGAGATTGGTAGAAGATTGCAATCAACAGCAGGGCGAAGCCACAGAGTGCGGCGGCGGTATGCATGACCCACGGCCATCCCAATGCTGAAGCCAGCGGCGGCTGAAGGACAAGCGCCAGTGCGATGCCGAGAGGCCAGCTTGTCAGCAGGATGCTCATCGCCGTGACGATCTCAAGACCGACAAACCAGTCCGTGGTCATCTTCGTTAATACAACGCTCAGGAGCACTGCTCCACAGCCGCTGACAAGGCGGCCAGCCAAGGCACCAGCATAGGTATCGCTGATCCCCATCATTGCCCCACCCATTACCATGAGAAAGAGACTTGCGAGGCAGAGGGTTTTATCGCCAAAGCGTCGGACAAGCAGGCCACCGGGGAGCGCCAACACAATGCCAGGGAGCATATGAAGGCCAATCAGAGTGCCGATCTCGACCAGTCCAATCGCGTATTGCTCTTGGAGAAACGCGGCTGTGGAGGCGACAGTCTGGAATTGAAAGCCAAAAGCTGTGCGTGTGACGAACAAAACAGCCAGGATATGCCAGCGGTTCGTAAGCATAGGCTTTCCCAATCACGACCTGATCGGAAGGTACCATGAGGACCAGCCTCATTGCGGCTTGAGGAGATAACCTGTTCGGAATAGTCAACTATTATCTAGCGTATGACAATATTCCGGCGAGGGCGGCGGTCCTCGAAGTGGCTCGCCGTTTCGGCAGGGGACTTACATCATCCCTACCATCTCGAATGGAGCAGGGGACTACAGCCATCTCTCCTATTCCGAGATGGTAGCGATCGTCGCCCATAACTCGGCGCTCTGCGTTGAGGATCTGCTCAAGATTTTGCCCTGATCAGAGCATCAACAGGCACGGTGGTCGAGGGAGAGAGGATCAAAGGTGTCAGAGGGGCATCACTTCGTTCCACCAGATCACTCAGGCAGGCCAGCGCGACGGAGCCCTTCAATCATCCGACCCGTGTAGTCCTCGTTGAATGCCAAGGCGGCACGCACCTTCGGTATGGTCAGATCAGGATAGTCTCGCAGCAGTTCATTCAGACCTTCCTTTGCCTTGTCGAACCGACCGGCGAAAACATAGGCTGGGATCAGGCCACGATACATCCACGTAGCAGCCGGGTTTGCGAAAAGCGATTTCTCCTGCCACTCAACGGATTGATCATATCGCCCTGCTACGAAGTGAGCGCACCCAATTCCCATGAGGCAGTTGGAAACCATCGGGTTGAACGGACTAAGGCGCAGCGCTCGCTCAAAGTGTTGAATAGCGGTTTCATGGTCTCCCTGGAATGTCCTTAGCCAGCCGCTGCGGGTCCATGCGAAAGCTAAGTTAGGATCGAGCGCCAATGCCTTCTGAAGGATCATTTCAGCCCGTTGAAACTCCAAGGTGATCGACAAAGCTGCGGCAAGCACAGTAAGAACGAACGCGTCATCCGATGACAGAGCCGCAGCCTCCTGTGCAAGCCGCAACGCCTCCTGCTTTTCGAAGGCAGTGTCTTGAGACCAGTTGTAGAGGACGCGTTGACCGCAGCACCATGCCGCGAGAGCAACCGCCGTTGGATATGTTGGATCGAGGCGAAGCGCCTGCTGAATAAGCTCTGTCCCTTTGCGGTTCCCCTCCCTCTGGAATGACCAGACGTGGGGGAGGGCACGCATCACGAGATCATAGGCATCAAGGCTGTCAGGACGCTTTCGCTTTGCCCGTTCGATCTCAGCGGCACGGACGGAGGGCTGAATTGTTCCCACAACACTGGCCGTGATGCGGTCTTGAAGGTCAAACAGGTCCTCCATGGCACCGTCGTAGTGGTCAGCCCAGAGGTGCGCCCCGGTGGTAGCATCAACAAGCTGCGCCGTGATGCGAACTCTACCACCCGCACGGCGGACACTGCCTTCAACGACATATCGGACACCCAGTTCGCGGCTGACTTGCTGGACGTGAACGGCTCGTTTCTTATAGGTGAATGTCGAGTTCCGCGCGATCACGAAGAACGACCGGACCCTCGACAGTGCCGCAGTGATGTCCTCGACAACGCCATCTGCGAAGTACTCCTGATCTGGATCTGGGCTCATGTTGTCGAAGGGAAGGACGGCGATGGATGGTCTGTCCGGGAGCGGCAATGTCTTAGAGCCCGATGCCGCCTGGGTAGTTGCTGATGCGATGCTATTCGGTGTGACAGCAAAAGCCCTTATCGGCTCTTCCATATTTTTCACCGGCTGCGGCCCGAGATCGGAAAAGGCGAGGGGCACAACCTTGCGCACGGCTCCATAGGCAACCTCCGACAGGCACACGCCACCTGGATCTGCGAGGCCCTCCAGCCGTGCCGCAACATTCACTCCATCGCCTAACAGGTCGCCACCTCGGATCATTACATCCCCGACATGCACCCCAATCCGGAATTGGATGCAACGGTCCTCGGGGATCTCCTGGTTTGCTTGCGCGAGTGCCTCCTGCACGGCTACGGCACACTGCACGGCATCAACGGCGGAAGGGAACTCCGCGAGAACACTGTCGCCAGCCGTATTGGCGATCCTTCCGCCATGCTCGGCTATGAGCCGATCCATGATCTCGCGGTGGGCAGTTAGCGTCTGTAACGTTCCGACCTCGTCGTGCTCCATCAAGCGTGAATAGCCTGCTACGTCAGCCGCGAAGATGGCTGCCAGCCGCCGCTCGACCTTATGCTCCTGCGGACCCATTGGACCCCTCGGTGCGGTTCCAATCTCAAGTCTGGGGCGGGGAGGGCATCCTGTCCAGCCTATGTGTCAGGGACTTCCAGCCTCTAACAGTCAAGCTTCGTCGAGGACATCAGGCGAGCGCGGGTGTGCTGAGGTAAGGGGTTAGGTCTTCTGGTTGGGAGCGAGGGCAAACAGGGTCATGCTCTCGCTTAAGCCCTTGAGGGTATAATCGCCTTGATCCTCTAGCCGCAGATTGGAGCCAGCCACGAGATCACGCACCGTTCGCGAAACCAGCACCTGACCACCCTCAGCCAGCGCCGCAATTCGGGCCGCAATGTGAACCGCGATGCCGCCGATATCCTCACCGTTCATCTCGATCTCACCCGTATGAACACCACAGCGGACCTCCAGGCCCAGTGCCCTGACGGCTTCTGCAATCGCAGTGGCACATCTCACCGCCCGTGCAGGACCATCGAAGGTGGCGAGAAAGCCGTCGCCGAGGGTCTTGATCTCATGCCCGCGATACCGTGAAAGCTCATCCCGAATGATCTGATTGTGCTGCTCCAGCAGTTCACGCCAACGTCGGTCTCCAAGCTCGACGGCTTTCCTTGTGGAGTCCACGATGTCGGTAAACAGCACCGTTGCAAGAACCCGGTCAGGTTCGAGAGTGGTTCGTGCTCCTGTCAGGAACTCTTCGATCTCATCCGCCAAACGGTCCACGTCGCCGACCCATGCCACATGATCAGAACCGGGTAGCTCAACGTACTTTGCGCCGGGAATGGCAGCCCCGAGGTAACGCCCCGCCTCGACGCTGACCCTCGGATCATCGGTCCGGTGAAGTACGAGCGTCGGTACGCGGATCGCCGGAAGGATGTGGCGGATGTCAATTTCATTGTTCATCTGCATGAGTGCAATCACGGCGGATGGGCTGGCCCCAAGTCGCTCGAAACGTGCCCACCAGCGCTTGAAGCGCTCGTCGGATTGCTTGCTGGGCGCGAAGGCTTTCAGACTTGCTCCGGTCCCCCAATCCCGCTCGATCATCTCAAGAAACGCTGCGAGCCTGTCGGGTGGAAGGACCCATGACGGAAAGTGACCGTAAGCCCCATACAGCACCAGCGCCTGGGTGCGCTCCGGATAGGTGGCGGCAAAGAGCGTGCTCATGGCCCCGCCTTCCGAGATGCCGAAGAGGGCTGCCCGCTTGCTTCCCACCGCATCCAGGACGGCTCGCACATCGTCCATGCGCTCTTCCAAAGTCGGCAAGTTCCCAAGGCGGTCCGAGAGCCCGGTTCCCTGCTTGTCAAACAGGATCAAGCGACTGAAGGAACTCAGGCGGGAGAGGAAATGGACTAGGGTCGGCTCCTCCCAGTAATGGTCAAGGTTGGAGATGAAGCCAGGAACGAAGACGAGATCGAGCGGCCCCTTGCCGACCACCTGATAAGCGATGCGAAGATTGCCGCTTGGGGCGTAATGGATGTCCGCCTGCATAGATCGGCTCCCAGGCTGATAGTCCTGCTCGATAACGGATGTAGATGGAATTGAGGTCAGAGGAAGAGTAAGGAGTTTGGTCTTGTCCCTGTAATAATCTCTGCTGGGAGCGCTGCCGTTCCGGTGTGGGTAATTCGCGGTCGCATCAGAGCGGTCGGAGAGGGCTGAAACTACCAAGCTCAGTCGTTGTGCGTTCTCTCGATCCGCTCGGCAACAAGCTCCTGGAGCCTCCAGAGCCCACGATCATGGATGCCGTGCTCTTCGAGATGAGCGACAGTGTTGCAGAGATATGCTGCGCCAGAGCCCCAGTGACCGCAGGCGCGGGCCAGCACATCGGCCACCTCTTCGGCTGACAGCCTGCCGACGTAAAACCGGGACTGGCGGTTCATCAGGAAGGCGAGTGCCCAAAGTGGTCCATGTTCGGTCTGCACATTGATCCAGCGGGGCAGATTGTTGGGTGGCTTGACCGTCATCTCCCGCCGCACCAGCTTGCCAAGCTGCGCTTCCAGGTTCTGCGGGGAGAGCCTGAACAGCACGCCCTGGCATTGGCCACCTCGGTCGAGGGACATCATCAGACCCGGTTGTTCCTTCGTGCCTCGGAACCGCATAATCCTGAAGCAGAAGGAGCGATGCCAGCCTCGCGCCGTGCCCTTCCTGATCTCAACATGCTCGATCTCGGGCTTCCAGATCAGCGAGCCGTAGGCAAAGAGCCATGTGTCTGGGCCACCGGGATGAGAGGCTAGGAGGCTCTGCACGACGGCGTCGTAATCCTCATCGGCATGGTAGACCCACGTCGGGTCTGGACCAGGGTCTTCCAGTGCCCGGTGGACCTCGGCCACGAGGTCAGGTGTGAGTGCTATCTGCCGGGGAGCCCCCATAGGCCATCTCCCAAGTCCGCGTTTTATCGGGCTGAGCTTAGCACCATATGCACTTCAATCCCCCATAGCACTCCTGCCTTATCAGGCCATAGCAGCGTGCGCGGGTGGTTGTGGGAGTGTTGGGGCCAGTGAAGGCTCTGATGGCCTACTCTGGCAGTCCTGCTGCCCGCATTCCTTCGATCAGGCGTTCCGTATCCTCTGTACGCTTGAACAACTCCTTGGCCGCAAAACATGTCAACGAGAAGTCAGGTGCCCGATGCAGCGCCTCAGCCGCGCACTCACGGGCGCGGTCCATCTCGCCTAAGAGCGCATGGCATGCTGCCCGGTAGACCAGAACCCAGACTGGTGAGGATGAAGCGCGATTGAATGCTGCGAGCGCCTGCTCGTAGCGGCGAGCCACGAAGTGTGCGACGCCAATGGTGTTCCAATGCCAGGGCGGCTCGAAATACGGGTCAAGCCGCTTCGCTTGCTCAAGCCATGTGATACCCTCGTCAGCCCGTCCCAAGAATGTATAGACGACGCCCATGCAGGCAATCTGCTCCGGGTCGCTGGGGTTGAGTTCAAGAGCCCGCAACTTGTGCTGTTCGGCAAGGTCGAAGGCTTTCCGATGCAGATAAACCCACCCTAAGATGTCGTGGCACATTCTGTCGTTCTGATCCAAGGCGACCGCTTTCTTGGCAAGTTCAAAGGCTCTGTCCAGCAGTGCATTGGACCTATTCATCTCCCAGAACCATTCTAATGTGAGCACATAGGCAAGTCGGGCATGTGCCTGAGCGTAGTTCGGGTCAAGCTCGATAGCCCTCTCGTAGAGGCGGCGGGCCTCTGCCTCAGCCTCGACCTCCACAACAGGAAGGGACCGTGCCCGCAGCACGCACTCATATGCTGCCAAACTCGTAGGTGGCTTGCGCCTGATTCGCTCCGCTTCAGCGGCCTGAAGTCGCCCAACCAGCGTTGCCACGATAGTGCGAACGATCTCGTCTTGGATCGCAAAGATGTCCTGCTGCTCCCGGTCGAAGCGTTCGGACCAGACGTGGTCGCCCGAGATGGTGTCGATAAGCTGCACCGTAATTCGAACCCGGTTACCAATGCGTCGAACGCTACCCTCGACGACGTAGTGAATGCCAAGATCCCGCCCTAGCTGCCGAACATCAACGTTTCGGTTGCGCCATTTGAAGGTGGAACTGCTGGCTCTCACTACAACTTCGTGAAAACGGGAGAGGTCGGTGATGATGTCCTCTGTAATCCCATCGCTGAAATACTGCTGACTCGGGTCATCGCTCAGGTTGAGGAACGGCATGACGGCCACAGTCACTTTACCGCCGCCATTTAGGGCTGTCTCATCCCCGCTCTTCTGCTTCAAGTCTGGGGTAGCCGGATTGCTGAGGTGATAAGCGCGAACCGGCTCATCTATGTTCTTGACAGTGTGCGAACCGAGGTCGCTATACGCCAGCGGTAGGGCCTTTCTGACAAAGGCGTAGGCTGTCCCTGAAATACAAACGCCCCCTGGCTTAGCAAGGCTTTCGAGCCGCGCGGCAATGTTCACGCCGTCCCCGAAGATATCGCCCCCGCGCACCATTACATCACCGACATGCACGCCAATCCTGAAGTTAAGGCGCTCCACCTCGGGCCGGTCTTGGTTGACCAGCGCGAGTGCGTCCTGCACCTGAGTAGCACACCCGACCGCCTCGACGGCGCTGGGGAACTCAGCCAGCACGCTATCACCCGCAGTGTTGGCGATCCGGCCACCATGCTCAGCAATCAGACGGTCCATAATCTCGCGATAGGCAGTCATGGTGCTAAGAGTCTGGACCTCATCCTGGCTCATCAGGCGCGAGTAGCCTGCCACGTCAGCCGCGAAGATGGCTGCCAGCCGCCGCTCAACCCTGTGCTCCTGCGGACCCATGGCACCCTCGGTACTGTTCAGATCAGATTTTGGTGCTAGCCGGGTAAGGTGTCTAGTCATCGTTCGGGACATACAATAAAGCTTAGCTGTTAAACTCTGCCCCCGAAAGCTCAGAATAGTGGGTTGGATACTTTCCCAACTACTGGGGTTTGAGGCATAATGCTTGCTTCTTACACCGGGAGGCGACAATGCGTAGGAATGCGCTGGTTGTTGCGTTCTGTTTGGTTGTGCTGCCTGCATCCGCTCAGGATAAAGCCGAGTTCCAGAAGGTGGC
>JAESGY010000459.1_pt1 | contig 16534 bp, 16 predicted proteins | sample 9269841 | NCBI WGS metagenome assembly JAESGY01 (sample SAMN17022865, study PRJNA683097) | algae metagenome | isolation source: Spirirestis rafaelensis WJT71-NPBG6 and co-occurring heterotrophs from... | place: USA: Pinto Wells, Joshua Tree National Park, Colorado Desert, CA | collected 2006-08-15
AGTAGGGGTTCTAGGATTATCCACTCTTCGTCTGTGAGGCTGCTAGAGTATGGCATAACTGTTGGATACAACTTTTGCGCTAACTTTACTTCAACACAGTAAAAGATGTCAAATGGGTTCTATAACGGTTGAATTGGGCTGCGAGGTGTTTACTAAGGTAAAAATTCATCATCTGTCACTTCTGCTAGCTCGTATGGACACATCACAGGAAAAGATTCCACTGGCAAATTAGTTTCGGCTTTTGCTTGCTTAACTGCTTGTACATAACACTCTACAAAAACGCTCTCAAGATAAGATTTGAGACTAGGCGAATCGTCTAGAGCTTCTTTAATACGTCTACGATGCTCAATAATGGTTGCTTCCCAGCTACCGCTTTTCTTTTCCGGCTGAAACTGCCATTTGAGCAAATGCACCAAAATTACAATAAAATTACTTTTGAGGCTCCGACGCTCACTTTTTCCCATGTCGGCAATTTCCTCGATCAGGTTTTCCCAGTCCACGTTTGCGTAGTCCTGACTTTGCAATTTTTCGACAGTCGTTTCTATCCATTGCAAGTAGTCAGTATCATATAGCGTTTGGGAATGCGCTTTTAGAAAAGACATGGCAGTTTTTATCGTTTACTCTGATTGTAGTTTGTGCGGCAAAAGCGCGATCGCACTACAAAAGCAAATAAATTACTGCCTTAAAACTCTGCGAAACGAGTGCGCTTACTCTGCTATCTGGTGCGTTTAAAAACCTGCTTCTACACTGAAGAGGGCAATTGGGATATCACAGGCAACAATACCCCTATTTTCTTCATCCGCGACCCGCTTAAGTTTCCTGATTTCATCCATACCCAAAAGCGCAATCCTCAAACTAACTGCAAAGACCATAATGCAAAGTGGGATTTCTGGTCACTCAGTCCGGAATCGCTGCACCAGGTAACGATCCTCTTTTCAGATCGGGGAATTCCGAAAACCTATCGACACATGGACGGTTTCGGTAGCCACACCTTCAGTTTGATTAATGCTGAAGGCGATCGCCTGTGGTGTAAATTTCACTTTAAGACTTTGCAAGGACATCAAACCTTGACGGAGGAAGAATCAACCAAACTTAAGGGAGAAGATCCCGATCATGCGACTCACGATTTATTTGAAGCGATCAACCCGATAGTTAGGAAAATCGATACCAATTATTTGTAACGATGCGAGCGTGAATTACCACGTTGTAAAGACGTTACATGTAACGTCTCTACAATATAAATATTTTAGTATTTCCGCTCTTTTGGCTCAAACATGGTAATCGTCACTGGGCGATATTGAATATCAATTCCCGCTGGTGAATAATAAGCCAGTGTGTGTCTGAGGAAGTTTTCATCATCGCGTTGCGGATAATCTTCGCGGAAGTGGGCACCGCGACTTTCTTGACGATTGAAGGCTGATGAGAGAATTGTTTGTCCCACCACCATTAAACTTCGCATTTCCAACGCTTCGACGATTTCTGTATTCCAAGAAGTACCTTTGTCATCTAAATATATTTGCGACGCTTTTTGTTGTAGTTCTTGTATTTTTTCTAAACCTTGATGCATTAATTCTTGAGTGCGGAAAACGCCACAGTATTCTGTCATACAATCTTGGAAGGCTTCACGTACTTGGTTAATGCGATACTGCCCAGGCTGATCTAGCAAAGCTTGAATTTGTTGCTTTGCCTCTTTTATGTAACTTTGCTCGTCTATTGTTGGTAACTTACGGTTTTGCACAAATCGAGCGATCGCTGCACCAGTTCTCTTTCCGTAAACTACGCATTCCAATAAAGAATTACTACCAAGACGATTCGCCCCATGTACGGATACGCAAGATGTCTCACCAGCGGCAAAGAAGCCCTCTACAAGCCCATCGCCACTACTGCGGACTTGACCATCGGTGTTAACTGGGATACCACCCATACAATAGTGAATCGTTGGACGTACTGGCATCGGTTGCGTTACGGCATCGACACCAACTAAGCGGTGTGCTTCTTCCCAACAGAAGGGAACGCGACTCATGATTTTTTCTTTGCCCATGTGACGCAAGTCAAGATAGACAAAGGGTCCACCTGCACTACCATCAAGATTAACCCCACGACCGGCGCGAATTTCATATGCGATCGCTCGTGAGGTAATATCACGAGGAGCAAGTTCCATGCGGCTCGGTGCATAGTTCGCCATAAAGCGATCGCCTTCAGAGTTAATTAAATACGCTCCTTCGCCCCGCACCGCTTCAGAAATTAGCACCCCGACGGGATATAATCCAGTGGGGTGGAATTGCACAAATTCCATATCTTGCAGCGGCAAACCAGCGATCGCTGTCATCGCCAAACCATCACCCGTAGAAGCGTAATCATTGGAAGTGGTGTTATATACGCGACCATAGCCACCTGTGGCAAACATGACCGCTTTAGCCCGCACTACGACTATCTGCCCATCGAAAAGGTGGTACATCACTACACCTTTCGCCTGACCTTCTTCCAAAATCAGGCGCATTACGTACCACTCCTGATAAATTTGCACACCGTAACGGCGCAAGTTGTTCACCAATTCGTGTAAAATTGCGTGACCGGTCTTATCGGCAGCGTAACAAGTGCGATTGTGAGAATGTCCGCCAAAAGCGCGTTGGGCAATGCGACCATCATTTAAACGTGAGAATAAAACGCCCATGTGTTCCAAGTCAATTACTACATCTGGCGCTTCACGAGTCAGTATTTCTACGGCATCTTGGTCTGCCAAATAATCAGAACCTTTGACTGTATCAAAAGCGTGTGCTTCCCAGCTATCTTCTGTATCAACATTTTTCAGCGATGCAGCCATCCCACCTTGGGCAGCTACTGAGTGGGAACGAATCGGGTGAGTTTTCGCTACCACAGCCACATTCAAGCTAGGGTCAGTCCTGGCAATTTCCACTGCGGCACGACATCCGGCTAATCCTCCCCCGATAATAATCACATCATGTTCAAGCATAAGATATTAACACTATTAAATTAGTACTTTCTTTGATTTCATCACTTTTCAAATGTACGGAATATTTTCATAAATAAAATAGGATTTCTATACCTGTATTATAAATATATAAATTCAGCAATTAATACATTAGTTCTATAAAAATGTTAAAGCCTCAAAATCGCTTGCTCAAGTTGTGTAATGGCTCCCTAAGTAATCTAAAAATCGGCAATTGGACAATTAAACCCAAGCTGCAAGCCTTGTTGCTAACAGTTAGCCTTGGTTCTGTACTGGTAGTTAGTGGGATTGGTTGGTATCAAGCCCAATCCACCCTCAGAACCAAAATTTCTGACCAGCTTTCAGGTATACGCACCACTAAAGCCGACCAGTTTGAGTTGTACTTTGAAAATTTGAACAACCAAGTGGGGATGCCAGCATCAGACCGCAACGTCGTTAAAGCGATGGTGGAGCAGCTACTGCAAAGATTTTTACCTCTCCCCTGCGCCGCATGATGGAGAGTGCCCGGAGAATTAATGCTGGGGAAACGGATGCGGAAGTTGAGGTAAAATCCCTTGACGAGTTTGGGCAATTAGCAACAGAGATCAATCTGATTGTCAACAAATTACGCCAAATTCGAGATAGATTTTGGTATCGGGCTATACTTTTATCCCGCTCGGTTTTGTTTTCGCGCAGCGTCTCCCCTTCTCCCAAAGGGAGAGGCTAGCGCCAAGGGAGAAGGTTGCTCGTTTTTCGCGCCCTTTATGCGTCCCCAGTGTGATCGCCGATTTTGTAGCAACCATCTTAAAATCTTGATATCTTCGTAACTACCCTGGCAAAATGTCCCAAAAAAGCGATCGCTATGCTTCAGTATCCCAATTTAGAACAAGCGCTAAAATACAACTTTGGCTACGATAGATTTCGCCCAGGACAACGGCAAATTATCGAGGATGCGCTGCAAAATCGGGATTTACTGATTGTTATGCCTACGGGGGGAGGAAAATCGCTGTGTTTTCAACTACCAGCAATCTTGAAAAAAGGCTTAACGGTGGTGGTTTCGCCGTTGATCGCTTTGATGCAAGACCAAGTAGAATCATTGCGGAATAATAATATTTCGGCAACATTTCTAAATAGCAGTTTGAATGCTTATAAAACGCGATCGCGTGAAGAAGCGATTCTCAAAGGTAAAGTTAAATTACTCTACGTCGCTCCAGAACGTTTATTAAGCGAAAGGTTTCTCCCTTTTCTCGATTTAGTACACCACCAAATCGGCATTTCTGCCTTTGCGATTGATGAAGCGCATTGTGTCTCAGAGTGGGGACACGATTTTCGACCAGAATACCGTCAGTTGAGGTCTGTGCGGAAACGCTATCCAAATGTCCCGACTCTCGCGCTTACCGCTACCGCCACAGATCGAGTCCGTAATGATATTATCCAACAACTGGGATTAAAGCAACCGAGTATTCATATTGCTAGTTTCAACCGTCAAAATCTCTATTATGAAATTCGCTCCAAAACTAAGACTGCTTACGCGGAAATCTTAGAAATTGTTAAAGAAAATGAAGGTTCGGGAATCATCTATTGTTTGACGCGCAAAAAGGTTGATGAACTCACTTTTAAACTGCAAAATGATAAAGTTGCTGCAATTTCTTATCATGCAGGTTTAACTGACGAAGAACGCACAAAAAATCAAACTCGATTTATTCGAGATGATGTGCGCGTCATGGTTGCAACTGTTGCTTTTGGAATGGGAATTAATAAACCGGATGTCCGGTTTGTAATTCACTTTGATATACCGCGCAATTTAGAAAGTTATTATCAAGAATCAGGCAGAGCGGGTAGAGATGGCGAAACATCTCGATGTACAATGTTTTTCAACTACAGTGATATTAAAACGATTGAATGGAGTATTAATCAAAAAACCGATCCGCAAGAACAGTTAATTGCCAAGCAACAATTACGTCAGGTAATTGATTATGCGGAAGGTACAGATTGCCGACGCACGATTCAGTTAGGTTATTTTGGCGAACGTTTTCCGGGTAATTGCGGTAACTGTGATAATTGCCGTTTTCCCAAACCTGTGCAAGATTGGACAATTGAAGCGATGAAATTTCTATCTTGCGTAGCGCGTTGTAAAGAAAGATTTGGGATGCTTCATATTATTGATGTGTTGCGCGGAGCGAAAACTCAGAAGATTACCCAAAACGAACATGATAAACTTTCTACTTACGGTATTGGCAAAGATAAAAGTGTCGATGAATGGCGAATGTTAGGGCGATCGCTTTTACATCAAGGCTTATTAGAACAAACTGCCGATGGTTACTCTGTCTTGAAATTGAACGCTTTAAGTTGGGAAGTAATGCGAAAACAGCGTACAGTTTCTATAGCGATTACCGTCGCGCAAAAGCCGATTTGGGAAGGGGATAGCGAAAAAGCCGCAGAAGTGGAAATGTTAGTTTATCGATTGCGATCGCTTCGCAAACAACTTGCCGATGAACAGTCTGTTCCACCTTATGTTGTCTTTCCCGATTCAACCTTAAAATTGATGGCACAAGCCAAGCCGAAAACACTCGCTGAATTTGGCAAACTTTCCGGTGTTGGTAGTCATAAACTTGCTCAATATGGCGACATATTTCTGAAAGAAATTCGTGCTTATTGTCAAGAACAAGGTTTATCATCAGAAAAAGCTAATATTACTTCTACATCTTCTCTTGCCTTACCTACAGAAACTGAATATTTGACTTTACAGTTACATCAACAAGGTTTAACTGTTGAAGAAATTGCTCAAAAACGCAATTTTCGCTCAACTACAATTATCCGTCATCTTTCAGATTTAATTGATAAAAATCAACCTGTCGATTTAAATTTGTTGGTTCCCCTAGAAAAGCAGCAGAAAATTTTGCAAGTATTAGAAATTCTTGGGGATATTGCTCTGACACCAATTAAAGAATATCTTGGTGACAACTATAGTTTTGATGAAATTCGTTTAGTTAGGGGTAAATGGCGCCGAGAAAGTAAGAAGTCAAAATAGAAAGCGCAAAAAGCCCGCAGGCTAGTACCGCTGCGCGGAAGTCAAAAGTCAAAAGTCACGCATTCAAAAAGCTTATAATGTAAGCTTTTCGTTGATTTGGAACGGTAGCTTTATTTCCGCCAACGTGTACTACAAGCCTAGGGGTGTTTTCAAACCCGAAAAGCCCTGCGCCGAGCGCACGCTTCGCGAACAGGCTGTAAGCCTGGACGGCAGGTGCTACAACGGAGGACACCTCCGCAACGCACTGCCTCGGCTACAAAAACAAAGCCCACATACCCTGCGGAAATGCTACGCGAACGTGGGCTAAGAAAAAAGCGTTTTAGCCTGCCTTCGCAGGCTTTGTTTGTATAGCCGCACCTTTTAAGGTGTCGGCGCAAAAATGCGATGCTTCCGTTACAATATGATATCTACACAAATAGCGTTAGCGGAGAAATTATATGCTAACAGAAGGAATACGCTGGACAATTCAAGATTTAGAACTTCTCCCACAAAATGAAGGGACACAGTATGAGATAATTGATGGAGAATTATTTGTGACTAGAGCACCACACTTTAGACATCAGAAAACTTGCGGTAAAATTTTCCGCGAACTCGATGCTTGGTCTGAAAGTAGTAATTTAGGAGAAACAATTCTAGGTCCCGGTGTTCTGTTTTCCGAATCTGATAATGTAATTCCAGATATAGTTTGGGTTAGCAAAGAAACTTTGGCGCTGATGTTAGATGAAGCGGGACATTTAACTGGTGCTCCTGAGTTGGTAATAGAGGTTTTGTCTGGAAGCAAAGAAGACCAAAGAAGAGATAGAGAAGCGAAACTAAAGCTTTATTCTTCAAGAGGTGTCAAAGAATATTGGATTGCTGATTGGCGATCGCGTAAATTAGAGGTTTACTGCCGCGAACAAGGTATACTCAAGTTGGCAGTAACTCTTTTTAGTGATGATACTATCACTTCTACCCTATTACCGGGTTTTAGTTGCACAGTAGAAAAATTTTTTCCTAACTAAATATAAGCGCGATCGCATTTACAAAATCCAAAAGCCGCATCAGTTGGATTTCCTAATATTGAAACCCAACCTACAATGCAGTATTCACAAAAGTATCCACTTTAAATGCTGGATAACTTTTTAAGGAAAACTTGGAACTTCTCAATAAGTCTTTTCTGATGTTGTGACAATTGGCAATGATGCAGTGCGTTGGGTTTGACGAACCAAAACCAAAGATAGCAGCTTCGGTAAGCTAAGGCAAGCGATCGCCGATATCAACGTTAGGAATAGACCATTCATCAAACCCATAAATCATTGCTCCTTTTTTAGTATTGTTAACTACTATTTTTAGTTTTAAGCAAAATCACTCGAATTTAACAACTGCAACAGTTGGAGTTTCTTGTGGTTACTATAAAAAATAATTAAGATAAGTTTTGTTAAGATAAAATACACCAGAATTCAGGATTCAGGAGTGAAAAAAGCTTTATATATGACTTTCCCTTTTTAGGTTCTGTATTTTATTTACGCAGCATCGTGGTGTAAATAATGTATTTCTTACTTGTAGACGCTAAGGTACAAAGAATATTTTAGATTTTGCTTTCTTTAGAAAGTAGCTACTTTTCATGAAGAACATTTTGCACAAAAATTTGGACGAAACTTACATACTGGACTAGCAGTTAATGAGTAACTTGTACAATAGGGAAAACTGGTAATTTCGTATTTAGTTTTTTGTGATGTAGAAGACATCTGCGATGCTTGAATATCCTTGGTTTTCAGATTAGAAATGATAGATATAAGCCTAGGGAAAGCAAGACAAGCAAAGACATTAATCGATGTCAGTAATATAATATTTAGCAAATCCATTGCTAATCACCGCCTGTTAGTAATAAATGGTCAACTCAAAGATGAAGTGTAGAGTTTTGATTTTTTACTCTCCACCTCAGTCATTGTTGTTAGTTACAACTCATTAAGAGCAAGTTTCATTGCTTTTAATCTATGTAAATTAATATTAACATAGATTTCTTTAAATCTATTCAGGTAAATCTGGAAATTTAGTATGGATACAAGTAGTTATGTATCTTGAAGTCGGCTATTTTAGTCAAATGACGGAATATGCACACAAACACAACAATTTATGATTTAGGAGATGATGTGTAATGTCGAAAACTCCTGTTAATGCTGATATATTTTCTCAAATTTCTGAGCAAGAACGCCTAGCATTAAAGCGTTTGGCAGATTTTTCTCATGTGGAGACGCTACCAGAAATTTGGGACTTGGTAGCAAAACGATGCGGTGATACTGTGGCTTTGCGCGATCCTCACTTCTTACCAGAAGTTGTAATTACTCATACTCAGCTATTAGAAAAAATCCAGCAATTTGCCGCAGGTTTGCAAGCGTTGGGAGTCAAAGTAGGCGATCGCCTAACTTTAATTGCTGACAACAGCCCTCGCTGGTTTATTGCCGATCAAGGTATTATGACGGCTGGGGGAGTCGATGCGGTGCGTAGTTCCCAAGCCGAAAAGGAAGAACTACTATTTATTATTGCCAATAGTGGTAGTACAGCGCTGGTTGTCGAAGATTTAAAGACATTGAATAAATTGCGATCGCGTCTCAACGATCTACCAATTCAATTCATCATCTTACTTTCCGATGAAGCAGCACCGTCGGAAGAAACTTTGAAGGTGTTAAACTTTCCGCAGTTGATGGAAACTGGCGCAAATCATACCCTACAACCAGCGCAGCAAAAACGCAATGATTTGGCAACTTTAATTTACACATCTGGCACTACAGGCAAACCCAAAGGCGTAATGCTCACTTATGGTAATTTAATGCACCAACTTACCACCTTTGGGACAGTCGTACAACCAGAAATAGGAGATATTGTCCTCAGCATTCTTCCTAGCTGGCACGTTTACGAAAGAACAGTTGAATATTACTTACTTTCTCAAGGGTGCAGCCAAATTTACACTAATTTACGCTCTGTAAAAAAGGATTTAAAAGAATTTAAACCTAATTACATGCTGGGTGTGCCGCGTTTATGGGAATCAATTTATGAAGGTGTGCAAAAGCAGTTTCGCGAACAACCTGAGAAAAAACAACGTTTAATAAACTCGTTACTGGCAATTAGTGATAAGTATATCAAAGCGCGGCGAATCGCTCAAAATTTGAGTTTAAATCATTTGAATGCATCAGCAATTGAGCGATTATCAGCAACTATACAAGCATCTGCATTGCTTCCCCTTCATGCCTTAGGAGAAAAACTCGTTTATAACAAAGTACGAGAAGCGACGGGAGGAAAAATTAAGCAGATGATTAGCGGTGGTGGTGCGCTTCCCAAGCACATTGATGATTTCTTTGAAATAATTGGCGTCGAAATTTTACAAGGCTATGGTTTGACAGAAACTTCTCCGGTAACAAACGTGCGTCGTACTTGGCGGAATTTACGCGGTTCATCTGGACAACCACTTCCGGGTACAGAAAATAAAATTGTCGATCCAGAAACTCGCCAACCTTTAGCAACTGGGGAAAAAGGTTTAGTGCTGTTGAAAGGACCGCAAATCATGAAAGGATATTATCAAAATCCGGAAGCGACAGCAAAAGCAATTGATTCTGAAGGCTGGTTTGACAGTGGGGATTTGGGTTGGGTAACGCCAGGAAAAGATTTAGTGCTGACCGGCAGGGCAAAGGATACCATTGTCTTAAGCAACGGCGAAAACATCGAGCCACAGCCGATTGAAGATGCCTGCGTGCGATCGCCTTATATCGATCAAATAATGCTTGTAGGGCAGGATAAGCGTAGCGTGGGTGCTTTGATTGTACCAAATTTGGAAGCTCTGCAAAAATGGGCAGAAAGTCAGAATCTAGAATTATGTATAGAGAACGACAATGTTACCGAGACGACAAGTCAAAAAATAAAGCTTGAGAGTAAAATGAGCCAGGATTTATTTCGGCAAGAATTGAATCGGGAAGTGCAAAATCGTCCAGGTTATCGAGCGGATGACCGTATTGGTCCCTTTAAACTAATCCTGGAGCCGTTTTCTATAGAAAATGGCATGATGACACAAACCTTAAAAATTCGCCGTCACGTCGTCATGGAACGCTATCGCGATATTATTGACGGCATGTTTGCCTGATAATTTCCACTGCAAACAAATAGAGTGAACGTGAAACTTTTATGGATGTCTCCAAACCTCAACTGCTTTTAAAGCGAGTCGTGAATGTCAAAGTCATTGTCACTCCCCTCTGGAAAGACGAAGTACAACAGCAACTGCAAACGCAGATCAATCAAACCGATCAGCAATTGCAACAGCTAGACGTTCAAGGGCAAAGAGCCGTTGCTGAAATTCAAAAGCAGAGCTTACAACCTCCTGGACCCCAAACCCTGCAACAAATCGAAAATATCCAAGTCCAAGTCAATCAAAAGAAAAGCGAACTGCTAGAGCAGAAAAATCAAAGTCTGCAAAACCTCCAGCAAGTGCAGTTTCTTGAATTGGATCAAGAAGTCCCCCAATTTCAAATGGAAGGCTTTTTCCGGGTAGAACCAGGTGATAACCTGATTAGCAAGATGCAGGTCGAAATCGTTCTGCGCGATGGCGTTGTAGAAGAAATTCGTGGCGATGTCTAAATTCTGAGTTATGGGTTATCAATTTTAACCTTTAACTCCTGGCTCCTCACTCACAATTTTTAACTCAAGAGCGCATCTATCTACAGGTTGAAATTGAATTATTGTGAGGGCGGTTCCCAGACCAACATTGTACCTGGGAGCCTGCCCAGACAATTTGCCAAACGGGGGGTGAACTAATTAAAAGCGATCGCCCAAAGGTTCTCATCTCCACGCGATATTTAACCGTACCAACAGCATTATCCGCTTGCTTCATCTGTGTAATCGTCACCATCGCCTGATTTGGTTGCGGATAAACTACCTCCACCTTACGCGTTGCTTTCTCTGATACGACATCATTAAAAGCATTCAGGGCAAGTGTAGCTGGGTCGCTGCCTTGGAGAGCAGAATTTAATTTTTCTAGAGGTATAGTTTTATAACTCTCTCTTTCTGGATATACCTCAATATGTTGAGCTTGTGGTATTGCCGAAAATTGCTGTTGTCCATTGTCATCAAACCAAATAGATGCTGACGGCTGGCGGTGCATGAAATAAAATCCAGCCCCAACAGTGGCAAAGATACTCAGTATGAAAATCGAAAATAACTTCAATCCCGACATAAAATTAAACAGAAATTTTAAATGCGTAGACTACCAATTCTGAATTTTAGATGCAAATTTCACCTTATATCCTCTACACTTCAGTAGCTTTTTTATCTTAGTGAGCCATGATGAGGAGAATAAATCATATAGACTTTTGCCGTGTCTTTAGGTTCCAGGAATAGAGCATTGGGCATTGGGCATTGGGCATTGGGCATCGGGCATGGGGCATTGGGCAAAATTACTCTCCCCCTGCTCCCCCTGCCTCCCCTGCCTCCCCTGCTCCCCCTCCCCCACTCCCCCCCATCCCCCTTCTGGCTCTAAAATCTAAAATCGAACATCTAAAATTCCTGGGTCAAGCTACAATTCGCATAAAGCAAAAGCTGTTAAAGTCCATAAATTATCGATTTCAAAACCACCCGACTATGAGCATTCAAGAAGTATTTATGCCGGCGCTGAGTTCCACCATGACTGAGGGCAAAATTGTTTCCTGGGTAAAATCTCCAGGCGATAAAGTGGAAAAAGGCGAAACAGTGGTGGTTGTTGAGTCAGATAAGGCAGATATGGATGTAGAATCCTTTTATGAGGGATATCTCGCCACCATTCTCGTGCAAGCTGGCGATAGTGCCCCTGTAGGTTCCGCGATCGCGTTATTGGCAGAAACAGAAGCGGAAATAGAGCAAGCGTTAGCGCAAGCTAACGCAGGTGGCGAGAAAGCTACATCTGAAGCTACCGCTGCCACCGCTCCCGGACAAATGGCACCACCAGCCGTTGAAACACCTGCCTTGGCATCTCAAAATGGCTCCAACCATCGGGAAGGACGGCTAATAGCTTCACCCCGCGCTCGCAAGTTGGCCAAGGAAATGAAGGTTGATCTAAGTAACCTCACGGGTAGCGGTCCCTATGGACGCATCGTGGCTGAGGATGTCGAGGCGTCTGTTGGTACTAAGCAACCCGCTAGCGCACCCGTTGCATCTTCAGCCCCTGCACAGGTAACTAAGACCGTTGCACCTGCACCTACGCCAGTCGCCGCATCTGCACCTGCACCGATGCCAGCAGCTGGCATTCCGGGTCATATAGTGCCGCTGACTACTTTCCAAAATGCCGTAGCGCGGAATATGGTAGCCAGCCTCTCCGTACCTGTGATTCATATAGGTTACACAATTACCACTGATGCGTTAGACAAGCTTTACAAACAGATTAAATCTAAAGGTGTAACAATGACAGCACTATTGGCGAAAGCCGTAGCGGTGACATTGCAAAAACACCCGTTGCTAAATGCTAGTTACTCAGAACAAGGTATTGTGTATCACAATGACATTAACGTTGCTGTAGCAGTAGCAATGGATGATGGCGGATTAATTACACCAGTGTTGCAAAATGCAGACATGGTGGATATATATTCTCTATCACGTAATTGGAAGTCTTTGGTAGAGCGTGCAAGAGTCAAAAAGTTGCAACCAGAAGAATACAACAGTGGCACATTTACCGTGTCCAACTTGGGGATGTTTGGTGTAGACAAATTTGATGCAATTTTACCACCCGGACAAGGTTCAATTTTAGCGATCGGTGCATCCAGTCCGCAAGTCGTAGCCACAACTGATGGTTTGTTTGGCGTCAAGCAACAAATGCAGGTAAATATTACTTGTGATCACCGGATTATTTATGGTGCTGATGCTGCTGGATTCTTGCGAGATTTGGCAAAGTTAATTGAAACTGATACTCAATCTTTGACAATGTAATTTTGATTCATCCGGCACAATATTACATTAAGCATACTTAATTGTTTTTGAGTTGATTTGTAGAGATGTTGCATTGCAATGTCTCTACATTTGTTTTTGACTAGCTAATACCAATTTGAAAAAAGAATGCAACACATTGGCAAAACCCCTCCCCAACCCTCCCCTTGCTAAGGGGAGGGTGCCCGATAGGGCAGGTGGGGTGATCTGTCGCAAACATTTTTTGAATCGGTATAATATCTAGCTGAATATTTAGCACATAACCATATTTTTCTTAACTACACTTATGAGCAGTTACGAAAAAAATCATACTTTCATACCAAACACCTTGTTCAGTTACCAAAGCCTCAATTTGTTTAGAATACTCTGTTTTTAACTGTGTCATTTGTTCGGCTGATACCTGTAACAAAGGATTTTCTCTCGGATGAAACCATCCCCCATTCCATTGTTTAGCTTGCTCAAGACTGCGGTAAAAACCAAACTGCTGAGACTTGACTTTAATATCTTTAAATCCAGCTTCTGCGAGCAGATTTTGACACTTTTCGGGTGTACCTGTTGGCTCATTGATGTTGAAAAGCGAAATATTATATTTGGCACAAGTTGCAATAATACGTGGTGCTTCGCAGGATTCCTCAGAGCAACAAGAAAATGCCACAACTCCACCTTTTTTCAGAAACCGATACCACTTGCTTAGAGCGGCAGGTATGTCTCTGAAGTATACTATTGCTGTAGAACAAAAAATTATATCAAAACTTTCATCATCGAAGTTTATATACTCTGCATCGGCTTCAATTAATTTGATATTTTGCAATCCTAATTCATTATTCTTCTGTTGTGCTTGCGCGAGCATTCCTGAAGAAAAATCTACTCCAATAACTTTTCCTTCAGTGACAATTTGTGCAGCCGCAATAGCAATTATACCTGTACCAGTTGCTAGATCTAATATTTTTTGTTTCTTTTGTAGTGTAACTAAATCTAGTAAAGGAAGAGCGCGACGAATGGTGTAATCATTATCGTAGGTTGTTCTGCTGTTAAAAAAATCGATTACTTCTTGCTTATATTGTTGCTCGTATTGGCTATTCTGCATGATATTTTCGTTTATACCGACAAGTGCGATCGCTAACTTGGGGATAAATCACTGGTGATACCCCTGTCTTATGAAAACTGATTTTAATACAAAAAAATTGAGCATCAAACTCAACTCTTTCTACTCTTATTTCTTTGCACTCCTCTGCGCTTAACTCCGCGTTCCTCTGCGTTAAAAAAAAGGTGAGCATTGCCCACCCTACTTTTTTTATCCTTTCACACAAAGAACTTGCTTCAGCGTTGCCTCAACTTCAACCAAATCTGATTGATTTGCCATGACTTGTTCTATAGGCTTGTAAGCACCAGGAATTTCATCCAAAACGCCTGTATCTTTGCGACATTCTACACCCTTTGTTTGCTCAATCAAATCATCAAGTGTATAAGTATTTTTTGCCTTATTTCGAGATAGCAAACGCCCCGCACCATGACTGCAAGAACAGAAGCTGTGAGCATTACCTTTTCCCTTAACAATGTAGGATTTTGCCCCCATTGAACCAGGAATAATGCCATAGTCTTCTTCTTGTGCGCGGACTGCACCTTTGCGAGTGACATACACATCTTCGCCAAAATGTACTTCTTTTTCGGCATAATTGTGATGACAATTCACTTCTAATAAAGGCTTAATCGCCTTTCCACCCGCTAAATGCTTCTCAACGATGCGCTTGAAACGCGCCATCATTACATCGCGGTTAACACGCGCATAATCCTGCGACCATTGTAAATCATGCCAATATGCTTGAAATTCAGGCGTACCGGCAACAAAATGAGCTAAATCTGGGTCAGGTAAGTTATTACCTGCCATTTTTGCTAATTCTTTCGCAGTGTGAATATGGCACTGCGCTAGATTATTGCCGATGTTGCGGGAACCAGAATGGAGCATCAGCCAAACAAAGTTTTCTGTATCAAGGCAAACTTCGATAAAGTGGTTTCCACCCCCAAGAGAACCTAACTGTCTCATGGCTTTACCTTGTAAGTCTTGCACCCCGCGATGTAAGTCTTTAAAATCACCCCAGCGTTGCCAATTAGTGACGGATTTTTCAACGTCTTTGTTTTCGTTAAATCCAGTTGGAATTGCTGCTTCAATATCCAAGCGGATTTTCTTCAGTTTGCCTTCGAGTTGTTCACCTTTAAATGATGTTTTAATAGCGCACATACCGCAGTTGTGAACAAAAACACCTGCTTTCAAGGCAAAATTATGGTACTCTGGCACTGTTAGACAGTAAACATCTTCAGTGCAGTTTAAAGGAAGCACTGCGACAATTTTGTGATTGCATTGATGTTCTTTCCTGCGGTGGTTGTGGAGTCCAATTGGAGTTTTGACTTCTGTGCCACAAATGTCACAAGTGTAATACCTGTTAGCAATTTCTTTTGATTTTGCTTTGCCTTTTTCACTTTGATTGTAAGCTAACAAATATTGCTTTCCGCGTATACCATTATCAGCAACTGCTTGTTTAAAATGTTCTGGCTGTTGCTGCATGTACTGAAGGATATTTTTAGTCCCTCGTTCAGCGTAATATTGGTATCCTTCTGGAGTTTGGGCTTTTTTGGCAAGTGCAGCAACTCGTTTTTCTTCAAATGCTGGGGACTGCCAGTGTTGGTTACGTTCGACTAACTTACGATGATAAGCAGAATGATCGCCATCGCCTATGAATTCAAGATTCTCTGGTCGATTATCTGACTCATTAAAGTTCCGGTGATGAATTACGGTTCTTTGCCCTTCAAATTTATTAACTTTTCCGAGTAACCCAGATCTAGCAATAATCCAGTGCGCTTTTTGCCATTTACCGGAGTAGGGTTGAGCGATTAAGGTATAGCCATCTTTATCTACTTTTGAATAGAAAGGCATTAAAGATGTCTCAGGTTGAAGATTTTGTGCTTCCTCATAGCTTCCATCCCGCAGCATGAATTGGTGATCCGGTGTGCAAATAATTTCTTCACCGTTATCCAAAATCACTTTCACCAGTGCGGCATTTTTTCTAGTAAGTTTTGCAGTTGCTTTCGCTGCTACAATTCTTCCGGTAGAACTACACGCATAAACAATAAACTCTTCACTTCGATCTGCTAACTCTTTGATAGGATATGATTTCCCATCCACCACAGGAATTAATGTATCTCCGACGAAGCAACCAATATCTACACCGACAGCAGCCGGAATAATTGCTTCTTTTGTGGCAATTACAGAACCAACTAACGCACCTTTACCTAAATGAACATCTGGCATCAATGCAACGTGTTTAAATACAAATGGCAGCGATGCTACGTTCTTTGCCATTTGAAGTTCGTCTGATTTTAAAGGGTGATTAGCCCAAGACAAAACAGGCGATCGCGTGGAAATTTCTAAGTTTTCGTAGGGCATAATATTTATTTTGGATTTTAGATTGTTGAAGTGTTGATAGTTGTTAGTTTTTCCACTAACCACTACCTACTAGTACAGTACGGCGGAAATAAGCCAAGTATCAGATAGCCAACACTTTACCCTTATATGTCCACTTAAAAGGTTTAGCCATTGTTTTATTAAAATAGTCGATAAATTCAAGAATTTGAGTTTT
>JAESGY010000460.1_pt1 | contig 16464 bp, 17 predicted proteins | sample 9269841 | NCBI WGS metagenome assembly JAESGY01 (sample SAMN17022865, study PRJNA683097) | algae metagenome | isolation source: Spirirestis rafaelensis WJT71-NPBG6 and co-occurring heterotrophs from... | place: USA: Pinto Wells, Joshua Tree National Park, Colorado Desert, CA | collected 2006-08-15
GGGTGCCGCCGACATCCCATGGACGGAGCCAGGTCGAAGCGTGATGCCCATTCCCGAAGCTGACCCGAAGACCGGGGCGGGTCCCGAGGCGCCGGGGACGGCGCCGCCCGGCGCGGCGCATCTGCCGGTCCCGCTGCCCGGCGGCGCGGCGCCCCCTGCCCTGCCGGCAGCCGCGCCCCGCCACGCGCCGCGCCCGTGGCGCTGGCGCGGCTGGCTGCTCGGCCTGCTCCTGCTGCTCGGCGCCGGCTATGCCGCCATGCCCGGCCTGCTCGGCCCGGTGGTACCGGCCGAGCCGGTGATCCGCGGCCGGCTGGTGCAGAGCGTGGTCGCCACCGGCCGGGTGGAGAACCCGCATCGCATCAGCATCGGCACCCAGGTCGCCGGCACCGTCGCCGCCATCCCGGTGGAGCGCGGCCAGGCGGTGCAGGCCGACCAGCTCCTGATCGCCCTCGACGACCGGGAGGCGCGGGCGACGACCGAGCAGGCCGAGGCGGCGCTGGCCCAGGCCGAGGCGCGGATCCGCCAGATCCGCGACCTGACCCTGCCGGCCGCCGAACAGTCCCTCCTCCAGTCGGAGGCGATCCTCGACAACGCCCGGCAGAGCTACAGCCGCACCGAACGGCTGCATGCCGGCCGCGTCGCCACCCAGGCGCAGCTCGATGAAGCGCGGCGCGCGCTCTCCGTAGCCGAGGCCGTGGCCCGCGGGGCGCGGCTGCAGGTGGAGAACAACCGCCCCGGCGGGACCGAAACCGTGCTGGCCGAAACGGCGCTGCGCCAGGCCCGGGCGACGCTGGCCGCCGCAAGGGCGCGGCTGGCCTATACGCGGATCGAGGCGCCGGTGGCGGGCACGCTGATCCGCCGGGATGTCGAGCCGGGCGATGTGGTGCAGCCGGGCAAGGTGCTGATGGTCCTCTCCCCCGCCGGGGTGACGGAGGTCATCATCCAGCTCGATGAGCGGAACCTCCGCCGCATCGCGCCCGGGCAGCAGGCGGTGGTCTCGGCCGATGCCTTCCCCGACCGGCCCTTCCCGGCCGTCCTCAGCTACGTCAATCCCGGCGTCGATCCGCAGCGCGCGGCGGTGGAGGTGCGGCTGCGCGTGCCGGAGCCGCCGGACTTCCTGCGGCAGGACATGACCGTCTCGGTCGATATCGCCGTCGCCGAGCGGCCGGATGCGCTGATCCTGCCGGCGGCGGCCCTGCTGGAGGGGGCGGGCGGGCAGGCCGAGGTGATGCGCGTGGCGGAAGGCCGGGCGCAGCGCCAGCCCGTGCGGACCGGCCTGCAGGGCCGCCGCGGCGTCGAGGTGCTGGAGGGGCTGCAAGAGGGCGACCTGGTCATCCCCGCCACCGCCGCGGCCGGCCTGCATGAAGGCGGCCGGGTGCGGCTGGCCACGCCGTGAAGCGCTTCCTGCCCTTCGAGCTGATCGCGGCGCTCCGCTTCCTGCGGGAAGGGCGGATGCAGACCGCCTTCATCCTGGCCGGCGTCACCATCGGCGTGGCGGTGATCGTCTTCATGTCGGCGCTGCTGGCGGGGCTGCAGGCCAATTTCATCAAGCGCGTCCTCACCTCCCAGGCGCATGTCATGCTGCTGCCGCCGGAGGAGGTGGCGCGGCCGCAGCGCGGCGGCGAGCCGGGGGTGCTGGAGGATGCCGTGGTGCAGCGCCCGGCGCAGCGGCTGCGCTCGATCGACCAGTGGCAGGCCATCCTCGGCCAGCTCCGCGCCATGCCGGAGGTGCGGATCGCCTCCCCCGTCGCCGCCGGCTCGGCGCTTGCGGTGCGGGGGGAGGCCAGCCGCTCCGTCACCGTCGCCGGGGTGGAGCCGGAGAGCTATTTCCAGGTGGTCCGCCTGCCCGACAACATCGCCGCCGGCACGCCGCGGCTGACCAGCCAGGACATCATCATCGGCACGGAGCTGGCGCGGCTCGTCGGCGTCGAGGTCGGGGACCGCCTCCGCCTCTCCGCCGCCTCCGGCCGCGACGCGGTGCTGACCGTCACCGGGCTCTTCGACCTCGGCAACAAGCAGGTGAACGAGCGCAACGTCTTCGTCGCGCTCCGCACGGCGCAGAGCCTGCTCGGGCTGGAGGGCGGTGTGACCAGCCTGGAGATCACGGTGATCGATGTCTGGGCGGCGGAGGTCATCGCGCAGGCCATTCGGCGGCTGACCGGCATCCGGGCCGATAGCTGGATCAGCACCAACATCCAGTTCTTCACCGCGGTGAACGCGCAGCAGATGACGAATACGCTGATCCGCGTCTTCGTCGGCCTCTCGGTCGCGCTCGGCATCGCCAGCGTCCTCGTCGTCTCGGTGGTGCAGCGCTCGCGCGAGATTGGCATCCTGCGCGCCATGGGGGCGCGGCGCGGCCAGGTGATGCGCATCTTCCTGATCCAGGGCGGGGTGCTCGGCCTGCTCGGCTCCTTCTCCGGCTCCCTGCTGGGCGCCGGGGCGGTCATCGCCTGGCACAGCCTCGCCCGGCAGGCCGATGGCAGCGAGCTCTTCCCGCTGGTCCTGCAAGCCTCGCTCTTCCTCGGGGCGGCGGTGCTCGCCATGCTGACCGGCGTGCTGGCGGCCATGGCCCCGGCGCTGCGCGCGGCGCGGCTTGACCCGGTGGTGGCAATCCGTGGCTGAGGGGCCGCTGCCGGCCGCGCCGGTGCTGCAGCTGGCGGGCCTGCGCAAGGCCTTCAACCTCGGCCTGCCGACCGAGGTGGAGGTGCTGCATGGCATCGACCTCATGCTCCGCCGGGGCGAGTTCTGCGCGCTCATCGGCCCTTCCGGCTCGGGCAAGAGCACGCTGCTGAACCTGATCGGCCTGCTCGATCGCCCGACGGCGGGGCAATTGCTGATCGAGGGGCAGGATACCGGCGCGCTGGAGGATGCCGCGCTGACGCAGCTGCGCGGCCGCAGCATCGGCTTCGTCTTCCAGCACCACCACCTCATCACCGCCTTCACCGCCGCCGAGAACGTGATGATGCCGCTGCTGCTCGACCGCGGCTGGCCGGATGCGGCGATGCGCGGCGTGGCGGAGTCGCTGCTGGAACGGGTCGGGCTCGCGCGCTGGCGGGACTACCCGGTGAACCGCCTCTCGGGCGGGCAGCAGCAGCGGGTGGCGATCGCCCGCGCGCTCGCCATGGACCCGCCCCTGGTGCTGGCCGATGAGCCGACGGGGAACCTGGACACGAAATCGGCCGATGCCGCCTTCGAGTTGATGCGGGAGTTCAACCGCAGCCGCGGCACCACCTTCCTGATCGTGACCCATGACCCGCGCCTCGCGCGCCGCTGCGACCGGATCATCGAGGTGGTGGATGGCCGCATCCTCTCGGACGCGCCGGTGGCGGCCCTGGCGGCGCCGGCCCTGCCCCCGGCAGGCTGACGGAAGGCGCTGCAGCGGAATGCGTTCGCCATGGAACGGCAATCCGCCGCAGCCTTTTGCTGCCCTGCCACGGCGGATCGCGTCAGGGGGCGAAGGCCATTCCGCCGCGGGTCATTGCCCGGCCCGGCACGCCCCTCCGCAATCGGCTCTACCCCCCGTGCCGCCGCGCGACATGCAGCGCCAGCTGCGCACCGATCGCGCCGGCCAGCATCCAGGCGCCGGTGGCGATCCCCGCCCCGCCCTCGGTCACGCCGGCCAGCACCGTCGCCAGCGCGCCCGCCCCCATCTGCAGCGCGCCGACGAGGCCGGAGGCAGTGCCGGCCAGTTGCGGCCGCACGCTGACCGCGGCGGCGATCGCGCTGGGCTGGGTCATGCCGTTGCCGAGCGCGACCACCGCCATGGGCAGGAAGAACAGGACAAGGCCCGGCGGGGCCAGCAGCGGCAGCAGCAGCGCGGCGAGGCCGCCGATCGTGGTCAGCACCGCCCCGAAGCGCAGCATGCGCGAGGTGCCGAGCCGCTGCACCAGCCGCGCCGCGGTGAAGGTCCCGCTGCTCCAGCCGACCGAGATCGCCATCATCGCGACCGCATAGGTCGTCGCGGTATGGCCAAGGCCCTGCACCACCACCATCGGCCCGCCGGCGGCGAAGGCGAAGAACATGGAGGTCGCGCAGGCGGTGATGGCGCAGTAGGCCCGGAAGACCGGGATGCGCAGCAATGTCAGATAGGCGCCGAGCATCCCGCCGAGCCCCGGCAGCGGCGCCGGCTGGGCCAGCGTCTCCGGCAGCCTGGCCCGCACCGCCAGCAGCAGCGGCAGGCCGAAGACCAGGCAGGCGAGCATGCTGGCGCGCCAGCCGAAATGCTCCTGCAGCACGGCGCCGATGAGCGGCGAGAGCATGGGCGCGACCGCCATGGCGGTGCTGACATAGCCGAGCACGGCCGCCGCCCGTTCCCGCGGGTAGCTGTCGCGGATCATGGCGCGGCCGAGCACGAGGCCGGCGCAGCCGCCGAGCGCCTGGGCGATGCGCGCCGCGATCAGCCAGCCGGCGGAGGGTGCCAGCACCGCGGCGACGCTGCCCATCAGATAGAGCACGAGCCCACCCATTAGCAGTGGCTTCCGCCCGTAGCGATCCGACAGCGGGCCATAGACGAGCTGTCCGGCGGCGACGCCCGCCAGGAAGAGCGTGAGCGTGAGCTGGATGGTGGCGTAGGGCACCGCGAGCGCGACCGCGAGGGCCGGCAGGCTCGGGATCAGCATCTGCATGGTGAAGGGGCCGAGCCCCGTCATCGCCACCAGCAGCCAGATGGAGGGCTTGGGCCGGGCCGGCGGCGCGGGCATGGACGCCACTTGGGGGGACGGGGCGGGGCCGCCCTCCGGGATGTCACGTGGGCTCACGGATCGCTCTTAGCCGCTGATGGGCGCCGGGGGAACGCGGCGGGCGGCATTCGCCTGCTCACGGATCGGCCAGACCATCCTGTGCACCTGTGGCGCCTGCAGGCCGGCCTGGCCGCTGTTCGGCCATTCTCACCCTCACGCAATGCCGTTGGTGGATGCCATGGCATCGCCGAGGCGCTGCAGCAGCCGCCCTGGCTGGATGGGTTTCTGGAGCCGCGCGGTCGGCCCGCCGAGCCCGCGCAGGTCCGCCTGCGGCGTCATCGGGGAATAGCCGGTGACCACGACCACCGGCAGCCCGGGATGTTGCGTCCTGAGACGGCGAATGACATCGCGCCCCTGCATATCGCCGGGCAGGTGCAGGTCCACGACCGCGGCCCTGAGGCGCAGGCCCGGATCGGCGGCCCGGGCCAGGGCACCGGGGCCATCGACCGCCAGGACGGCCTCATGGCCGCCTTCGGTCAGGATCTGCTCAAGCTCCAGCGCCAGCATCGCTTCATCTTCCACGATGAGGATGACCGACCGCGTCGCCCCGGATGCAGCCGGCGCGCCCTGATGAGCGGGGGTCATTGCCTATTTTCCGGCAGGGGATTGGTCGGATTGCGGGGGATGGGAAAGTTCGGGCGCCCTGTCCCGGGTGGGCGTCCCATCCGGCAGGAGCGCACGCCCTACCCTGTCCAGCAGGTCGCCCATGCACTGGGCTTCGGCGAGCAGCCGCCCGCTGGAGGCGTCGCGGGCCTGCAGGCTGGCTCCCTCGCGCCTGATCCAGACATGGCGCCCGGCCAGGGCGAGAATGGCGATTTCCCGGCGATCCCGGCTGATCAGGATGTCGATCTGCGCGCCGGGGAAATCTGCCGCGATGCGCTGCAGGCCCGCATGATCGTCTCGGGTGAGGCGCTGCTGCGCAGTGAAGGGGAGGACGACGCCACGCTGCATGGTGCGCTTCCGAGCTTGAATGGCTCGATTCTAGTTTATATGCGTAGGAATATTCAACTCCAGGTTTTCTGGGACACGCTTCCGCAATGCCGCAACTGCCGCTGGTCGGTCTTCCCTGGAAACAAAACACGTGCGTCGGCGACGGCCCTGCATGGGCAAGGCGGCCGAGGCATGGGCCGGCAGGGAGGGAGGGAGGATGGGGGAGACCAGAACGGACCGCGGAAGGTCGTGAACGGCCCGGGGCGTGACTCTGCCCGAAATACAAAAGGCCGCAGCGCATCGGTCTTCAGCCATGATCGCGATCCGCTGCGGAGCGGACCTCGCCTGCGCGCCCGGCGATCCGGTCCTTGGCCGAGGAGCGAGTTACGTCGCGGTGGACGTAATGGCGTGCTGCACCGCCTGGGCGAGCGCGCTGTAATCGAGCGGCTTGTTCCGAAGCAGGAGGGGGCCACCATTCCCGGCCTGCTGGCGCAGCGCCACTGCGCCGCCCGGAGGCGGGGAGCCGGTGATCACGAGAACAGGCAGGCCGGGCCGCTCTATCCAGAGCGCCTGGATCAGGCCCTCGCCGTCCAGATCGGGCATCCGCAGATCGGTGATCAGCAGGTCGAGGGTGTCGAGCCGCCGGGCTGCCTCAAGCGCCTTCCTGCCGTCACCCGCGACGATGACCTGGTGGCCTTCTGCCTCCAGGCAGTCGGCCAGGGCCATCGCCACCAATGCTTCGTCTTCGGCCAGGATGATCTGCAAGGCCACGGGTAACCTCTCGGGCGGCGAGTCGCCGTGCAGGTATCACAATGCACGGTCGATAACCCTGAATGGCATACATTACGCCATATGGAAACGGTTCAGTCTGCGACGCACGCGCCGATGGGATCCGCCGACTGATTGTCGATGCCCCTGGGTGAGGAACGGCGAGGTTGCTTCGCCGTGCCTAGGGTGCGGATAGAACAAAACTTTCTAAGTTACAAGAACGCTGCCGGCCTGCATCCTGTGACCACGTGCTGGTCATGTGCGGCGCGGAAAGCACAATGGCTGAGGTCCTGCAACGGCGCGGATGGGAATGTTGGACGCGCGCCTTCGACCAGAGATAGAAAATTGGTCCTGCAATCCTCTGTTTTGTGAGCGAAGCCTCCATGCAGATCGTGCAGGTCGTGACCGAAGCCGAGTACACGCAGGCGCTCATCGAGATCAGGCGTCTCGTCAACGCCGAGCCTGGTCGCGGAACCCCGGATGGGGACCGCCTCGAAGCCCTGACCTGCCTCGCCGAGGCGTTCGAGGCAGAGCGCTACCTGCGCGACCTTGCCGATATCGAGGCCCGGTAGCGAGATCCTGCTCGACAGACAATGACCTGCGGCGGATCGGCGCTCGGTTCTGAACGCACTCCGCTGCAGTCAGCCCCGACACCACTGGATCCAAAGGTGCCCGGCCATGCAGGAGGTTGCTGCTGCCTTGTCCCGATCGGCGTCTGCTGCCCTCGACCGGTACGCAGCTTCCGAAAAGGCGCCCCGTCACGCGCGGCCCCCATGCGCGACTGCGCCCTGGGATGATCCGCGGTCCGGGGCGCCCGCTGCCGGTGACGACCGCGGCGCAGGCAGCCCCTGGGCCGAGGTGAGACGCCACTGGCTCGGCGGGTCATTGCCCGCCTGATCACCGGCAGAGCGGCGTCGCGCTCCCGGGCCTTCATGCCGGTCCGCGCCCTGTCCTAATCCCGCGCCGGCAGCGACGGGTCCTGCGCCGCGTCCGGCGGCGCCGGCGGCGCCGGCCAGTCCCAGCGCGGCAACACCGCCAGCGGCACGCGGGAGGCCGTCAGCACCTGCTCCTCCAGCGCCAGCGGCACCTCCAGCAGCGGCGGCCCGCCCTCGGCCGGCACGCGGCTCAGCAGCCGCAGCACCGTCCGCCCGGTCGCGGCCGCCTGCCGGCTCAGCAGCCCGGCCGCTGCCGCGGCCTGCAGCGCCTCCCCGCCGCCGGCCAGCCGCAGCGTCCCGGCGCCCATCGGTTGCAGCGCCTCGTCCAGCGTCAGCGTCGCCGTCGCCGTCCCGGCCACCGGCCCCCAGCGCAGCGAGGCGGCCCGCAGCTCCAGCGTCCCGCCGCCATCCCGCCAGGCCTCCGCCTTGGCCGCCGGGAAGCGGCCCGGCGGCACCGGCCCGGTCAGCGCCAGGTCGAGCAGCGCGCTCTCCACCGACCGGCCGAGCACGTCCACCGCCGCCCCGGCCGCGGCCGGCAGCCGCACATCCCCGCCCGAGAGGCGCAGCGTGACCGCCGGCTCATCCTCGATCGCGGTCATCCGCGTCTCGATCTCCAGCTCCGCGCTCAGCGCCTCCACCGCGCCGCCGGGGGTGCCGAGCCTGAGCCGCTCCGCGGTGAGCCGCGCCTCCCGCGGCAGCACGTCCCGCTCCAGCGGCAGGGTGGCCAGCAGGTGGTCGGCGGCGAAGGGCAGATCGAGCGCGCCGAGGCGGAGCCGGTGCCGCCCCGGCATCTCCACCGCCAGCCGGTCGAGTCGCGGCAGGGCGAGGCGCAGCACCAGCGCCTCCGCCTGCCATTCCATGCCCCCCGGCAGGGTGGCGCCGCCGCCCTCCAGCCGGAATTGCGGCAGGGTCAGGGTCGCGGCGAAGGGCCAGCCGCCACGGGCGGGCGCGGCATGCTCCACCCGCCAGCCCATGGCGCGGCGCTGCGCCGCCCAGTCGCGGAACCCGGCCTCCAGCTGGCTGCCCATCCAGCGCCAGAGCAGCGCATGCCCGGCCGCGAGCAGCGCGGCCAGCAGGGCGGCGTCGAGCAACCCGCGCAGGAGGAAGCGGCCGGCGCGGCCGGGCGCAGGGGTACGGAACGGGTTGAGGGCCATGTCGTGGGGCGATATACGCGACCTGCCCGCGGCCGGGAACGCCGCCCGGACCCGTGCCCTGCGTGGCGCCTCCTCCGCCCACGCGGGCCGGGCGCGCCGCGTCCGGCGGGTGGGGGTGGCGGCCTGCCCCGCCACCAGGACTCCGATGACCACCTCCCACACCTCCGCCGCAAGCCTGCTCGACCCGGATGGGCATCTCTATGTCTTCGGCTATGGCTCGCTGATCTGGCGGCCGGGCTTCACCCACGCCTCCTCCCACCCCGCCCTGCTGCGCGGCTTCCACCGGCGCTTCTGCCTCTGGAGCCGGCACTACCGTGGCTCGCCGGAGGCGCCGGGGCTCGTGCTCGGCCTCGATCGCGGCGGGGCCTGCCGGGGTGTTGCCTTCCGGGTGCCGGCGACGGAGGCCATGGCGGTGGTCGATTACCTGGATGGACGGGAGAATGTGGGGGGCGAGGTGGTTTATGCCCGCCGCCTGCTGCCGCTGCGGCTGCTGGGTGATGGCCGCCTGGTGCGCGGCATCGCCTATGTGGTGGACCGCCGCGCGACGCAGTACTGCCGCCCGGCGGCGGAGGAGGCGGCGCACGCGATTGCCCGCGGCATGGGCCGGGCCGGGCCGAACCGGGACTACCTGCTGAACACGCTCAGCCATCTCCGCGCCATGGGGGTGCGGGATCCCGGGCTCGACCGCATCGCGGCGCTGCTGCCGCCCCTGCCGGACCCCGCCTGACCGCCGCGCGCGCGTGCCCCGCCCGGCTGTCAGGCCCCGATCCGTGCCGCTCCCCGCACAGGTTGTCCACAATCCGGAGCCAGGCGGCGGCCTTGGTCGCGCGACCGGATAGCAGACCCGGAACGAATGCCGGCCCCGCGCCGCGACTCGCGGGATTATTCTTGCTAATTCAAAGCCTTGGCAGCCGATGAGGGCTGTGGATAACGATTGGCCAAGGCTGTGGGGCACCGCGAATATCGGCCCTTTGCAGCCACTTGCGGGTCCCGGCTGGAGTCAGGGACGAACCGCTCCGGCGACACTTTCCACTGGCTTATCCACAGCCTTCCCCACCGGGGGATGAGTGGGGGAAAGCTCGATCGCGTCCTCCAGCTGCCGGATCAGCTCCGCCCGCTTCACCCCGGGCGGGATCGGCGGCCGCGCCGCGATGGTGATGGTGCCGGGGCGCTTCCGGAAGGCGCGCCGGCCCCAGCAAAGCCCGCTATCGGTCGCGACCGGCACCACCGGCAGGCCGGTCGCCGCCGCCAGGGCCGCGATGCCCGGCTGGATCGGCCTGCGCTGCCCCGGCGCGACCCGCGTCCCCTCCGGGAAGATGACGATCTGCCGCCCTTCGCTTGCCGCTTCCTTGCCGCACTTCACCAGATGCCGCACGGCGCTTCCCCCGGCGGCGCGATCCACCGCGATCTGCCGGGTTTTCCAGGAATACCAGCCATAGACCGGCACCCGGAGCAGCTCTCGCTTCAGCACATAGGCGGCATCCGGGACGAGCGCAAACCAGACGAAGGTGTCGAAGGCCGACTGGTGCTTGGCGGCGATCAGCGCCGCGCCGGATTGCGGCAGGTTCTCCCGCCCCTCCACCCGCACCCGGATGCCGCAGATCACCCGCAGCAGCCCCATCATGATGCGGGCATAGAGCCGCATCGGCGGGATCATCCATTGCCGCGGCGCCAGCATCAGCGGCAGGCAGAGCAGGCCTATCACCAGCGTGACGGCCCAGAAGGCCAGGTTGAACAGCAGGGAACGCAGCCAGGTCATTATCGAGATTCCGCGGGCGGCGCGGCGGGACCGGAGAGGCCCGCCCGCACCGCGAGGTATTTCAGGTATTCGCGCCCCAGCAGGGACCAGGTGCGCAGCCGCCCCGCCGCGCCGGCATCCCGCAGCGGCGCCGGCATGACGGGGTGGGGGTAGAGCGCCGCCTCCGGCAGGGCGCGGCGCAGTTCCAGTAGCGCCCGCGGCATGTGGTAGCCGGCGGTGACGATGCGGAGCGAGCCGATCCCCTCCGCCCGCACCCAGGCCGCGATCTCCGCCGCATTGCCCCGCGTGGTGGTCGCCTCATGCCCCAGCGCGACGCGGCCCGCCAGATCCTCCCGCCCCATCGCCGCCAGCCGTGCCACATCGGCCAGCGTCACGCCCCGATGCGCGCCGGAGACCAGCAGGACGCGCGCCCGCCCCTCCCGCAGCAGCCGCAGGCCCGTCTCGACCCGCTCCGCCCCGCCGGTCAGCACCGCGATGCCGTCGGTCGGCCGGGTCGGGGCGGCCGGCCCCGCGGCGGCGAGGCGGAGGAACCAGGCGAAGCCCCCGGCCAGCACCAGCACCGGCAGGACAGGCAGGAGGAGCAGCAGCCAGCGCCGCAGGCCGAAGCGGGCCGCCGCCGCCCGGGACCGGCCGAGCGCGATCACGGCAGCCGCCGCAGCCAGAGCCGCAGCGTGACCTGCGCCGTCAGCCAGCCGATCAGCGCCGCCGCCGGCGGCAGCAGCGCGAGCTCGGCCCAGGGCAGCCGCCCCCAGGGCAGGTCCGGCAGGCTGGCCGCCGCCCGGCCGCCCAGCAGCGGTGCGGCCAGATCGGCGAAGCCCGCCAGCACCGGCGCCGCCGCCAGCGTGCCGAGAAGCGCGCCGAACCCGACCAGCCAGGCGACCCGCCCGGCGAAGCGACCGGCGATGTCGCCATCGGTGGCGCCCAGCGCATGCAGCAGCGCGATCGCCTCCCGCCGCGCCGCGATGCCGGCCCGCACCGCGACCGCGACCACGGCGGTGGCGATGCCTGTGACCAGCAGCAAGGCGGCGAACGCGACGGCCTGCAGGCTGCGGGCCAGCGCCAGCAGCCGGGCGACCCAGACGCCATGCGCCTCGACCGAGGCGCCGGGCACCGACGCGGCGATCCGCGCGGCGAGCTCCGCCGGGTCGTCCGGCAGGCTGGCCAACCGCAGCTCGATCACGGTCGGCAGCGGGATGGCCGGCGCCTCCCCCAGCCAGGGGCGGAGCAGGGCGGCCAGCCGGGCCTGGTCGGCCAGCCGCGCCTCGGCGATCTCCGGCATGGCGACCAGCACCCGGATGGCGCGGTCGGTGCGCGCGCCATGCGGCATCTGCACGGTCAGCGCTGTGGCGGCGCCCCCCTCCCAGCGGGCGGCGAGGTCGGCGGCGCCGCGGGCGCCGGCCAGCGTCAGCGCCGCGAGCAGCGCCATGGCAGCGACCAGGGCGGGAAGGAGACGGTCCGAGAGCGCCCGGCGCAGGCCGAGCGGGTCGCGGCCGCGGCTGCGCCTTACCCGCACCGGAGGCCTCCGGAAGGGTTCCGCGTGGCGCGATGCGCCATGGGGTGGCCCCGCCCCCCCGGCACCCGCCGGAGCCGGACCCCTTGGCAGCATGGCCGCCAGCCCATCCTGGATTCAGCCCTGGGCAACCAGACGTCCTTCCGACAGCCGCAGCGCGGGGGCGGGGTATTCCGCGACCAGCGCCTCGGCATGGGTCGCGACCACCACCGTGGTGCCAAGCCGGTGCATCTCCCGCAACAGGGACAGCACGCGGCGGGCCTGCAGGACATCGAGATTCCCGGTCGGCTCATCCGCCACCAGCAGGGCCGGGCGCATCACCACCGCGCGAGCAATCGCCACGCGCTGCTGCTCCCCGCCCGAGAGCGAGGCGGGCGGCGCCTCCGCCTTCGCCGCCAGCCCGACCCAGCGCAGGATCTCCGTGACATCGGCGCGGATCTGCATTTCCGCCCGGCCGGCGACCCGCAGCGGCAGCGCCACATTGTCGAAGACCGGCAGGTGCGGCAGCAGGCGGAAATCCTGGTACACCACCCCGATCCGCCGCCTGAGCGCCGGCAGCGCCGCCCGCCCCGCCCGGGAGAGCGCGACGCCCAGCACCTCCACCTCCCCCCGGCTCGGCCGCGCCGCCAGCTGCATCAGCCGCAGCACGGAGGACTTGCCGGCGCCCGAGGGCCCCAGCAGCCAGTGGAAGGAGCCCGGCTCCAGCATGAAGGTGAGGTCGCGCAGCACCTCGGGCCCCGCCCCGCCATACCGCAGCCCGACTTCCGCGAAGCGCACCATGCGGCGGACAATGCCGATGCCGGGAGGCAGCGCCAAGAGCCATGCGCGATGCTTGCGGTCGCGCCGCCGCAACCGCACATTGCGGGGGCGATGCGGATCGTCTGCCCGGCCTGCCAGGCCACCTATGATGTCCCGGACCAGCTCATCGGGGCGGGACGGAGCCTGCGCTGCAAGGCGTGCCGCCATGAATGGTGGGTGGCGCCGCCCGTCGCAGCCCCGCCGCCCGAACCGCCACCGCCGGCCGAGTCGCCCTTGCCGGCCGAGCCACCGCCGCCGCCCGAGGCCCGGCCCATGCCGCCGCCGATGCCGCCGGCGCGGCCCCGCATCCCGCAGCCGATCGACCCGCCCCTGCCCCACCCCGAGGACGCGCCGCCGCGCAGCGCCCTCGCCCTGCGCGCCGCCTGGGCGGCCTCGATCCTGGCGGTGGGCGCGCTGCTCCTCCTGCTCTGGCTCTACCGGGTGGACATCGTCGCCGCCTGGCCCCCCGCCGCCCGGCTCTTCCTGCTGTTCGGCAGCCCGGCGCAGGGCTGAGACCGGACAGCCCGCGTCAGTGGGCCTGCGCCACGCGGGTGGCTGCCTGCCTTGAGGCCGGTCGGCAGCCACGGCCGCAACCGCCCCATGCGCGGGCCGAAGGCGGCATGCCGGGCGGCACGGCGCCATGCCGGCCGGGAGGCATGCGCACCGCGCGCCCGGCCCGCTCCGCGGGCCGCAGGGCGGGACGTCACGCGCCAGGTATCAGACGATGCGCCACTCCGCCTCGACATGGGCGAGGGTCTCGGCCTGTGTCACCGCAAGCCCGTCCATGCGCCAGATCTGCAACTCGGTGATGGAAAGACCCGGCGCGTCGTGCCGCCACAGGATGTCGGCCTTGCTGTCGCCGTCATAGTCACCCGTCCCCGCGACCTTCCAGGCGGTGCCCGGATTGTAGAGCGTCGCCGCGCCCAGCACCGCCATGCCGTCCATCAGCCAGGCGGCGACCGAACCATCGGTGTGGCGGAAGAGGATGTCCGCGCGGCCGTCGCCATTGAAGTCGCCGGTGCCCGCCACGCTCCAGTCCGCCCCCGGCCGGTGGATGCTGCCACTGCCGAGATAAGCCGTGCCGTCCATCCGCCAGAGCGCGATCGTGCTGTCGGCATGCCGCCACAGGATGTCCGCGCGGCCGTCGCCGTCAAAATCGGCGATGCCGGCGACGGACCAGGGGGCCTCGGCATGGGCGACGAAGCCGCCGCCGGCGCCCGCGAGCCCGTCCATCTGCCAGAGCGACAGGGCACGCCAGGCCCTCCCGGCACCGTCCTGGACCTCCCGCTCGAACAGGATGTCCGACCGGCCGTCGCCGTCGAAATCCCCGGTGCCGGCGATCCGGAAGGCCTCGCCCGGGGAGGGGGCGTAGATGGTATCCCCGGCCAGGCCCCTGGCGCCGTCCATCAGCCAGATCGCGGCCATGCCGTCCGGCCGGTGCCAGAGCAGGTCGGCCCGGCCGTCGCCGTTGAAGTCGCCGGTGGCGGCCACGCTCCAGTCCGGGTCCACATGGGTGAAGGTGCTGCCGGACAGCCAGGTCCCGCCATCCACCTGCTATTGCGCGAGCGCGCGGTGGGACGCCGTGATGACGGTGTTGTCGAACAGGATGTCGCTCCGCCCGTCGCCATCGAAATCCCGCTCGGCCGGCCGCAGCACGACCTTGCCGTCGGCGAACTGCAGGATCTCGACGTCCTGCAGCCGGTCCGTGCCCTCCGGGCCGCCGGCGGTCCAGCTGCCATCGGCATTGCGGGTCAGCGCGGTGGCCGCCCGGGTGCCGGCGAAGACCGCGACATCCCGGCCGGCACCGCCGAGGAGCAGGTCGTCGCCGGCCCCGCCCACCAGCACATCCCTGCCGGCGCCGCCCATCAGGGTGTCGTCGCCGACACCGCCGTTCAGGGAATCGTGGTCGAGGCCGCCATTAAGAAGGTCGTTCCCGATGCCACCCGCGATCGTGTCGTTGCCGGCCCCGCCGAGCAGCGTCTCGGCCGCGCTGCCGCCGGCGAAGCGGTCCGCCTGGGCGCTGCCGATGATCCGTTCGATGCCGGTGAAGCCGTCCAATTTCCCGGTGCCGGCCTTGCCAACGGTCCCGGCAAAGGCCCCCGTCCATGCCACACTGACGGCGGTGGCGGAGAGGCTGTAGTCCAGCGTGTCCACCCCGTCACCGCCGGCATATTGGTCGCTGCCGTCCGAGGCGTGGAACGTCTCCGATTCCGCGCTGCCGATGATGGTGTCGTCGTGGCGGGAGCCCAGCACCGCGCGGACGTTCCGCAGGATGTCGTAGCTGCCGGCGCCATCGGAGGCCACGCCATTGGTGAGGTTCACCCCCACCCCATAGCTCCGGGAATAGTCGACCACATTCAGGGCATTGCCGGCTCCATCGATGGTGTCGATGCCGCCCATGCCGGCCAGCAATGTCATGCGGGCCGTGCCGGCGAAGCCCATGATGCTGTCGTTGCCGGCGCTGCCCTGGAGGATGCCGATGCCGCTGAAGCTGTCGGTGCCGCCGCCATCGCCCTTCGTCGCGGTGCCGGAAGCCTCGCCGGACATGACGATGGTGACGGTCCGCCCGGAGAGGGCGGCATAGCTGAGCGTGTTGGTGCCGCCGCCGCCCGCATAGCGGTCATCACCCAGGCTGGCCTCGAAGTGCTCGTCGCGGCCGCTGCCGGTGACGGTGTCGGCAAAGGCCGAGCCACGCACCCGCACCACGTTGAACAGCGCGTCCGACGTGCCCCAGCCATCCACCGCACGGCCTGCCGCGAGATTGATGGCAACGCCCGCCGGGCTGAGCGAATAGTCGACCAGGACCTGCGTGGAGCCGGCACCGTCGATCGAGTCCTGTCCCGCCATGCCCTGCAGCACCTGGAGGGACTGCGCATGGGCCGCGCCCCGCAGATGGTCCGCGCCGGCGGTGCCGAGGATGGCGCCAAAGCGCGTGAAGCTGTCGGTGCCGCCGCCGTCACTCTTCTCCGCGGTGCCGGCGCCGGCGGCGGTCAGCGTGACGGTCACCGACCGCCCGGCGAGCTGCAAGTAGTCGAGGGTGTTCGCGCCACCGCCGCCGCTCAGGCTGTCATGGCCAAGGCTGCCGATGATGGTGTCATCACCGCTACCGCCATTCACCCGGTCGGAGAAGGCGGAGCCGCGCACCCGCAGCACACCGACCAGCGTATCGATCCCGCCCTGGCCGCCGCGCGCAGTGCCGGTGCGGTTGCCAGCGGCATCCGTGCCGGTCTCGAGCGAGACGGCGACGCCGATCGGCGCGGTGGAATAGTCGAGTTCGACCGAGGCATGGCCACCCGCGAGGATGGTGTCGTTGCCCGCGCCACCACGGACCGAGAGCACGCGCGCCCCGATGCTCGACGGGCCGAGCGGGCCTGAGAGGTCGAACAGGTCATCGCCTGCCCCCGCCGAGGATGATGGAGAAGCCGGCCACCGTATCCGTCCCGAGCAGGACCCCGCCCTGGCGCTTGCTGATGATCGCGCTGCCCAGGGCGCTGAAGGTGACGGTCAGATGCTGGGAGGCGGAGAGCGCGGCATAGCTAAGAAGGTCGACGCCGCCACCAGTGATCATGTCCGACCCGGTGCCGCCCATGAGCGTTTCATCGGCCGGAGTACCTGAGAGCGTCATCGTCCAGTTTCCACCCAGCGAATGCCTGCTGGTATCCGGAACGACGTGGTTGCGCAATATATCTGTTTACAATCGGGTAACAGGTGCAGCGATCCAGTTATCGCGCAAAAAGACTAAATCCGCCGTCTTATTCGCGCAGAATGAGGCATTCTGTTACGGTGCATCCATCTTGAGCACCTCACCCGCGAGGTAGAGACTGCCGCAGACCAGCACCCGCGCCGGTCTCCCCGCGCGCGGCAGCGCCGC
>JAESGY010000461.1_pt1 | contig 16365 bp, 17 predicted proteins | sample 9269841 | NCBI WGS metagenome assembly JAESGY01 (sample SAMN17022865, study PRJNA683097) | algae metagenome | isolation source: Spirirestis rafaelensis WJT71-NPBG6 and co-occurring heterotrophs from... | place: USA: Pinto Wells, Joshua Tree National Park, Colorado Desert, CA | collected 2006-08-15
CGGGGTGGTGCGGGCGTTGGGAGGGATCTGTAGCATGGCTCATCCCCCTCCCGACTTCGCGGCTTGGAGGCGCTCGAAGCGGCAGGTGTAATCAACGATCGCCCGCCCGACCGGGTCCCAACACTGCCCCGCGACCAAACAGACCGCGACACTACGAAATTCTGGACGGCGGCGGGCGCCGGAGCGCCGTGGCGAGACCTGCCAGAGCGCCGCGGGCCGTGGCGGGCAATCCACGACCGCTTCGTCCGGTGTTGGCGCGACGACACCTTCGACCGCATCCACGTGTGGCTCCGGCTGCGGCTGGATCCCGGCTAGCGACGCTCCTGCAACCGCCGCTCGGCACCCACGCGTTCGACCGTATGGTCTACCGCACCAGGGTCTCCAAGGGTCGACCGCTCAAGGCGTACTGGCATGCTGGGGCTGGGCGGCGACCGCCTTTGAGGCGGCGCGCGCATGCTGCCTTCCCGTACTCTACGCCGTCGAGCGGGTCTGTCACGCTCTCTTGGACGCGGGTTTCCCTGCCGCCGAAGGGTCTGGAATGACGGACCGTGCAGTGCAAGCGGCGGCTAAGAGCGTTGGAATGCCGCGGATTGCTGCCCGGACCTGGCGTGAGGTCCAGCGCGCCGCCATGGCCGAGCCGCCGGTCGCGGTTCCGGAAATGGGCAGGGCGTCCCATTGCGGCCTGGAATCCCATGGCTGAACGGGCCGTGGCCTCGGCCTTCCGTCCTGCGCATCACCATTTCCAGGCTACAGGCCGGAAGGAGTTATGCCTCACACCCGGCAGCGGCAGGTCTTCAGCAGCCTGCCGGGCCTGGATCGCGCGCCGCTCATTGCGGCGCATTCCTTTCCACCATTCGTGTCGAGGCGTGGCAAAGCGATGGGCCGGCTTCAGCGGCTACTTGCGCCCGATCAAGGCACGGGGGCGATCCTTCGGCTGTGCTTGTCCGGCACGGGGAGACCACGCCATGGCAAGGACAATGAAGGCCGCCGTCTTCGCGGCCAAGGGCCGGATCGCGCTGCGCGAGAAGCCGGTGCCGGAAGTGGGGCCGCTGGACGCGCTGATGCGCGTCACCACCACCACCATCTGCGGCACCGATGTGCATATCATGAAGGGCGAGTACCCGGTCGCCGAGGGGCTGACGATCGGCCATGAGCCGGTCGGCGTCATCGAGCGGCTCGGCTCCGCCGTGAAGGGCTACCGCGAGGGGCAGCGCGTCATCGCCGGCGCCATCACGCCCTCGGGTCATTCCAATGCCTGCCTCTGCGGTTTCTGCGCCCAGGACGGCGCCGGCACGGCGCATGGCTGGAAGCCGATGGGCGGCTGGAGGTTCGGCAACACCATCGATGGCTGCCAAGCGGAATACGTGCTGGTGCCGGATGCCATGGCCAACCTCGCCCCGGTGCCGGATCAGCTCACGGACGAGCAGGTGCTGATGTGCCCGGACATCATGTCCACGGGCTTCGGCGGCGCCGAGAGCGGGGCCATCCGCATCGGCGACACGGTCGCGGTCTTCGCCCAGGGGCCGATCGGCCTCTGCGCCACCGCCGGCGCGAAGCTGATGGGCGCGACGCGCATCATCGCTGTGGACCGGGTGCCGGAACGGCTGGAGATGGCAAGGCGCCTCGGCGCCGATGAGGTGGTGGATTTCTCCAAGGCGGACCCGGTGGAGGCGATCCGCCGCCTCACCGATGGCCGCGGCGTGGATGTCTCGATCGAGGCACTGGGCCTGCAATCCACCTTCGAGGCGGCGCTCCGCGTGCTGCGGCCGGGCGGCACCCTCTCCTCGCTCGGCGTCTATTCCACCGACCTGCGCATCCCGCTGGATGCCTTCGCGGCCGGGCTCGGCGACCACCGCATCATCACCACCCTCTGCCCCGGTGGGAAGGAGCGGATGCGGCGGCTGATGTCGGTCATCAGCTCCGGCCGGGTGGATCTCAAGCCGCTGGTCACGCACCGCTTCAAGCTGGACCAGATCGAGGAAGCCTATGACCTGTTCAGCCACCAGCGCGACGGCGTGCTGAAGGTGGCGATCACGCCATGAGCGCGCCGCCCGTCCTGCGCCTGGAGGAGGTGGGCGTCGCCGACGTTCCGCGCGTCGGCGGCAAGAATGCCTCGCTCGGCGAGATGATCCGGGCGCTCTCGGGCGCCGGGGTGCAGGTGCCGCCCGGCTTCGCCACCACGGCGGAGGCCTTCCGGAACTTCGTCGAGGCCAACGGCATCGGGCCGGCCATCGCGGCACGGCTGGAGGCACAGAAGCGCGGCGCGGCGACGCTGCAGGAGACGGGGGCGGCGATCCGCCGGCTGTTCCTGGATGCCGAGTTCCCGGCGGCGACGGCCGATGCCATCCGTGCCGCCTACCGCGACCTGGCCGCCCAGCGTGGCGTGCCGGAACCGGCGGTCGCCGTGCGCAGCAGCGCGACGGCCGAGGACCTGCCGAATGCCAGTTTCGCCGGCCAGCAGGAAACCTTCCTGAACGTGGTCGGGGAGCGTGCGCTGCTGGAGGCCTGCCGGCACTGCTACGCCTCGCTCTTCACCGACCGCGCTATCAGCTACCGGGAGATGCAAGGCTTCGACCACCTGAAGGTCGCACTCTCGATCGGCGTGCAGGCCATGGTGCGGGCCGATCTCGGCGGCTCCGGCATCATGTTCTCAATCGACACCGAAAGCGGCTTCCCCGGCGTCGTCGTCATCAGCGCCGCCTGGGGCCTGGGCGAGCCGATCGTGCAGGGGACGGTCGATCCCGACCGCTATCTCGTCTTCAAGACGCCGCTGGATGACCCCGGCAAGGTGCCGATCCTGGAGAAGGCTCGCGGCGGCAAGGCGCGCAAGATGGTCTATGCCAGCGGCGGCAGCGCCCGCACCGCCATGGTGGAGACCACGGGGCGAGAGCGCGACGGCTTCGTCCTCTCGGACGCCGAGGCGCTGCAGCTCGCCCGCTGGGCCGTGACGATCGAGCGGCATTACGGCCGCGCGATGGACATGGAATGGGCGAAGGATGGCGAGACCGGCCAGCTCTTCATCGTGCAGGCGCGGCCGGAGACGGTGCATGGCTCCCGCCAGGGCGCCACGCTGCGGAGCTGGAAGCTGAGATCGAAGGCGCGGCCGATCCTGACCGGCGCCGCGGTCGGCGAATCCATCGCCAGCGGCAAGGCGCGGCTGGTGCGCAGCCCGGACGATATCGAGGGCTTCCCCGAAGGCGCCGTGCTGGTCGCCGAGGCGACCGACCCGGACTGGGTGCCGCTGATGAAGAAGGCGGCCGGCATCGTCACCGACCATGGCGGTGCCACCAGCCATGCCGCCATCGTCAGCCGAGAGCTCGGCCTGCCCGCCGTGGTCGGCACCGGAGAGGCGACGCGGCGCCTGCGCGACGGCCAGGTGGTGACGCTCTCCTGCGCCGAGGGGCATGAGGGCCGCGTCTATGACGGCGCGCTGGAGTTCGGCGCGAGCGACATCGACCTGGCGGCCATCCCGAAGACGCGCACGGCGATGATGCTGAACATCGCCAGCCCCGCCGCCGCCTTCCGCTGGTGGCGGCTGCCGGCCCAGGGCGTCGGCCTCGCGCGCATGGAGTTCATCGTCAGCGCCGTCATCAAGGCGCATCCGATGGCGCTGATCCATTTCGACCGGGTGCAGGACCCGGAGGCGCGCCGGCAGATCGAGGCGCTGACCCGCGGCTTTCCCGACAAGGCCAGCTACTTCGTCGATACGCTCGCGCGTGGCGTGGCGAGCATCGCCGCCCCCTTCCACCCGCGCCCGGTCATCCTCCGGCTCAGCGACTTCAAGAGCAACGAATACGCCCACCTTATCGGCGGCGCGGAGTTCGAGCCGGTGGAGGAGAATCCGATGCTCGGGCTGCGCGGCGCCTCCCGCTACTATTCCGACCGCTACCGCGAGGGCTTCGCGCTGGAATGCCGCGCGGTGAAGAAGGCGCGGGAGGAGATCGGCCTCGACAACCTGATCGTCATGGTCCCCTTCTGCTGCACGCCGCAGGAGGCGGACCGGGTGCTGGCGGTGATGGCCGAGCACGGGCTGAGACGTGGCGAGGCCGGGCTGCAGGTCTATGTGATGTGCGAGATCCCCTCGAACGTCATCCTGGCGGAGGAATTCGCCCAGCGCTTCGACGGCTTCTCCATCGGCTCCAACGACCTGACGCAGCTCCTCCTCGGCGTCGACCGGGATTCGGCCGAGCTGCGCGCGCTGTTCGACGAGCGCGACCCGGCGGTGAAGCGCGTGATCGCCGATGTCATCCGCCGTGCCCGCGCCGCCGGGCGGAAGATCGGCATCTGCGGCGAGGCGCCGAGCAACCACCCCGACTTCGCGGCCTTCCTGGTGGAGCAGGGGATCGATTCCATCTCGCTCAACCCGGATGGCTTCGTGGCGGCGGCGCGCAGCATCGCGGCGGCGGAGGCGGGCAGCGGGCCGGCATAGCCGCCCCGCGGGCGCCCGTCAGGGTCGCGGCTGCGGTGTCGTGCGCTTGCCGTCGGTGATGTCCTCGATCCAGGTCAGCGCCGCGACCGCCTTCGGGAAGCCGAGCGTCGGGATGGCCAGCAGCGCGACCTGCTTCAGCGCCTCCTTCGGCACGCCCTCCTCCAGCGCGCGGCGGCAATGGGAATGCACCCCGCCCTCGGACCAGGCACCGATGGCCAGCGCCAGCTTCACCAGCCGCAGCGCCTGCCCGTCGATCGCCCCGGATTTGGCGCAGGCCTCCCCCAGCGCGGCATAGGCCCGGTAGAGCTCCGGATAGGCCCGCGCCACATCGCCGGCCGCGGCCGGAAGCTCCTCATGCTGTCGCATTCCTCTCTCCTTCCCCTGGGTTGCCGGAGGCGAACGCGCCAGGGTCGGCCCGGCTTCCCGGCCACCTGTGGCCGCAGCGGCATCGCCCGTTGCGCGGCAGGGAACAGGCCTGAGGCGGGCTTCAGGTCAAGGGCGTCTCGGCCCGGGCCATTCCATCCTGCAATCATGGGGGCACCGCGCCGGCAACCGGCACCGCGCGCTCCGGCCGGCCATCATCGGCGGCCCATGCGCTGGCCAGGTCATCTCGGACGGCGCCTTGCGCGGGGTGCGAAGGGGGCCATCCCTGCCAGAAACTGAAGGTTGCCAAGGAACTGCCCGCCGGGGGACTCGAACCCCCATGCCCTGTTGGACTGCGGATTTTAAGGTCGGTCCGAGGAGGGCAGCGGTGCCGTCCTGCGCTAAGTTGGAGGGAATTCCAACGTGTTGTGGTGTGCGACGCCGCGACAATCATGAGGTGCTGTGTCGGACAGAGTCGGCACAGGACCCTGCTGGGTAGGATAGGATCAGGGACAATGAGCCGGTCGTCCTCGCCGGATTTCCAGCACGATCCTACATCGCCGACGGACCCTCTCTGACGATCTAGGCCGGCAGTCTCGTCATCGATCCGCACGGCCGCCGCGGTGATCATCTCCAGGCTGTCCGGCGACAGTTCCTCGCGGCCGGCTGGATCGACATGATCGACCCATTGCTGCTGATGATCCCGCCGATCGCGCCAGGGACATGCCGAGGGTCGGGGCGGCGATCTCGGTGATCGTGGTCCCAGATGATCCAATCGGCAGCATCGTGGATTTGGCATCGTGTCTCTGGGTCAGTGGTGCTGGGCGTCAGTGCATTCACTGACGCGCGCCCGCTCGCCTGTCGGCTTGCGCCCGCGGGCGGCCGGGTCGAACCGCTCGCTCGCGCTCGCTCTTTCGACCCGCCGCAGGTCTGGCAGCATAAATCGGGCGCCCAGGTACCCCGCAGCATACGCACCGGGTGACATGGAGTCATAGACCAGATGGGTAGTCACCTGTGTGACGAATCCCTGCACCTCATCTCTTTAGATGAAACGTCACACCCTTGTGGGCCGCGCCGTCCCGCGCGGCCCCCAGGTCCACTACATCACCAGACCAGACCGGCCACGGACGTGACGGCACATCTATAGCGACCGCATCAGGAGCGTCGTCACACCCCGTGGGGCCGCGCCATCCCGCGGCCCCGATCCCTCATCTCAGCCCTTCTTGCGCTTGGCCGTCACGTTGATCAGCGAGCACATCCGCGTCGAAAGAGCCTCGGCTCCCGGCAGCTTGCGGACATCACTCACGCCGGCCTTCTCCATCTTCAGGCGCCACCTCATGACAGCCATCCGCTCCCCACCCGTCATCGCCCCACCTGCGTCAATGCTCCGCGGGCAGTCGGCCACCACGCCCTGATGGTGATGCAGCACACCGCCGAGACGCCGATGGAGATATTCAGCCTGCCGGCGGGAGAAGACATAGATGTCGATCTCAGAGGAGGCATCAAAGTCGCGCAGTTCGCATCGCATCACAAACTGGTACATGACATTAAACTCGCGCCAGTCAATCAACTCTTGCGCCGTCATGCCGCATACCTCCCGCAGCGCGCCAACCTCAAACTTGCTCGGCTTCATAGCAGCCAGCCACGCAACCCGACGGTAGTGTTGCAGGTCATTCCTCCCGTGGCTTTTGGGCGGTTGCCAGTCCTCAAGAGAGAGAGCGGTGTCGGCCTGAGATTTAACATGTTCATTGGCCGTCCACAGCACCGGGTGCGGCCGAGAATGCTCCCTAATCCACTCCGCGACAGCACCGAGAGGCATGTCGCCTTCAGCGAACCGGGTGAATGACGCATCCCGGTGATCGACGAAATGATGGATATGGACTCGCTGGCTGGTCGGAACACGGCGGCGCCTCCGTTCAAATTCGACCGGCCGGAACTCAACTCCCCACTTCTCCCGCCAGATACGTGCGATCGTCGACGAGGTAAGGCTGTCACCGAGCATCCAGACACGCCGGAACGGCCGCAGGCTGAGCGGGCTGAGGAGGCCAAAGAATTCCAGGCGCGAATTCTGAGGATCATCCCATCCCGCCTTCTTCACCCAGACCCGGTTGTTTGGCTTGCTCAGCATCATGAGCAGGCCATAGTGGACAGCCTCGTACGCATCGACCTTCGGGCCGTGCTCGATCACCTCACGGCCAAGCTCGGTCAGGGCGAGCCGGTGGCAGTTGCCGTCCTCCTCAACTGCCTCAACGCGGGAGAGAAGCAGTCCCGCGTGCTCACCCGCATCAAGGTGGAATATGTGGAATCCCTCAGGTACCTCGTCGTAGGTGATCTCAAAATCCTCCCAGCCAGTCCAGTCGGCCTGCGCCGCCCCTTCCTGGGTGACGAACACGATGCAGGGCTGACCGGCGCGCAGCTTCCGAATCGCCCCGAGATGGTCTCGAAGCTGTAAGCCGACGCGGAGTCCCTGGCTACCAGTTCTGCTATGCGCTTCATAAAAGCGGAACCGCATAGCTGCCTTCGGCCCAGCGTACCGACAGAACTCGTCCTTGCGGCGTTGAATGTTTTCGACCTTGTCTACCACATACACATGCCGACCACCCTCCCGGGCGATCCGCAGCAGGCGGTCGCGGGTTTTACCTTCACCGCATTCTCCTTCGCAGTAATCGATGACGAGCCCCGAATCCTCGCGGTCGAGGAGAGGTTCGAAATTGTCTTCATCGTCCTCGATTTCGATCTTCGGCAGGAAGTTGTCCAGCCAGTCGTCCCACTTGGAGCGATGGTCGGGATAATGATCACGCATGTAGTGGCCGCCGGCTGCGTCGATCTGCTCGATGACCAGCGCCATCTCGCCGCGTGACAGAGTGCCACGCGTCTTCAGGTGAATCTTGGCCACGATGCACCGGAAGGTTGTGTAGTGCCTGCACGCAGGTGCGTCACTGTACAGGGTGACCCAGGCAGGGTTGCAGATGTCCGGGTCCTCGATACCGAGAAAGCCGTCCCTGACCCTCGAATCCGCGCGGCGCGCGGTGATCTCGACCTGCCGAGCATCGTGGGCGACTTGCTGTTCGGACGTGCGCTCCTTCTTCGGCCGAACGGCCTTCGGCTGCGCGTGGAGGTAGCGGTCGTGCAGTTCGGGATGGTGCGCACGCATTTCGGTCTCGCGCGCCAGCACTTCATCAATAGGCAGGGGCTCACCGCCGTGCTGTGTGGTCTCGCACTCATGTGGAGGGGCGTAGAGATAATCACCGGAGTCGTAGATGCTGGGATCGGCCTGATGGCCCAGCACCGTGTGGTCGAGGTGGGCGAACACCCTCACGGCCTCGGCGCGCTTGATGTAGCGGCTGATGTGCACGACAAGGCGGAATTTCGGCCGTGCCACCGTGTGACTGAACGTCGTGTAAACGAAGCACCGGATACAGTGCCCGAACGACCCGCAGAGGCGGCGAACCACTTCGTCCGGGGTTACCATCGGGCGGCTAGCGTCGGCATTATCGACATCGCAATACCAGGCGAAAAGCTCGTCGAGTTCGGCGACACCGCGCCACCAGCTACCCTCCTCCATTTCGCCATTCTTGAGAGTCCGGACGCTTTGGTGGAACAGCGTCGGGGTCCACCCGTAGGTCTCGAATTTATGGGACTGCGGGCGCGGGTACCGCAGGTCAACAAGGACGTGTTGGCTCAACTCGTCAAAAGACGCGAAGGCATGCGCGTCGGTGATAGTCGCCTGAGCCAGACGGTTCTCGCCCGTCTCCTTGTCTCGGTAGATGCGGGTGAGGTCGGAAACGTAGAGGAAGCGCGGCTTGGCTGGATCAGCAGGCGCCTGCTCTGACTCGGGAAGCGCGGCGGGCGAGAAGTCATCCAATGTGAGTTGGGCGTATCCACTATCCTGGGCGGCGATATCGTTCGTCATGCTGCTCGGTGTCCTGTGATTGACACCGCAGATGTCTGATACGCGAAATCGCCCAGCCATATCGGTCAAAATCGGACGCTCAGAAAGCGCCCGATTTGGCGGCTGTCATCAGTGTGGGAGCGTCAAGGAGCCATTTTTAGCTGGGACGAGAGTGACCCCGCCTGTCGCCACGACCACGCCGCAGGCTCGGATCAAGCGCTGCGTGTGCCGCGTCGATAGCCCGGATCGGTGCGTTGCACCGGCGGCGGACCTCATCTCGCAACTCAGTTTCGGTGATCGGCTCGCCGCGGGTTGCGACATGCTCGATTGCCAATCCACGGACTAGGTCATTCAGTTCGGCGGGAGAGAACCGTGTCCGCCGGCCGGAGAACGTGGGCTGGGCCGGGACAACTGGTTGAAGGGCCGCAGGCGGAACCGGCACCTCGCCTAGAATGCAGCCTTCCATGTGCTTATGGAACGACCGCTGGCCGAAAAACGGTCCCGCCGGAAACCACCTCGACGCAAAGACGCGCCGAGTCGGCTGGGTTGCAAGAATGACGACCAGAACGGAACCTCCATGGATAGGCTGGTCGGTGAGGACCCAGAGGCCCTTGCCGCGCTCGGCGGCTGACATCCGCGCCCAATCGTCGTCGGAGATGCCCGGCGAGCGGACGACCTCAAAGCGGGGAGCGGGAATGGGGGGAAGGTCGGCTCCGCCATGGTCAGGCTGGTTGCCGGCGGTCATCAGTTTGCTCGGGCTCATCTGCGAGACTCGCGTTTATGGCCAGGGACAGCCGCGCCGGCCTCCTGGAAATTGTCTTCTTCGGGCAGGTTGCTCATTGGGACGGCTTAACCGGCCCGTGGATGGGTCCCAAGACCGAACCCCATGGTTTTCTTCAGAACGACCCGAAATAAGGCGCCATGGTGAAAAGGGACGGTCAGCCAACCGCTTCCTCCCGATCGGCCACCGCCCACCCTCAGGTCCAGGAGGGATCAACTGGTTGGGCAGCCGGTCCCAAATCGCCTCCACCGGCACGGGCAGGTCCAGACCCCTGACCTCGGTCAACACCTCCCCGAGGTCCTACGCACGTGCATTCTCACCAGCGAAATAGGACAAAATCTGCGCGCGCGATTTCGTCCTATTTGGACGCACGATTTCGAAAGCCCGACTTCTGGGGCGCCACGATGGTTTGTCATCGCAAGGCAGACTTTGGATCAAAGCAGCAGGGGTCAAAATGAGAATGCATTGGACTAGGGCGAGCCTGCCGGGCCAGCGGTCGATTGAGCGCCGCCGCGTACCGCAGGTCACCGACCAGCAGATGGGCCGGAACAAGACGCGGCTGCAGCCCGTGCGGCGCTACACCCCGGAGGAAATTGCGGCATACGAGGCCGCCAATCCGGTTCCGCCGGTGCCCATGAAGCGGCGCTCCGCGTGCACCGGCGTCGCCGACGTCAGCCGGCTGCTGTCCAGTAATCGGCTCTCCGACGCCGACGTCAACGCCGGCGATCGCTGCGGGGGTCAGGCATGAGCATCGCCGACACGGTTGCTGGGCTGGCCCGCTGCGCGGCCGAGGAAGCGGCCGAGTGCGATGCGCGCCGCAGCATCCTGTTCAGCGCTTTGCATAACTACTCGTTTCTGTACCTCGACGATCCCGGTTGGTTTGTTGCTGACGTTTTGAAAATCGTCGGCAATGCGCTGCCCTGCGATATCGGCTACGACGGCGAAGTCGCGCCGGCAACGGAGGCGGCGGAGCGGGTCTGCACTCTGCTGCTCGAATTGGCGGCGCAGCAGGCCGCCAAACTGAGTTGATTTGGAAGGGCGGCCAGTGGCCGCCCTTTCAGGCCGCTTTCCGGCTGCTCACCGAATACGACGGTCGGCGTCGGGGCGGGGTCGTGGAGGTCAACCGGCTGCGCGAGCGGGGGCATCATTGGGATGTGCTGTCGCCGACGTTGTGGTGGGGCGCTGGCCGGACGCGATCTTGCGGGAAGGTGCGTCGGCCTCGCCCTGCTGGTCGTTGGCGCCCGAAGATGCGATCGGGCTTGCCCGTGCCAGACGCGGCGTAGAGCCACTTCGGGTGGTCGTCCTGCCACAGCGAGTCCACCAGCAATACGGCGGTCCGCCAGTCACGATCGAGCCCATGCCGATGCTCTTTTGAGGGCGGCGCAAGCGGGAGCGCTGGCCAGAGATTGACGGCGCCCGATTACTTGAGCCTGCCGCGCCGCTCCTTCCCGGCTGTAGCCCAACGAGGTTCCTTTGGCTGGCGGGAGCGGGGTCGGTGAACCGCACTTCCCCGCTCGTCCCCAGACTCCACCGGGACCTCGCCCGATGCCTCCACGACCTGAGGCGCGTCCGCTACCGCGTGCTCGATGGCAATCGCCTCGGTGTTGGCGCTTGCGGCCTTGTCGCTGTCCTGACGCGGCGCGACTTCGGCGCCTGCACGACGGCGCCGAGGGGACTTTGCCTGGGTACGGGTGACCTCCTCCGGCAGGGCAGCTTGGATACCAGCGGGTTCGACTGCCACCTGCGCCGGGGCCGCAGCGTCACCCTTGATCGCCTGCCCAGGCTGCGGCGGTAGCTCAGGCTCCTGCGTAGCTATTTGCGGCTCGCCCGGCCCCTGCTCCGGGATCAGCCGCATGAGCGTGCCATGGGTTTCCCAGAAGGCGCCGTCGCGTGTCGCCATGAAGGGCTGGCCGCCAAGGCGGAAAATGCGCTTCTGCATGGTCAACCGCTGCACCTGGGCCTCGGTGGCGGGGAAGAAGGAGAAGCCGCATGCACGGGCGGCCCGCTGCTGTTCGAGTGTAAGTTCCAAGGCACGAAGTCCGTTCATGGATGGATCGAAACGCTCAACGCGGCTCGGCTTGAACTCATTGCTGGCGGCCCAGCCTGGAAATTCACCAAGGCAGGCTGCCAGTGTTCGGCCGAGCGATCACTGGAAGATAAATAGCTCCGGACAGACAAGAAAAGGAGTCCGGGATGATCGAATTGATTTACGAAGCAGCGCGGGAGCGCGGTCTGGTGCGCTCTAAGCGCGACTTCTCTCAAAAGCTGCTCGGGATGGCGGCCAACTACGCGGCCGACACCGGCCTCGGCCGGTGCAGCGCCGCGGCATTGGTGAACCTCTACCGCAGGCTTGGCGAGGGAGGGCAAGCGGACCTACAGGCAATGGCCTTCCGACTGCTGCTCGCCGCGGAGGCGCAGCCGTGAGTGCCGGATGGATCGACGCGGTGGCTATCGTAGAGACTACCGACGCACCGCTATTCGTGCGCGTCTTGGAGCGTCACGTCTCCGGCGCAGACGCGACCTACTGGTCGGAAGAGCACCTGTGCGTCCTCCCGGACACGGACGAGGACGAGGACGAGGACGAGGTGTGGTTCCGCATCGCGGCGCTTAATGAGACCACGATCCCCGACATCCGGCAGATCGGCGAGCGCGGCTACCTGCTGCCGCCGCGCCTCTCAGACGATCTTCATCGCTGGCTAGACGAAGGGCTGTTCGAGGGCGGAGCCGCAGCGCTGACAGTGGTCGGGCTGGAACTACGAGACGACGGCGTGCTCCGGCGGCTCGGCGCGGCGCTGGATGAGGTGCGCGCGTTGTTCGTCGGCCAGCCGCCGCAACTCCACCGCGCCTAGACGCACCGTCGGCCAATAGCCCCAGAACTGGAATACCGGCTCTGCCCGGAACCGGGGAGAAGTCCGGCCCGGACCGGCGCCTCGGTCGCCTCCCTCGGAACACCAAGCGTCACACACCGGTGGGGGTTGGCGTACACCGCGCGCTCAACCGCCCTGCTAGTGTCCCGCACCTGAGATTCGCGACAAAGCGGCGTCTGGGGTGATACCTCTTGATGCGCCGATGTGCGGGGTGCTGGTGTGGCCGCGGGCCGAGACGGGGCCGCCGCCCGGACGTCCATGCCGGGCGGCACGCCTCGCGCAGCAGAGCGTCCCGGCCATTCGCGGGCCAACCCGGGCGCGAGCCGCGACCGCTCGATCGGCCGGCAGCGAGCCGTGCCGATCCGGGGCGGTGGCCCCGCGCCCTCCAGGGAGAAGGAAACGTCGTGAGGAACCTACCAAGGACCTGCCTGATGCTCGCCGGCACGGCAGCCGCGCTCGGCGTCCTCTGGGCGGGCGTGTCAGAGGGACGCGCTCAGACGCAGCAACAGCAGGCCGCACCCGCCGCGGTGGGCCGTGAGGCGCTGATCCGCAGCGCGCTCAGCGCCGCGCCGCCGACCCTGCGCGACACGGTCAAGGTGATGGACTTCGACGGCAACGTGCTGCGCGACGGGCCGCCCGGCTTCACATGCCTACCGGCGCCGCCTGACATCGCCGGGCCGATGTGCCTCGACGAGGTCTGGATGCAGTGGGTGGACGCCTGGGCGAAGCGTCGGCCCTTCACCCCTTCCAGGGTGGCCTTCGGGTACATGATGGCCGGCGACAGCCGCGACGGCGGCGCCAGCAATATCGACCCCTTCGCCGCCCTGCCGACCGCCGACAACGACTGGATGGTCGAGGGGCCGCACGTGATGATGCTCGTCCCTGACCCGGCGATGCTGGAGGCGCTGCCGGCGGCGCACCACCACGGCGGACCCTACGTCATGTGGAAGGGCACGCCCTACGCCCACGTTATGATGCCGGTCGGGGTGCGCCCCGAGCAGCGGCGGGTCGCGGAGCGGTAGCGGCATCGGGTCCGCGGCGGCGCCTCGGTGCCGTCGCGGACCGCGTGGCCCGGCGCCGATCCAGTTTGTCCCGAACTACGGGTTCAGGACACTAGCCCCCAAGACTGTCGGGCTCGGGTACCTCCTTGTTCGCCCGTACCTCCCCACTCTCTTCGGCATGGCTCCGGGTCGCTGCCCCGAGCGCCCTCACGGGGCCGTCCTCGGGGGGCGATCTGGGCCGCCCGATTTCCTGCGACCGTACGGCGCCATGCCGGGTATCCTCCGCCGCGGTCGCGGCCGCTGCGGAGCGCTGGTAGGCGAGCAGGTCGAGAACGGGCGTCGCCTCGCGCCCGAGGGCCAGCCCGACGAGGTGGTGCGCCTGCCCGCGGTGATGGGTCTGGTGGTTGAACAGGTGGGCGAGCACGTGGTGGAGCGGCTGCGACTGCGCCGCGCCGCTGCTCGTAGCGTAGTTGAGGGGGCGGCAAGGCGCTCCTCACTCAACCCATGAACGTAATCGATAAGCTTCTGGTCCTGTGCTCTGCGCGCAGCCAGGAGGTCGTCGAACCGGTGGTGCAGCACCTCATCCAGCCGCGTCCCGCGCGGGCTCTCGCCTTCCAGGCGCGCCATCCAAAGGCGGTCTGTGACGAGGAGGTGGTTGAGCGTCCCGAGCAGCGAGCCGAAGAAGGCGCCACGATCCTCGGCCAGGGCCTCGGTTGCGATCTGCCCCGCGGCAGCGTAGAGGCGGCCGTTAGCCCACTGGTTGTAGCGGGCCATCATGCGGAAGTGCTCCTGCCGTGGTCCCATGGCCATCCTCGCGCTCGCACCTGCCGGGGGCGCCACGCTATCACCCGTCGGACGCCATCCACCATATGGCGGGTGCCGCGACAACCTACCTCGACGCCCTCCCTATCGGCCTAGGATCGGCCAGGGACCACGGCCACGACCCATCCGGTAAACGGGGGCTCGCCGCAGCGCCGGCACCACAGTTCCGGCTTCAGCCCGATCAGGTGCAATCGGGCGTCGCACCCCACCAGCGCGGCAAGTTCGGCGCGACCAAAGGTCCGGACCCGGCAGTCGCACCGGAGCGCCAGCCCGTCATCCGAGGCAAGGTCGGCGACCGTGTAGGTGAGGGTCCGATCCATAGCTGGGGACAAAAATAGAACATCGGCAGGTGGGCGCCAAGTATCACCCCTCGACCCGGATTCCGTCTGACCGTTGTGCCTGCCAGCAAGAGCCAGCCCCGCGGCGGCGATAACGCAAACCACTGCGCCTGAAGCCGCTTCGACCGGGCCTCCGCAGATGAGACCGACAACACATCGGCAATCTTGCCCAGTCGATCTCTGGGCGAAAATCTCCTCTCCATTCGCCACCGCCATGAACTCGGGCGCCAAGTGTCGTCTTGTAACCGGGACCTTGACGAAAACACCTGAACCACCACCGCGCAGGAGGGCGCCGAGGATGGATGTGCTGGTCGTCGATGATGAAGCGCTCGTTCGGGAGATCGTCGCCGAGGGTCTGACGGACGAGGGATACGCAGCCGTGGAGGCCGCGTCAGCCGAACAGGCCCTCTTCTTGACCGAGACGGCCGGGGCACCAGAAGTCCTCGTGACCGATGTGGACCTGTGGGGAGGTATGGACGGTCTCGCGCTGGCTGAGGAGGTCCGCCGCCGCTGGCCCGACACTGGTGTCGTCATCATGACCGGCAATCCTGAACGCCTGGAGACCCACACCTTCACCGAGAAGGAAAGGTTCCTGACCAAGCCCTTCGGCAACGCCCGGCTGGTGTCGGCCGTGCGGGATTTGATGGGTCGCTCAACGCGGTAGGTGTCCCATGAACAAGCTGCACATGGACCCGCCCCTCGGGAGCGGGACAGCGCCACGGCTTGTCGTCAAGGCGCAGCGCGTGGCCAGACCACCGACGCCCTGGTCTTGGGCCATCTACGAGGAGGGGGAAACTTGTCCTTTCCGGTGCTCGACGCGGCTCTACCGCTCCGCAGAGGACGCCTGGGCTGTCGGCCGCACTCTGCTCAACCGCCTGCCGAGGTCTGCGATGAAGGCCCAGCCTCCGGCTCAGCACGGCACGGACGTGGATGGCGATCCCGCTTTGGAGTGAGACAGCATCGCAAATCAGGCTGGATCACCGGAGGAGCATAACGCGGTGCACGGACCCATGGACGTGGAGGCAGAGGTTCTGTGATGGCAGAAGGGCGATGCTTGGGTTGGTGTCCTCGGCCACCGCCATCACCCCTTGAAACCGCGCGCGTCATCCCGCCAGTCAAGTAGCGGGCTGGCTCACCAGCCCCAATCGCGCCCGGGCGGCTTCCAGTAGATTACCTGCCCGGTCGAAGGGTCGATTCCAGCCACTCCGCCACGTCGGCCAGCGGGCACTCTACGGCGAGGCTGTGGCGCGGCTTGAACCAGATGCGGTCGTGGTCCACGAGGCTGACGATCGAAATCGGCACCGAGAACAGGTCGGCTGCGAGGGCGGTGATGCGGTCGAAGGCGCCGTCCGGAGGCGTGCGGGGCGCCGCAGCGCCGCGAGGCGGTTGGCCTCCGTGTCGCTGATCTCAAGCGGTCCGCGCCTGCTGGTGCCCATTCGGCAGCATAGCTCCATCTGCGTTAGTGCCACAGGCAGAGCGGGGGCGGGTATCTCGGAGGCTTGAGGAGATCGGGAGTTAACCCTTGCCGCGCGCACTGCCCGAGGCCCGCCAGATTAGCATCCTAGCACTACCTGGGCAGAAACGAACCGAGTTCCCTGCATTTTCAAGGCAGTAACGGATTTTGCTCACGCACGAATGTCATTCGCAAGCCTCTGAGCCTGCTAGCGAATTTTCGTTTCTGCCCAGGTAGTGCTAGAAGCCTCACACCGCAGCAAGCGTCGCAGTGGTGCCGCCAGATTCGATTGACCGTTGCACGGCTGGGAACGCAGCGTCAGAATCTGTACGCGAAATAACCCGGCTTTTCGTAGCGAAGTCGGCACAGAAAGTGGCGTCGGCCCAGTCTCTCCATGTCGGACCGATGTCTTGCGCCGG
>JAESGY010000462.1_pt1 | contig 16364 bp, 17 predicted proteins | sample 9269841 | NCBI WGS metagenome assembly JAESGY01 (sample SAMN17022865, study PRJNA683097) | algae metagenome | isolation source: Spirirestis rafaelensis WJT71-NPBG6 and co-occurring heterotrophs from... | place: USA: Pinto Wells, Joshua Tree National Park, Colorado Desert, CA | collected 2006-08-15
AAGATTGTGCATTTTCAATACGGTAAAGCTTGAGGGTTAAATCGGCCTACCCTCAAGGTCTGGAGACACGGCGGCTCTCCGGAGAGGAGAACGGCCCCTTGTTCCGGCCGTGTACCCTCAAGGTCCGAGCGCAAAGTCGCACGGAACCTGGGCCTCTCAGCGCCGGTCACCAATGCGGAGAATGTTTGGAGGAGGACCGACTGGAGCAGCGATGGCCCCCGGGGAACAAAATTCTCTGGCTGATGCCGTGACACGGTCGTTTGTCAGACAGGGGAGGTACCGAGGGTGGTGTTCTTATGTAATTTCGAGAACGCCAGCTACATTCTCAAATTCTATCCTAAAAGCAAGCTTTGGCTCCACCCAGGCGCACCCTACGCCTGGAACGTGGTGACCGCCGCCGCGTTGGGGGCCTGTGGCTCCGCCTGATAAAGGGCAGCACATCATCCTTCCCTTGGTCTCACGTTCGGATCCCGCTGCTTTCGTCATGGCCTCACCCTCGCACCCTACTGACGTGACGCAGGATGAGGCGCGACTAGCACCCACTCACAGCGGATCGCGCAGGTGAAGGAGCCTCACATCCCTATACTGGCGAATTGGGCGGAGGCCATTGTCCTCGATGCCATGGACATCGGCGTCTACTGCATAGACTGCAACGGTGAATGTATCTTCGTCAACCAGGCGGGCCTGTCGCTCCTAGGTTACGCCTCGGCCAAGGAACTCCTCGGCCGGAACATGCACGACCTGATCCACCATACGCGCGCCGATGGCATGCCATACCCGCAGGCGGACTGCCCGCTGCTGCGCACCACCGAGGATGGCCAGGCCGTGCGTCTTGCCAACGAGGTGCTCTGGCGGAAGGATGGCACCTTCTTTGTCGCCGAATACTCGTCCGCCCCGATCCGCCGAGACGGCCAGATCGTCGGGAGTGTGGTGACCTTCCGCGATCAGGCCGACCGCGCCGATGTGGAGACGCGCCTTGCCGTGCAGTACGCGGTCGGCCGCGTGCTGGCCACGGAGGCTAGGCTCGAGACTGCGCTACCGCGAATCCTCCAGGCCATCGGAGGCGGCTTCGGCTGGGATATAGGCATCTTTTGGCTTGCCGAAGCAGCGGAGGGAATCCTGGCCCCGGCGGCAACCTGGCGCGCTCCCGGCATCCAGTCACCGGCGCTCGACCGGCAGACCCCGGCATTGCGCTACCGCCCTGAGGAAGGCATGCCGGGACGGGTCTGGGCTGGCGGCGCCCCCGAAACTGTTCCCGAACTGTCGGAGGAGGCGGCCGTCCCGCGACGCGTGGCCGCCTCGGCTGACGGCTTCCGTGCCGCGCTCGGCGTGCCGGTCAAGGCGGGCGCCGAGACCCTTGGCGTGATCGAGTTCCTCGACCGCGAGCCGATCCTCCTCGATGATGACGTGCGCAACGCGCTCGCCACCCTCGGACAGCAGATCGGTCATTTCATCCGTCGCCGCCAGACAGAGCAGACGCTGCGCGAGCGGGAGGCGCAGTATCGCTTCATGGCGGACTCCATCCCGCAACTGATCTGGACCGCGGCACCTGATGGCGGGCTGGACTACGTCAATGCTCGCTGGATCGAGTATTGCGGCCTCCAACCGGAAGCAGCACTAGGCGCAAGCTGGATCGGGGTGCTCCACCCCGAGGATCTGCCTGGCATGACCGAGGCCTGGAAGGCCTCCCTCGCCACCGGTGAGCCCTATGCGGCTGAGGCGCGCATCAGGCGCCATGATTGCACCTACCGTTGGTTCCTGCATCGGGCGGTGCCGCTGCGCAACGCCTCTGGCCGCATCCTGCGCTGGTTCGGGAGTTCGACCGATGTCGAGGATGCCAAGCACGCCGAGCGGGAGATCCGCCGCAGCGAGGAGCGCTTCCGCTCCCTCGTCGAGGCTACCTCGGCCATCGTCTGGACCACCCCGGCCTCCGGGGAGTTCACCGGCGAGCAGCCGAGCTGGACCGCCTTCACCGATCAGACACCAGCCGAATTCGAGGGCATGGGCTGGCTCCAGGCCGTTCACCCAGGGGACCGGGCGCATACCGAAGCGGCCTGGGCGGCCGCGCTGCACCAGCGCGTGCCCTACGAAACCGAGCACCGCCTGCGCCGCCGCGATGGCGAGTGGCGGCACATGGCCGCTCGCGCCGTGCCCATCCTTGCTACCGACGGTACGATCCGGGAATGGGTCGGGCTGCACATGGATGTCACGGAGACGCGCCGGACAGAGCGCGCGCTGCGGGAGAGCCGGGGACGCCTGCGCGCCGCCCTGCTCGCCTCGCGCACCGGGACCTTCCGCTGGGACATCCAGGGTGACGTCTTCGAGATGGACGACGGCTTCGCACGCCTGCTTGGCCTGCCGTCTAACCAGCCGCCTCGCCCCATCGGGGAGGTGGTCACGGCCCATGTCCACCCGGAGGACCGCGCGAGGATTGCCGCCGAGGTGGAGCGCATCGTGGCCGAGGGCGGCGAGGTGGACCTCGAGTACCGGGTGATCCGCGCCGATGATGGCGCGCTGCGCTGGATCTCCGGCAGGGGCGAGACGACACGCGACGCCGATGGCCGGCCACTGCACATGATCGGTGCCATCGTCGACATCACCGATCGCCGCCGCTTCGAAGAGGAGCTGGTCGCGGCCAAGGAAGCGGCGGAGGAGGCGAACCGGGCGAAAAGCCAGTTCATCGCCAATATGAGCCACGAGCTGCGCACGCCGCTGTCGGCCGTGATCGGCTATACCGAACTGCTGGAGGAGGAGGTCGCCGATCTCGGGGCGGGCGATGCAGAGGAGCTGCTGGAGGACATCCGCAAGATCCGCGGCAATGCCCGCCACCTCCTCGACCTCATCAGCGACGTGCTTGACCTCTCGAAAGTCGAGGCGGGCAAGATGGAGGTGCAGGCGGAGGATCTCGATGCCGACACCCTGATCTCGGAGGTGGCCGAGACGGTGCAGGCGCTGGTCGAGAAGAAGAGCAACAAGCTGACGCTGGACATCGCGCCGGACGGCCTGGGCGCGATGCATTCCGATCCGGTGAAGCTCCGCCAGTGCCTTTTCAATCTTCTGAGTAACGCCGCAAAGTTCACGGAGAATGGGCGGATCACGCTCTCGGCGCGCCGCCTGCCGAGTGAGGGAGGGAGCGGGGACAGCCTGGAATTCCGCGTCCGCGATACCGGCATAGGCATGACCGGGGAGCAGCTCCAGAGGCTGTTCCAGCGCTTTAGCCAGGCGGACAGCTCGACCACGCGGCGCTTCGGCGGCACCGGCCTCGGCCTCGCCCTGACCAAGGCGCTCTCCCACCTGCTGGGCGGCGATATCTCGGTGGAAAGCGTTGCGGGGGAGGGTTCCGCCTTCACTCTCCGGCTGCCGGCGGACTTGCGGCGGGGCAAGCTCGCCGAGCCGGAGCCGGCGGTCGCGGTCCTGCCGACCACCGGCGAGATTGCCGGCATGGTGCTGGTGATCGACGACGATGCGCCGACTCGCGATCTGCTCTCCCGCTTCCTGGCCCGTGAGGGCTTCGAGGTGCGGGCCGCGGCGGATGGCGAGACCGGCCTACACCTCGCGCGGGAGCTTCGGCCACGGGCCATTCTTCTCGACGTCATGATGCCGCGCGTTGATGGCTGGGCGGTGCTTTCCGCGCTCAAGGCGGATCCGGAGCTGGCGGAGATCCCCGTCATTATGGTGAGCGTCGTGCAGGAGAGGGGCCTTGCCTTCTCGCTGGGTGCTTCCGACTACCTGACCAAGCCGGTGGAGTGGCCGCGCCTGAAGCGCGTGATGGCGCCCTTCCGCTCGGCCGAGCCGCTCGGCCGCGCGCTGGTCGTCGAGCATGACCCAGAGACACGTGCGGAGTTGCGCGGGCTGCTGGAGGGCGAAGGCTGGATGGTGATGGAGGCGGAAAGCGGCGAGGAGGCGATCCGGCGCATGGGCGAGGCGGCGCCGCGCGTGGTGCTGCTGGACCTCCAGGCGCCCGAGCCCGGCGGCCTGCCCTTCCTGCGCGAGATGCGCCGCCATGCCGAGTGGCGCGGAATCCCTGTCGTGGCGATCACCGACCGGGAGCTGACGCCCCACGAGCGGGAGCGGCTGCGAGGGCAGGTCCGGCAGATCATGCAGGCGGAGGAGGGCGTCCCGGAGGAACTGGCTACGGAACTGCGGCGAATGGCGGCCGCGCGATCCGGCGCTGCCAACGGACCGCGGAGGGATGAGGGAGAAGCGCATGCCGAAACTGCTGCTGGTTGAGGATCACGAGGAGATCTGGGACTTCCTTTCGCGCCGCCTGCGCCGCCGAGGTTATGAGGTGATCCTGGCGCATGACGGGCAGGAGGGCGTAGACAAGACCCGGTCGGAGACACCGGATGTCGTTCTGCTCGACATGAACCTGCCAGTGATGGATGGCTGGACTGCCGCGCGCGCGATCAAGGCCGACCCGGCGACAGCGGCCACTCCCATCATTGCGTTGACGGCGCATGCGCTGGCGGGTGACCGCGACAAGGCTCTGGCGGCTGGCTGCGACGACTACCATCCGAAGCCCGTAGAATTCTCGCGCCTGCTTGCCCAGATCGATGCCCGGTTGCAGGCCGGCACGGCGACCTCGGCCTGAGCGCCGCCATGAAGGTATCCGAGGTGATGAGCCGCGACGTGGAGTTCATCCGCGAGGATGCGCCGGTGAGCGAGGCTGCGGTAATGATGGGCGAATTAGAGGTGGGCGCGGTGCCGGTGGGTTCGGCCGACCGGCTGGTCGGTGTCCTCACTGACCGCGACATCCTCTATCGCGTAGTGGCCAAGGGGCTGGACTGCGCCGTGGTCCGGGTGCGGGAGGTGATGACGAGCCCGGTCATCGGCTGCGGCGGGGATGATGCGGTGCAGGCGGTGATGGACATGATGGCCTCCCACCACTTCCGCCGCATGCCGGTGCGCGAGGCCGATGGGCGGGTCATCGGCTGGGTCACGCTCTCCGATCTCTCGCGCCGGCTGCTGCTCGACAGCGGCACCCTGCAGACGGCGCTGCGGGAGATCACCGAGGCGCCGGCCTGAACGCGCATGCTCAGCGCCGGTAGCGGCGGTTAAGGCTGTTGGTGACCTCCGCCGGCAGGCCGAGCCGGGCCGCGAGGTAGTCGAGCCAGGCCTGGTTCACCCGGCTGCGCTGGTCGAGCGCGAGCAGCGAGGCGGCATAGGCATGCGGGCCGAGATGCGCCTCCTGCGCCTCGCGCAGCAACTGGCCGAGGGGCCGCGGCTGCCGGAGCGCCTCGGGCAGCAGGCGCCGCTCGGCCTCTCCGGCGCCCGTCGCCTCGAGCGCCCGCTCGATCCGGCCCTGCTCCTCCGCATCCACCCCGCCATCGGCCTCCGCCGCCGTCGCCATCATGTGGATGAGGAGCGCGCGGCCCTGCGCATCGAGGCTGCGCAGGTTGAGCGTCAGCGGGAATAGCGTCTGGTGCCGGTTCTGCAGCCAGGCGTGCAGGACCTTCAGGGCAAGCGCCTGCAGCAGGATCCGCTCCGGCTCTGGCCGCGGACGCTTCCGGCGGGCCGGGCCGGGCTGGGTGGAGACCGCCGCATCCGTCCGGGCGAGTGCGTCCTCCTCCAGGGCATGCGACTGCCCGTCACGGGCTGGCCCGGGCGTGAACAGGCGTTCAATGAGTTGCCGCGCACCGGCCATGACCGAACTTCCCTCGCCGCAGGTGGCGCGCCGCGCCTCCCTGGCGCAACGGACGGCCCGAGCCGGCGTTCCCCCAGCCGCCGCGTCGGAACTCGGCACGCCCCGGCTGGTTGCTGCACCTGCCGGTGCGACCGGGTCGCCAGTGTCCCGACGGGGTGCTCCGGCAGAGGAAGGGGTTGGCCGCCCCCGCCACCGGGCGCCCCGGACCAGCCCGCAGCGCCGCCGGAGGACCCAGCCAGCATGTCCTTTTTCCACATCGGCGCCCTTGGCGGGACGCCGCAATGACCCTCGACCAGTCGCTTGCCTTCGGCATCATCGGCGTCACCATCGGCCTCTTCATCTGGGGACGGCTGCCCTACGACCTGGTCGCCTTGGCCGCGCTGCTAGCTGGGGTGGTCGCTGGTATCATCCCCATGGACAAGGCCTTCGAGGGGTTCAGCGACGATGTGGTCGTGATCGTCGCCGCGGCGCTCCTCGTTAGTGCCGCGGTCTCGCGCTCGGGCGCCGTCGAGACAGCGATGCGGCCCATCTTGCCTTATCTCCGAACGGCCGGCACGCAGGTGCCGGTGCTGGTCGGTGCCGTCATGGTGGCTTCGGTCTTCACCAAGAACATCGGCGCGCTCGCCATCTTCATGCCGGTCGCCATACAACTCGCGCGCCGCACCGGGACCTCTGCCTCCAGCCTGCTGATGCCGATGGCCTTCGCCTCCCTGATCGGCGGCCTTGTCACCATGATCGGGACCTCGCCCAACATTCTCGTCTCGCGGGTCCGCGAGGAGGTCACCGGCCAGCCCTTCGGCATGTTCGACTATACACCGGTGGGCCTCGGCATCTGCGTTGCCGGCCTTGTCTTCCTGGCCTTTGGCTGGCAGCTACTGCCGCGCGGCCGCAAGGGCGCGGCCTCGATGGATGCGGCCTTCACCATGGAGGATTACACCACTGAGGCTCGACTGCCCGACGACTCGCCAGCGGTCGGCAGGACGGTCGCGGAGCTAGAGGCCATGGGCGAAGGGCGGGTCGCTGTCGCTACCATCATCCGCGAACGCTTCCGCCGCTACGCGCCGACCCCCAAGTGGGAATTGCACCCCGGAGACGTGCTGCTGCTGGAGGGCGAGCCGGAGGACCTGGAGCGGCTCGTCGCCAGGGCCCGGCTGCGCCTCGCCGGGGAGAAGGAGGGAAAGGACACGGCTTCGCCGGAGGAGGTGAGCGTTGTCGAGGCTGTTGTCACCGTCGACAGCGCCCTGATCGGCAGCACGCCGGCCCAGTCGGCGCTGCGCGAGCGTTTCGGCGTGAGCTTGCTCGCGGTCAGCCGCAGTGGCCAGCGGATCACGCAGAGGCTGAACGCGGTCCGCTTCCGCCGAGGCGACGTGCTGATTCTGAAGGGTACGGGCCATGCGCTACCGGAGGCGCTGGGCACGCTCGGCGTACTGCCGCTGACCGAGCGCGACATCGCGCTCGGCCGCCGGCGACGCAGCTATGTGCCGGTCATCGTCCTGGGCGCGGCCATGGCGGCCGTTGCGCTGCACTTGGCCCCGGTGGGGATCGTCTTCTTCACCGCGGCGGTCGTGCTGCTGCTACTGCGTTCGCTCAGTATGCGCGATGCCTATGACGCCATCGAGTGGCCGGTCCTCATCCTGCTCGGAGCGCTCATTCCGGTCAGCGAGGCGATCCGGACCACTGGTGGCTCGGACCTCATTGCCGGCTGGCTGTCAGGGATAGTGCAGGCGCTGCCACCGACTGGGGCACTGGCCCTGATGATGGTCTTCGCCATGGCAGTCACGCCCTTCCTCAACAACGCGGCTACCGTGTTGATGCTGGGTCCGATCGCGGCGAGCCTCGCCCAGCGCCTGGGCCTCAACCCGGACCCGTTCCTGATGGCCGTGGCGATCGGCGCCGCCTGCGATTTCCTGACGCCGATCGGACACCAGTGCAACACACTAGTTATGGGGCCCGGTGGCTACCGGTTCGGCGATTACTGGCGGCTCGGTCTGCCTCTGTCAGTCATCGTCATCCTTGTGGGGGTACCGCTCATCGCCATCGTCTGGCCGGTAACGGGTAGATGAAAGAGGGTGCCATTTCACCGCAGCGCAGCATGCGTTCGGCCGGGCGCGTTCACGTGTCTCTTGCGTGGACAGCCTCTGGGCCGTGGAAGAGGCTTTGTGATGTCCTGCCGTAAGGGCTGCCTGTCTGGTCTACCCCAAGCCGCTCGACATGCCGACCTCGCGCCGGCTGCAGTTAGCGGCCGAGGCGGGCGGCGGGCTGGGCATTTTGGTGCTTCTTCCAGAGGCTCTGGCGCAGCCCTCGGCAGCCCGCACCCACTCGCAAATAAGCGCTGCGTCCGGAATCGGCACCAAGCATTATCACCTGGGCCGGGCCGCATGGCGCTTGCAACTGGTCAAGGCCATCGGCGAGCGACCGGCCGAGTGGGACCTGTTCCGGGACGAGGACGACCAGGTTCTATTGAGTCGAGATGCCGAGCCGGAGGACTATAGACAAGGCCAAGTTGGGCAGGTCCCAAGAGGGCTCCGCCGCGAACTCCCACTGGCCCACCGGCAGGGCGGGTGTTCCGCAGAGCAGCGCCGGGGCGTGCTCCGGCAGGCCGTAGATGCGCAGCGCCTCGAGCTCGATCTGGCCGTCGAAGCCGACGATGCCGGTCGGCGGCGCGGTAGGCTGTGCCCGCCCGACATCTGGGCATAGCTCGGTGGGTGGTTCTTCAGGGAGACAGAACATCCCGCCCACTACCACCAGCCCGCTACAGTCGACACCCAGGAGCCGCTCCTGGTAATGCCGAGGTGCGTCGAGCCAACATCGTAGCTACGACGTCACCGCAGGGGTACGTGCCTTTGGCTTTACCAGATCGTACCGGCGAGCCCCGCCTTATCCCCATTTGCCGGGGATAAGTCTGTGGGTAGCTTGGTGGGCGACTCCGGCCTGCACCGCGGCAAACCGTAGCTTTTCCTGATTGCTCATGGAATCGGCGCCTCGGGGTTGGGTGTGTGGGTGATTCACGGTGTGTTCTGGTCAGGGACGCCCGATTGGCGGCAGGCATGCCCGTCTCGCCAGCATGGATAGGACGCAGGACCGGCACCCGATCTGCACCATACGGGACCATGCGGCCGGAAAGGCTACGATGTTTGTTGTGGAGGCGGCAGATATCCAGCCGGGGGGATTAGCTGGATCTTCGCAAAGGCAGTCACGTGCTCTCTGACGTCGCCCAGGGTCACCCCTTTCAGGGTCTTTTTTAGTTGCGGTTTGCTTCAATGTATTCGATCTATGCTCAGATGCGGGGGGCTTGTTTAAGCAGTACGCTCGACCCGTTCGAGAGCATTCTGCGGTGAGGTGGTTCTGGCCGGACGGGCAAGACATACGAGGTCCGCAACAAACGGCAAAAATCCGTTTGTCTTGTGAGGGTTAGCTTGCCGCGCCTAGGCCCGGCAAGACCCTGAAAGGGGTGTCGCCCAGGGCGCAGATTACATCCGCAAAGCTGCTGACCGAACTTTTGTAGTTCTCCGGCTCAGGTCTCCGCAGACCAGTTAATAGATTGGCGCCTTGGACGTGGCCAGCTATCAGGCGGTGCCCAGGGCGCGGATCGCAGCAAGGCTTAAGGCGACGAGAATCAACAGTGAGACGGCAGCCGCAGCGGTGACCCGCACGCCCACACGCCCAAGCGCCCGCAGGTCCACGCCGAGGCCGAGGGCGGCCATCGCGATGGTCGTCAGCAACACAGCCGTCACCCGCAGCGGCGCCAGGGTGGCTCGTGGCACCAGACCAAGTGAGTTCAGTGACGACAGCAGCAGGAAGCCGACGATGAACCACGGCATGTATCGGGATAAACGACACCGCCTACCGTCTGCCCTCGCCTCCTGCTGCTGCCGTCCCAGACGATGTGTGATAAGGGACAGCACCAGCACGAGTGGGCCAAGCAACAGCACCCGCAGCAGCTTTACTAGGGTACCCGCCTGCATGCTCAGGCTGCCAAAGGGGGCCGTCGCGGCCAAGACCTGCGGCACAGCATAGACGGTCATGCCCGCCAACACGCCGTACTCCCCGGCCGAGAGGCCGAGCGCCGGGACCAGCAGTGGCAGCACGAGCACGACAACAACGCGAGAATGGCGGTGAAGGCGACGGCGGAGGCGACCTCGCGCCCGGTGGCGCCGATGATGGGCGCGACCGCCGCGATCGCCGAGTTGCCGCAGATCGCATTGCCAGAAGCGAGAAGCACGGCCATGCGATGCGAGAGACCGGCGATCCTGCTCGCGCCGTAGTTCGCCGCAAGCGATAGGAGCACCACTCCGGCGATACCGAGCAGCAGGCCGGGCCCGGCCGCGAGAATCGTCCGCAGATCAAGCGAGGCACCGAGCAGGACCACGGCCGTCTCCAGCAGGGGCCCAGCGCTGAAGCGGATGCCGAGCCGCCACCGCTCCCCTGGCTCCCAGGCTGTCCGGAGCGCCGCCCCGAGCAGGATCGTTAGCACCAGCGCGTCGAGATAGGCATGGCCGAACGCCGCCTGTTCCACGGCCTCGAGCAGATGGCCAGCGAGAGCGATGCCGATGCACAGCGCGAGCCCTGGCAGGAGGCCAGGGGAGGGCCAGGACGGGATCACACCCCGCGTCCGCATGCCGCCACGGCCTCCGGCACTCGGCACCCCATCGCCCCTACCGGATTTCGCCGAGATAGATCATGGAACGACGGGTCGCGGTCTCCTGCTGGCCCGCGAACTGGCCGATGGCCGCAGCGATCTTGCCACCGCCGCGGACCGACGGCCCGGTCGGGGCGGCGAAGTCCTCGTCGCTATCGCAGACAAGGCGCAAGTCGATGAGCGCCAGGCCACGCCTGAATGCCTCGCGCGTGATGATGTCATTGAAGGCGCCGAGTGCCACGACGGTGACGCTTCGGCGGACCGGATCGCTGAAGCGCGGGTCGTAGATGGTGCAAAGCGCCACCGGCAGGCCACGCGCCAGCACCGGGCGGAGCATGGCCTGGTACTCGCCCTCGAAGGCATCGCGCAGCGCGGCGATCCTCGTCAGCGCCTCGGCGGTGGTCCGCACGGCGGCCCCGAGCGCGGCTTCCTGCCGCCCGGCATCGTTCCCCCCCGCGCTGATGACCAGGTGGCTCGTATCGGACGGAAGCCGCTGCAACTGCCCCGGCACGTCCCGCGTGACAGCACCTCCCCTGGCCAGCAGCGTCGCGCGCCAGCCGGACGGCAGGCGGGCCCGCAACTGGGTGACCACGTCCGGTCCGCCATCTGCCAGGTAGCCCGCATTGTCGAGAACGGAATCTCCGAGCAGCACCACATGGCCTGTGGGCGCAGCCGCCGAGAGGGCGGGGCTGAGGCCGAAGACCGCGCGACGCGGCATCACGAGGCCCGATGGGTAGTTCATCGCGTTCCTCGTCCCCGGGAAGACAGCAGCTCCCGGGGGCCGCCGCGGCTGCGTGGCAGGCTGAACGCGCCGGCTCCGCTCCGGTTGGCTGGCATCCGGACCGGTCAGGCGCCCGAAGTGGCAGGCGCCACGGGCCATGCGGAGACACGGTCCCCCATCTTCGCCCCTTGCTTAAGAGTCCTGTGCGTCACCGGAGGGGCAGCGAGTACATGAGGCCGCCGCGGGACCACAGGTCGTTCTGGCCGCGCGGCAAGCCGATGACGCTTCCGCTGCCGAGGTTCCGCTCGAAGCTCTCGCCGTAGTTCCCTACCGCCTTGATGACGCTGTAGAGCCAGCGCTCGTCGAGCCCGAGCGCGCCCCCGAAGCCAGGTGTCACGCCCAGGAGCCGCTGCACAGCAGGGTTAGGATCTCGCAGGCGCTGCTCCAGATTTGCCTGGGTGATACCGAGTTCCTCGGCCTCAATCATGCCCATGAGCACCCACTTCACAACGTCGAACCACTGATCGTCGCCGTGGCGAACCATGGGGCCTAGCGGCTCCTTGCTGATGCGTTCGGGCAGCAGGACGTGATCGTTCGGGTTCTGTACCGCGGTCGCGCGGTAGCTCGCGAGCTGGCTCGCATCCTGCGTCATGGCATCGCAGCGTCCAGAGCTGTAGGCGGCCACGAACTCGTCCGGGCGCTCGATCAGCACCGGCGTGAAGCGCATGTTGTTGGCGCGGAAGTAGTCGGTGATGTTCAGCTCGCTCGTGGTGCCAGGCTGCATGCAGATGGTCGCGCCGTCGAGTTGCCGCGCCGAGGCAACACCGAGCGAGCGACGAACCATAAAGCCCTGGCCGTCGTAGAAGTTGACCCCTGCCATATTGAGGCCGAGCGCCGTGTCACGCTGCAGGGTCTGTGTCGCGTTCCGCGCGAGCACGTCAATCTCGCCGCTCTGCAGCATGGTGAAGCGGTTCTGCGAAGAGGTCGGCACGAATCGCACCTTCGCGGGGTCGCCGAACATGGCCGCCGCGAGCGCACGGCAGAAGTCTGCGTCAAGGCCGCGGTACTCGCCGCGGCTGTCCGGGGCCGAGAACCCGGCGACGCCCTGGTTGACGCCGCAGACGATGCTGCCACGCGCCCGGACTGCATCGAAAGTCTGGCCCGCCTCGGCCACGCCGACCAGCGACATAGCCAATCCTGCCACGGCGGCGAACAAACCGCGCATACATGAACTCCCTCGGACTTCGTCTTTTCCACCCTCTTAGCATCGTGTCTGCCCGATGCGCCATCGCTGTACCAGGAGCCCCGGCGGTAGCCCTCTCCGGCACCCGCGTGCGCATCTTCACTGAAGCCAACCAGCAGCCCGGACCGGCCTTGACGGCCCTCTCTCCACCTGCCGCATTATCCCGCGACACCGGAGGGAAGAGCCCATGCTGAAGATCGGTGCCGTCATGTTCTTCACGACCTACTCCATGCACCCCGCCGAACTCGGCCAGGTGCTGGAGGAGCGGAGCTTCGAATCCCTCTGGGTGCCCGAACACACCCACATTCCATCCTCCCGCAAGACGCCGTACCCCGCTGGCGGTCCTCTGATCCGTCCCTACTACGACATCATGGACCCCTTCCTGGCGCTGAATACAGCGGCGGCGGTCACGACGAACCTCAAGATCGGAACCGGCATCACCCTGGTCACGCAGCGCGATCCCATCGTGACCGCCAAGATGATCTCCACCATCGACCAGCTGTCGCAGGGCCGCTTTCTATTCGGCGTCGGCAATGGCTGGAACCAGGACGAGGTCGAGAACCACGGTACCGATTTCGCCTCCCGCCATAAGCTGGCGCGCGAACGGATCGAGGCGATGAAGGCGATCTGGACGCAGGAGGAGCCTGAGTACCACGGCGAGTTCGTGAAGTTCGACAAGATGCAGCAGTGGCCGAAGCCACATCAGAAGCCTCACCCTCCCATCATCGTAGGCGGTGCCTTCCCTTATGCCGCCCGGCGAGCGATCCGCTACGGCGATGGATGGATACCCCGCGCCGACCGGTTGGAGAAGGAGGGTGTCGGCGTGCTCATCAACGAGTTCCGCCAGATGGCGACCGAGGCCGGACGTGACCCCGCCAGCCTGCCGGTCACGATCTTCCGTGTCCCCGAGGAATTCGACCGCCTGAAGTACTGTGAGCAGATCGGGATCGACCGCGTGGTGTTCAGCTTGCCAGCGGAGGGCAAGGACAAGGTGATGCCTATCGTCGACCGTTGGGCAGAACTCAAGCACCGGCTGGGTGGCTAATCCTCAAAGCGAGGCTCGGCGGTAGCATCTGGGCAAATTGGGCGCCGCGCCAGAAGCCGCGACGACGCTCTCTCCGACGCAGCGCCCAGCACGCGAACCTTCAAACGCGACCCTTGGCGCAGGTCTCATACGGGATCCGGGTGATCGGCGCGGCAGCGGCCGCATTGCCCAGGGATGGCCGAGCCGTCGCACCGGCCTGATCAGCCGGATTTGGTATCAACCCGGCATTGCTCCGCGCTGGTGCGTCCGCCCGACCCGCGCCGTGTCCCCCCTCCCGCCAGCCTCAATCGTCGCGTTGATCCGGCTCGGCATAGATGCTCCCCTATCCCGCGACCAAGCCTTGTCCTTCGCCAGATCGCACGGGGAGCCAAGCTGACCATTTGTGAAGTCCAGTCTGGCGAGGCAGGCTCGTGGCCTCGAATTGTTGCACCCGGTCTGCGATCGTCGAATACTTGCGGTGCGACAAGCCTCCGCCGCAGCGAGGGTCTGTCCTGCTGATCGATGGTGGCGCGGCACTCCGATACTCGACGGAGGCCCAAGACTCATGATCATGGAGGAAAATCAATGTCATTTTACCGAGGCATGACCTGCGAGAACATCACCATCAAGGGTCACGAAGGTGCCGCGATTACTGCCTACGTAGCCAAGCCGTCTGGACCGGGCCGATTTCCAGGCGTGGTGCTGGTCCATCACCTCCCAGGTTGGAGCGAGTTCTACATCGAGACAACGCGCCGCTTCGCGCATCACGGCTACATGGCGATTTGCGCAAACCTCTATGAGCGCGCTGGCCAGGGCAATCCGGATGATGTTGCCGCGAAGGTGCGTGCCGAGGGCGGCATTCCCGACGCGCAGATGGTCGGCGATACCGAAGCGTCCGTAAAGTGGATGCGCTCGCAGCCAAACCACAATGGCAAGGTTGGCCTCTTCGGTTCTTGTTCCGGTGGGCGGCACGCCTTCATCTATGCCTGCCAGAGGAGGGACGTCGATGGTTGCGCCGATCTCTGGGGCGGCCGCGTGGTGATGGGCCGGGACGAGCTTAATGCCAAGACGCCCGTCGCACCTATCGAGATGACGAAGGACCTCTGCTGCCCGCTACTCGGCGTATTCGGGAATGACGATCGCGCACCGAGCCCCGAGCAGGTGAACCAGCACGAGGCGGAACTCAAGAAGCACGGCAAGATGCGCGAGTTCTACCGCTACGATGGTGCCGGCCACGGCATCTTCTACTGGCACCGGCCGCTTTACCGCCCCGAGCAGGCGATGGATGGCTGGAGCAAGGTGTTCGCCTTCTTCGGCAAGTATCTGGCGGCGTAAGAGGTGCCGACATGTGCACGTCCATTGTCGAGATCGCGCGTGCGGAGGGTATGGCGAAGCGCGGGGACGAATGGTTCCCGCTATCGCAGGCGGTAGTTGCCTACGATCATGCACGACATGCGCCGCTCGGTGATGTCATCACACTCGACTTCATCAACACGGCCCTCGGCCCCGGGGCACGGGCCGGCATTGAGCTCACGCTGGAAACTGCGAAGGAGCTGCGCGCCGCTCTTGAGCGAGCTATTGCCGCTGCCGAGTTCGAAGAAGCGGAAGTGAGGGGTAAGGGCGCCGCGCTCGGCTTCGTTCAGCCTGCGTGACGCGCGAGATAGGCCAGCTGTGGTGCCTTCGAGCGGGTGTGCTCCTGACACCGGGTTCGACTGCAGCGCTAGGACCTGATCGCGCCTCAGTACGAGGGCGTCGCGGGACATTTGTGCCGCGACGTTAGAATCTATACGCGAAATAACCCGGCTTTTCGTAGCGAAGCCGGCACAGAAAGTGGCGTCGGCCCAGTCTCTCTATGTCGGACCGATGTCTTGCGCCGGCATTTTGAGCGCCGCTGGTTCACCACGAACATCCGAACCGCAATGATTTCATGACGACCCGACGCTAAAGTGCTGAAAGATCAAGGGATTTATTCGCGTACAGATTCTTAGCGTACAGATTCTTAGAAGCAATGCTTTGATCAGCTTGGCCCAAACATAGCAACGTCATGATCGAACTCTCTGCTTGGCTTGAGGCAGGACCAGAGCAAATGGTCGGTCGCGCGCAGGGGGGATCACCGACACGCTGCCCCGACCGGCTCCTCGGCGGGGCTCTGGGCGGTAGCACCCGGCTGGTCGGGCGCCCAACCAGGAGCCCCGACGATGGCCCTCTCCGACACCGCCCGCCGCGTTCTCACCGAGGCCGCCCAGCACCCGCTGCGGCTGGCTGCACCGCCCGACAAGCTGCCCGTGGCCGCCTGCCGGGCGGTGCTGAACAACCTGCTGAAGCAGGGCTAGGTTGAGGAGTGCATGGCGCCGATGAAGTACATCAGCCTCGGCTGGCGCGAGCAGGATGGCGCCTGGACAGCGGTTCGCGCGACGGAGGCCGGACTGGCCGCTATCGGCGCCGCCCCGGCCACCACCGAGGTGAAGGAAGCCGAGCAGGACGACACGCAGGCCGCGGCCGGCATCGTGCCCGCCGACACGGCGCAGGAGCCCGGTTGCGCGCCCCTGACGCCGCCTGCGGCTCCGGAGGCCCCGATAATGCCCACTGGCGCAGAGGCTGCCCAGGCGCCCTTGACGGTGGCGCCGGCGCGCCCCGGCCTGCGCGACGCCGCCCACCGCGTCCTCGCCGCATGTGATGACGACACCGGCGAGCGTGCCGGCCTGACCGATGCCATCGCCGCCCTACGCGCCATCCTGGTCAAGCCCGCGCCGGCACCCCGCACCGCCGGTATCCGCAAGCCGCGCCGGGCCGAGCCGCACCAGCAACCAGGGGCCAATGAGGAGGAAGACCGCGACCTCGGAGGCCACGGCCACGGCCCAGAGCGTGCCGATCGTCTCCGGTCCAATGCCGGCGGCCTGCCATCGCAGGGTGGCGAAGGCGTCGTAGAGGGCGTGGCTGCCCTGCACCAGACCGGTCACCAGTAGCAGCCGGCGAAAGCCTGGCTGGGCGAGAAGGCGTCGGGCTGCGCCTGGCTCCGGCACCATCGGCCCGGCCCGACAAGGTCGCGCGGGCGGGGCTGGAAGGGCGAGGACGGCGGCCGCCGCGACCACC
>JAESGY010000463.1_pt1 | contig 16341 bp, 10 predicted proteins | sample 9269841 | NCBI WGS metagenome assembly JAESGY01 (sample SAMN17022865, study PRJNA683097) | algae metagenome | isolation source: Spirirestis rafaelensis WJT71-NPBG6 and co-occurring heterotrophs from... | place: USA: Pinto Wells, Joshua Tree National Park, Colorado Desert, CA | collected 2006-08-15
ACGTGGTGGACATGAACCGCCGCCTGGGCGGCGACGCCTCCCTCAACGCGCCCTTGCGCGACGAGGGCGAGGGCGGCGGCGAATGGCAGGACTGGCTGGTGGATTCGGGCCAGAGCCAGGAGCAGGTGCTCGTGGAGGAGGAGGAGGGTCAGAACCGGCTCACGGCGCTTCGCAACGCCCTCTCGGTTCTGAACCCGCGCGAGCGCCGGATCTTCGAGGCACGCCGGCTCGCGGACGACCCGATCACCCTTGAGGACCTGTCGGCGGAATTCGGCGTCTCGCGGGAGCGGGTGCGCCAGATCGAGGTGCGTGCCTTCGAGAAGATCCAGGAAGCGGTCAAGAAGAACTTGGCCCAGATCGAGACCTCCTCCGCCGAGGCTTCCCTCTGATCCGTCGCCTGCCATGAAGAAAGCCGCGGGATCAGCCGCGGCTTTTTCGTTTCACCGGGACCGGAATTTCACTGCCACTGGCTGAAGGCGCTGGTGAGCACCTGCTCGCCCGCGGCTCCCTTCTCGAAGCTCAGGATGGCCCGCTGGCCCGAGGCCATGCGCACCGGCAGGTCGATCCAGTTGCGGCGCACGAACAATTCGGTGTTGCGCTCCACGTCGCTCTGCAGGTTGGACAGGCCGATGAGGAAAAGGTTCTCGCCCACGGGAACCGGCAGGCCCGCCACGGGCGTGCCCCGGGCCGCCTCCTCGTTCTTGAACTGCAGCAGCCCCACGTCCCGGATCACGCGGCCGGTTTCGCCCGCGCGGGTGGTGAAGGTGAGTTCGACCGTATGGGAGGCCGGCAGGGTGGCGTCGAGGTTGCGCCGCAGCATGAGCCTCATGGCGAGGCCCGCGTCGGGCACCTCGATCTGGGCGCTCACGGCCTTTTCGAGGGCCTGCCCCCGTCCGGGATTCACGTCCTCCAGGCGCCAGACCGCGCGCCCGACCTGGGCCTTGGGGGTCTGGGGACGGGTCGGGTCCTCCTCATAGAACACGGCGCGCTGTGCGACGCTGATCGCCTGGGCGGATTCCGGAGGCGGCGAGGGGGCCGGCGCAGGCGCGGGCGCGCCCACGCGCTCGCTGATCTTGGGCGCCTCCTGGGGGGCGGGCGGGGCCGCCTCCGCCACCTGCTCCGGAGCGGGCGGAGCCGAGGCCGGGTTGCCCTGCCACCAGGCGAGAGCCGCGATGGCGAGGATCACCACCGCCAGGATCGCCCCGAACACGATGTTGCGGCCGCGGCCCCTGTCCTGCAGGGACGGATGGGGACGGCTGTCCACCTTGGGCCGGGCCAGGGCGGGCTCGGCGTAGGCGCCGTCGGGCTCGTGCTCCACCACCGCCTGCGGGGCGGGAGCCCTCAGGCCGCGGTTCGGCGCAAGGCCCCGCGAGGAGCCGGAGGGCTGGCGGTCCTCGGTGAGCAGATTGGAAAAGGCCTGGAGATCGAGCCCGGCGGGGGTGGGATCGTATCGCGCCTCGAGGCGCCCGATCGCGCCTTCGAGCGCCAGGGTCTCATGGTCGATCTCCGCCTCGGACAGGGGCGGATGAAGGGAGCGCAGCTGGCTCGTGAGCGCCCGGCGGGCGCGCTCGTAGACGGCCCGCCTCGCCTCGGGATTCTGCTGGCTCAAGCCTTCGACGGCTCGCGCGATGAGGGGATAGTAATCTGCCATTTCGTCTCGGCATGATCCTTCGGGGCTTCGCCGTCAACCCTCAAACGGGTTCTTCATGAGGATTGTGTCGTCCCGTTCCGGCGAGGTGGAGAGCACCGCCACCGGCGCGCCGATCAGCTCCTCCACGCGGCGCACGTACTTGATCGCCTGCGCCGGCAGGTCGGCCCAGGACCGGGCGCCCGCGGTGGATCCGCTCCAGCCCTGGAACTCCTCGTAGACCGGCTCGACCCTCCCTTGAGCGCCCTGGCTCGCCGGGAAGTAGTCGATGGTCTCGCCGTCGAGGCGGTAGCCCACGCCGATCCTGATGGTCTCGAACCCGTCGAGGATGTCGAGCTTGGTGAGCGCGATGCCGTCGATGCCGGAGGTGCGCACCGTCTGGCGCACCAGGGTGGCGTCGAACCAGCCGCAGCGGCGCTTGCGCCCGGTCACCACGCCGAACTCCTTGCCCTTCTGGCCGATCAGCTCGCCGGTCTCGTCGAAGAGCTCCGTGGGGAACGGCCCCTCGCCCACGCGGGTGGTGTAGGCCTTGGCGATGCCCAGCACGTAGCCCACCGCCCCCGGGCCGAGGCCCGATCCGGTGGCTGCCTGGCCCGCCACCGTGTTGGACGAGGTGACGAACGGATAGGTGCCGTGATCCACGTCGAGCAGCGCCCCTTGCGCGCCCTCGAACAGGATGCGCTTGCCCGCCCGGCGCTGGTCGTCGAGCAGGCGCCACACCGCATCCATGTAGGGCAGCACCTTGGGGGCGGCGGAGGCCAACTCCTCGAAGATCGCCTTGGGGTCGAACTCGTCGAGGCCGAGGCCGCGGCGCAGGGCATTGTGGTGGGCGAGCAGCCGCTCGATCTTGTCCGGCAGGGAGGCGAGATCGGCCAGGTCCATCAGCCGGATGGCGCGGCGGCCCGCCTTGTCCTCGTAGGCCGGGCCGATGCCCCGCTTGGTGGTGCCGATCTTCGTGCCGGAATTGGCGTTCTCGCGCAGCGCGTCGAGCTCCCGGTGGATGGAGAGGATCAGCGTGGCGTTCTCGGCCACGCGCAGGTTCTCGCGGGTGATGGAGACGCCCTGTTTGGTCAGGCGCTCGACCTCGCCCGCCAGGGCGTGGGGATCGAGCACGACGCCGTTGCCGATCACCGACAGCTTGCCCGGACGCACCACGCCGGAGGGCAGGAGCGAGAGCTTGTAGACCTTGTCGCCGATCACCAAGGTGTGGCCCGCATTGTGGCCGCCCTGGAACCGCACGACCACGTCCGCCTGCTCGGACAGCCAATCGACGATCTTGCCCTTGCCCTCGTCGCCCCATTGGGCGCCCACGACAACCACGTTCGCCATCGCTTCAAGCCTCGCACGAAAAAACCCCGGCGCAAGGCCAGGGTTGGGGAAAAACCTTGCAAACCCTCATGGTGGATCGCGCGCCGGAGGTCAAGGTGGTAGGGCCCTCGCCCGGCGCATCATACCGCGCCCGGACGGGAAGCGCCGCATGGTTTTTCGACGGCATCCGGCCGGGGAAACCGCTGCCGATGCCTTGCGTCGTCGGGGGTCGGAGCGTGATGCGGGGGTGAGCCCGCCAGGAAGGGAACTCACACTCCCGTTGTTATACCCTCGGCTGTCATCCCCGCGGGGCGGGGATCCATAACCGCTATGGCTGGAGGAAGAGCGGGGCGGCATCCCTTGCGCTTCATCCTCGACCGTCAGCGTTTATGGATCCCGGGCTCCGCTGCGCGGCCCCGGGATGACACGCCAGCCTTTCCCCTCCCCCTTGCGGGGAGCGCCAGGGTGGAGGCGTGAGCGCCAGCCCTCAGGCCCGGCCCCGGGCGCTCTTTTCCGGCTTCACCCGGTGCTCGACGAAGTTGCGGATCTCGCGGGTGCGGCGCTGGGGGTCGAGCACCTCCGCGTCGAGGCCGTGGCGCCAGGCGAGGTCGAAGCGGGTGGGCTCCCGGTGAAGGGCGGCGAGGTCCGCCGTGTAGGCGGCCGCATCCTCAGGGCTGCGGCAGAAGCCTTCCCGCACCAGGATCTCGGTCCGCCTCTGGAGGATCACCGCGAGTTCGCCCAGCGAGAATTCCGGATGGTACTGCACGCCCCAGAACGTGCCGCCGTCGAGGCGGATTTCCGCCGCCTGCACCTGGGACACCGCATTGCCGGCGAGCACCGTACAATCCGCCGGCAGGGCGGTCACCGCGTCGAGGTGGATGGCGGGCGCGTCATAGGCGGCGGGCCGGCCCGCCAGCAGGGGGTGCGCCCGGCCCGCCTCGGTAAGGGTCAGGCGGCGGGCGAAGCCGACCTCGCGGCCGAGGGGATTGGCCCGCACATCCCCGTCCGCCGCCACGCTCGCCACCTGGAGGCCCCAGCAGGATCCGAAGGCCGGGGTGCGGGAGGCGTAGATCGCGCGCATCAGGTCGATCTGGCGCAGGATGTCCGGGGTGCGGTCGTAGATGTTGAGGTGCGAGCCGGTGAGCACGATCCCGTCATAGGATTCGAGCCCTGCGGCATCGGGCAGGTTGGCGCCCTCGTCCGCCGGGAAGGCGAGGTCGCAGACCGCCTCCCCTTCGATCTCCTGGAGCACCGCCGCATAGGATTCCGACGGCATGAGTCCATAGGCCTGCCGGTGGGCCTGCCTTGCGCCCCGCGTATTGCCCTCGACGACCAGAAACCTTAAGCCCATAAGCGTCACACGCCTCCCCCGGCCGGTTTAACGGAACCGCGCCCGGCGGCAAGCGCCACGAGGTCCGGTCTCCCATGAAAATCCTGCATTCGCTCCGGACGGGATTGTGGGGCCAGGCCTATGTGCTCTTGACCCTCACCGCCCTCATGTGGGGCGGCAACGCGATCGCCGGGCGGCTTGCCGTGGGCGAGGTCTCGCCCATGGTGCTCACCTGCCTGCGCTGGGTGTTCGTGGTGGCCGTGATGATCCCGCTGGTCGGCCGGCAGGTGGTGGCCGAATGGGCGAGGATCCGCGCCCGCTGGATCTTCACCATCCTCATGGGCGTCTTCGGCTTCACCGCCTTCAACGGGCTGTTCTACGCGGCGGCCCATCACACCACCGCCGTGAACCTCACCATCTTCCAGGGGGCCATTCCGGTTCTCGTGCTTCTCGGCACCGTGCTGTTCTTCCGGGCCCGGGTGATCCCGCTGCAGGTGCTGGGCATGGTCGTCACCATCTTGGGGGTGGTGCTGGTCTCGGTCAAAGCCGACATGGAGATCCTCAGGACTCTGTCGCTCAATATCGGCGACGTGTGGATGCTGATCGCCTGCCTGTTCTATGCGGGCTATACCCTGGGCCTGCGCAATCGCCCGGCCATACCGGGGCTGGTGTTCTTCGCCGCCATGGCGGCGGTGGCCTTCGTCAGCTCCCTGCCCCTCATCGGGCTGGAGATCGCCCGGGGCACGGCGCAGTTTCCCACGCCCACGGGCTGGCTCATCCTGCTCTACGTGGCGGTGATGCCGTCCCTGCTGTCGCAGCTCTTCTTCATGCGCGGCGTGGAGCTGATCGGCCCCGCCCGCGCAGGCCTCTTCGTCAATCTCGTCCCGGTCTTCGGGGCCCTGCTCGCGGTGCTGCTGCTGGGCGAACCGTTCGCCACGTACCACGCCCTGGGCCTCGTGCTGGTCCTCGGCGGCATCTGGCTCGCGGAGCAGCGGCGGTAGAACTCCTCCGCTCATCGTCCCGTGTCATTCTGCCGGTCCTGCGGACCGGACCGCCGAAGCGGAGGGGAAGGAAATTCGTTCACCCGTGGCGACACCCTCGACTGTCATCCACGCGCAGGCGGGGATCCATAAACACGGTGGTGGGAAGAAGGGCGGGACAGTCTGCGCCTCATTCTCGACTGTTAGCGGTTATGGATCCCGGGCTCCGCTGCGCGGCCCCGGGATGACAGAGGGTGTGAATGGATCCCCTTCCCTCGCTTCGCTCGCCGGGGATGACACTGTACTGATGCCTTAGTGTCATTCCCGGCCGGAGCGAAGCGGAGGGTCGGGACGCAGTCCCGCAGAAGGGAATCCATGGCTCGGAGCCGCGCCCTCTTCCCCACAAGGGGGAGGAGAGCACGGCGCGCCGTCGTGATGCGGCAGGGCAAGCCGGAGCGGAAGGCGATTCCCGAGAACCGCCTCCCCTTCTAGAATCGCACCGCCCGGGCGCGCTTGACCTGCGGGATCTCCTCGATCCGGCGCAGCAGTTCGTCGGAGACGGGCTGGTCCACCGACACGAAGCAGATGGCGTCGCCGCCCGGCCGGTCGCGGCCGAGCGCGAAGGTGGCGACGTTCACGCCCGCCTCTCCCAGCAGGGTGCCGAAGCGGCCGATGAAGCCGGGCTTGTCGTCGTTGCGCACATAGATCATGTGCGGCGCGAATTCCGCATCCACCGCGATGTCGCGGATCTCCGTCACCCGCGGCTTGCCGTCCTGGAACACGGTGCCGCCCGCATGGCGCGGCATGTCCTCCGCATGGACGATGATGCGGATGAAGCTCTCGTAGTCCCGCGCGGCGTTCTCGCGCTTGACCTCCTCCACCATGATGCCGCGCTCGCGCGCCACCACGGGAGCCGACACCATGTTGATGTCCTGCAGGAAGGGACGCAGCACGCCCGTCACCGCCGCCGAGGTGAGCGCGCGGGTGTTCATCTCGGCCACCGCGCCCTCGTACTCGATGCGGATGCCCTTGATGGAAGCTTCCGTGAGCTGCCCCAGGAACGAGCCGAGCTTCTCGGCGAGCGCCACGAAGGGTTTCAGGCGCGGCGCTTCCTCGGCGGTGATCGACGGGAAGTTCACGGCGTTCTGAATGGCGCCCTGGAGCAGGTAATCCGACATCTGCTCGGCCACCTGGAGAGCCACGTTCTCCTGCGCCTCCGTGGTGGCCGCGCCCAGATGCGGGGTGCAGACCACGTTGGGATGGCCGAAGAGCGGATTGCTCGTGGCGGGCTCCTCGGTGAACACGTCGAAGGCCGCGCCCGCCACATGGCCGGAATCCAGCGCCGCGCGAAGCGCCGCCTCGTCCACCAGGCCGCCGCGGGCGCAGTTGACGATGCGCACGCCATTCTTCGTCTTGGCGATGTTCTCGGCCGACAGGATGTTCCTGGTCTTCTCCGTCATGGGCACGTGCAGGGTGATGATGTCGGCGCGGCGCAGGAGATCGTCCAGCTCCACCTTCTCGACGCCTAGTTCGAGGGCGCGCTCCGGCGACAGGAACGGGTCGAAGGCGATCACCTTCATGCGCAGGCCGATGGCCCGGTCGGCCACGATGGAGCCGATGTTGCCGCAGCCGACGACGCCCAGCGTCTTGGCCGTGAGCTCGACGCCCATGAAGCGGTTCTTCTCCCACCGGCCGGCCTGCGTGGACGCATCCGCCTGCGGGATCTGGCGCGCGAGCGCGAACATCATGGCGATGGCGTGCTCGGCGGTGGTGATGGAATTGCCGAAGGGCGTGTTCATGACGATGACGCCCCGCGCGGTGGCGGCGGGGATCTCGACGTTGTCGACGCCGATGCCGGCGCGGCCGATCACCTTCAGGTTCCTGGCCTGGTCGAGGATCTTGGCCGTCACCTTGGTGGCGGACCGGATGGCGAGGCCGTCATATTGGCCGATCACGGCGGCAAGCTTGTCCTTGTCCTTGCCGAGGTCGGGCTGGAAATCCACCTCGATGCCACGATCCTTGAAGATCTGCACGGCGGCGGGCGAGAGAGCGTCGGAGATGAGAACGCGGGGAGCGGGCATGGGGCACCTCTGAAATCCCTCTCCCCTCTGCGGGAGAGGGTGGCTGGCGGATGCCAGCCGGGAGAGGGGCCTGTGAAACTGCTGCGAGTGAATTTAAGAGGGGCGGTGCCTTTCCTGGGAACGGCCCCTCTCCCGGCCCTGCGGGCCACCCTCTCCCGCAGAGGGGAGAGGGCAAGAGCGTCAAGCCGCCTTGGCGAGCTTCGCCTTTTCCTGGGCGAAGGCCCAGTCGAGCCAGGGGGTCAGGGCTTCGAGGTCGGATTGCTCGACCGTGGCGCCGCACCAGATGCGCAGGCCCGGCGGGGCGTCGCGGTAGGCGCCGATGTCGAGGGCAACACCCTCTTTTTCCAGCGCCGACGTGATGCCCTTGGCCACCTGCGCCACCGCCTCGGGGCCTTGTCCCACCACGTCCGGATCGGCGATCACGAGGCACACGCTGGTGTTGGAGGCGGTGGCCGGATCCTTGGCCAGGTTGGCGATCCAGGGGGTCCGTTCCACCCAGTCGTGGATCACCCGCGCGTTGGCGTCGGCCTTGGCCACGAGGGCCTCCAGGCCGCCGATGGACCTAGCCCATTCGAGGGCGTCGATGTAATCCTCCACCGCCAGCATGGACGGGGTGTTGATGGTCTCGCCCTCGAAGATGCCCTCGATGAGCTTGCCGCCCTTGGTCATGCGGAAGATTTTTGGCAGGGGCCAGGCGGGCCGGTAGGTTTCGAGCCGCTCGACGGCCCGGGGCGACAGGACCAGCATTCCATGGGCCCCCTCGCCGCCCAGCACCTTCTGCCAGGAGAAGGTGACCACGTCGAGCTTGGCGAAGTCGAGCCTTTGCGCGAAGGCCGCCGAGGTGGCGTCGCAGATGGTGAGCCCTTCCCGGTCCGCCGCGATCCAGTCCGCATTCGGCACCCGCACGCCGGAGGTGGTGCCGTTCCAGGTGAAGACCACGTCGCGGGTCTTGGTATCGACCCCATGAAGATCGGGAAGCTCGCCGTAGGGCGCGCCGATCACCCGGGCGTCGGGGAGCTTGAGCTGCTTGACCACGTCCGTGACCCAGCCCTCGCCGAAGCTTTCCCAGGCGAGCATGTCCACGGGCCTGGCGCCCAGCATCGACCACAGGGCCATCTCCACCGCGCCGGTGTCGGAGGCGGGCACGATGCCGATGCGGTAGCCGGCCGGCACCTCCAGAACCTCGCGGGTCAGGTCGATGGCGAGCTTGAGGCGCGCCTTGCCGGGCTTGGCCCGGTGCGAGCGGCCGAGGCTGTCGGTGTTGAGGTTTTGCAGGGACCATCCGGGGCGCTTGGCGCAGGGGCCGGACGAGAAGAAGGGCGCGCGGGGGCGCGCGGCGGGCAGGTGCGTCATGCTAATCCATCCTTACAGATGGGCGCCTCTCGGTGGGGAGAGGTGTCCCGCCAGCCGGTATGACGGAGGCGCGGGCTGCGGTCAAGCCAGGTTCAGCGGGACCCGCGTTTCCGATATTACGAAATCGTAATACAAAACATCGTGTTTCCCGCGGGACGTTCACCGGCCAAGGCGTTATATGTACTTCGACAATCCCGATACTTGAGACCGTTTCAGGGCCGACTGAGGAGCGAGAATGCGTGTGTCCGGTCAACTTGCCGTCATCGCCGTGCTGGGCGCAGCAGGCTTCGGCGGCTGGTATGCCTATCAGGGCGGCCACCTGGCCAACGTGCCCGTGATCGGCGCCTATGTGGCCAAGCCTGCCGGACCGGCTGCCGCTCCCGGGGGACGCGGTGGGCGCGGAGGCCCGCAGGGGCCGTCCAACGTCGAGGTCGATACGGTCAGGACCGGACGGATCGTGGAGATGCGCGAGTCGGTGGGCACGGTGCGCGCCTTCGAGTCGATCACCGTGACGGCGAAGGTGGCGGGCATCATCAACGAGATCGGCTTCCAGGAAGGCCAGAAGGTCAAGGCCGGCGACATGCTGATCCAGTTCGACGCCGCCGAGCGCCGGGCCGAGATCGACCAGACCGCCGCCGAGGCCAGCCGGGCCATCGCCCTTCGCAACGAGGTCTCCATCAAGCTCGAACGGGCCCAGGCCCTCAGCCGCACCGGCGCGGGCACCAGCGCCCAGGTCGAGGACCTGACGGCGCAGCTGAAGTCGCTCGAAGGCTCCATCGCCTCCGCCCAGGCCCAGCGCAAGGGCGCCGAGGCGCGGCTGGAGGAGCTGACGATCCGCGCGCCCTTCGCGGGCCGGGTCGGCAGCCGTTCGGTGTCGCTCGGCGCCTACGTGGCGCCCGGCACCCGGATCACCACCCTCGACGATCTCTCCCGCGTGCGCCTCGACTTCGCCATGCCGGAGAACCTTCTCGGCCGCCTCAAGCCCGGCCAGACGGTCAACGCCACCTCGGCGGCCTACCAGGGCCGGGTCTTCAAGGGCACGGTGGCGACGATCGACACCCGCGTGGAGCAGACCACCCGCACCGCGCGCCTCACCGCCGATTTCGACAATCCGGACGAGGCGCTCAAGCCCGGCATGTTCCTGTCGGTCTCTCTGGAGGTCACCGCCAGGGACGACGCGGTCGTGGTGCCGGAGGAGGCCATCGTCAGCGAGGGCCTGCGCCAGATCGTCTATCCGGTGAAGGACAACAAGGTGGAGCGCCGCGTCATCAGGATCGGCCAGCGCCAGGGCGGCAAGGTCGAGGTGGTGGAAGGGCTGAAGGCCGGCGAGACCATCGTGGTGCTGGGAGTGCAGCGCGTGCGCCCGGGCGCCGACGTGATCGCCCGTCCCGTAGGCTCCGCGCCGCAGCCCGCGCCCCCGCAGCCCGTGCCGGCGGCGAACCGGGAGCAGCCCTCCCGCAGCTCCCTCAACGTGCCGCAGGCCGTGGGCAGCGCCCAGGCCTCGGAGCGGAAGTGAGATGTCCTCCCGGAGGACGCTCCCAAATCCCCTCCCCGCAAGGGGGAGGAGAGCAGCGTAGCGTTTTTCGCTCACACCGAGATTGAATAGAACCATGCAGGTTTCCGACCTCTTCATCCGCCGTCCCGTCTTCGCCGTCGTGGTCAGCCTGCTGCTGATCGTGGGCGGCCTTGCGTCGCTAATGAACCTTCCCGTACGGGAATACCCCAACGTGGACCGGCCCGTGGTGTCCGTGTCCACGGTCTATCGCGGCGCGTCGAACGAGGTCATCGAGAGCCGGGTCACGGAGGTGATCGAAGGCGCGGTGGCGGGCATCGAGGGCATCCGCCAAGTCAACTCGCAGAGCCAGAACGACCGCTCGTCCGTGTCCATCGAGTTCGACGTCAGCCGCAACCCGGAAGGCGCCACATCCGACGTGCGCGACGCGGTCTCCCGGGTGATCGGCCGCCTGCCCGACGGGGCCGAGACCCCGGTGGTGCGCAAGGTCGACGCCAACGCCCAGGCCATCATGTGGATCGGCGTCACCTCGACCACGCTGGATTCCCTGGAGCTCAGCGACTATCTGCGGCGCGTCTACGTGGACCGCCTCTCCACCGTGCCGGGCGTGGCCAACGTGAACCTGAGCGGCGAGCGGCGCTACGCCATGCGGATCTGGGTGGACCGGCCGGCGCTCGCCGCCCGCGGCCTCACGGTTCAGGACCTGGAAACCGCCGTGAAGCGGCAGAACGTGGAGCTGCCGGGCGGGCGCATCGAATCCGCCCAGCGGGAATTCACCGTGAAGACGGATTCGCGGCTTGCCACCCCCGAGCAGTTCCAGCAGGTGATCGTCACCAACAAGAACGGCTACCTGGTGCGCCTGGGCGAGGTCGCCCGGGTCGAGGTCGGCGCGGAGGACGACCGCTTCGAGTTCTACCAGTCCGGCCAGACCGCCATCGGCATGGGCATCGTGCGCCAGTCCACCGCCAATACCCTGTCGGTGGCGGACGCGGTGCGGGCGGAGCTGGAGGGCCTGAACACGTCGCTTCCGCCCGGCACCCTGGCGGAGATCCTCTACGACGAGAGCCAGTTCATCCGCGCCTCCATCAACGGGGTGCTGAAAACCCTTGTGGAGGGCCTGGTCCTGGTGATCCTGGTGATCCTGCTCTTCCTGCGCGACTGGCGCTCGACCATCGTGGCCATGGTGGCGATTCCGGTGTCGATCACGGCGGCCTTCATGGTGATGGCTTTCTTTGGCGCGACCATCAACGTGCTCACCCTGCTCGCCATCGTGCTCGCCATCGGCATCGTGGTGGACGACGCCATCGTGGAGATCGAGAACGTGCACCGGCGCATCGAGGAGGGCCAGCCTCCCCTGCTCGCCTCCTTCGACGGCGCCCGCGAGATCGGCTTTGCGGTGATCGCCACCACGGCCACCCTCATGGCGGTGTTCGTGCCCCTGGCCTTCATGACAGGCAATACCGGCAAGCTCTTCCGGGAATTCGCCATCACGCTGGCGGCCGCCATCTTCTTCTCCGGCGTGGTGGCGCGCACGCTGACGCCCATGCTGTGCTCCAAGCTCATGGTGCCCGCCCACGGGCGCATCCAGCGCATGACCGAGCCTCTGTTCGATGGCATGAACAACGGCTACCGCTGGCTGCTCTCCCGCGCCCTGCGCGCGCCGGTCATCATCCTGTTCATGGGCGCGGTGGTGTCGCTCTCGGCCTACGGCCTGTTCCAGAGCCTGCCCAAGGAATTCGCCACCCTGGAGGACCGCGGCGCCATCATCGTGCGCATCCAGGCCCCGGAGGGCGCGAGCCTCGACTACACCCGCGACCGGGTCAAGGAGGTGGAGCGGGCCATCATGCCGCTCCAGGAGCAGGGCGTGGTTTCGTCCATGCTGAGCCAGGTGGCCCCCGGCTGGACGCGCCCCTCCCCGGTCAACGAGGGCATCGTGATCGTGCGCCTCGTCCCCTGGGAGCAGCGCACCGTCTCCCAGCAGGCGGTGGTGCAGCAGCTCCTCCCCAAGGTGGGAGCCTTCCCGGGAGCGCGCTCCTCGGTGATCAACCCGCCGTCCTTCGGCGGGGCGGGCGGCTTCGGCCAGCCGATCCAGTTCGTCCTCGGCGGACCGGATTACGACACCCTGCGCGGATGGCGCGACACGGTCATGCAGAAGGCGCAGGAGACCGGCCAGTTCGTGAACATCGACTCCAACTACCGCGAGTCGCAGCCCGACATCCGCGTGCAGATCGACCGCCAGCGCGCGGCCGACCTCGGGGTCTCGGTGGAGGATATCGGCCGCACCCTCGAACTCATGTTCGGCGAGCGCGAGGTCTCCACCTTCGTCAGCCGCGGCGACGAGTACCCGGTGATCATCCGGGCGCGGGCCGAGGACCGGGCGACCCCCAACGACCTCACCAACACCTTCATCCGGGCGGCCAACGGCGAGCTCGTGGCGCTCTCGTCCTTCGTGAGCCTCACGGAATCGGCCGCGCCCCAGGCGCTCAACCGCTTCGACCGCCTGCGCTCGATCACCATCCAGTCCGGCCTCGCGCCGGGCGTGTCCATCGGCCAGGGCCTGGAGACCCTGGAGCAGATCGTGCGCGAGAACCTGCCGGCCGAGGCGCGGATCGGCTATTCGGGCCAGTCCCGCGACTTCAAGGATTCGTCGAGCGCCATCTACGTCACCTTCGCCATGGCGCTGCTGGTGGTGTTCCTGGTGCTGGCGGCCCAGTTCGAGAGCTGGATCAACCCGTTCATCATCATGCTCACCGTGCCCCTGGCCGTGACGGGCGGACTGGCGGCCCTGGTCCTGACCGGGCAGTCGCTCAACATCTACAGCCAGATCGGCATGATCCTGCTCATCGGCCTGATGACCAAGAACGGCATCCTGATCGTGGAGTTCTCCAACCAGCTGCGCGAGCGCGGATATTCCGTGCGCGACGCGGTGATCGAGGCCTCCGTGCTGCGCCTGCGGCCGATCCTGATGACCTCCATCGCCATGATCGGCGGCGCGATCCCGCTTGCCTGGTCCACGGGCGCGGGCGCGGAATCCCGCAGCGCCATCGGCTCGGTGATCGTGGGCGGCGTGACCCTCTCCACCCTGCTCACCATGCTCGTGGTGCCGGCGATCTACCTGCTCATCGGCGGCTACACCAAGCCCGCCACCTACGTGGGCGAGATGCTCGACCGGCTGCGGGCGCAGACGGGACAGCGCCCGCACGGGGAGGACCTGCCCGCCCGCCCGGACCAGGAGCCCCCTGCCCATCCGGCGGAGTAGGTTGACCGCATGGAAAAAGCCCCGGCCGCGACCGGGGCTTTTTCATGGGAAGGAGCCTGCGGTTGCGCCGATCAGGAGACGGGATTCGGATAATGCTCCAGGGTGGAGGCGGTCAGGCCCGGCCACCGCCGATTGCGCTCGGCCCGTCTATTCGAAGGCGTAGCGGAGGCCGACGCGCATCTCGTGCGCCCCGATGGCCGCCAGATCGACGCCCGCCCCGCCATGGCGGGTCTTCACGTCCCCGAGGCTTACGTAGCGGTAGCCGAGGTCCAGGGTGAAGGCGGAAGAGAACTGGTAGCCGACCCCTGCCATGAGCGCCCAGGCGAAGCTGTAATCGGAAGCCCCTGAGACGCGGGTCCAGGCTTCGCCCGTGGCGGGAGCGGCGGAGAGGCGCGCATGATCCGACAGGACGTTCCGGGCGACCCCGAGGCCCGCGCCGAAATAGGGCGTGACATCCATGGAGGTTTCCAGGTCCAGGTAGCCGTTCGCCATGAGGGTGGAGGATTGGACCAGGCCCCTGTCGATCAGGGTGCCGGCAGGCGTGGCGGCCGAGCCCCGGAAGCGGGCGCCGAAGCGGTGGTCGAAGGTCAGATCGGCGCGAAAACCTGGGCCGAACCGGTAGCCGACGCCGAAGCCCGCCGTGGCGCTGCGGCCGATCCTCTCGTCCATGAAGCTCCCGGAGAAGGGCGATGCGATGAAATCCGCCTCCGGCCGCCTATAATGGACGGCGCCCACGTCCCCGCGCAGATACCAGGCCTCAAGGCTGCTCTCTTCCTCCAGGATCGGGGCCGGCGGGAGGAGCGCTCTCGAGGAATCGGCGGCCATGGCAGCCGAGGCTCCCAGGCCGGCCAGAAGCGCAATCGTGAGGAAACGCATCGGGTCTCTTCTTCAATCCACAGGCCGCGCCGCCGAACGGTTTCGGCGGGCTGGCAGGATCCTAGCGATGGCCGATTAAGGGAGGGTTAAGCTTAATTCTTAACCTTGTTGGCGCCCTGGAGCCGAACCCTGGAGTGGGCCGGAATACGACCCGAGGGCGGCCCAATGAAAAAGGGCACCGATCTTTCGATCCATGCCCCCTGTCATGCAACGGGGATGCGGCGCGGTCAGGCGGCGGCCTTGGCGGCCACCTGCGAGACGGCGTCCACCACGTCGTCCACCACCCGGTTGACCAGATCGCTATTGTCGCCCTCCGCCATCACGCGGATCACCGGCTCGGTGCCGGAGGGGCGGATCACCAGGCGGCCTTCCGCGCCGAGGCGCTCGCGCCCGGCCTCGATGGCCTTGATCACGGAGGCTTCCTGCAGGGGCTTGCCGGACTTGTAGCGCACGTTCTTGAGCACCTGCGGCAGGGGCTCGAAGCAATGGCCGACCTCGGAGACCGGCCTGCCCATGCGCTTGACCACCGCCAGGACCTGGAGGGCCGCGATGAGCCCGTCCCCGGTGGTGGTGTAGTCGGACATGATGATGTGGCCGGACTGCTCGCCGCCGAGATTGAAGCCGTGGGCGCGCATGTGCTCGAGCACGTAGCGGTCGCCCACCGCCGTGCGCACGAGGCCGAGGCCCAGGCCGCCCAGGTAGCGCTCCAGGCCGAGGTTGGACATGATCGTCGCCACGATCCCCGGCTGGGACAGGCGGCCGTCCTCGTGCCAGGAGCGGGCCACGATGCCCATGAGCTGGTCGCCGTCGACCTTGTGGCCCTTCTCGTCGACGATGAGAACCCGGTCCGCGTCACCGTCGAGCGCGATGCCCACGTCGGCGCGCAGCTCGCGCACCTTGTGGATCAGGGCGTCGGGGGAGGTGGAGCCGACCTCGTGGTTGATGTTGAAGCCGTTCGGGTCGACCCCGATGGACATGACCTCCGCGCCCAGCTCCCACAGGGTCTCGGGCGCCACCTTATAGGCGGCGCCGTTGGCGCAATCCACCACCACCCGCATCCCGCCCAGGTCGAGCTGGCGCGGCAGGGTGCGCTTGGCGAATTCGATGTAGCGGGCATGAACGCTCTCGATGCGCTTGGCGCGTCCGAGGGTGGCGGAGCCCGCAAGCCGCCGGGTCAGGTCGGAATCGATCAGGCCCTCGATCTCCAGCTCCACGTCGTCGCTGAGCTTGAACCCGTCCGGGCCGAACAGCTTGATGCCGTTGTCCTCGTAGGGGTTGTGGGAGGCCGAGATCATGACGCCGAGGTCGCAGCGCATGGAGCGGGTCAGCATGGCCACCGCCGGGGTCGGGATCGGCCCGAGCAGTAGCACGTCCATGCCCACCGAGGTGAAGCCCGCCACGAGGGCGTTCTCGATCATGTAGCCGGACAGGCGCGTATCCTTGCCGATGACCACCCGATGGCGGTACTCGCCCCGCTGGAACATGAGGCCGGCCGCCTGCCCCACCCTCAGGGCGAGGTCGGGGGTGATGATCCCGTTGGCGCGTCCCCGGATTCCGTCGGTCCCGAAGTATTTCCGCACGTGCTTTGTCTCCGCGTCTCGCAGCGCCAATGGGCGCTTGGGTCTTCTCAAAGCAACCTCCCTGAATCCGGTCAAGGCTTCCGGCGCGAATCCGTCCATCACAAGTGATGAGCGATTATTACAATGCCGGGGCCCAGCCTAGGGGCGGAATGGAAACTTGAGGTAAACAAAAAAGAGCGCCCCCTTCCGGAAGGGGGCGCTCTCAAACTTGGAGAAAAGGGGCCGGTCAGGCCTGGGGCTGGGGCTCCATCCCGCCGTCGGTCTCCCGGGGCCGCCCGGGGCGGGTGGTGGGCACGGCGGAGCCGCGGACCGGGCTCACAGTGTCGCCCGCATCCCGGACCGGGGGCTGGCCGTTGAGGAGGTTGCGGATCTCGTCGCCGGTCAGGGTCTCGTATTCCAGGAGACCCCGGGCC
>JAESGY010000464.1_pt1 | contig 16219 bp, 18 predicted proteins | sample 9269841 | NCBI WGS metagenome assembly JAESGY01 (sample SAMN17022865, study PRJNA683097) | algae metagenome | isolation source: Spirirestis rafaelensis WJT71-NPBG6 and co-occurring heterotrophs from... | place: USA: Pinto Wells, Joshua Tree National Park, Colorado Desert, CA | collected 2006-08-15
ACGCTAGAGGCGCCGGGGGCGGAGGAGAGGGCGATTGTGCTTTCGGTGGAGCCGGCGCCGGAGGTGGTGGTGGAGAGGGCGGTGGCGGCAATACATAGATTTGGTTGAAATCCGCGGCATAAAAATCCAATCTGCCGTCTGGTTTAGCTTTTCCAAGCTGCAGGCACTGCCGGCGGGTGAAGATCTCGCATGGCAGGAAAAGGGCAACGGTTGATGAGTTCAAACCGACTTCGGATTGATATTGACGACATTGCTGAGTCTTCGTCGATGGGCCTTCTCGGGGCCTGTGTGTCGCGTGATCTGCGATTCGTATTGTTCCCGAAGCTGTCGAAGGGCCAGATTTTCTGGCGCATCAACACCATAAGTCTGATGTCGAAGGCGGGTTCAAGGTTCGATCTGGCTGGGCACGTCCAGCCTGCCAACGATTTCAAGTCTGCGGATCGGGATATCAACAAGACATTTGATCTAGGTGCTCTATTCAAAGAAAAATATATCGTTATGGATTTTTATAGGGATATGTATGGGATTGCTCGTCTCAGCGACGGCCGTTTTATCACTAACGGATTTGAGCTGAAAAACTACAATTTATCTCACGTTGTTGGAGTTCAGGAGAAAATTCTTCCACGTGACCCATCCTATCCTGAGCTTTGGCTGGAGAGTTTTCTCCACTTTGCGCACATGGCCAATGCGAGCGATGCGAACATCATTGTACAGCCCATTTATCAGGTAGCTGTGTTTCGTCGAGAGACTGGACTTGTTTTTGCACCTGGCTTTGATATCGATAAAATTAGCCGTGAAAACAAGGTTCTGGGCCATATGCAGCGGATTGCTCTTGCTGCCCTGACGCGCTCTTGGCTACTTCCAATTCCATACGAACATTTGGAACTGGATGAGCGGCATGAGTTTGGGCCAGGCCCGTATCACTACAAGCGATCCTATTTCGAGCGCACGCGTGACGTGGTGAAGCGTTGCCCGGATCTCGCGACCTCTCTAAATCTGAATGAAGCTGAACGCCGCAACCTCATAGAAGCTGAAATGAACGAATGGCGTGCCGCATTGTAGAGAATATTGTAAGCGTAATAGTTTTATTTTGGATAATTCAAGTTGCATTGTGAAGAGCGGCAATTCAAGGGGTAAGTTGAGTGGCAAGGTTGTGCTTTGATTTGAAAGGTGAGGTGCTGTGAACTCCGAAGTATCCATAGAAGACAGTGTTCGACGCTTCACCGCTCGTCCTGCTGCTGAGTGCGGGAAAATTATCGCGGAGTAGTCAAATGGTGGGAGTTATCGCCGTTCCGTGCCGATCATTCGTGGGCCTGTTCTGCCGCGGATATGAAACGCACTTCAATCTCGTATTGGAGAAATAGTCACTCCGCCTCCGGCTCGTGTCGCCGAATTTCGAAATGCAACCGTAAATTCCCACGGTACGGTAACTGTTTCTAAAGATACGATTGTTCGTGAGGACTTAATAAACGCGAATGGGAAAAAGAATATACTGGACTTTCAATTGAGTGACGAAAATAATGTATATTTTGCAGAGCCGAGCTATTTTGCAGAGCCGAGCTATTTTGCAGAGCCGAGCTATTTTGCAGAGCCGAGCTATTTTGCAGAGCCGAGCTATTTTGCAGAGCCGAGCTATTTTGCAGAGCCGAGCTATAATGAGGGCATTGTTCTTTCTGATCGCCCGCATATCTTATTGAAACAGAGATGGGATACTAATTACGGACACTGGCTCGTTGAGAGCCTTCCGCGAGTTGTACTTCTTGAAGGTCTGGTTGACTTATCGGAATGTCGCTTTCTCGTTTCGGCCCCTCCAAAGGCGATGCGTAGAGTTTTTGCTTCCTCTCTCGCGGCGTTCGGCATCCAAGAGGAACAGTTGGTCTGGCCGGAGAAGGTGCCCCAAACAGCCCATGAGCTGATTTATCCTTTGCCGCTTACAGTTCAGCCTTGGGTAAAAGCACCGCTTGCTATCCGAACTTTGGAAAAATTGGGTGCATGCATTCTGGAAAACCGCCCGAAATACTTAGGCCCCAAGAAAATTTTCGTGTCAAGGCCCAGTAGCAGTCGCCGCCAACTACGCAATCAAGACGCAATCGCCAATACTTTGCTAAAGCGCGGTTATGTAGTGGTCACGCCGGGGAGTATGTCATTTGAGGAGCAGGTCATTATGTTTTCAGGAGCTGAACACATAATCGGCGTTCTAGGTGCTGAGTGCACCAACATGGTTTTTTCTCCCAATGGTGTGCGCTTCCTGGGTTTGGCTCCTGAGCACATGCAGGATGATTTTTTCTTTGATCTGTGTTCACTTAAGAATGGGACCTATTTTTGTTTGCACGGCAGTTCGGATGATCCGACGCTTGGTATGAATTCTTCATTTTCAGTTGATATGGGCGAATTACAAAAAATGCTTGACGATTTTGAAGCCTGCTGATGGGGGCGGTCATTCCTCGCCGATACCGGTAGATGCTGCATCCTTTCCCGCCCCTCTGGTCGGTCGATGCCGCCAAGGCTAATCCGGGCAATCCATCCGGTAGGAACGCCAATGCCCCTCGACCCCGCCGCCAAGGCAACGCTGGAAACCATCTCCACCGCCACCATCACCACCCTCCTGCTGAAGAAGGGCCTGCGCAACATCTGGATGCGCGGCCCGCAGGCCTTCACCCCCGCTGCCAAGGGCAAGCGCCTGGTCGGCCCCGCCTTCACCCTCCGCTTCGTCCCGGCGCGGGAGGATCTGGCAACGCCGGAAAGCTGGTCCTCCCCCCGCTCCACCCGCGCCGCGATCGAGGACATGCCGGAAGGCGTCATCGTCGTCGCCGACGCCATGGGTGTCACCGATGCCGGCATCTTCGGCGATATCCTCTGCGCCCGGCTGATGAAGCGCGGCGTCACCGCCCTGGTGACGGATGGCTGCGTGCGGGACGTGGCGGGCGTGACCGGCACCAACATGCCGGTCTGGTGCCGCGGCGGCGCCGCCCCGCCCTCCGTCGCCGGCCTTACCTTCGTCGGCTGGCAGGAACCCATCGGCTGCGGCGGCGTCGCGGTCTTCCCGGGCGACATCATCGTGGTGGACGATGACGGCGCGGTCTGCATCCCCCAGGCCTTGCTGGAGGAGGTGGTGAAGGGCGGGCCGGAGCAGGAGCGGCTGGAGGCCTGGATCGTCTCCAAGGTTGAGCAGGGCGAGACGCTGCCCGGCCTCTACCCGCCGAATGCCGAGAACAAGGCGCGCTACGAGGCGGAGAAGCAGGGCTGACCGCCCGCGCTTGACGCCGGGCGGCGGCGACCGGACCCTGGGCTCCAACGATATAGGAGGACCCCCGAGGATGGCGCCACCGCCCCCCGCGCCCGCGCGCTTCCCCTTCTGGACGGAGGAGAAGCTGCGGGTCGCCGACACCGACCAGAACGGCCATGTCAACAACGGCGCCATCGGCGCCTTCTGCGAGGCCGGGCGGGCGGAGGTGATCCAGGCCGTTCTCGGCTCGCTCCGCGAAGGCCCGGTGGCGATGGTGGTGGCCCGGGTCGAAATCGACTACCTGCGCGAAGTCCACTACCCCGGCCGCGTGCGCATCGGCACCGCCGTCACCCGCATCGGCCGCAGCAGCGTGGGGCTGGACCAGGCGCTGTTCCTGGACGGCGCCTGCTTCGCCACCTCCGCCGCCGTGCTGGTCGCCATCGACCGGGAGTCCCGCCAGCCCGTCGCCCTCACGCCGGCGCTCCGCGCGGGCTTCGAGGCGCTGGCCCCCGCCGGGGAGATGGCCGCGTGATGCGCCGCCGCGCCCTCCTCGCCGCCCCGGCCCTGGTCGCGCTGGCCCGCCCCGCCGCCGCGCAGGATGCCTGGCCCGCCCGCCCCGTGCGCATCGTCGCGCCCTTCCCGCCCGGCGGCACGGTGGACATCCTCGCCCGCCTCACCGCCGCCTGGCTGCAGGAGGCGACGGGGCAGTCCTTCGCGGTGGAGAACCGCTCGGGCGCCGGCGGCAATATCGGCGCCGTGGCCGTCGCCCGCGCCCAGCCGGATGGCTACACGCTGCTGATGGGCTCGCCCGGTACCCAGGCGATCAACGCGCATCTCTATGCAAGTCCCGGCTATGACGGGATCGCCGACTTCGCCCCGATTTCCCTGGTGGCGGAGGTGCCGAACCTGCTGGCGGCGCATCCCTCGCTTGGCGTGAAGGACGTGCCGGGCCTGGTCGCGCTGGCGAAGCAGAAGCGCCTGGCCTATGGCGAGACCAGCATCGGCGGCAGCACGCATCTCTCGGCCGAGCTCTTCCGCATGCAGGCGGGGATCGAGGGCGAGCACGTGACCTATCGCGGCAGCGCGCCGATGCTGGCAGACCTGCTGCCCGGCCGCATCGCCTGGGGCGTGGACAACCTGCCTTCCATCCTGCCGCATATCCGCGCCGGGTCGCTGGCCGCGCTCGGCGTCACCAGCCGCGGGCGCTGGTCCGGCGCGCCGGAGATCCCGGCCATCGCCGAAAGCCTGCCGGGCTATGAGGTGACCGCCTGGTTCGGCCTGCTGGCGCCGAAGGGCACGCCGGAGTCAGTGATTGCCACCGCCAATGCGGCGCTGGTGCGGATGCTGGGCACGGAGGCCGCGGCGCGGCGCCTGGCGGAACTGGGCGCGACGCCGCTGCCCGGCACGCCGCAGGCCTACCGCGCCCATATCCTGGCCGAGCACCGGAAATGGGGCGAGGTGATCCGGCAGGCGGGGATCAGGCTGGAATAGGGCAAGGGATGGCCGGGTGGGCCTGCCCATATCTGGCTCATGACGTCCCGACCTGCGGCCTGCGGAGCGGGCCGGGCGCGCGAAGGCGCGCCGCGACACGTACCGCGAAGCCGAGGCCCGGAGGGCCGCGGGCGTCTGAGGCATGACATGCGCTGGCATGTCATGACCCCGATATCACTCTGTCCCGCATCAAGGCCGACAGATTGATGCAGGCGCCCGATCCGTCCCGCTACTCGTTCAACCCCTTCCCGGGATAGGGATGCGTGGCCATCCAGTGCTTCGCTATATCGACGCGCCGCGTGATCCACACATCCTTGCGCTGCATCATGTAGTCGAGCAGCCGCTGCAGCCCGACCGCGCGCGCGGGATGACCGATCAGGCGCATATGCAGCCCGATGGACATCATCTTCGGCGCCTTCGCGCCCTCCGCATAGAGCATGTTGAAGGCGTCGCGGATGAAGCTGAACCACTGGTCGCTGGTGCCCATCCAGCCGGCATATTTGCCGTCATTGTTCACCAGCGAATAGGGCACGACGAGCTGCGCCTTGCCATCCACCGTCACCCAGAAGGGCAGCTCCTCCCCATAGTAGTCGCTGTCATAGAGGAAGCCGCCATGCTCCACGACCAGGCGGCGGGTGTTCACGCTGGGTCCGTAGCGGCAGTACCAGCCATCCGGGCGGTGGCCGACGGTCCTCTCCAGGCTCGTCACCGCGCGGGCGATGTGCTCGCGCTCCTCCGCCTCCGGCAGCTCGAAATGCTTCACCCAGCGCCAGCCATGCGAGCAGACATCGTAGCCCGCCGCGCGGATGGCGGTCGCGGCCTCCAGGTTCTGCTCCAGGGCGAGCGCGCAGCCGAAGACCGTCATCGGCAGGCCGCGTTCCTGGAACAGCCGATGCAGCCGCCAGAAACCGACGCGGGAGCCGTACTCGAACATGCCCTCGGCGGCGAGGTCGCGGCCGGACTTCACCTGGTTCAGCCCATGTGCCTCGGTCAGCCCGTTCTCGGTGACGCCGTCGCCGAGCTGATAGGAGGGCTCGGAGCCCTCCTCGTAGTTCATGACGAAATTGACGGCGAGCCGTGCGCCGCCCGGCCATTGCGGGTCGGGCGGGTTGGCGCCGTAGCCGATGAAGTCGCGCCTCACCTCATAGGGCATTCAGGTCCTCCCGGCGGTCAGAACTCGACGGAGAATTCCGGCACCTCGACGAATTCCTCGTCGCCCTTCGTGCCGTCCCTCCACATGACGATGACGAAGCGTGCCTCGCGGTCGAGCACGGTGAAGGGGTGGTGCCAGACATTGGCGCCATAGGTGACGCCCTGGTCCGGCCGGGCGAGGAAGGCCCGCGCCCGCGCCATATCCGGCCCGCCACCCGCGGCATGCGGCGCGACGATCGCCAGCCAGCGACCGCTCTCCTGCGGAATGAAGCTCTGGGAGGAGAATTCATGCCGCTCCATGGTGGTGGAGCGGAGCGGCAGGGCCCCGAGCGGCTTCTTCACGGTCAGCGATATGCTGGGCCGGGCCTTCGGGCGCAGATTGGCCAGCGCATCCTCAAAATAGGTGCGGCCCGGGATGGCCGGGCATTCGATGACCTCGCCATAGGGCAGGAAGGCGGCGGAGGTCAGGGGTTCGGCTTTCAGGAACATAGGATCAGCCCCGCATGCGGCGCGTGAGGCCGGTGAGCCGCTCCATCACCAGCATCAGGATGAAGGCCACCAGGATGAGCGTGCCGGAGACGGCGGCCACCCGGACATCGAGCGTGGACTCCATCATGCCCCACATCCGGATGGGCAACATGTCCGTCCGGGCCGAGGAAAGGAAGAGGGAGACCGGGACGTTATCGACCGAGGCCATGAAGGCGAGGAAGGCCCCGGCCGCGATTCCGGGGGCGATCAGCGGCAGGGTGACGCGGCGGAAGGTATGGACCGGCCCGGCCCCGAGGCTGCGGGAGGCATCGAGCAGCGAGGGGTCGAGCTGCGAGAGGGAGGCCCCGACCGTCCGCAGCACGAAGGGTGTCACCACCACCAGATGGCCGGCGATGATCAGTTCCAGCGAGGGGCGGAAGCCGAGCAGGGTGAAGTACATCAGGGCCGCGAGCCCGAAGGCGAGGCCGGGCAGGACCAGCGGCGACATGAAGAAGGCATCCGCCAGCCGCCCGCCCCTGCCCGCGATCCGGGAGAGGCCGAGCGCCGCCGCCGTGCCAAGCAGCGTGGCGAGGCCGGCCGACATCACCGCGACATGCAGGGTATTGCCGGCGGCCCGGTGGATCTGGCGGGACCGCATCTCGTCCAGCAGCAGCTCATACCAGCGGAAGGAGAAGCCCTGCGGCGGGAAACGGATGGAGCGGCTGTCCGTGAAGGAGGTGGCGAGCACGATCAGGATCGGGCCCACCAGGATGATGAGGGCCAGCACCGCCAGGGCGCCGATGACCAGCAGATAGGACAGTTCGCCGACCGTATGCCGCCTACCCATGGACCCGCCCCCCCGCGACGCGCCCCGCAGTGGCAATCACGGCCAGCACCGCCGAGACCGAGAGCAGCAGCGCGATGGCGATGGTGGCCGCGAAGGGCCAGTGCGCCGCCACCATGGCCTGCTGCCAGATCATGGCCGGCAGGTAGACCAGCCGCCCACCACCGATGACGGACTGGCTGATGAAGGCGGTGGTGGCCGAGGCGAAGACCAGCAGGCAGCCCGCCGCCAGCCCGGGCGCGGCCAGCGGCAGGATCACCCGGAACAGCGTCCGCCAGGGGGAGGCGCCGAGCGAGGCGCTGGCATCCATCAGGTTCGGATCGATGCGCGACATGACGGAGAGCAGGGGCAGCAGCAGCAGCGGCATCTCGATCTGCGTCAGGGAGATCACCAGGCCCAGTTCGGTCTGGAGAAGGCGCAGCGGCTCGGCGGCCAGGCCGAGGCCCAGCACGAGCTGGTTCACCACCCCCTCGCGGCCGAGGATGACGATCCAGGCGAAGGTGCGGACGACCACGCTGGTCAGCAGCGGCATGACCACGATGAACAGCAGCACGCGCTGCCAGGCGGGCGAGGCGGCGCGATAGAGAAGGGCCAGCGGGAAGCCCAGCACCACCGTCGCCGCCACGGCCTTGAGGCCGAGCAGCAGGGTGTCGGCAATGACCTTCCAGTGGAAGGAATCAAAGAGGAAGCGCCGCCACTGGTCGAGGCCGAAGCGCGTCATCCGCTCATCGGCATAGAAGCTGACGGCGATCAGCATCAGCAGCGGCGCGACGAAGAAGGCCGCATAGGCGAGGCCGAGCGGGGCCGCGAGCGCCCAGGGGGAGCGCGGCGCCGCGAGGCCCATGGTCGGGGCCGGCGCCGCGGCGATGGCCACCCCCACCCTAGCCCTCCCCCGTGCGGCGGGGTGGACGCATGCGCCCGGCCGGGGCGGGGGTGCGGATCATTTCGCCATCTCGCGGTTGAAGCGCTCGATCCATCCGCCGCGGAGCGGGTTGATCTTCGCCCAGTCATGCGTGACGAAGCGCGCCATCTCGTCCAGGCTCTTCATCGGCAGGCCGGGGGCGAGCGCGACCTCCCTGTTCACCGGCACGAAATTATAGGGCGGCTTCTGCAGCGCCTCCTGCACGCCCTTGCTCACCACCGTGTCGATGTACTTGTAGGCGGCGTCGATGTTCTCGCTGCCCTTGGCGATGTGCAGGGTGGTGAAGAAGGCGGTCGCTCCTGTCTCCGGCACCGCGAATTCGATGTCCACGCCGCGGTCCTTCAGCGTCGTCACCGTCTGGGTGTTGGTGTACATCACGTCGCACTGGCCCTGCTGGAACAGGCCCGGCATGGCGGCCGGCGCGCCGACGGCGGCGATCTTCGGCAGCACCTTCTTCAACTCGGCCAGCGCCGGCTCGACATTGGTCTCGCTGCCGCCGAAGAGTTTGGCGATCTCGATCAGGCTGACCGTGCCGAAGGTGGTCCCGAAGCCGGTGATGCCGAGGCGCGACACCCAGGGGTCCTTGAACAGGTCGACATAGCCCGAGGGCTTCGGCACCTTCTTCGGGTTGTAGGCGATGCCGACCACCTGCGCGGCGCAGCCCACGCCCCATTCATCCATCAGCAGGCCCGGCAGGGCGGCGCGGGTCGAGAGCCGCGCGGCGTCGAACCGCTCGTACATCCCCCGCTCGATGCCGGTGATGCGCGGGCCGGGGTCGAGGACGAAGCAGTCGAAGGGCGGGACGCCGCGGCTGGCGGCGGATTTGGCGATCTGGTCCACCGCGAAGAGCGGCTGCATCTCCAGCTCGACATTGTGCGCGCGCTTCAGCGCCGGCGCGACATTCTCGCGGAAGGCTTCCTCCCAGGCGCCGGGATAGATGGCGGCGGTGACGCTGGCGGCGCGGCCGCGCTGGGCGCGGGCCACCGCCGGCGCCGCCAGAGGGGCAGCGAATGCCGCGGCGCCGGCCAGCAAGGCACGGCGGGTCAGGGACACGGACATGCTCAGTCCTCCTCGGACAGGGGGCTTGGGAAGAGCGCGGGGCGGGCGCCCGGGGCGAGCGCGCAGAAGGCCCGCGCGCCGAGGTCGCGGATGGCGCCGAGGCGGGGCTCGGTCAGGCGCAGCGCGGTGCCGTCGGGCAGCCGCGCCTCCCGGATCACCTGGCCGCCGAGCGGCAGGGCGAGGCCGAGTTCCACGGGGAAGGCGCCCGGCGCGCCCTCGTCCCGCAGCACCAGCTGCTCCGGCCGAACCGTCAGCAGCGCGGGGCCGGGCGGGGGAGGGGCCTCCGCCGCCACGCGCAGCGCCGTGCCGTCCGGCAGGCGGATCGCGGCCATTCCTTCCGCCGCGCCCTCCACCACGCAGGGCAGGCGGTTGGTGGTGCCGATGAAGCCGGCGACGAAGAGAGTCCGCGGCCGGTCATAGAGCTCGACCGGCGTGCCGAGCTGCTCGATCCGGCCGCGCCGCATGACGGCGATACGGTCGGCGACGCTCATCGCCTCATCCTGGTCATGCGTCACCAGGATGGCTGTCAGGCCGAGCTGGCGCTGCAGCCGCTTGATCTCGATCTGCATGTCGAGGCGGAGCGAGCGGTCGAGCGCGGCGAAGGGCTCGTCCAGCAGCAGGATGGAGGGCTCGATGGCCAGCGCCCGGGCCAGGGCCACGCGCTGCTGCTGCCCGCCCGAGAGCTGCGCCGGGCGGCGATCGCGCAGCGCCGAGAGCTGCACCATCTCCAGCAGCTCGGCGACGCGGGCGGCGATCCGCGTCTTCGCCTCGCCCCGCGCCTTCAGGCCGTAGGCGACATTCTCCGCCACCGACATGTGCGGGAACAGGGCGTAATTCTGGAAGACGATGCCGACGCGCCGGCGGTTGGGCGGCAGGTCGTCGATGGCGGCGCCGTCGATCAGCACGCGGCCGGCATTCTGCCGCACGAAGCCCGCGACGGTGCGCAGCAGCGTGGTCTTGCCGCAGCCGGAGGGGCCGAGCAGGGCCAGGATCTCACCCGCCCGCACGGAGAGGTCCACCGCATCCAGCGCGGTGAAGGCGCCGTAGCGCACGCCGAGGCCAAGCACGTCCAGCGTGTGGCCACGCAGCGAGGCGGCATCGGTCGCCGCGGATGCGGGGGCAGGACGGAACAGCACGGGCTTCTCCGGAGGGACCCGAGGGCTAGGCAATCATCATGCCAGGAGTAGCGGACCCTGCGCCATCACGCTGTTCGCCCCGCGGCGCCCATGGCATGGGCAATCCGGATGGTTACTGCCCGCTGCGGCGGCATGACGCCTGCGGTTCCCGAATGCCTCGCCGCGTGCCATGGTCCGGCCGATGCCGCGCGACACGCCTCCCCTGCCGAGCCGCCACCAGCGCGCCGACGGCGCTTTTGACCTCGTCTTCGGCACGGCGCCCCGGGGGGGCGATGGGCGTGCGACCGTGCTGCGCCACCTTTACCAGCAATCGCCGCTGCGCATCCTCTTCCCGACGCCGGAGCCGGGCGAGCCGCCGACGACCGCGCTGCTGAACTGCGCCGGCGGCCTCGCGGGCGGCGATGTGCTGCGCCAGGCGGTGCGGCTGGAGGCCGGGGCGCGCGCCACGCTCAGCACGGCGGCCGCCGAGAAGCTCTACCGCAGCCTGGGGCCGGAGACGCGGATCGAGAGCCGCATCGTCCTGGAGCCGGGCGCGATGCTGGAATGGATCCCGCAGGAGACCATCCTGTTCGACGGCGCCCGGCTGGACCGCCGGATGCGGGCGGATCTCGCCCCCGGCGCCGTGCTGCTGGCGTCCGAGACGCTGGTCTTCGGCCGCGCCGCGCGCGGGGAGCGGATGATGCATGGGCTGGTGCGCGACCGCTGGCGCCTGCATGGGCCGGCGGGGCTGCTCTGGGCCGATGCGCTGGCGCTGGAGGACGACCTGGCGACGGCGCTGGGGGCCCCCTTCGGCGTCGCGGGCGCCGAGGCGCTCGGCACCCTGCTGCTGGCGGGCGGCGAGGCGGAGGCGATGCGCGAGTTGCTGCGCACCCTGCCGGAGACGGCGCCGGGCGCGGCCACCATCCCGCGTCCCGGTCTGCTGCTGGCCCGCTGGCTCGGCCCCGCGACCGCGGTGCGGCAGGCGGTGGGGGAGGCGATCGTGACGCTGCGCGCCGCCGCGCTCGGCCAGCCGGCGCGGCTGCCGCGCCTCTGGACGACCTGAGGCATGCCACCCATGATCGCGCGACGGATCGGATTGCCGGAGGGCGGAACCGCCTGGAGGCGTGACCCCGATCCCATGATGTGTTCCCGAGGCTCCGCATGAACCTGACGCCCCGCGAGAAGGACAAGCTGCTGATCGCCATGGCCGCGCAGGTGGCGCGGCGAAGGCTGGAACGCGGCGTGAAGCTGAACCATCCGGAGGCGGTGGCCCTCATCACCGATTTCGTGGTGGAGGGCGCGCGGGACGGCCGCAGCGTCGCGGAGCTGATGCGCGACGGCGCCACGGTGCTGACGCGGGACCAGGTGATGGAGGGCATCGCCGAGATGCTTCTCGAAGTTCAGGTGGAGGCGACCTTCCCTGATGGGACGAAGCTCGTGACCATCCACGAGCCGATCCGATGATCCCGGGCGAACTCCTCCCCGCCGCCGGGGAGATTGAGCTGAATGCCGGCCGCGACAGCCTCGAGCTCGAGGTGGCGAATACCGGCGACCGCCCGATCCAGGTCGGCAGCCACTACCACTTCGCCGAGACCAACCCGGCGCTCTCCTTCGACCGCGCGGTCGCGCGCGGAAGGCGCCTCGACATCGCCGCCGGCACCGCGGTGCGGTTCGAGCCGGGGCAGGTGCGCAAGGTGCGCCTCATCCCCTATACCGGCGCGCGTATCGTGCACGGCTTCCGCGGCGAGACGGAAGGACAGGTCTGATGCCCAGCCGTATCTCCCGCGCCGCCTATGCCGGCATGTATGGCCCCACCGTGGGCGACCGCCTGCGCCTGGCGGATACCGATCTGATCATCGAGGTGGAGAAGGACTTCACCACCTATGGCGAGGAGGTGAAGTTCGGCGGCGGCAAGGTCATCCGCGACGGCATGGGCCAGTCCCAGGTGACGCGGGCCGAGGGCGCCGTCGATACCGTCATCACCAACGCGCTGATCATCGACCACTGGGGCATCGTGAAGGCGGATGTCGGCCTGAAGGACGGCCGCATCGCCGCCATCGGCAAGGCCGGCAACCCGGACACCCAGCCGGGCGTCACCATCATCATCGGCCCGGGGACCGAGGTGATCGCCGGCGAGGGCCGCATCCTGACCGCCGGCGGGCTGGACGTGCATATCCACTTCATCTGCCCGCAGCAGGTGGAGGAGGCGCTGGCCTCCGGCATCACCACCATGTTCGGCGGCGGCACCGGCCCGGCGCACGGCACGCTGGCGACGACGGTCACGCCCGGTCCCTGGCACATGGCGCGGATGCTGCAGGCGGCGGAAGGCTTCCCCGTCAATCTCGGCTTCCTCGGCAAGGGCAATGTCGCGCTGCCGGCGGGGATCGAGGAGGTGATCCTGGCCGGCGCCTGCGGGTTGAAGCTGCATGAGGACTGGGGCACCACGCCGAAGGCGATCGACACCTGCCTTTCCGTGGCGGACGCGCTCGACGTGCAGGTGGCAATCCACACCGATACGCTGAACGAGAGCGGCTTCGTCGAGAGCACCATCGCCGCCATCGCCGGCCGCACCATCCAGGCCTTCCACACGGAAGGCGCCGGCGGCGGCCATGCGCCGGACATCATCCGGGTGGTGGGCGAGCCAAATTTCCTGCCGAGCAGCACCAACCCGACCATGCCCTACACGGTGAACACCGTGGACGAGCATCTCGACATGCTGATGGTCTGCCACCACCTCGACCCCCGCATCCCGGAGGACGTGGCCTTCGCCGAGAGCCGCATCCGCAAGGAGACCATCGCGGCCGAGGACATCCTGCACGACATCGGCGCGATCAGCATGATGTCCTCGGACAGCCAGGCCATGGGCCGGGTGGGCGAGGTCATCATCCGCACCTGGCAGACCGCGCACAAGATGAAGGTGCAGCGCGGCCGGCTGCCGGCCGAGACGGGCGAGAACGACAACCTCCGCGTCCGCCGCTACATTGCCAAATACACCATTAACCCCGCGATCTCGCAGGGCATCAGCGCCCATGTCGGCAGCGTGGAGGTCGGCAAGCTCGCCGACCTCGTCCTCTGGTCCCCCGCCTTCTTCGGGGTGAAGCCGGACATGGTGCTGAAATGCGGCAGCATCGCGATGGCGCCGATGGGCGACCCCAACGCCTCCATCCCGACGCCGCAGCCGGTCCATTACCGTCCCATGTTCAGCCAGTTCGGCCGGGCGATGCAGGCGAGCAGTGTCACCTTCGTCTCCAAGGCCGCGCTCGGCCACGGCATCGGGGAGCGCTTGGGGCTGCAGAAGCAATTGCTGGCGGTGGAGAATTGCCGCGGTGGCATCGGCAAGCGCGACATGGTGCTGAACGACGCCCTGCCGAAGATCGAGGTGGACCCGGAGACCTACGAGGTCCGCGCCGATGGCGAGTTGCTGGTCTGCGAGCCGGCGAAGGTGCTGCCCATGGCGCAGCGCTACTTCCTGTTCTGAGGATTCCAATGTCGGATGAACTGCCGCGCGCCACCCAGGTGCTGCTCAAGGGCGGCTGGGTGGAGCACACCGCGAAGCACACCGTCACGCTCGACTTCGACGACCGCTTCCGCCGCCGCAAGCGCTACGTGGCGGAAAGCGGCTTCGCCTTCCTGCTGGACCTGGAGGAAGCGACGGCGCTCCGCGACGGCGACGGGCTGCTGCTGGAGGGGGGCGGCGTCATCCTGGTGCGCGCCGCGCCGGAGCCGCTGGTGGAGGTGAAGGCGGGAACGCCCGAGAAGCTGATGCGCCTCGCCTGGCATCTCGGCAACCGCCACCTGCCGACGGAGATCCAGGCCGACCGGCTGCTGATCCGCGACGACCATGTCATCGTCGCCATGCTGCAGGGGCTGGGGGCGGAGCTGCGCAAGGTGGACGCACCCTTCAACCCGGAAGGCGGCGCCTATGGCGAGCACAACCGCCAGCCGGGCCACCAGCACGGGCATCACCACCACGGGCATGACCATCACGACCATTCGCACGACCACGGCTGCTGCGATGGCCACGACCATCACCACCACTGACGGGGCGGCGCTCTACCGGCTGCTGGCCTGGCTCTCCCCGGCCTATCCGGTCGGCGCCTATACCTACAGCCACGGGCTGGAGACGGCGGTGGAGGACGGGCGCGTGACGACGCGCGCCGCGCTGGTGGAGTACATCGCGACCGTGCTCCGCGCCGGCGCCGGCCGCGTCGATGGCGCGCTGCTGGTCGCCGCCTGGCGCGCCGCCGCGTCTGGCGACGACGCCGCGCTGGACGAGGTGGCGGTGCTCGCCGCCGCCTGGCGCGGCACGGCGGAGACGGCGCTGGAGACCATGGCGCAGGGCACGGCCTTCACCAGCGTGACGCACTCCGCCTGGCCGGAGCCGCATTTCGCTGCCTTCGCGGCGCGGCATCCGCGGGCGCTGGCCCACCCCGTCGCCTTCGGTGCCGCGGCCGGCTTCCATGGCATCCCGCTTCGCCCGGCCACCGCCGGCTGGCTCGCCGCCTTCGCCGCCAACCTGGTCTCGGCCGGGGTGCGGCTGGTGCCGCTCGGCCAGACGGATGGTCAGATCGCGACGGCCGCGCTGCATCCGGTGGTGGAGGCGGCGGCGGATGCGGCGCTGGCCGCCGATCTCGATACCATCGGCACCGCCGCGCCGATGCTCGACCTGCTCTCGATGCGGCATGAAACCCAGTACACGAGGCTCTTTCGCTCATGAGCACTGATGATTCGGGTCGGCCGATTCAGACCTCCGCGCCCGCCGGGCGCTCCGGTCATCGGACGACCCATGGCCCCTTCCGCGTCGGCATCGGTGGCCCCGTCGGCTCCGGCAAGACGGCGCTGACCGAGCGGCTCTGCCGCCACCTGCGCGACACGCACGACATCGCCGTCATCACCAACGACATCTACACCAAGGAGGACGCGGAATTCCTGACCCGCGCCGGCGCGCTCGACCCCTCCCGCATCGCCGGCGTGGAGACGGGCGGCTGCCCGCACACCGCGATCCGGGAGGATGCCTCGATCAACCTCGCCGCGGTGCATGACATGGTGCAGCGCTTCCCGAAGCTGGAAGTGCTGTTCATCGAGAGCGGCGGCGACAACCTGGCCGCCACCTTCAGCCCGGAACTGGCCGACCTGACGATCTACGTCATCGACGTCTCGGCCGGCGACAAGATCCCGCGCAAGGGCGGACCCGGCATCACCCGCAGCGACCTGCTGGTGATCAACAAGATCGACCTGGCGCCGCTGGTCGGCGCCGACCTCTCGGTCATGGACCGTGACGCGCGCAAGATGCGCGGCACGCGTCCCTTCCTCTTCACCAATCTGAAGGAGAGCAAGGGCGTGGCCGAGATTGCCGACTTCATCCTGCAACAGGGCGGAATCGCCCCGAGGAGAGCTGCCTGATGACCCGCATCGCCCTGACTGCCGCCGCCCTGCTGCTGCCGGCGACCGCCTTCGCCCATCCGGGCCATGTGGAGACGGCGGGCTTCGCTGCCGGCTTCCTGCACCCCTTCAGCGGCGCCGACCACCTGCTGGCCATGGTGATGGTCGGGCTCTGGGCCGGGCTGCTCGGCGGCACGGCGCGGCTGGCCCTGCCCGGCGCTTTCCTCGGCGCCATGGCGCTCGGCGGCGCGCTGGGCATGGCGGGCCTCGCCCTGCCGGGGGTGGAGGCAGGCATCCTCGCCTCGGTCGTCGTGCTCGGCGCGCTCGCCGGCCTGATGGTGCGGCTGCCGCTTTTGGCCGGCACGGGGCTGGTTGCGGTCTTCGGCCTGCTGCACGGCCATGCCCATGGCACGGAGATGCTGGCCGGCTCGGCGGCGGGCTATGCGGCCGGCTTCCTCGCCGGCACGGCGCTGCTGCATGGCGCCGGCCTCGCCCTGGCGCTGCCCTTCGCCCCCTGGGCGCGGCGCCTGGCCCGGGCGGCGGGCGGCGCCACGACGGCG
>JAESGY010000465.1_pt1 | contig 16167 bp, 14 predicted proteins | sample 9269841 | NCBI WGS metagenome assembly JAESGY01 (sample SAMN17022865, study PRJNA683097) | algae metagenome | isolation source: Spirirestis rafaelensis WJT71-NPBG6 and co-occurring heterotrophs from... | place: USA: Pinto Wells, Joshua Tree National Park, Colorado Desert, CA | collected 2006-08-15
TGACCGGGCCAGCCGCGGCGGCGTACTGCCGCCGCGCCGGCGGGGATGACGTGCGACCGATGGTAACCATGGCACCCCAGGGGCGCCGTCGTACAAGAATGGTCCCGTCTCCTTGGCTGCCGCCTTCCGGCGTAGATGCAGCGCTAATGCCGATTGACAGGAGAAGCCTCATGTAAGGTTACCGTTTCGTGGCATAGGTCGGCCAGGGGCCAAGGGCCGGATCGGGTGGCGGGCCGGGCTGGCCTAGCCAGAATCGTGCCGCCTCCGCCCCGGTAATCCGGTCCCGGGAAGCATCGCAGGGCCGCTCCCATGGGCGGCGCTGCCTCGCGCTCAACCCGGTGCTTCGCCGGCGGCCAGCCGTGCCTCGATGACGGCGATCGCGGTGGGCAGGTCGGCCGCGCTGTCGATCACCAGATGGGCGCCGGCCGCTGCCATCTCCGCGGTGGCCCGGGCGCGGATCCCGGCCCGCTCGGCCTCGGGCAGGGCGGCCAGTCCTCGGCCGAGAGGCCGGCGAGGTTGCCGGTCAGCGCCAGGCCGATGGTCCAGGTGCCGGCCGCCCGACCCTCCCCGATGCCGGGCGGCGTGTCGTCCACCTTCACCACCACGGCGGCGGGCCAGACCCCCATGGCGGCCATGGCCTGCCACATCTGCAGCGGCGCCGGCCGGCCGGCAGCCAGGTCCCCGGCGCAGACCGTCACCTCCGGCACGAAACCCTGGGCGGCGGCGAGCGGCGCCAGCGCCGCCATGATCGGACGGGTGTAGCCGGTGGTGGAGCCGATGCGGATGCCGCGTGCCTTCAGCGCCTCGATCGCCTCCAGCACGCCCGGGATCAGCGCGCTGTGGTCCTGCACGGCCGCGATGTTCATCGGCTCGAAGACCTCGAAGATCGCCGCCACGTCGGAGTCGTCGAAGTCGCGGCCATGCTTCGCGCGCCAGGCCTCATTCACCGCGCGGCCGACGGCGCGGATGTGGTCGGCCTTGGCCATGCCCATGGGGCCGCGCGCATCGGCGATGCTGATCCCGACGCCGAACCGCGCAAAGGCGCGCTGGAAGGCGCCCATCGGCGCGCGGCTGCCATGATCCAGCACGGTGCCGGCCCAGTCGAGGATCACCGCCCTCACCGGGCCGGTATAGGGCTTGCGCCAATCCCCGCTCATGCCGCGTCCTCCCAGGCCGCGAAGACGTCTTCCGCCAGGCCGAAGGCGGTGCTGGCCCCGGTGCCGCTGGTCACCGAGACCAGCATGACGCCCGGCATCGGCCTTTCGAAGAAGGCGGTGTCGGGGCCGGAGGGATAGACGCCCACCCAGCGCTCCAGCACCTCCGGCCGGGGAATGTCCAGCACGGCGGACAACTCGCGGAGGATGAGGTCGTCCACCGCCCGCGGCTGGAAGGGGTCGGGGCTGTCGGCATAGTGGTGGCTGTCGCCGACCACCAGGGAGCCATCGGCGCCCTGCACCGCGATCAGATGGATGCCGTTCTCCAGTTCCGCGCCCTGCTCCGCCCGCAGCCGCGCGGCCAAGCGGGGGAGGGAGGGGCAGTCCCGGTAACCCAGGTAGCGCAGCAGCCCGAGATCGCTCATCACCGCTCCCGGCAGCGCGAAACCCGGGGTGGCGACGCGCAGCATGTGCAGCTTGCACAGCGTGACGCCACGGCGTGTGAAGATTTCGGGAAACAGCGTGCGTAGGTCGGTGCCCGGGCAGATGATGATCCGCTCCGCCGCGATGGTCCCGGCGGTGGTGGAGAGCCGGCCGGGCTCCACGCCCTTGACCGCGGTGAGGCGGCGGAAGGCGACGCCCTGGGTTTCCAGCCAGGCCGTGAGGCGCGGGATGGCGTCGCGGCTCTCGACCCGCAACTCATGCGGGCTGTGCATCGCGCCGGCGAGGTCGCCGCGCAGCGCGCCGGTCGCGGCGGCTTCCCCTGGCGTCAGCATGCGGCAGCCCCCGCCCATCGGGCCGGCCACGAATTCCTCCAGCACCGCAAGCGCCTCCGGCCGGCGGGCGGCGAAGACCAGGCCGCGCTGGTGCACGGCGATGCCGGCGAGGGGCGCGACCTCCGCCCAGATGTCGCGGGCGCGGCGGGCGCGGCGCCAGCCATCGCCCGGTGCCTGCCCGGTGACGGTGACGAAGCCGAAATTGCGGATGGAGGCGCCGACGGCCTGCGCGTCGCGCTCGATGACGAGGGTGCGCAGCCCCGCGCGCGGCGATCAGGGCATGCGCAAGGCCGAGGATGCCCGCGCCGACAATGGCGCAGTCGTAGCGCTGATCCATGAGGAAACCCGTTCCGGAGGCCTGACGGGTAGCGCGCGGGACGGCGCGCGGCAATCGAGGCCGGAGCGGGTTGCGCTCCGGCGTCAGGCTGCCCGCATCCGCCCGGCATTCCGCTCCAGCAGGATCGGCCGCACCCAGCGCGCGAAGCGCGTCGCTTCCTCGTCATGCAGGTAGCCCGAGAGGCAGAAGCTGTGGCAGCCGATATCGATGAAGCGCTGCAGGACGGCGGCGCATTGCGCCGGGTCCCCCACCACCGCCACGCCCGCCCCCTGCCGCGCGCGCCAGCCCGGCCCAGAGATTGGGCGCGATCAGACCGTCCCGGCCTTCCGCATGGCTCTCGCGCAGCAGCGCCTGCACGCGCTGATTGGCGACCGAGCTGGCGATATTGGCCTGCACCGCGCGCGTGCGGTCCTCGCCGACGCCGCGCACCAGCTCCTCCGCCGCGGCCCAGGCCTCCTGCTCCGTCTCGCGGCAGATGATCTGCAGGCGCATGCCGAAGCCCAGGGCTTCCTCCCGCCCCTGCGCCCGCGCCATGGCGCGGATCTCCGCCATCTGCGCCGCGATGGTTTCCGGCTTGTCGCCCCAGAACAGGTGCACATCGGCATGCGCGGCCGAGATCTCCCAGGCCTGGCGCGATCCGCCGCCGAGATAGAAGCGCGGATGCGGCTGCTGGAAGGGCGGCGGGATGACGCGGGCGCCGTGCAGGGTGTGGAACCGCCCCTCCCAGTCGAGCGGACCCGTTGCGGTCCAGAGCGCCTTGATGATGGCGACCTCCTCCGCCATCAGCGCGTAGCGCTCCTCCTTCCCGTAGCGGATGCCGTCGGCGGCGTTCTCCGCCTCGGACTGGCCGGCGATGAGGTTCACCACGATGCGCCCGCCCGTCAGCTGGTCGAAAGTGGTGACCATCTTCGCCAGCATCACCGGACTCACATAGCCCGGCCGGGCCGCGACCAGCATGCGGATGGAGGAGGAGCGGCCGGCCATGAAGGCGGTGGTGATCCAGGCCTCCCAGCAGGGGCCGGCCACGGGCACCAGCATGTACTCGAAACCGGCCGCCTCGGCCGCCGCCACCACGCGGTCGAACATCGCGGTGCCGGCCGGCACCACCGCCGGGCCCTCGCCATAGCAGGTGGTGTCGCCGTTGGTCGGCAGGTACCAGCCGAATTCGAGCGGGCGCATGGTCCCTCCGTCGCTTCCCGGGCGCGCATCCTGCGCGGCGATGACGGGCAGCGCCAGCCGGCTTGCGGTGTGCCCGCAAGCACATCGGATACAGCATGCCATCCGCAAGTCTCCGCCCGTTGAGGCGGCCCGGGCGGCCGCGACGGAGGAGACGCCATGATGTCACGCAGCCTGCGGCCCGCCCTGGCGCTGGCCGCCCTGATCGGCGCGGCGCAGGGGCCGGGCACCGCCGCGCAGGAGATGCAGGTCCTGCAGGGCGGCGAGCATTTCGAGGTCGGCGGGAGCGGCGCCCCGCGGGACAACCTGGCGGGCGGCGGCTTCCGGCGGATGGTTGGCGGCGGCCAGGACCGCAGCCTGGCCTATGAGCCCGGCAGCACCTTCGGCCAGCCGGGCCATGCCACGCTCTCGGGTGGCGGCGAGGACATGACGATCGCCCATGCCCGGCCCGAGCCGGCGGGCAGCATGCTGGCGCAGCAGGCGCCGATGGCGGAGATGGCCGAGGCACCGGATACGCGCCGCCGGCACTGACGGCGCGCCGCCCCGTTCAGCGCCGCGCCTGGCCCGGCAGCGCGCCTCTCGGGACGCCGCAGCAGCGGCATCGCCGGGCGGGGGCGGAGCGCATGGGCATTGTCAGGCCATGGGCCAACCCCGTGCCGATGGCCCGCCGCCGAGGACACCCGGCGCAGCAGGCCCCGGGCCGGAGCAATGCGGCAAGCTTGCGATGAGAGGAACAGCGCCGTGGTGATCCAGCCCGGGCCGGTGCCTGCTTCCGGGCCCGGCCGGGCGCCGCCGCTGTCCGGCTACCCCCGCTCCGCCGCGATCAGCGCCTTGAAGCGCCGCACCACCGCCGGCAGGCCCTCGAAGACGCTCTGGCTGATCAGGAAATGGCCGATGCTGACCTCGGAGACCTCGGGCATGGCGGCGACGGGGCCGACCGTTTCGTAGCTCAGCCCGTGCCCGGCATGGCAGTGCAGCCCGAGCGCGGCGGCCGCGGCGGCACCCTGCTTCAGTCGTCCGAGGATCGGCGCGCGGTCGGCCGGCGCGGCATCCGCATAGGTGCCCGTGTGCAGCTCGATCGCCTGGGCACCGATGCGGGCAGCGGCCTCGATCTGCCGCGGGTCGGCCTCGATGAAGATCGAGACCTCGATGCCGGCGCCGGCCAGGCGCTTCACCGCCTCGGCCAGGAAGGGGTCTGCGTTCAGGACATCGAGCCCGCCTTCCGTCGTCAGCTCCTGCCGCTTCTCGGGCACCAGGCAGCAGGCGGGCGGGCAGAGGCGGAGCGCGATGCCGACCATCTCCTCGGTCGCCGCCATCTCGAAGTTCAGCCGGGTCTCGACCTCGGTGGCCACGCGCTCCAGGTCCCGGTCGCGGACATGCCGGCGGTCCTCCCGCAGATGCATGGTGATGCCGTCGGCGCCGGCCGCCATGGCCACCTTCGCCGCCTCGACCGGGCAGGGGAAGCTGCCGCCGCGGGCGTTCCGTAGCGTCGCCACATGGTCGATGTTCACGGAAAGGCGCATCGGGGTCATGCGGGCTTCGTCCTGCTGCGGTTGGCCGCGATCTCGGCGGCGAGGCGGATGGCGGCGATCAGGCTGCCGGGATCGGCCAGCCCCTTGCCGGCGATGTCGAGCGCGGTGCCATGGTCCGGGCTGGTGCGGACGATGGAGAGGCCGAGCGTCACATTCACCCCGCCCGCCATGTCGAGCGTCTTGATCGGGATCAGCGCCTGGTCGTGGTAGAGGCCGAGCGCGACGTCGTAGCCCGGCCGCGCCTTGGCCGTGAACATCGTATCGGGCGGGATGGGGCCGCGGGCGTCGATCCCCATGCGCCGCAACTCGGCGACGGCGGGGCCGACGATGTCGCGGTCCTCGGTGCCGAGCGTGCCGTCCTCCCCGGCATGCGGGTTGAGCCCGGCGATGGCGAGGCGTGGCGCGGCAATGTAGAAATCCTGCCGGAGGCCGGCAGCGGTGAGGCGTGCGGTCTCGACGATGAGCGCGGGCGTCAGCCGGGCGATGGCCTGCTTCAGCGGCTCATGGATCGTGACCGGCACCACGCGGAGCTCCGGGCAGGCGAGGAGCATGACGGGCGGGGTGCCGGTGTTGGCAATCTCGGCAAGGTATTCCGTATGGCCGGGATGGCTGAAGCCGGCGGCATAGAGGGCGGATTTCTGGATGGGGTTGGTGACGATGCCGCCTGCCCGGCCCGCCTTGGCGAGCGCCACGGCCTCGTCGATCGCGGCGATGACGGCGGGCGCGTTGGCCGGGTCGATCCGGCCGGGGATGGCCGGGCGGGGCAGGGGGCGGTGCAGCACCGGCAGGGCCGCGTGGAAGGCCGCGGCCGCCTGTTCCGGTGTCAGGATGCGCTGGATCGGCGCGCCCGAGAGGCGGTCCGCGTCGTCAATCAGGAAGAAGGCCGGCCCGGTGGCATGCAGCGCCTGCCACGCCCTGACGGCGATCTCGCCGCCGATGCCGGCGGGTTCGCCCATGGTGACTGCAAGCGGTGCCTGGTTCATGCGGGTGATGTAGTGCCGTAGCCGCCGCAGGCAAACTCGGAGACATAGAAGGGCGCGCGGGGGAATACCTTCCCCCGCATTCTTCTGTCAGTTCGCGGCGAAGCAGTAGAACAGCCCCGCCCCGCCGGTGCTCCGCAGCGCCTCCATCCCGCAGCCGCGCGTGGGGTGGGAGCTGTTCCAGGATTTCGCGGGCGCGTCGTCGCGCAGCCCGATCCGGTCGCTGTGCCCGACCATGGCCGAGCCCTCCCCGCCGCTGGTCCAGTTGCGGCAGGTGCGGTCCTCGGTGCCGGCGAAGGCGGTGCCGTCGGCCTGGGAGCCGGTGAGGATGTCATGGTTGTTCGGCGTGTCGCCGCGGCCGCTCACCACCTCGCCGCGCTCGGTGAGCGTCGTCTGCTTCGTCAGGTTGGAGGCCTCGCCATGCAGATCGGCCAGGTCGCGGGCGATGACCTCCCCGCGAGCGTTGCGCCAGGGGCCGGTGCCGATGCGGTCGCGGGCGTTTGCCGCATTCGCGCCCTGGGTGCTGAGATAGGCCCGCCAGCTGCGATTGCCGGCGCCGACGGCCTGGGCCAGGGCCTGGCAATGCGCATCGGCGCCGGCCAGGCCGCCGAGATCGCCGCCGCGGCCGGGATTGGCGCTGGTGACGAAGAAGGTCATCGACGCGTCCGCCCTTGGGGGCGCCGCTGGCTGGGCGCCGGCCAGGCCAGGTGTCAGGGCCAGGGCGGCGAGGCCCAGCAAGGTGGGCAGCACCTTTCGTGCGGTCATCTGGTTTCCTCTCTTTCAGCTGTCGGCGGCGCGAGCCTACAGCGGACTGGGTTCGGACCTGAACGCCAATCCGCTGCAGGCCGTCGGTTGGAGAGCGGAGTCACGCTGCCTGGCGTTCACGCCCCTGCGCGATCTGCTCCAGCCCGGCGGCATGGCGCGCGGAATCACAGTTGCTGCAACCGCTCCAGCAGGCGGTCCACCTCTTCCTCGGTGTGATGGAGGCCGAAGCCGAAGCGGATGCGCCGCCCGCGCCGGTCGGCCAGGATGCCGGCCCGGGCGAGGCGGGCCTGCCAGGCCTCGGCGCCGTCCAGGTCGAAGGCCAGGAAATTGCCGCGTCGGCGCTCGGCGAGCGGTACGACGAGCCGGGCCGGGTCGAATGCGAGGCCCGCAAGGCCGGCGACGAAGCGGGCCTGCAGCGCATGGCAATGGGCGTGGATGGCGCCGGCATCCAGCCCGAGCCCGGCCAGCCAGTCCATGGCCGCGTTGAAGCGGTAGAGGCCGGAGGGGTCGAAGGTCGCGCCCATGAAGCGCCAGCCATCCGCGGCGTAGGGCACGCCCGGGGCGCCCTCCTCCAGCGCGCCGAAGCCGGCGAACCAGCCGGTCGCGCGCGGCCGCGGCAGCCAGCCGGGCGGGCAGTGCAGGAAGCAGGCACCTTCGCCGGCCATGGCGTATTTGTAGCCGCCGGCCAGGTAGAAGGCGCGGTTGGCGAGGGCCGAGAGGTCCACGGGCTTCGCCAGGAAGGCGTGGTAGCCGTCGATGACCAGCACGGCCTCGCCCGCCGCCGCTGCCAGTTCGGAAATACCCTCCTGGGCATAGCCCGAAGCGAAGAAGACCTCGCTCACCCAGATCAGGTCGAAGCCCTGCCGCGCGGCCTCGATGAGGCGCGGCAGGCAGTCCGGTCCCGGCTCGCTCGGGATGCGGGTGACGCGGAGCAGCCCCTCCTCCTCCAGCCGCGCGGCCTGGCGGGCGAGGCTGTGGAACTCGCCATCCGTGGTGAGCAGGCGGGGCGGCCGGCCTGCGGGCAGGCTGCCGAGGATCCGGACCGCGAATTCATGGGTGTTCGGTGCGAAGACCACCGTCGCGGGGTCCGGCAGGGACAGGTGCCGCGCCACATGGCGCTGGGCCGCCTGCCAGACCGGGCCCAGCACCTGCTCCCACTTCCCGTCCTGCAACCGGGCCGCGTCGTCCCAGGCGGCAAGCTGCGCGTCGCGAGTCACGTCCGGCCAGGGATGGTGGCTGTGGGCGGCGAGGTGCAGCCGGCCGGGATCGGCACCGAGGAAGCGGGTGAAATGCCTGCGCAGGTCCAGCATGAGCCCTCCTGCCTCCTTATGGCCGCCATGCGGAAGCATGGCCGCTTGCGGGCAAAGGCGCCTCATACTGTTCCGCATCCATGCGGACACATTCATGCGGCCTCCCGCGGCCTGGCCGCGCGCCACCTGGCGCGAGCCGCATTCGCAGCCCCAGCCGCCTGGGCCGGCGGCAGGTCAGGACCTATGTCGGGCGCCGCACCCGCCCCGCAGGGAGGCAAGGATGGTCGAAGGCATCGAAACTGATTTCGCGCGCCGGATGAGCTATGGCGACTACCTCCGCCTGGATCAGCTCCTCTCGGCCCAGGCCCCGCTCTCCGGCCAGCATGACGAGCTGCTCTTCATCACCATCCATCAGGTTCAGGAGCTGTGGATGAAGCTCCTGAACCATGAGCTCGACCTGGCCATGGACTGCCTGCGGCGGGACGAATTGCGCCCGGCCTTCAAGGCGCTGGCGCGGATCAGCCGCATTCAGACCCAGCTGGTGGAGGCCTGGGACGTGCTGACCACCATGACGCCGCATGATTACCTGGCCTTCCGCAGCAGCCTCGGCAGCTCCTCCGGCTTCCAGTCCTGGCAGTACCGGCTGATCGAGATCCGGCTGGGTGCGCGCGACCCCTTCCTGCTGAAGCCGCACCGGCACCGGCCGGACCTCCTGGCCAGGCTCGAAGCGGCCTTCCAGGCGCCGTCCCTCTATGACGAGTCCCTGCGGCTGCTGGCCCGCCGCGGCCTGCCGGTGCCGCAGGCCGTGCTGGCGCGCGACGTCACGCAGCCCCATGCGCCGGATGAGGGCGTCGCCGCGGCCTGGACTCTCATCTATGAGGAAGCCGAGGCCCGCTTCGACCTCTATGAGCTGGCGGAGGAACTGGTCGATCTGGAGGACGCCTTCCAGACCTGGCGCTTCCGGCACATGAAGACGGTGGAGCGGATCATCGGCCGGCGCCCGGGCACCGGCGGCTCGTCCGGTGTCGCCTATCTTGAAGCGGCGCTGGAGCGCCGCTTCTTCCCGGAACTCTGGTCCATCCGGACCCGGCTGCAGCCGCGGCCGCCGGGTTGAGCCGGCGCAAGGCCGGGGCGCGGGGCAGGGGGTAAGGACATCCGATGCTCGCCGATTGCCTGCATGATCTCGCCGCGCTCGGTCCCGGCGGCCTGGCGGCCCTGATGGGGGCGCTGTTCCTGGCCGGGCTGGCGGGCGGCGTCACCCATTGCTCCACCATGTGCGCGCCCTTCGTGCTGGCCCAGGCGGCAACCGGCATCGGCGCCGGCGGCGGGCGGCTGCAGCGGCTCGCCGGGGCGGCGCTGCTGCCCTACCAGGCCGGGCGTATGCTGGGCTATGGCGCGCTTGGCGCCCTCGCCGGCGGCGCGGCCGGTCTGGTCACGCTTGCCAGCGGCATGCGCTGGCTGCTGGCCGCATTGCTGGCGGTGGCGGCGGTCTTCATGATGGCCCAGGCCTCCCAGCGCTTCGGGGCGGTGCTGCCGCGGCTCGGCCGGGTGACCCCGAAGCTGCCGGCCGTGGTCGAGCGGCGGATCGGCGCGCTGCTGTCGGCGCCCACCGGCTGGCAGGGCGTGCTGCTCGGCCTGCTGCTCTCGGCCCTGCCCTGCGGGCTGCTCTACGGCGCGCTGGCGGCGGCGGCGGCTTCCGGCAGCGCCCTGGCCGGGGCGCTGGCGATGATGGCCTTCGTCACGGGCACCGTGCCGGCGCTGACCGGCGTCGCGCTGCTCGGCCGGCTGTTCGGGCGGCGGCAGGGGCCGGCGCTGCGGCTGGCGGGCGGGGCGCTTTTTGCGCTGAACGGCGTGGTGTTGCTGGCCATGGCGGCGCGGCTGGTGGCCTGACGAACCCCGTCTCTGGTGACATCGGCCTGCCGCAACGCGCGGCAATCCGCTTCGCTCCGACGATGGCTGGTACGGTGCCGATTGCGGCGGATCGGGCTTGTTTCCTGCCGAGGATGCAACATCGGACGAACAGCGCCCTGCATCGCCGCATCAAGGGTCTTCGCCGATCCGGGCCCGTGGAGGAAGGAACGCGCCTCCCTCATCACCAGCCGCTTCCACCGCATGGGACGACCTGGGAACAGGATCCGGCAGCCCAGGGCGGCTTCCATTCGCAAGGGCTCACTCCAGCCGCTCCAGGTCTTTGTGCAGACGGGCAAATCACTCCGCCCAGATGGGTCTCCCTGGTCGGAGTTCGCTCTGGGGGTTTGCCATGCCGGCAGCGCGGCACCAGCGGATTGCGTTCGGAATTGATCGCTCATCCGCTGGTGCGCCTCGTCGATCGGGCAGGATCGCGCAGCCGGTCGTGCACGGCCTGCCGCGATCCGCTCAGTCCAGCGTCGCGCCCGAGATCTTCACCACCTCCGACCACTTCGCGTTCTCGGCGGTGATGAACTGCGCGAAGGCCTCGGGCCCGAGCGGGCGCGGGGCGCTGCCGACCTCGCGCAGCTTGGCCCGCACCGGCTCCTCGGAGAGCGCCTGCAGCAGGGTGGCGGAGAGGCGGTCGATGACCGGCTTCGGCGTCTTCGCCGGCGCCTGCACGCCGAACCAGGCCACCGCCTCGAAGCCGCGCAGGCCGAGATCGGCGCCGGCTTCGGCGACGGTCGGCACCTCCGGCGCGGTGAACCAGCGCTCCTTCGAGGTGACGGCGAGCAGCCGGAGGGCCCCGGACTGGAGATGCGGCAGGTAGGAGGGCAGGTTGTCCACCGCCACCTGCAGCCGTCCGGCCAGGATCTCCGGGATCACGCCGCCGGTGCCGCGATAGGGCACATGCAGCAGGTCGATGCCCGCGCGGGACTTCAGCAACTCGGCCGAGAGATGGCCGGAGGTGCCGTTGCCCGGCGTGCCATAGGTCAGCGCGCCCGGATCCTTCTTCGCCAGCGCGATCAGCTCGGGCAGCGACTTCGCCGGCACCTCGGCATTCACGATGACGCCGTTCGCCACCTCGTTCACCAGCGCGACCGGCGCCAGGTCCTTCTGCGCGTCGAAGGGCATTCGCTTGTAGAGGAACTGGTTGATGCTGGCGGTGCCGATGGTCGCCATCAGCAGGGTGTGGCCGTCCGGCTCCGCCTTGGCCACCGCATCGGCGCCGATATTGCCGCCGGCGCCGGGGCGGTTGTCCACCACCATGGGCTGGCCAAGCATCTCGCCGAGCCGCTCCGCGATGACGCGCCCGGTCACGTCCGTGGCGCCGCCGGCCTGAAAGGGGACGACCAGGCGCATCGGACGGTTCGGCCAGGCCGGCTGGGCGCGGAGCAGGCCGGGCGTGGCGAGGAAGGCGGCGGCGCCCAGCAGGGCGCGGCGGGTCGTGAGCATGGAACGTCTCCGGCTGGGGCGGGCGGGTTACTCCCCGCCGGCCGCAGTCGCAACCCGTGGGTCAGTCCACCGTTGCGCCGGAAATGCGCACCACCTCGGCCCATTTGGCGATTTCGGCGCGGATGAAGGCGGTGAAGGCCTCCGGCGTCGTGCCGCCATCCGGCGTCAGGCCGGGCGGGTCGGCGCCGAGCTCGGCCAGGCGGGTGCGATAGGACGGCTCCCGGGTCGCGGCGTCGATCGCCTCGCCGAGCAGCGTTACGATTCCGCGCGGGGTGCGGGCCGGCGCCTGCACGCCGAACCAGGAGGTCGCCTCGAAGCCCGGCACGCCGCTCTCGGCGACGGTCGGGATATCGGGCAAGGCGGGGGAACGCTGCGTGCTGGTCACGGCGAGGGCGCGCAGCCGCCCCTCCCGGACATGGCCGATGCAGGAAGGGATGTTGTCGCAGCCCGCCTCCAGCCGTCCCGCCACCGCCTCCACCAGCATCGGCCCGGCGCCGCGGAAGGGCACGTGGGAGATGGCGATGCCGGTGCGGTGCTTGAACAGCTCCATGGTCAGATGCGGGCTGCCGCCGCTGCCGGCGCTGCCATAGTTCATCGCGCCCGGCCGGGCCTTCGCCAGGGCGATGAACTCCGCAAGGGTCCGCGCCGGCACGGAGGGATGCACAAAGAGGACGTTCGGCACCCGCATCAGCAGGCCGATCTCGGCGAAGTCGTCCGGTTGCACCGGCATGCGCGCGCCGAACAGCGTGTAGTTGATGCTGCCGGTGCCGACATTGGTGGCGTGCAGGGTGTAGCCGTCCGGGTCGGCACGGGCGACCTGCTCGGCGGCGATGTTGCCGGTGGCGCCGGGGCGGTTCTCCACCGCGACGGGTTGGCCGAGGCGCGTCGCCAGGCGCTCCGCGATCAGCCGCGCCGCGATGTCGGTGGTGCCGGCCGGCGGGAAGCCGACGACCAGGCGAATCGGCCGTGTCGGCCAGGGGGCCGCGCCGGTGCCCTGCGCCGGCGCGATGCCCGGCAGGAGCAGCGGCGCAGCGAGCAGGGACCGGCGGCGCATGGCGCTACTCCACCTTCGCGCCGCTGCGGCGCACGACATCGGCCCATTTGTCCCGCTCGGCCGCGAGGAAGGTCTCGAAGCCCTCCGGCGTGCTGCCGCCATCCGGCGTCAGGCCCGGCAGGTCGGCACCGAGCTCCGCCATGCGGCTGCGGAAGGCCGGATCCCTGGCCGCCGCATCCACCTCCCGGCCCAGCCGGGCGATGATCGGCTTCGGTGTCGCCGCGGGGGCGAGCAGGCCGAACCAGGCCGTCGCCTCGAAGCCGGCGATCCCGGCCTGCTGCATCGTCGGCACGTCCGGCAGCACGGCGCTGCGGGCGGCGCCGGTGGTCGCCAGCGCCCGCAGCTTGCCGTCGCGGATGAAGGGCAGGGCGGAGGGGATGTTGTCCATTCCGACCTCCACCCGCCCCGCCATCAGCTCCGTCAGCATGGGCGCGCTGCCACGATAGGGCACATGGGTCATCTTCACGCCGGCCTGCAGGGCGAACAGCTCCGTGCAGATATGTGGGGAGGAGCCGATGCCGGCGGTGCCGTAGTTCAGCCCGCCCGGGCGCTGCTTCGCCAGGGCGACCAGCTCGGCGATGCTCTGCACCGGCAGGGAGGGCGGGACCATCAGCACGTTCGGCACGCGCGACAGCAGCCCGACCGCGGCCAGGTCGCCCGGCTTGTAGGGCATGCGGTCGCCATAGACGGCGAAATTGATCGCGCCGGTGCCGATGGTGGTGAGCAGCAGGGTGTAGCCGTCCGGCTCGGCGCGGGCGACGAATTCCGCGCCGACATTGCCGCCGGCGCCCGGCCGGTTCTCCACCACCACCGGCTGGCCGAGCCGGGCGGAGAGCCGCTCCGCCGCCAGCCGCCCGGTCAGGTCGGTGGTGCCGGCCGGGGTGAAGGGGATGACGACGCGCAGCGGGCGGGAGGGAAAACCCTCCTGCGCCCGGCCGGGCAGCGGCAGCGCCAGCAGCGGCGCCGCCAGCGCCGCGCGGCGGGTGAGGCCGCGGCGGCCCCCGTCGCCGCGGCCGGCGGGCGCGCTCATTCGACCGTTGCCCCGGATTTGCGCACCACCTCGGTCCATTTGGCGATCTCGGCGCGGACGAAGGCCTCGAAGGTCTCCGGGGTGGTGCCGCCATCCGGCGTCAGGCCGGGCAGCATGCCGCCGAGATCGGTGATCCTCGCGCGCGTCTCCGGCTCCTTCACCACCGCGTCGATCTCGGCGCCCAGCCGGTCGATGATCGGCTTCGGCGTCTTCGCCGGGGCCTGCACGCCGAACCAGGCGGTCGCCTGCACGCCGGCGAAGCCGGCCTCCGCCGTGGTCGGGACATCCGGCAGGGCGGGGGAGCGGGTGGTGGTGGTGACCGCGAGCGGGCGCAGCCGCCCCTCCCGCAGATGGCCGATGACGGAGGGCAGGTTGTCCACCGCCACCTCGATCCGCCCCGCGATCACCTCCTGCAGCATGGGGCCGGAGCCGCGATAGGGCACGTGCAGCATGTCGATGCCGGCGAGGGTCTTCAGCAGCTCCCCGGTCAGGTGCAGCGAGGTGCCGGCGCCCGAGCTGCCATGGTTCAGCTTGCCCGGCCGCGCCTTGGCATGGTCCACCAGCTCCTTGAGCGTCTTCACCGGCAGGTCGTTGGTGACGAAGATCGCGTTCGGCACCTGCATCATCAGGCCGGCATGGGCGAGATCCTCCGGCTTGTAGGGCATCCGCGCGCCATAGAGGCTGTAGTTGATGGCGCCGGAGGAGACGGTGCACATCAGCAGCGTGTAGCCGTCCGGGTCCGCCTTCGCGACCGCGTCGGAGCCGACATTGCCGCCGGCGCCGGGGCGGTTCTCCACGATCACCTGCTGGCCGAGCCGCTGGGTCAGCCGCTCCGCCAGGATGCGGGCGGCGATGTCGGTGGTGCCGGCCGGGGTGAAGGGGACGATCAGCCGGATGGTGCGGTTCGGCCAGGCATTGCCCTGGGCCCGGAGGGCAGGGGCGGCGAGCAGCGTGGCGCTCGCCGCGAGGGCGGCACGACGGGTGATCATGGCTTGGACGTTCTCCCGGTTAGGTCTGGCATGTTGGGATGCGCGGCGGCCCAGTCCACCGCTGGCCCCCATTTCTCGTTCCCGGACTGTATAGAGTTTGTGAGGCCGGCGACCGAGCCGCCGCGCATCCGTGGAACCGGCCGCTCCGCCGGATGGCGCGTCGGCGGGCGGGTGGCGCCATCGGACGGGAAGGGGAGGATGAGCGGAGCAGGCGGCCGGGCCGGGGGCGCCGGGTCCGCGGGCGGTCCGCCGGCGCAGCGCGAGATGTCACCGCCACAGGTGCGGTTGCCGGCATCCTGGCCCTCCTCCCGGGTCCGGGGGAACTCCTGCCCCCTTGGACCGATCACATCCCGTTCCTGCCGCAACGACCAGGGGCTGACAAGACTTGCCCAAGGCATTGCGCGGCCGGTAGGCAGCGCGCAGGTGAGCCCGGTGCGCCGCGCATGACCTGCAAGGCGAGGATCGGGGAAGACAGGGGCGCCGGCGGATGCAACTGGTCAGGCTGTATGGACGGGTCCTGGGTCTCCTGAAGCCCGACAAATGGGTGGCGGCCGGCCTGGCCACTGCCAATGTCGCGCTGGCCGGGCTGGTCTTCCTGGAACCGGTCCTGTTCGGCCGGGTGATCGATGTCCTGACCCGCGCGGCCTTCATGACGCATGAGGCGGTCTGGGCTGAGGCGCTGACGCTGCTCGCCCTGTGGGCGGCGGTCGGCCTTTCGGGCATCGGCGCCAATGTCGCCGTCTCGCTGCTCTCGGACCGCATGGCGCACCGCAACCGGCTGGCGGCAATGAGCCGGTATTTCGAGCATGTGCTCTCGCTGCCGCTTTCCTTCCACGGCGACATCCAGTCGGGACGGCTGATGAAGGTGATGCTGGCCGGGACGGACAACCTGTTCAGCATCTGGCTGTCCTTCTTCCGCGACCACCTCTCGACCTTCATCGCTGCCATCGTCCTGATGCCGCTGACGCTCGCCATGAACTGGCGGCTCGGCCTGCTGCTGGTTGGCCTGGTCGTGCTCTTCTCGGTGCTGACCACCCTCATCATCCGGAAGACCGAGACGGCGCAGCACCAGGTGGAGCGGTTCCAGAGCCAGCTCGCCGGCAATGCGCAGGACGCGCTTTCCAATGTCGTCGTGGTGCAGTCCTTCACCCGCCTCAACTCCGAGGCGCGGATGTTCGGCGACATCGTGCGGCAGGTGCTGGACCACCAATTCCCGGTGCTGAACTGGTGGGCCCTGGTCTCCGTGCTGACGCGCGCCGCCAGCACCATCACCACCATCTCCATCTTCGTGCTCGGCACCGTCCTGCACCTGGACGGCAAGGCCTCGGTCGGCGAGATCGTCAGCTTCATGGGCTTCGCCAACCTGGTGATCGGCAAGCTGGAGGCGGCGGTCGCCTTCCTGGCCCGCCTGGTCTTCCAGGCGCCGGCCGTCGCCGAGTTCTTCGAGGTGATGGATGCCCAGACCAGCGTGCCGGAGAAGCCGGGCGCTCTGGCCCTCGGCCGGGTGCAGGGGGAAGTCGCCTTCGAGGAGGTGGCCTTCGCCTATCCGGGCGGGCCGCGCATCCTCTCGGACGTCTCCTTCCGCGCGCCGCCGGGGCGGACCCTGGCGCTGGTCGGCCAGACCGGCGCCGGCAAGTCCACCGCCATGGCGCTGCTGCAGCGCATGTGGGACCCGGTCAGCGGCCGCGTGACGATCGACGGCCACGACCTGCGCGACATCACCCTGCACAGCCTGCGGCAGAATATCGGCGTGGTCTTCCA
>JAESGY010000466.1_pt1 | contig 16145 bp, 17 predicted proteins | sample 9269841 | NCBI WGS metagenome assembly JAESGY01 (sample SAMN17022865, study PRJNA683097) | algae metagenome | isolation source: Spirirestis rafaelensis WJT71-NPBG6 and co-occurring heterotrophs from... | place: USA: Pinto Wells, Joshua Tree National Park, Colorado Desert, CA | collected 2006-08-15
TCGTCCCCTCCGCATTGTTGCAGGACGAACGCCGTTTTCACGGAAGATCCACTTTGCCAGATGCTAGTATTTGCACATGGGCTATTCGAGTTATACAAAGGAGTAGGCAAGGTGCTCAATGTGGCTAACGCCAAGAACCTGGACGTATCCTTATCAGGTGGTCTCAAGAACTGCATAGCTTGTAAGAGAGCGTGCCTTTCGAGCCCATCCTCTTCGGCATCGTCTTGGCCTCTTTTCTTATAGGCGCCCACCGCAATCCCTTAGGCTTGGACGGAAGTTCTCATCTGTTCAATTCTCGTTGCCGAGTAGTTCATGCTCATCTCCGGTGACAGTAGCGAACAGCCCAATGGCAGAGTGCCATCACCCATCAGTTGCACGGGCCCCCAAGCAGCCTTGAGGGTTCGACTACTCCATAGAGGTCTGCATTTGAGCGACGAGTGCGCGGATCTGCTCTCTATGAGCTTTGCCATGTCCAGCTTGGGGTCGTTCTTAGGAGTCGCGCGCTGACGGTTACGAGGCATGGTGCCGTCCTCCCGCCGGCTTGACGCGAACTGCACCCGTATTGTCTCTCGTGACCCCCGCCCCACATCCCATCTGGTATACCATATGTGTCCCTCTGGTCGGACCGCTGGAGGGGCTAAACGAGGCTTATCGATCCCTCTCATCGGACCTGTTGAGCCGCGCTAGATTTGTACTACCCCTCTATTGAAGAGTTCTGTACTTTTTGCTTACCGCCTTGGGGTTGCGAGCATTCTTAATTGCGAGGATGCCTAACTCAACTCGTAACGTCGGTATGTTGACTTCGCGATATGGGCCCGTGATTTTACACAAGGCGCTTCGTCCGACATACGGCAGATGAGTGGCCCAGACGATAGTCGCGAGTCGGAACATGGGCGTCGCTGTGTACTAACGTCTCAACGCAACATTCGCATCGGCGGGAAAATGTCCACCTTCACGATTTACGACCATGCGCAGACGGGCATGGACAACGTCAACTTCTATGCTTTCGGCCTGGCCTATGAAGGAGAAACCCTCACAATCATCGATACCAGCACACCAGGGCAGGTCACATATGAGGTGACTAATAACCCGACAGTAGACCGCTTCATTATCGCCTACACCGTTGTCGAAGGCGGGTACATCATCAATGATGTGGTCGCAACCCGCGAGGGCGTTCTCGTATTCGAGGCTCACGATGTCGGCCAATTCATCACGGATGAACAAATCGACAATAATGACCTCTTCTCCAACATCCCACTTGAAGGGAGCAACATCTTTACAGGCAACTCGTTTGCAGATGTCATCGATGCTGGCGGTGGTGATGACGAGGTCTACGGCAATGGCGGAAATGATACCATCTTGGGCGGAGACGGCAACGACCAACTCTTCGGCGGTGCGGGCTTCGACCTGCTCTCTGGCGGGTTAGGCGATGACGTGTTTGTGCTCGACAGCCCTAACGACCAAGTTGCGGACGACGGTGGCATCGACACACTCGCCGTAAGATACAACACTGCCGCTCTGTCCGATGGACCGAGCCGGATTGAGAAACTCTTTTTTATCGGAACCGGCAACTTCTCAGGCCGGGGCAACTCTCTCAACAACACCATCATAAGCGACGCGGGCAAGGACAAACTGTCCGGGATGGGCGGGCGTGACATCCTCGATGCAGGCCTTGGCAACGACACGCTCACTGGCGGGACAGGCAGAGACGTCTTCGTGTTCAACAGCAAGCTCGGAACTGCCGCCACAGACCGGAAGGTGAACTTTGACAAAATCACGGACTTCAAGGTCACGGACGATATCATCTGGCTCGACAGGGCCGTGTTCAAGAAGCTTGGCAGGGACGGCATCTTGAACAAGGCGTACTTCACCATCAGCGGCCAGGCCAAGGATAGGAACGACTACATTGTCTATGACAGCAAGAAGGGCGTGCTCTACTATGATGCTGATGGATCTGGTAAAGGCCAGGCCGTGGAGTTTGCCCAACTCTCCAAAGGCCTCAAGATGACCTACAAGGATTTCGACGTGCTCTAATGGTTCTTCGGAAGGAACACTCCGCACATCAGGCGGGGTGTTCCTTACATGTCTGAACCCCACGTCTAAGGCCGCTTGATTAGCCGGGCGAGAGCCAGACAACAGTAACCATCAAGTGCGTCCTCCGCGGCATCGAACTTAGCCTCCCACTACTCACAGGTGGCCCAACGCGTTCTCTCGGGCTTGAGGGCAGATCCCACTCGTCTGGTTCTTTATCTCCGATGAGCCGCTTTCGTGCTCCATGCCCGCCGTGTTGGGTTCAAGGAATTGCTCCGGTCTCAAGAGTGATGTGCTGACGGCCGCGAGGTATGGCAGCGTCCTCCGGGTGGGCTGCCGCTGCCCGCCATAGGCTAGTCTCGCGTCACCTCCACCCCAGCCCCCATCTGGTATATTATGTGTGTCCCTGTGGCCGGACCGCTGGAGGGGTGAAATGGGGCTCATCGGTCCCTGTCATCGGACCGTAGACGGCAATTTTCTTTCGTGGTGCTGGTTATTGTCCCTGTGGTCGGACCGGCTGTCCCTCGCACCGTACCGGCTACAGATTTCGAGTTGTCATACGCCGTGAGTTACAGCGTATAGCGCGCACGTTGAGCATCATCCGGATCTTGCGGCTGCCGCACTTCGAGCAGCGAAGGCGCAGAGCCATGTCCGGAATAGCTGTCGCCTCAGGCCAGCCTTGCAGGTGAATGACAGCATGGCGACCGCAAGCCTGTGCCTCGCAGAATGCCATGACACTGTTCATGCCAAGCGCACGGGTCGAAGCGACTGTTGCTGGTGGGATCTCATTGCCATCTTGGTCATAAGCGCGACGGGGATTGCGCGGCGCTCTCACCGCAACCTCTTTGGCGGCATGGGGAGATCCTTGTAGGTCTGCCCCACAGCCGCGCTCTGGATTGCTTGGCGGCCCACGCCATACGCTCGGGCGAGCTTGCTTAGTTCCCGTTCTCCTGCCGCATACCGCAGCCGCGCTTCCAGCACCTGCTCGACCGTCAGCTTTCGCGTGCTCATGCCGTCGCCCGACTCGATAGGAACAAAGCAAGAACATGTCATGAGTAACGGGTGGATGTCGATGCAGCGCTTCTATCTGACAACTGGGTTGTGGACGGATGTGGATAAGGAGCCGGATCAGCCCCCACAATAGCCTCTCAGCTTCCCGTGATGATGAGGATGACAGTCTCGCCGAGCCGTGAGGCAGTGCGCGATGCAGCGCACGAGGCCCAACGCGGCACGGTGGATGCCTCGCGCGCTGACGACCCTGACGGCGCTGAAGCCACGAGCGCCGTCAGGGTCTTGCCATGCGTGACCGTGTCCTCGTCAGGCCGGTCTTCCGGCTATGGCTGGAACGAAGGTATCTGCGTTCGCAAGGCAGCATGTTGCCGATAACGAAGTAGGTGTGCACTCTTCGTGAGGCCAGAGAAACCAAAGGGGAAACCTCGGAAGGACGCTGTCCCGGCGATTTCGTATGGGCTGGCTTGGGAGAAGGACGAAAGTAACCGCCGCCATAGACAAGGAAACCCGCAAGCGGTGAACTGGGGCTAGGGGCCAATGACTCCCGTCTTTAGAAAGCTCATGGCAGGTCGGGGGCATGCGTCCCTCCTCGCCATTAGCTCCGGGAAGGTTTGGGCGCTACCTGGCGTCAGGCACGTGTGTTTATTGTAGCACGACCGCCGCATTGATGCAGAGGTAGCTAGGAACGCAAAACTGGCTAGGGCGCTCTGAACGAATGGGCGACCACGACGTTGGCTTGGCGTGTCAGCATAGACACCAGGCAGCAGCGGCTGAAGACCTGTACGTTCCTGCCTGCCAAGGGAGGGGAGACGCCCATGCCTCTGTACTATTTCCACCTGTATCAGGGTTCGCAGCTTATTGCCCAGGATCAGTCAGGCTACGAGTGCCCCAACGATGAAGAAGCTCGGCAGTTTGCCCGGCTGAGCAAGGGGCTGGTTGCGCTGGACCCGTTCCTCTCCAGCGGACGGGAATACCGGCTTGAGGTCGTCAACGACGCTGGCCGAAGCGTCTACAGGCTTCCTGTCTCCCAGCAGAAGATTCCGACACGGAAGCTTGGAACGGCTGGAGAGACGACCATCGCCCTTCGGCGGGAAGGTCGCGGGAGTACTGAACCCAATCTCCCGCTGATGTACGGGCTCTCTGTCGGACGGTGAACAATGCACCGGGGCCGGAGTTGGTGAGCACGACCCTGACCCGGAGTGCCTGTGCCCCGCTACTTCTTCGACACCTACGATGGCGACCTTTTCCTGCCTGACGACCAAGGAATTGAGCTTGAGGACCTTGCAGCAGTTAAAGCCGAAGCATCCCGGGGCCTTGCGGACATGGCGGGCGATGAACTCCCTGATGGTGACCAGCGGTCCTTTGTCGTAAGGGTGAGAGACGAAGATGGAGAGGTAGTTCTCCAGGCCGCGCTCTCGCTTGTCGTGGAGTACGGCCCGAAATCGCAAGATTGATGGTGGTGTCTTGGAAATCCAACATCCGGCGACATCATTCAGCGAAACCACGGCCCGAAATACCTTACGCAGCCGTCTCAGGCCGGCTCGGCTCATCTCGGAATTGGCTTCATCTCCATTTCAATGTTGTTGTCCCACAGTACCACTCCAGTTTTAAGATTGATTTCCATGGTGAAGCGGCGTGGGGCCACTTCTGGAGCGCCGCCGCACCTCTCATCGTGCTTCTCGCGAACGGTAACTGTGGCCACTGACCCTTTGCTTTCATCGAGCGCCAAGGTCGAACAGTTCAACTCTGCGCGTGTAAGAAGGCGGTGCTGGATTATCAGTCGCTCGGCCCTTTGCAGGATTTGGCTTTGTTCTAGGGCTATAGCCGCTAGAGAGGCCAAGCAGAGGAGGACAATCAGAAGCGATTTGATGGCAATAGGCATCTACCTCAATAACCACGTAGGAAAATCACACCGGTGCGGAGGTTCTGAGCTTGGTACCGTTGCCGGTTATATGCAGCTTGCTGCCGATTTTGGCTCACCATCGGCGGCCTTCTTAAGCCTCGGTGGTGCAGGACGAGGCATCCAATGCGTGGCGTCATCCACGTCAATGAGACCTCGCAAGTTGCTGTCGTAGTAGACGAATGCACCCTCAGGGAAAGCAGGTCCGTCGTGCCAAAACACGTCAACGTAACGGACTCCATTCTCGGTCCAGACATCGATTTTGGACCCGTCTCTTGGAGCCGTCTTCAGAAGCTGCCATTCGCCCGCTTGAAGGATTGGGATCCAGCGGATGGTTGCGTTGAGCCCTGCGGAGTCTCCGCTTGAAAGATTGGACATTCCGACTCCTGGTAAATGCCGTCGCTATCATGCGCCTGGGCACTGTTCAGGACGAGGCAGCCAATGTCGATTGAGCCTGATGGTCTAGGTCGCTTGACCTATGTTCTGGAACAGGAGTGAGATTGGTGCCAAAGCCTTTGCCTTGCACCTACCTGAACAGTGGTGCGGCATGGGATCAGGTTAATCTGGCAACTGTATTGTACGAAAGCGGCCAACTGAGGAGCCGCTGGCTGGGGTTCGCTTATCCAACGTCGCCATGTTGTGGCAGGACCAATGCTGCTCTGCCTTACCTTGGGTTCGCTCCCGAGGGTAAAATGCTGAAACGGAATGCGCTGACGGTCACGAGGCATGGGCACGGCCTCCAGACTGGATGCTGTTGCCCGCCCTCCTGCGTCCTCCACCCCACACCCCATCTGGTAGATTATATGTGTCCCCGTGGTGAGACCGTTGGCAGGGTCAGACGAGGTGTCACGGTCCTTCTGGTGAGACCGTGGGAGGTAATTTTCTTTCGTGCAGCCCTGAACTGTCCCTATGGTGAGACCAGTTGTCCCTCTGGTGAGACCGGCTAAAATTTTACGACGGACAGGAGGGGAGAGGATGCTGTGCGCTCAAGGACCCTCTGGGAGGCCCTCAAATAGGCGGGGTCGCGTCGGTGGCTACGCGAAGCCGCTGCAGCCATACGACGTGCCGCCGACAGCACGTCAAGCGGCGGCTTTGTTTGGCCCGTCTATCTTACCAGCCTCAGGCTCTTGTACGAACCTGAGGCAGAGTCTTGGGACTTGGTTCGCTCTTGACCTCCTTCAAGCCAGAATGAGGCTGGCCATGAGAGCGGAGGTGGCTCCACAAAGCGGCGCCTCAAGGAGTGCCGTGAGTACTTTATACGGCCAGAGCAAAGCAAAACCAGCTACACCACCGACCAATCCGCCAGCCAATAACAAAACCGCAGGAGCCCCAACCGTTCATGTCAGGTGTTCCTAGTGAAGCATACACTGTCCTGCTGAAATTCGGCCGGGTGACCTGTGCAATGCAGCTTTGAAGGCGTTGGAGCAAGCGCGGCTCCATTTTGAGGGCCTTCGGATCGACAGTCAGCGAGTGCCATCCTCTCATCTTTCTAGAGCGTCAAAGTGCTTCCTTCACGCACCCTCTTTCACACGGACAGGTGTCCCAAGATCCAGACAGAAGGGTCAACCGAACATTTCGGACAGGAGCGATGTAATCAGTTTTCGCAGCGGCTAAGCCTTGACCTTCAAATTATAGACCCACGCCTAATACTTTGAGCTAAATCGGCGCTCGGCTCTCGACGCGTAGTTAATCCCTGGTGATGATTCCCACGCCCCGCCTCTTCGTGTTCTCTAGCCACACTACAGCCACAATCGTTTACCCCGCCCGGATAGCCGCAGCGGGACACTTTATTGCCTGAGGGGGACGCTCGTGTTTACCACCAAGACACTTACTGTCGCAGAATACAATTGTGAGTTGAAGCCGTTCCATCCGGCGGTCAAAGTTACCATTGCTGATACATCTGTGGCGCTCCAGACCCTCGACTTTGCCAACCTCAAGAATAATCGGGTCGACAGGATCGACGCCACCGATGGTGTGCTGGCCCTGTCCGTGGCCCAGTATCAGGCTCTCAAAAGTGTGAAGTTGGCTGCAGACGATGTTGTAACCCTCTTGGATGCTGGCCAAACAATCGCCTGCCTGACGCTCACCGAGATCCAGGCGTTGGCTTCGAGGGGCATCGACATCATCGACGCGAGCGACGACGCCCTCACCCTCTCAGTGGAGCAACTGACGGCTCTAGGTACTATGGCGCTCAGCGGTGGAGATACGGTCACCCTACGCGATACCGGCGCAGCTCTGGCGAGCCTCACGATGGAGCAGATCCTTGCTCTTACCAACAAGGGCATTGACGCCATCAACGTCATCGGCTCTGTCGCACTGACGGTCGCGCAAGCTACGGCTCTGGTGGCGGCCGGTCTCACGTTCACGTCGGGCAGCGACGTCTCGGTTGTTGACACTGGCGCAGCTCTCAGCAGCCTTACGGCTGAGCAGATTGCGGCTCTCGCTGGTAATAGAATCAACGCCTTTGATGCGAACGACAATACCCTCACCCTATCCTTGGAGCAGCTCAAAGCTCTTGGAACCGTAACGCTCACGGATGACGACCGCGTCACCCTGTCCGATACGGGCGCAGCCGTGAGCAGCCTCTCGCCCTATGAGCTGACGGCGCTGGCGAGCAAAGGCGTTGATGTGGTTGATGTCAGCGGCCCGCTCACGCTGACAGTGGCTCAGGCCGTCGCATTGGCTGCAGCCAGCATCACCTTTGCCGACGGCGATGTTGTCACTGTTGCGGATACCGGTGCGGCTCTGGCGGCCCTCACCGCAGAACAGAAGGCTGCTCTTGCGGCAATGGGGATGACCTTTGCCTCAGTTGGCAACACCCCCCTCGTACTGACGGTGGCACAGTACCGTGCACTTGGGACTGCCATGCCCGCAGCCGAAGGTGGCGTCGTTCTGGAAGATACGGGCACGGCTTTGGCCAGCCTGACCGTCGACGAGATGGGCAGCCTTGCAGGCAACAGAGTCACTACCATCGACGCTCTTGACGATGCCCTTTCTCTGTCAGTGGCGCAGTTCGAGGCGCTCGGGGCCGTGGCGCTCGCTGGGGATGATGTCATCACGCTTCAGTCCAGTCTGAGCTACGCTCTGCCTGACCATGTGAGCCACCTTGAGCTGAAGGATGCTGCCGTCACGGGAACCGGCAACAGCTTGGGCAACTTCCTGTCGGGCAACGACGCCGACAACGTTCTCTTCGGCATGAGCGGAGACGACGCCTTGTTCGGCGGGTCCGGCAACGACCGGCTGAATGGCGGAACCGGTATCGATTGGATGGAGGGCGGGGCTGGCAATGACACGTACTACGTGGACAGAGCTGGCGACAAGGTGAAGGAGACCTCCTTCGGCGGCACCGCGGATCGGGTCTATACGACCGTGAGCTACACCCTCGCAGCGCATGTCGAGAACCTCTACTCCTCTGGCACAACCTCCATCAGCCTGACTGGTACGACGAGGAACAACACGATCTATGGCAATTCGGGGGCCAACAAAATTAACGGTGGCTACGGCAACGACATTCTCAAAGGAGGGTTGGGCAAGGACGCGTTCATCTTCAACACCAAGCTGAGCTCTAAGTCGAACCTTGACCGGATCAAGGACTTCAACGTCAAGGATGACAGCGTGTACCTGGATAACGCCATCTTCAAGAAGCTAGGGTCAGGGTCGATGAGCAGCCCGAAGAAGCTCAGCAGCAGCTTCTTCACCGTGGGAGACAAGGCCAAGGATGGCAATGACTATATCATCTACAACAAGAGCACTGGCGTGCTCTCCTACGATGCTGATGGCTCCGGCTCGGGTGGGTCGGTGGCGGTTGCCAAGCTGTCCAAGAACCTCGCCATGACCTCCTCCGACATTTACATCATCTGAAAGCCAAAAAAGTGGGAGCGCCCGGCCTGAATTGGAGTGTGCTCCGGAAGATTGACAGGTGGCGTGCTGCAGGACCACCATTCAGGTGTGGGGGTGCGCCACAAGGACGGCCACCATGGAAGCGTTCGACAAGATCCTGAACTGGAAACTGCAGCGAGGCTCACACAAGTTCCCCGGTCCGGACGGAGGAACCTGCAACAACGAAGCGGCCATTGTCGCGGCTGGCTTCCCATATCAGCCGGTTCGTCTCGTTAAACTGATGCCAAGTTGCTTCTCGCGCCCGATTTGCCGTCTGGCTTTGCTCCTGAACGATGAAGCGAACGATGAGCAGCGGCAGCAGTTACTCCCCTTCGTAGGCCGCCTGGCGTGTGCCGATACGCCAAGGATTGAGTGGGAGCGGGAAGCCTATATCACTCACAGTATGTGGTCTCACCGCACATTCGAAGAGAGGCTCGAAGTCCTCAAAGGTGCGCTGGCGATTGGCGGGCAGGCTGACGTGCTCGCACCGGATGAGGTGACAACCCGGCTGGAGGCTGTTCAGCATATGGCCGCTCCGAAAACGGTTGCCCCCTCTTCCAAGCTCGCCAAGCTCAAAGCGTGGTTTGCCCCTGCTGCTTGAACTCAGCGCCCCGCCAAGGTTCACCGATGTTACTGAGGTCCTACCCGAATTGCAGGCAGCGGATTGTGCGGAAGTCCGTTCATGAAACTGTGCTGGTAGTGCCCTCCGTGAGGGTGTACAGTGTTCCATTGTCGGCAGGAATGATGATCCAGCTGCCGGCGGATGAGAGATGCCGCTCCCACCTGCAAAGCTCAGGAGCCCCCTATGCCCTACATCTATCATACCTGCTATCATACCTGCGCGGGGTCAATTCGCGGTCTCTTCCTGTCCCCAAGCGCCTGGGAGGTGCTGCGTCGAGAGAATATCCAAACCATCGCTCAGCTCCGCGCTCATGTGGACCGGCTTGAGCAGTTCGACGGTATCGATGCCACGACGACGCAAGTCATCAGGCAAGGCCTCGCCCGCTTTGTCCCATGTGACGAGGAGACATCGAGCGAGAACCAGCATGTGGCGTGGAGCGCGTAGTTCCGAGAAGAGCTTTTCTGGAATGGCATGCATGTCTCCGTGCGCTCTCCTGAGGCCTCCATCCCGGACCCTATCTGGTAGATTGTATGTGTCCCTGTGGCGGGATAGATAGCAGCCTCCAAAGGGCTCTTGCTGTCCCGTGAGAGGGACAGTTCCCGCCAATTTTCTTTCATATGAGACTTCACTGTCCCACCAGAAGGACTGGCTGTCCCGCCAGAGGGACCGATTACAGGTTTCGGCTGGGTGTTTGCTCCACCTCCATTCCCACAGACAAACTCCCCCGCCGGTAGTGGCTGAATTAGGTCGGCCTTGTTTCCCGCGTGTCACTGGTGGGTTCACGAGCGGAGAGTGGATTTGTCAGGAAGGAAGCATTGTGGATGTTGGCGACCTTCCGAGCCAACTCGGCGCGGGTCTGCTCTTTTCTGTCACCGATGAGGCCCTCGCAGATGCTGTTGGCCAGGATGTGCCGTTGCACGGCTTCGAGCCTGCAGTGGAAATCGCGGGACTCCGCTGCGCTGCGGCCATACAGGCTGAACAACAGACCCGCCACCGCCTCCATCGCGCAGCCGGAGAGAACCAGCCCAAAGGCGGCGGCAGCGTTGCTGGTGGCGATGCCGCGGGCCGCTGCGAGCAGGAAAAGCAGAAAGCCCATTCCCGCCGCGACCAAGGCCCAGAAGAAGCATCGGCGCGCTTGAGTAGCATCGATTCTGTGACAGGCAAGCATGAGCTGAAGCTGGGATGCTGCTACCTGTTGGACGTCTTTGGAGTCGGCTTTGGCGAGGCGTTCGATGGAGGGGCTCACGTGCGCGAAGTCTCTGTCCAGACGGCCGGTCGCGGCGGCGTCCAAGGTGTCGGCCAGACCATTGCGTCCTATGCTTATGCCTATTTCCTTGCGTGTGCCTGTGTCGGCCACGGCACTTCCACGCCAGTCTCCGTCAACCAAGCTGTTGCTTGGTAAGCCTCCGCTAATCTGGATTGCTTTCTCGTGGTTCTTTCTCATAGCAGGATTTCGGACCAATCGGCCCCAACGCATGCCCATACCTGCTCCCCCGTAATGCCGTGGATTGCCGCGGCTCGCACACGTTCAGCATTGGCCAACACGCTGGGTTCTCGCAAGAAGCCCATCTACGTAATAGATGAGATGTCACCGGGGAAGCACTCCCTTGGAGCATAGCAGCATCTCGCACGCTTGATGTGCTGGCTTGTCGCAGTCCATTTCCGGCCAGGAGGCATACCATTGTTACTGCTTCGGGCCTCGCTTGACCGTTGACCGAACAACAAGGAGCGGGAGCAGTGCGCGGAGGTACCGCCTGCTCCCGCTTTCTTTGTGCTCGTTAGTAGCCAGAGACCACAAAGCGCGAGAGGTGACCGCTGCCCTCATCTCGCGAGAAGGGACCGAGCGAATCGTAGGCGAACACAACGACCCTCTCAACCTCTCACTCACAGTCAAGTTTATGATTACAGCACCGCGGGTGTCCTCGGCAGCGTCGTAGGTGGCCCGCCGCACCCCGTGGGCTTGGGCCGCCCGCCAGCTTGCCTTGCTAATGACGTTTGTGGGCCTTGATGCTGACACGAGGGAAAATGTCTTCTGCGAACAGTGAGACCTAACGCCAAATACCCAACCGCCTGCGTCGCCGCTCACCAAGCCGAGAAAAATCACAAAAATCATGGGTCGCTATGAGAGAGCTTCTAATCACCTATCTCGGGATCACCGTCTCAATCGCATTGCTGCTGACTGGTCCGGATGAGGACGATTTCGAGTTCAAGCATGTCATGGCCGCAGTGTTTGGATGGCCTCTGGTTGCCCTTGTATTCGGGTGGATGGCTTGGCCGACTGCTTGGGGGCGGACGAAACACTGGGTTCCCTGAGCAGACCATCACCGCTGGAGAGCATCGGGTCGAGTAGCTCAGGTATCCTGCCTGGTTTCCGGCTGTCTAAGGTCTAAGGCCGTTTCATCAGTCGAGCGAGAGCCAGCCACCAGTGGGCATCGAGCGCGTCCTCAGCAGCGTCAAATCGAGCCTCCCACTTCGCATAGGTTTTCCACCTCATCCCTTTTCGGCTTGAGCGCCAGGTCCCATTCGTCCGGGTCCTCATCTCAATCAGCCGCGCCTTCACCTTCGCTTTGATGCGCCAGGCTCGTCCCATCGGGTCAAGGAACTGGGAGGCATACGCAGCGCTCCTGCCCCAAGCATGACGGCTGCCAAAGAAGGTCGCTCCGAGAGGCCGAGAAAGAACCCGAACCCTTCGCCTAGTTCTCGGACAGAGGGCATACCATTGCAGCCCACCAAAATTTCTTGGTGAAGACACGAGCGAGAACGTCTGGTGGCCACCACCATGGGTCAGTTCCAGCCACCCGCCATACTCCCGCAGTTTGATGTCGGCTGTTATCGTCTCACCCGAGCCATAGGTCAGGGTGCAGCGGATGTTCGTATCCGGCTTGCCTGCGCCGCGTCGGATGAGCTTTGCCTTATCCAACTTGCGTCCGCCATCGAGGGTGGCGCGCCAACGGTCACGAGGCATGGTGGCGTCCTCCCAACAGGCTACCATCGCCTGCATCGGCGTCGTCTCGCGCCACCTCCACCCCACACCCCATCTGGTAGAGTATATGTGTCCCTGTGGTCGGACCGCTGGACGGCCTGTTTGGGTCATCACGGTCCCTCTTATCGGACCCTAGGCGGTAATTTTCTTGCGTGAGAGCCGTTACTGTCCCTGTAATCGGACCGGCTGTCCCTCTCACCGTACCGGCTACAGATTTCACTTGTTCACTGCGTGCCCCGCAGAAGCGTGCTGCTCTCAAGCAAACAGCGAAGTTTAAGGAACTGCGCTGGAACATGAAGCTTGGCCGACAGTTCTCTGAGTTGAAGAACAGGGGAGCGCACATGACCCTGCAGAACGCCACAAACGCCGGTACGGTCCGGCATCGTGCCGAGGACGACGTTTTCCACTATGACCGAGCGCGGGCTCCCAAGCCTACGGAGTGCGACACAGGCCTGTCGGGGGCCAAAGCGTCAGCACGGTCTTGGGTCATCAGCATGCGCCCGAGATGGCTCCTCAACCCAGCTCAGTCGCTCGTTCGCCCTCGCCTGAGGGATAGGGAACACACAGGCTACCGGGCTCGCCGGGCACGGAACACCTCATCCGCCCAGCGCTCATACACGTGCTGAATGGCGAGGTAAACTTTGTAAGCCCGGTCGTAGCGGCGAGCAGCCACAAGGCGTTCTCTCAGGTCGCGTAGGCGGTCGAGCCGGTGCGTCCATTGCGCTTGGCGTTCCTGTGACATGATTCTTCTCCAGTCCAAGAAGATGTCGTCATCTCAATGTACTCTTCTCGCTTGGAGAAACTCTGTACCAATCGGACTATCGGCGCGTGCTCTCGGATTAACTCACGTTAGGGCAGCCTCATAAAATGGAGTTATTGGGCGAAAGTCAGTCCCTCAGCCGCGCCCCTAAACGAAGCGGCGACTGTCTGAAATAGAAGCCGAACACCTCCAAAGGTTTCCCAGCGAAGCAGGGATCTGGATCTACACTCTGCGCAGCAGCAACCTTCAGGGTTTTACTGATGTGCGCCTGGTCTTGGCTTCCTGCTCTGCTTGTCACAGTGGCCGCGTTTGACAATGTGCTGGCGGTGGAAGCACAGGTCGGCAGCTGCCAGAGGGATGTCTGCTCATGGCGCAAGCAGCTGGCTCGCGACCTTGTTGGATCCTCCTCAGCGGGCGCATTGTTTCGAGTGACGCTGCTGGGTGGCTCAGCACCGGACAGCAGAGGCAAGCCGTCCATCAAGTGGAACCGCAAGCCCCATGGTGTTTATGTGTTCTGCTCGAAGAAGCTCCCGGCTGTCATGATCCAGGTGGACGGCTCTCTACAGGTTGATGCCCTTGGCATCTCGCCGGATGAATACCCTCCCCCGGTGCTGTATACGTCAGCGTCGATTTACATGGAGGTTTGCCATAACACGCCAGACCAGGATCTTAACGTCCTGGCCAAGCGCTTCGGCTATGCAGTCTCTGCTCAAGAGGCTGAAACCCTTAGCCAAGGCATCAAGACGCCTGAAGACGTCCTGAAGGTGCATCGATGAGAGTCGGCTCTCTGGGTGACAGGCACTTCGTCAGACATGCCGCTGCGATGGCGAGTTGCCCATCGCGCATATCCTCAAGGGCGTGGAAGCGACCCACGAGTTCAGTTGTGAAAAACTCAATTGTCTTCGCACTCGGGTTGCTCGCAGTTCTCGCAGGGCGACCGGTCGCATCGGCAACCATCAAGGTGCACCGCAACGCTGATAAAGACTTCCATGCCATCACCGTTGAAGGTGAACTCAGGTTAGGCGACGAAAAGACGTTCATTGAGTAAGCCCTAAGGGTTGAGAATGGCATTGTGCTACCGACGAGGTCTCCAACGGGGGCTTCCCCTTCGGCCAGCTCAGGACCATCCGGGTCGCCGGCGCTCCGGTCATGGCGCTTCGCGTCACCTATGTGGGCGAGCTGGGCTGGGAGCTCCACATCCCGGTCGAGTTCGCCGCGGGCGTCTACGAGGCGCTCATGGCGGCCGGCGCGGAATTCGGCATCGTCAATGCGGGCTACCGGGCCATCGAGAGCATGCGGCTGGAGAAGGGCTATCGCGCCTGGGGCTCCGACATCGGCCCGGACCACACGCCCCTGGAGGCCGGCCTGGGCTGGGCCGTGAAGTTCAAGAAGAACACGCCGTTCCTCGGCCGCGAGGCCCTGGAAGCGCAGCGGGCCCGGAAGCTGCCCAAGATGCTCGCCTGCTTCACGGTGGACGATCCCGACGTGATCCTGCTCGGCCGCGAAACCATCTACCGGGACGGCAAGCGGGTCGGCTGGCTGTCGAGCGGCGGCTACGGCCACACCATCGGCAAGCCCATCGGATTCGGCTATGTGCGCCAGCCAGACGGCGGCCTCGACGAGAGCTTCGTCGCGTCCGGCTCCTACGAGCTCGAAGTGGCCATGAAGCGGGTCGCCGGCAACATCCACCTCACGCCCCTCTACGACCCGAAGATGGAGCGGGTGAAGGTCTAGGCCCGGTAAAGGGCCCGGGTTCTCCTGGCGCAAGGTCCGCCTGCCCCTAGGTAGACCTGCAGCAGAACCGGACAGGAGATCCAAGCCATGAAAGCGCTGGTGCTCGAACGCAAGGACGAACTCGCCTTGCGCGACTTCCCCGTGGAGGAAAAGCTCGGGCCGCGGGATGTGCGGATCGCCCCGCGGACGGTGGGCGTCTGCGGCAGCGACGTGCATTACTACACCCACGGCGCCATCGGCCCCTTCGTGGTGAAGGACCCCATGATCCTCGGCCACGAGGCGGCGGGCCAGATCGTCGAGGTCGGGTCGGAGGTGACGGAGCTGAAGGGAGGCGACCGGGTCTGCATGGAGCCGGGCATTCCCGACCCGGCAAGCCGCGCGACGCGGCTCGGCAAGTACAATCTCGACCCGGCGGTGCGGTTCTGGGCCACCCCGCCGGTGCATGGGGTGCTCAGGCCCACGGTGGTCCATCCGGCCGACTTCACCTTCAAGCTTCCCGATCATGTGAGCTACGCCGAGGGCGCCATGGTCGAGCCCCTGGCGGTAGGCGTCCATGCGGCCACGAAGGTCCAGGTGCAGCCGGGCGACCTGGCGGTGGTGATCGGCGCAGGCCCCATCGGCATGGTGACGGTCCTGGCGGCGCTGGCCGCCGGCTGCGCCCGGGTGATCGTCAGCGACATCCATGAACCGAAGCTGGAGCTGGCGAAGAAGCTCGGAGCCGTGCTCCCGGTCAACGTCAGGAGCCAGAAGCTCCAGGAGGTGGTGATGCGCGAGAGCGACGGCTGGGGAGCCGACGTGGTGTTCGAATGCTCGGGCTATCCGCCGGCCATGGCCGAGATGTTCGACCTCGTCTGCCCCGGCGGGAAGATCGCCCTTGTGGGCATCCCCCTCGAGCCGTTCCCCTTCGACGTGAGCAAGGCGCAGATCAAGGAGGCCCGGGTCGAGAGCATCTTCCGCTACGCCCATGTGTATCCGCGGGCGGTGGCGATGATCGCCTCGGGCAAGATCGACGTGAAGCCCCTCATCACCGACCGCTTCGCCTTCGAGAACAGCGTCGAGGCCTTCGACTTCGCCAAGGCGATGCCGCCCGCCTCCGTGAAGGTGCAGATCGAGCTGCCGGGCTGACGCCTAGGTTCTGTACTCATTAAGGGTTGCCAGTGTTGACGGGGTCTGATTCCGTTCCCTTTTGCACAGGAGAGCGGAATGGGGCGCTATGATCTGAGCG
>JAESGY010000467.1_pt1 | contig 16109 bp, 17 predicted proteins | sample 9269841 | NCBI WGS metagenome assembly JAESGY01 (sample SAMN17022865, study PRJNA683097) | algae metagenome | isolation source: Spirirestis rafaelensis WJT71-NPBG6 and co-occurring heterotrophs from... | place: USA: Pinto Wells, Joshua Tree National Park, Colorado Desert, CA | collected 2006-08-15
TTTTGGTGCCGTCAAGGCAAGCCTCTGCCCTCGCCGCTTGGCAGCACGCCGCAGTACTCGCAACCGGGGGCCGAACTCCGCGTCTACCCGAACGCGCGGGTCCCAACGATGTTCTGCGACTAAACAGTTAGCCGGATTGCCGGGGTTTGACTGTCCGGTTCCGCACCACGACGGCAGGGTCCAAGCCGAGGGGATCATGCGGCAAAGGCCTCCACGGCGAACACCGTGCCGATCTTTCCCGCGATCCCGCCCACCGACGTCCTGCGCCGCCTGGCGACGCTGAAGGTGGCCGACATCGCCGAGCTGAAGCAGCAGTGGCGTGAGCTCTGCGGCACCGAGCCGCCGCCCTACAACAGGAAGTTTCTGGAAAGCCGGCTCGCCTACCGCATCCAGGAACTGGCCTATGGCGGGCTGAAGCCGGAGACGCTCGCCCGCCTCGAGGCCCTGGGCGAGCAGCTCGACGGTGGCAATGTCGTCCTTCGCCGCATCCGCGCCGGCGAGGACCGGCCAATCGCCGGCACGCGGCTGGTCCGGGAGTACCAGGGTGTCCAGCACACCGTCACCGTGCTGGCGGACGGCTTCGAGTACGAGGGCCGGCCCTACCGCTCCCTCTCAGCCATCGCCCGGCACATCACCGGCACGCGCTGGAACGGGTGGAGCTTCTTCGGCTTGAAGAGCCAGCGGGGACAGGCATGAGCAGGCGCAAGGCGACGGCCACAGCCGAGGCCGTCATGCCGGCCACGGTGAAGAAGCTCCGCTGCGCGGTCTACACCCGGAAGTCGACCGAGGAGGGGCTGGAGAAGGAGTTCAATAGCCTCGACGCCCAGCGCGATGCCTGCGAGGCCTTCATCGCTAGCCAGCGCGCCGAGGGCTGGGTGCTGGTGCCGGACCGCTACGACGATGGCGGCGTCTCCGGCGGCACCCTGGAGCGACCCGCCCTGCAGCGCCTGCTGCGCGACATCAAGGCCGGCCGGGTCGACGTGGTGGTGGTCTACAAGATCGACCGCCTCAGCCGCTCGCTGATGCACTTCGCCAAGCTGGTCGAGGTGTTCGACGCTCACAACGTCACCTTCGTGTCGGTGACACGGTCTTTCAGCACAACGACGAGCACGGGGCGGCTGACGCTCAACATCCTGCTCAGCTTCGCCCAGTTCGAGCGCGAGGTGATCAGAGAGCGCGTGCAGGACAAGATCGCCGCCTCGAAGGCGCGTGGCATTTGGATGGGCGGTCCGGTGCCGCTTGGCTACGACGTGCGCGACCGCAGGCTGGTGGTGAACGAGGCCGAGGCGGCGCGGGCGCGACGGACATTCGAACTCTTCGCCGAAACCGGCTCCGGCGTGGAGGCTGTCCGGCGGCTACGCGCGGAGGGCGTGCTGACCAAGACCGGCCGGCCCTTCGACAAGGGGGCGCTCTACAGGCTGCTGAGCAACCGGACCTACCTCGGCGAGGCGGTGCATAAGGGCAAGGTCTACCCCGGCGAGCACCAGGCCGTCGTGCCGCGAGAGCTGTGGGACAGTGTCCACACCATCCTACAGGAGAGCCCGCGGGTCCGCGCCAACCAGAACCGCCGGCAGACCCCAGCCCTGCTGCGCGGCCTGATCTTCGGGCCGGACGGGCGCGCCATGTCGCCGACCCATACGCGGCGGCGCGGGCGGCTCTACCGCTACTACGTCAGCCAGGCTGTGCTGAAGGGGACGGCCGACGACTGCCCGGTCCGGCGCCTGCCCGCGGCGGAGATTGAGGCCGCGGTGGTGGACCAAGTCCGGGCGCTGCTGCCCCAGCCGGAGGTCGTGGTCGGTACCTGGCGGGCGGCGCGGGCCGAGGCGCCGGACCTGACCGAAGCCGAGACCCTGGCCGTCCTGGAGCGGCTGGACCCGCTCTGGGAGGAGCTGTTCCCGGCCGAGCAGGCCCGCATTGTCCGGCTGCTGGTTGAGCGGGTCGAGGTCAGCCCGGCCGGTGCCGCCATCCGGCTGCGGCTGCGGCTGCGGCTGGAGGGTCTGGCCAGCTTGGTGCGGGACCTCGGCGGCGTCGGCGCTGAGCCCCGGAGAGCAGCGTGACGGCGGCGACCAGCATCACCGTCCGTATCCCGCTGACCGTCCGGCGCCGCGGCGGGCGGAAGCTGGTGGTCACGCCGGCCGGCAGTGCTCCTGGCGCCGCGCCGGCGCGCACACGGGCGGACCCAGCCCTCGTGAAAGCGCTGGTGCGGGCGCATCGGTGGAAGCGGCTGCTGGAGGAGGGTGGGTACAGCTCCCTTGCCGAACTGGCTAGTATCTGCCGCCGGGTTCCTGTGGACCCGGCGGCATTTTTCGTGCGGGGGGCGCTCGTCACCGGCACTGCCGCCGCCATTCTTGCCGACGCATCTTCCCTTGCAACAGCCTCGCGGCCGCTCGGCCGCCCCACGTGCCGGGTCATCCTGTGGTCCGGAGGAGGTGAGGATTGGGCGTCCGGCAGCACGCTCAGGCTGTCGGCCTGATCTCCTCGGCAGCTCAAGGGGGCGAGGCCGGGCCGGGCGGGGAACGCCAAAGGACGTCTCGGCCCAGGACGTCTTCCCCAGCCACGTCACCGGTCACCGCCGGAATCTCCTTCTCCGTGCTGCCGCACGCGAAGCGGCAATGCTGAGTTGCGCGGTGCGGTCCGTCCGGCCTCGGTGCTCTTGCGTCCCTCGGCAGGGGGGCGCGCGAGGGCGGCAGACATGCTGCGCCTCCATGGGCGCCGCAGAGGAAGGCCGGCACGCCGCTCGCATACCCCGACATGCAACCAGGACTAGAAATGTTGCCCGAAGACATATTGCGTACTTGTAAATAATCCATTAATCCTTTTCAAAAGAGCGCGATACTACCCATGCATACAACCATAAGAGACCATGCCGGATTTGTTCCCCTCTGACCCTGGCGCGTCAGCTGCCGCGGTCGTGTCCCGTCACAACATCCGCCTCCACGGCCGCGGCACGCGACCATTGGTCCTGGCGCACGGCTTCGGCTGCGACCAGAACATGTGGCGGGACATCGTCCCGGCCTTCGAGGACAGCCACCGCATCATTCTGTTCGACCATCTCGGTGCCGGCGGTTCCGACCTGTCCGCCTATGACCGGCGGCGCCATGCGACGCTGGACGGCTATGCCAACGACGTCCTCTCCATCCTCGAGGCGCTGGATCTCAGGGCGGTCGACTTCGTCGGGCATTCGGCTGGCGCCATGATCGGTGCGCTGGCAGCAATCCGAAGCCCCGCGCGCTTTGGCCGGCTGGTCATGGTCTGTCCCTCCCCCTTCTATCTGAATGACGGTGACTACAGGGGCGGCTTCGAGCGCGAAGCCCTGGAAGGGCTGCTCGAGATGCTCGACAGCAATTTCCTCGGCTGGGCGCGCAGCATGGCACCGGTGGTCATGGGCAATCCAGACCGGCCGGAACTGGCCGAGGAGCTGAGCAACCGCTTCTGCCGCAACGACCCGGATATTGCACGGCGCTTCGCGCGCGCGACCTTCTTCGCCGACCATCGGGCCGATATGCCCGCCGTGCCGAGGCCGACACTCCTCCTCGAAACGAAGGAAGACGCCATTGTCCCGCCTTCCGTTGGGCACTGGATGGTGGAGCGAATGCCGCATGCGACACTGGTGGAACTGGCAGCCACCGGACACTGCCCGCATGTAAGCCACCCGGTGGAGGTGATTACGGCCATGCGCCAATGGTTTGCGACGCGGGATGGCTGACCACGCCGTGTCCGACGATCTGTTGGAGCATGCCCCCTGCGGGCTACTGGCGACCGGGCCGGGCGGTTTGATTGAGCGGGCGAATTCGACGCTGGTTGCCTGGCTCGGCCATCCGGCAGCCAACCTGGTGCGCCGGGGCGGATTCCCGGATCTTCTCTGTCCGGCCGGGCGGATCTTTTTCGAGACGCATCTGGGCCCGCTGCTGACGCGGCAGGGCGGCGTGCGGGAGATCGCCCTCAATTTGCGCCCTGCCGCGGGACCATTGCGGCCGGTGCTGGTCAGCGCGGATGCGAGGCCGGCTGGCGGCTACCGCTTCGCCATCTTCGACGCAGTGAGCCGCCGCTCCTATGAGCGGGAGCTGGCCGCGATGCGCGCCGAGGCGGAGGAAAGCCGGCAGTTGATGACCGCGGTGCTGGAAAGCACGACGGACAGCGTCATCGTGCTGGACCGCGGCCTGCGCGTGGTCTTCCGGAATGCCCGCGTGGCAAGGATATTGTGCCTGCGGGGGAACCGCGCTGATTCCTCCCTGCCCGAATTGCTGGGGCCAGCGGAAGCGGAGCCGATCCTGCAGATCTGCCGCACGGTGTTGGCGACCGGCGAGCCCGAGGTGACCGAGCGCTTCTTCGACGGCCTGCAGCGCTGGGTCGAATTCCGGCTCTTCCCGCATGGCGAGGGTGTCTCCCTCTTCTTCCGGGATGTGACCGATCAGCGTCGCGCTGAGGAGGAGCGCCGGCAGGCGGAGGCGCGCATCGCCCATCTGGCCCGGCACGACATGCTGACCGAGTTGCCCAATCGCCTCCTCTTTCGCGAAAGGCTGCAGCAGGCGCTCGAACTCTCCGCCGGTGGCGGTCGCTGTGCCCTGCTTTGCCTCGATCTCGACCGATTCAAGGCGGTGAATGACACGCTGGGCCATGCGGCCGGGGATGAGTTGCTGCGGTTGGTGGCACAACGGCTCGCGGGCACGGTTCGTACACGGGACACGGTGGCACGGCTGGGTGGCGACGGATTCGCCATCGTCCAGGTCGGGCTGAGAGGACCGAAGGATGCCGCTGCGCTCGCCACCCGCATCCTCGCTGCCATCGCTGCTCCCTTTGCGCTCAGTAGCGGTTGCGTCGGGATCGGCACCAGCATCGGCGTCGCGCTTATGCCGGATCATGGCCTGGATGTTGAGGTGGTGCTGCAACGGGCCGACATGGCCCTCTACGAGGCGAAGCGCGCAGGAGCCAATACCATGCGCTTCGCAACCGGCGCTGATATTACGGCCTGAGGCCCGGGCATGGTGTCGCGCGGCTCGCCGTGTCGGGTGCCGTCGGGCAGCGGACGGACGCCATCGAATGAAACCGGCGGCGCTTCAGCTCCTGAGCGCCGCCGCCAGTGACAGGGCCTCCCGCCCCAGCGCCTGCGCCACCGCCGGATGGATGATCCGCCCGGCATGCACGTTCAACCCCTGCGCCAGATGCGGGTTCTCTGCCAGCGCGCCGGGGAATCCCTTGCCGGCAAGCTGCAGGGTGAAGGGCAGGGTCGCGTTGTTCAGCGCGACGGCGCTGGTGCGCGCCACCGCACCCGGCATGTTCGTCACGCAGTAATGCACCACGCCGTCCACCAGATAGGTCGGCTCGGCATGGGTGGTGGGGCGGGAGGTCTCGAAGCAGCCGCCCTGGTCGACCGCCACATCCACCAGCACGCTGCCCGGCCGCATGCGCCCGACTATGGCGCGGGAGACGAGCTTCGGCGCCGCCGCGCCCGGCACCAGCACGGCGCCGATGACGAGGTCGGCCTCCGTCACCGCCTGCTCGACCGCCTCCGCCGTGGCGTAGAGCGTGGCGACGGAGCCCGCGAATTCCCGGTCCAGCGCGTCCAGCACGCGCGGATTGCGATCCAGCACGGTGACGCGCGACCGCATGCCGGCGGCGATGCGTGCGGCATTCGATCCGACCACGCCGCCGCCCAGCACCGCGACCCGCGCCGGCGGCACGCCCGGCACGCCCGAGAGCAGGATGCCGGCGCCGCCCGCCTCCTTCTCCAGGCAGCGGGCGCCGACCTGAACCGCCATGCGGCCGGCCACCTCGCTCATCGGCGCCAGCAGCGGCAGGCCGCCCTGCGGGTCCGTCACCGTCTCATAGGCCAGCGCGGTGCAGCCGCTCGCCATCAGCCCCTCCGCCTGGTCGGGATCGGGGGCGAGGTGGAGATAGGTGAAGAGGATCTGGCCCGGCCGGAGCTGCCGCCATTCCTGCGGCTGCGGTTCCTTCACCTTCACCACCAGACCGGCCTGGGCGAAGACGGTCGTGGCATCGGGGGCGATGGCGGCGCCGGCCGCCGCATAGGCTGCATCCGGGAAGCCGATGCCGGTACCCGCGCCGGTCTCGACCAGGACCTGATGCCCCTGCGCCACCAGTTCCCGCACCGAGGCGGGGGTGAGCCCCACCCGGTATTCGTGAACCTTCACCTCCTTCGGGACGCCGACCAGCATCGTCTCTCCCCTGCGCTATTCAGGCCCCCCGGCGCGGCCGCGCCGGTCCGGCCCGCTCGCCCCCGGCCACCAGGCGGTTCGACATCCGCAGCAACTCGGCGCGGATCTCGTCCCCTGCGAAGGGAAGCACGTCCGGCAGGCTCAGTTTCGTCAACTCATCGAAAAGCTGGTCGGTGCGGCGCAACCTGCGTGCGAGGTCCTGCGTGACGCGCACCGTGTTGTGCGTGTTGCGCGCCAGCGCCAGGTCGGCCCGCGTCCGGGACACCGCCTGGCCCAGGCGTTGCAGCTTCTGCCTGAACCGCTCCTGCGCGATCGCGATGGCTGCGAGGGCATTGCGCTGCGCCGCCTCATTCGCATCCAGCAGCGCCCGGCGCCCCGCGTCGCGCTCGCCGGAGCGGAGCTTCGCCGTCTCCCGCAGCAGGGCGCGCGTTTCCGCCTGGCGGGCCTGGATGGCGGGGACGTGCTCCTCCCGGATGCGGGCCACCACCTGTTCCTGCACGGCCAGCAGCGTCTCCAGGAACAGCACGGCATAGCCGTAGTAGCGCGCCACCGCCTCCGGGTCCGAGCGGTCGGGCAGCAGGGCTTCCAGCCTGTGCATCACCTCCCGCAGGCTGGCGACGCTGGCGATCAGCGCGATGTCGTCATCGCCGCCCGGCAGCAGCGCCAGCGCCTCCAGCTGCTCGGCGGTCAGCGGCACCTGCGCCACGGCGAAGGCGTCCCGCAGCCCGTCCCTGGCGAGGCCGAGGATGCGGTCGGCCGCCGCCACCGCCTCGGCCGCGCGCTGCGCCCCGGGGTCCCAGGCGGGGAGTGGGGCGCCCATCCGCTCACGCAGCAGCATCTCGGCCGCCTGGGCATCGCGCAGCGCGGCCTCGGCGGCGCGCAGCCGGTCGCGCGCGGCGACCAGCGGCCCGGCCTGCAGCAGCGCGATCATCTCGCGCCGCAGCGCCTCCAGGTCGCGCCCAGCCCTGGCCTGGTCGCGGCCGAACCAGCGCCGCTCCGGCAGCCTGTCCCGCTCCGCCCGCAGATCCTCGATCCGGCGGGCGAGCGCGATGGCCTTTGCCTCGCTCGGCGGTTCGGGGTGCGAGAAGGGCCAGATCATCCCTGCGAGTCCTCCGCGCCGGTCAGGCAGGAGAAGTGCCGGCAAGGCCCGGCCCGGTGCAAGGCCGCAAAGCGCCCTGCCTGTCGGGCGGCCTCATGCTGTCCTGCATCAATGCTGATGCATCTCTGTGGCCTCGGTCGCCGGCGCCGCCCCCGGCGGCTGCAAGCCAGGCATCATGCGGTCTGGTATTACAGGATGCGCGGACGGTTCATGGCCCCCACGCCGAAGGGTTGGACGGCCATGTCCCATCCGCGCATCGGGCCGCGTCAGTCGACCGGCAGGAAGATGAACACCACGGCCGCGACCAGGCAGCCCATGGCGGCGAGGTAGGTCCAGCGCAGCGGCTCCCCCAATACCAGCACGCTGAAGCCGGCGAAGACCGAGAGGGTGATGACCTCCTGCATCACCTTGAGCTGCTGGCCGGTATAGAGGCCGGAGCCGTAGCCGATGCGGTTCGCCGGCACGGCCAGGCAGTACTCGAAAAAGGCAATGCCCCAGGAAGCGAGGATGGCCAGCCAGAGCGGCCAGGCCGGGCGCTTCAGATGACCGTACCAGGCCCAGGTCATGAGGACATTGCTGCCGATCAGCAGCAGGGGCGGCAGCACATGGCTAGGGAGCATCGCAATCCTCCGGCAGGGACGCGCAACATGCGCCTGCGCCGCGGTCCCGCAAGCGCCGGCGCGGCTCCGGAGCACAGCCCCGCCATGGCGGCGGGCGAAGCCTGGCCAGCAGCTTCCCGTCCGCGCGCCCGCCCCGATTGCCTCTGCGGGCTGGGATGGTTCCTGTCTGCCGGACGCGACTGCCGTGAGATTGGGGGTGTGAGGCTGGAAGGGATACGTTCAGGCCGTTTTCCCGTTGCGGCAGAGGCAACCTGGCCTGGGCTGGGCGGCTGGTGAGCGTCGGAGCCGAAGGCGAAGAACACGGCACCGACATCATGCGGATCGCCAGGCCCGGCGGCCTCACCGGTCTGGCCAGCCTGGGCCTGCGCCTGGCGGAGGGCGAGCAGTTCCTGGCCGGCGTTCGGCAGGAGATCGTCGCCGCGCCGGCCCGGCTCCATGCCGTGCGCCGTCCGGAGGGCCGCGGCTGCGGTGATGTGTGCCGGGTGAAGGACTACCGCCACCACGGCGCCCGGCGCTGCGTCGAGCGATGCTGGCCCAGCACCTTGCAGGCGAGGCGCTCCGTGACCGCCCGGCTTCACCCTGACATGCCCGACGACGCACGGCACTCAGACGTTTCCCAAGGCAGCTTCCCTGAGTTCTTTGTTGTTCGAGCGGATTCACGCCTCCGGTCGTTCACGGGCTCCTGCGATCTGCTCTAGGATGGATCTTCCCCGCCCGGTTCTGCCCCGCATGAAGCTTTCCGCCCCTGCCCTGCTCTGCCTGGCCCTCACGCTCGGCGCCTGCGCGCGGGACGCGGCGCGGCCGCGGCAGGACCGGGCGGTGGCCGGCGCTACGCCAGCCGCCGCCATGCCCACCGATCCGGGCGACCCCTTCGAGCCGACCAACCGCCGCATCCTCGGCTTCAACTTCGCGCTCGACGATGCGGTGATCAAACCGGTCGCTCTGGCCTATCGGGACATCCTGGGTCCCTGGCCGCGCGCGCGCATCCGCAACGTGCTGGAGAACCTGAACGAGCCGGCGGTCGCCGCCAACCGCCTGCTGCAGGGCAAGCCGATCGAGGCGGGTACCTCCCTCATGCGCTTCGTGATCAACAGCACCTTCGGCCTGGCCGGGATGTTCGACCTGGAACCGGTCGGCGGGCCGCCGAAGCAGGTGGCGGATCTCGGCCAGACGCTGGCGGTCTGGGGTATCGGGGATGGGCCCTATCTGATGCTGCCCATCGCCGGGCCGTCCAACCCGCGGGAATTCGCGGGGATGATCGGCAATGGCTTCCTCAACCCGGTCAACTACCCGAGCCCCTTCCTCACCAGCCTCGGCCGCGGCGCGGCGCTCGGCCTGGATGCGCGGGAGCGGAACATCGAGACGCTGGAGGATCTGCGGGCCAACTCGCTCGACGTCTATGCCCGGCTGCGGAGCCTGTGGCGGCAGCACCGGGATGCGGAACTCGGCCGCGCCATGGAGACGGAGCCGGACGTGCTGGAAGACCCGGGAGAGGATGCGCCCGCCGCGGCGCCGGCGCCCTCGGTGCGCCTCGAGCCGGCCCGCCGCCCCACACGACCGGTGGCGAGCCGCCGGCAGTTGGAGCGGAAGCCGGCGGTGCGGCAGGTGGCGGTCACCGGGAAGAAGGCCGGCGGCAAGGCCATCCAGCCCCGCCAGGGCTCCCGCCGCAAATCCTAGCGGCCTGGGCGAGGCCCAGGCCGGATCCAGGGGCCGGGGCGGCCCCTGCGGCCCGCGGCTTTTGCCGCGCAGCCAAGCCGCCGGAGGTGGCGCCGACGCCTGAGGCCGCATACAGGCGTCAGCCTTCATGCGGGACAGAACGAGAGGGGCAAAGCCCCTCTCGAGGCGTCATGCGTAGCTGCGGACCCGTTCCACGCCCCGCGTCCCCATCCGCGCGCCCAGCACCGCCGCGACGGCGCCGAGGATCATGGCCGCGAAGATCCAATAGGCCGCAACCGCGCCGGCGGTGGCCGTGGCATCGGCGGCTTCGCGGGCGCGCCGCTCGGCTTCCTGCAGCGTCTGGGTCGCCTGCTGCTCCACCTGGGTCAGCCGGCGCTGCGCTTCCTCGGGCGGGATGTTGTATTCGGCCGAGACCAGCCGGGTCAGCCGCTCACGGTCGCCCTGCGCCAGGTTGCCGTCGGTGACGCGGCGGGTCAGCAGCTGGGCGATTTCGGCATTGCGCTGGTCGCTGGTCATCTGCGCCGGCTCGCCGCCGGTGCGCAGCGCGGTCTGCGCCCGTTCCACCAGTTGCTGCGGGTCCAGCTGCTGCGCCGCCTGGGCGGCCGGGCCGGCCGCGGCGGAGGCCGCCTGCCCCGCGCCCTGCGCCACGCCGCCGAGAATCGAGGAGGCACCCTGCAGGGCGGTGCTGGTGGCACCGGCGATGACATTGCCGAGCAGCACGGCCGAGAGCAGGAAGCCGATGGCCCAGACCGAAAGGCCGTGCAGCACGCTGTCGGTCGTATCCGCGGTGCCGGAGAGCCGGGCGGCGACATAGCCGCCGACCGCGAGGCCGATCGTGTTGGCGATCAGCAGCCAGACGCCGGTGGCGATGCCGAAGCTGGAGGCGGCGGGCGTATCGCCGGTGGTGGCATCCACGGTGGTGGCGCCGATCGCGGCCCCAAGGATGTTGAGCATGGTCCCGACCGCGATGGCGACGACGCCGCCAGCGAGGACCGCGCCCCAGGAGATGCGGGGCGGGAGGGCGGGCGCGCCCTCGGGCATGGCGGTGCCGAAGCTGGTGGCACTGCCCGTGACAGGGGTAGGCATGGTTCTGCAATCCCGTTGCGGTGGTGTGAGGTGAACGCCCCGCCCTGCGGCCGGTTCGGTGCTGCAGCATGCAACCGATTCACCATGGCATTCGCGCCACGCTGTGGTTGTGATGCCGGTATCGTGTGGATTCTGCCTTGCTCGCGCCACAGGGGCGGTCCAAATGCCGCCTGCCCCCCCGCCCGCTTCTGGCCTGGAACCCGCGATGCAGGTCTATCTGCCGATCGCCGAGATGTCGGTGGATGCCTTCCTGCTCATGGGCATCGGCTTCGGCGTGGGCTGGCTGTCCGGCCTGTTCGGGGTCGGTGGCGGCTTCCTGCTGACACCGCTGCTCATCCTCATCGGCATCCCCTCCCCCGTCGCGGTCGCCTCCGGCGCCAACCAGACCCTTGGCGCCTCGGTCTCCGGCCTGATCGCGCAGTGGCGGCGCGGCAATGTGGACGCGAAGATGGGCGGGGTGCTGCTGGCCGGCGGCCTCGTCGGCTCGGTCGCTGGCGTGCAGCTCTTCGCCCTGCTCCGGCGGGTGGGCCAGGTCGATCTCGCCGTCTCGCTCTTCTATGTGGTCGTGCTCGGCACGGTCGGCGGGCTGATGGTGCTGGAGAGCGTGCGGGCCATCCTCCGCCGCCGCACCGCCGCGCGCCGGAAGCTGCACGAGCATTTCTGGGCCCATGGCCTGCCGCTGAAGATGCGGTTCCGGAAGTCCCGCCTCTATATCTCGGTCATCCCGCCCTTCCTGGTCGGGGCCGGCATCGGCCTGCTCTCAGCCGTCATGGGCGTGGGCGGCGGCTTCATGCTGGTGCCGGCGATGATCTACCTGCTCGGCATGCCGACCTCGGTGGTCATCGGCACCTCGCTCTTCCAGGTGGTCTTCGTCGCGGCCAATGTGACGCTGCTGGCGGCGCTGCAGCTCGGCACCGTAGATGTGCTGCTGACCCTGCTGCTGCTGGCGGGGGGCGTGGCCGGGGCGCAATTCGGCGCCCAGATGGGCACGCGGCTGCGGGGGGAGGAAACGCGGGCGCTGCTCGGCCTGCTCGTGCTCGGCGTCGCGCTCAGCCTGCTCTGGGGCCTGCTGCGGCCGCCGGAAAACCTGTTCAGCACCGGGCCGGCGCTGTGAGGCCGGCGGGCCCGCCGGCCACCCCATGGCGTGCCAGGGGGCGTGCCGCCGCCGCTGCCCGCCCCGGGCGCGGCTCGCCCGCCCGGATGCTGGCCTGCCTCTTGCTGCTCCTGCTGCCGGCGCTGCCGCTGCGCGCCCTGGCGCAGGAACTGCCCCTGGTTGCCGCCCTGTCGCGGACCGATATCGAGGTCACCACCGGCTTCACCGGCGCCTCCCTCGTCGTCTTCGGCAGCACGGAGCAGCCGATCGGCCCGGGCGGGGACGAGGTGATCGTTGTCGCCCGCGGGCCGACGCGGCCGATCGTGGTCCGCCGCAAGGTCTCGGTCGCCGGCGTGATCTGGGTGAACGGCCCCTCCGCCCGCTTCTCCGGGGTGCCCGGCTACTATGTGATCTCCGGCACCCGCCCGGCCTGGCAGATCCTGCCGGAGGAGGAGCGGCAGCGGAACGCGCTCGGCCTCGATGCCCTGCCGCTGACCAGCATCGGCGCCCGCTCCCCCAATTTCCGCGCCGCGCTGCTCGACCTCGAGAAGCGGTCGGGCCTGTGGCTGGAGGACAGCGAACCGGTCGAGATCGCCGGCAGCCGGCTGTTCCATGTGCGGCTGCCGCTGCCGGCGGCGGTGCCGACCGGTGACTACCAGGTGGAGGTGCTGCTGGTCCGCTCCCGCCGGATCGTGGCGCGGCAGGAGCTGGAATTCCGGGTGGAACGGGTGGGCATGGCGGACCGCGTCGCGACCGTCGCGCAGAACCAGCCGCTGGTCTACGGTGTCGTCTGCGTCCTGTTCGCCGCCCTGGCCGGGTGGCTGGGCAGCGTGCTGTTCCGGAGGGGCTGATGGCCGAGACCGCGGCGGAGAAGGCGGCAACCGCCAAGCGGGACCGCGTCTTCCTGGTGGTGGTGGACGACAGTCCGGAGCGCGAGGTGGCGTTGAAATACGCCTGCCTGCGCGCCCGCAACGGGGGTGGGCGGGTCGCCCTGCTCCGGGTGGTCGAACCCGTGCCGATGATCGAATGGGCCGGCGTCGGCGTCCTGATGGCCGAGGAGCGGCGGGAGGAGGCGGAAAAGCTGCTCTCCGGCCTCGGCGCCCAGGTGCAGGAGATCACCGGCGGCATGGCTATCCTGCTGATCCGGGAGGGCGAGCCGCGCGACGAGCTGCTGGCGCTGCTGGAGGAGGATCCACGGATCTCGATCCTGGTGCTGGCCTCGGCGGCGGGCAGCGGGGGACCCGGGCCGCTGATCACGGCGCTGACCGGGCGCCATGGCAGCCGGCTGCGGGTGCCGCTGACCATCGTGCCCGGCGGGCTGGAGGACAAGGAGCTGGAGCGGGTGACCTGAGGCGACAGCCGTTGATGCCGCCACATCCATCGCGTCCCGCGGCTTCAATGGGGTCAGGGCCATGCGGGCGCCGGGCATGGCCGTTCCGCTCAGGCCGCTGGCATGACCGACGGGCCGGCCATGCGCCCCCCGCGGGTTGCGCCGGGGGGTAAAACCGACCAATTTGGTCCGGAAATCCCCATGCCAGGACCGGACCCATGTTCATCGAGACCGAAGGCACCCCGAACCCCGCAACCCTGAAATTCCTCCCCGGCCGGGAGGTGATGGGTGAGCGCGGCACCGCCGATTTCGCCAGCGCCGAGGCCGCGGCCCGCAGCCCGCTGGCGGCCCGCATCTTCGCCCTGCCGGGCGTCGCACGGGTCTTCCTGGGCTATGATTTCATCACCGTGACCGAGAACGGGGCGCATGGCTGGCAGAGCCTGCGCGCCCAGGTGCTCGCCGCCATCGCGGACCATTTCCTCTCCGACCTGCCGGTGCTGGAAGGCGCGGAGGAGGATGGCGAGGGCGATTACGACCCCGCCGATGCCGAGGTGGTGGAGCAGATCAAGGAGTTGCTGGACACCCGCGTCCGCCCCGCCGTCGCCGGCGATGGCGGCGATATCGTCTTCCGCGGCTTCCGCGATGGCATCGTACGGCTGCACCTGCAGGGCGCCTGCTCGGGCTGCCCTTCCTCCCGCGCCACGCTGAAGCATGGCGTGGAGAACATGCTGCGGCACTACGTGCCGGAGGTGGTGGCCGTGGAGCAGGTGGAGGCCTGAGGGTTCCACCGCTCTTCTGGCATGAGAGCCGTGCCCGGCCGTGTTTGCCCCTGCGACGAAGGCGCCGAATCGCCGGCTGCGTGAGAATCTGGCCTTCTGAATAACGACCCTGACCATCCGCGGGCTGCACAGTCAGCCAGCGGGTGGTCATTCGCATCTGAGCGCCTATCCGCCGCAGCTCCTTGTTTTTCGAGCAGAGTCACGCATCCGATCGTTTCCGGCCTCCCGCGATCTGCTCTAGCCTGCGGCGGCCCCGGCCGGCCAGAGTCGGGGCAAGGATGGCTGCGGGAGGAAGAATCATGCGCCGATGGATGCTTGCCTGCGCCCTGCTCGCGCCCGCCGCGGCCGGCGCCACCTGCCCGGACAATGAGCAGGTCGCCCGGATGGCCGAGGCGCTCACCAGCGGGCAGCCGGCGCAGCCCTTCCCGGGGCCGCTCAGCATGGCGGATGCCGAATGCGCCCGCGACAGGCTGGTGCCGCTGCTGGCCCGCAGCTTCGGCCAGCCCGTCGGCTACAAGGTCGGCGCCGCCAGCCAGGCGGTGCAGCAGCGCTTCGGGCTCTCCGGCCCCATCCATGGCGTGCTCTTCGACACCTCCATCGAGCGGAAGAGCGGCGCCACCGTGCAGCTCACGCCACAGCTCGCCGGCCTCGGCGTGGAGGCGGACCTGCTGGTGCGGGTGAAAGATGAGGGCATCAACACCGCCGGCCGCGACCCGGTGGCGATCCTCCGCCATCTCGACCAGGTGATCCCCTATATCGAGTTGCCGCGCGGCGGCGTCACCGGGCCGATGGACGGCCCGACCCTGGTCGCAGGCAATGTCTCCGCCCGGCTGGGCGTGGTGGGGGAGCCGATCCCGGTGGAGGCCACGCCGGAATTCGCCGCCCGCCTCGCCTCCATGACCGTCACCTTCCTCGACAACGGGAAGGAGCTCGCCCGGGTGCCCGGCAGCGTGCTGCTCGGCCACCCGCTGAACGCCATCGCCTGGCTGGTGGACGACCTGGCCAAGAGCGGCAAGCGCCTGAAGGCGGGCGACATCGTCTCGCTCGGCGGCTTCGCTCCCTCCGTGCCGGCCCAGGCGGGCCATGTCTATACCCAGCGCTATGAAGGGCTGGCGGCGCAGCCGGTCACCGTCGAGGTCCGCTTCCAGTGAGGCCGCGCTGACCCACCGCCGCATGCCCGCGCCGCGCGGGCGGACCCCGCCCGGCCCCTGGGGCGATGGCCGCCGGGCGCGCATCGGCCTGCTCGGCGGCAGCTTCAACCCGGCGCATGAGGGCCACCGGCATGTGGCGGAACTCGCCCTGCGCCGGCTCGGCCTGGATGAGGTCTGGCTGCTGGTCTCCCCCGGCAACCCGCTGAAGCCGCGCCGCGGCATGGCCCCCTTCGCGGAGCGGCTGGCCAGCGCCCGACGCATTGCCGATGGGCGTCGGGTGATCGCCGCAGATGTGGAGGCGCGGCTCGGCACCCGCTACACGGTGGATACGTTGGCGCGGCTGCGGCAGCGCTTCCCGCGGGCGCGCTTCGTGCTGGTGGTGGGGGCGGACAATCTCAGCCAATTGCCGCGCTGGAAGCGCTGGCGGCGAATCGCGCGGGAGACGCCGATCGCGGTGCTGCCGCGCCCGGCGGAAACCCGGCGGGCGCTGCACGGCAAGGCGGCCCGGGCGCTCGCCCGGCACCGGCGGCGGCCGGAGGCCCTGCTGGCGGGGCCGGCGCCGGCGCATGCCCCCTGGGTGCTGCTCCCGGCGCGGGAGCATCCGGCCAGCGCCACCGCCATTCGTGCGGCGCGGGAGGCCTCGCTGCTGTAGAGTTGGGCCGGAAACGGCCAGGAACAGGAATAGGAGGCGCACATCGCGCGCAGCCCGAAGGCCCCCGGCGGGGGCAAGGACACACCGAAGCGCCGCACCAGCCCGGCCGGCGCACCCAGGGCCCGCCCGGCCCGGCCGACGGCCAAGCGCGGCGCGGAGGAAGCCGCGGTGACGCCGCGCGCGACCAGGCGCCCGGCGGCGAAGCCGGCCGGCCGCAGTGCCGGCGCGGCCGAGCCGAAGGCAACGCGCGCCGCGAAGCCGGCCGCGCCCGCCAAGCCGCGCACCGCGAAGTCGGCCGCGACTGCCAAGCCGCGCGCCGCGAAGTCCGCTGCGGCGCCCAAGCCGCGCGCGACGACATCCACAGCGGCCGCCAAGCCGCGCGCCGCGACATCCGCCGCGGCGCCCAAGGCGACCGCCACCGCGCGCCCGAGGGCGGCCGCCACGGC
>JAESGY010000468.1_pt1 | contig 16033 bp, 22 predicted proteins | sample 9269841 | NCBI WGS metagenome assembly JAESGY01 (sample SAMN17022865, study PRJNA683097) | algae metagenome | isolation source: Spirirestis rafaelensis WJT71-NPBG6 and co-occurring heterotrophs from... | place: USA: Pinto Wells, Joshua Tree National Park, Colorado Desert, CA | collected 2006-08-15
TGGGCTTCAAGAGCTTCACGACGGCCTCACGGACGATTGCGGGCTATGAGGCGATGGCGATGATCTGTAAAGGACAGATTGTCCGTGCGCCAGCGAATGACATGGGCGCGCAGTGCGACTTCATTGCTGCCCTATTCAGCCCAGTCATGTAACATGAGTCCTTTTCCGGCCTTCGTTTGACCTGTGTCAGGAGTTGCAACGGAACCGCTTGGTCTCAACTGACAAAGGAAAATTCTGATGCTCCAGAACATCCACAGCATCCTGATCGGGGTGACGGAAGAAGGGGATGCAGAGGAGCGATCTTCGGCCCTCGCCTATGGCCTCTCGCTGGCTAAAGAGGCAGGTGCCCACGTCACCGTCCAGGCCGCCTCGTTGAAGCTTACACTGACGCATGCTTTCATCAGCAACATCGCCGAAGAACTCGTGGCCGCCGAGAACCGCCGGCTCGATGCTTTGGCTCACGCCGCCGCGGATGCATCGCGACAGGCCGCGGCGGCCTCAGGCCTCGCCTGCACCACTCAGGCGCCGCAGCTTGCCTATCCGGACTTAGTGAAGAGCTTCACCGCCCTGGCGCGGGCCCACGACCTGACGGTTTTGGATTCCGAGCCGATTTCCCTGGCCGACGACCGCGGGCTGATCGAGGCGGTGCTCACCGACAGCGGCCGCCCGCTCATCGTGGTGCCCCAAGGCCACGAGGTCTTCGCTGGAGACAGGATCCTCGTGGCGTGGGATGGCAGCGCCAAGGCGGCACGGGCGCTCAATGACGCCCTGCCTCTCCTGAGGGAGGCCGCGCACGTCGAACTTGTCAGCGTCATGGGAGAGAAGGATCTGGAGCCGGCTGTCTCTGGTGCTGACCTTGCCCCGCATCTCACCCGCCACGGCATCAAGGTCGGCGAGCTGACCCTGCCCGCCCTGGAGGGTGACGTCGCTGAGACATTGCGCAACCATGCTGGCCTGATCCGGGCCGATATGATCGTGATGGGGGCTTATGTGCATTCGCGGCTGCGCCAGATGATGCTCGGCGGCACGACGCAGTCGCTGCTCAAGAACTGCCCGGTGCCCCTGTTTCTCTCGTACTGAGCGAAAGAGGGCATGGTGTTTGGGGCTTCACTTCTCGATGAGGGAGGCCTGCATGTACAAGAACATTCTGATCGCGACTGACGGCTCATCCTTGTCGGCCCGTGCCGTCGAGCATGGAGCCAACTTGGCAAAGGCTGTGGGAGCGACGGTCCTGCTGCTCACTGTGGCCGAGCGCTTCCATGTCTTTGCGCTCGAGGCCGACCAGCTTGGGGAAACACCGGCGTCGTTCAGGGAGCATATGCAGAAGCACGCCGAGCGCACCCTGGCGGAAGCTTCCGAGATTGCGCGCAAACTTGGTGTCGATGCCACGACCCTTCACATGGAAGACGCCGCCCCCTACCAGGCGATCATCCGCACAGCGGAAGGGCAGCGCTGCGACCTGATCGTCATGGCGTCGCATGGACGCGGCGGGGTTTCGGGCCTTTTCCTTGGGAGCGAAACCATGAAGGTGCTCTCCCACTCGAAGACTCCGGTCCTCGTGGTGCGCTAGCGCTGGATGGCGCTCTGCCGCGGAAATTGAATGGGCTGGATTGAGCACTCGCTTGAGACGCTTCGGGTTGTCCCTCATGTTGCGGCCTCGGCCTTTGCCTATGTGCTCGCCTTGCCCATCGGGTGGGATCGCGAACGGAATGAACGAAGTGCCGGCTTGCGCACCCTCCCGCTCGTGGCTGTTGCAAGCTGCGGCTTTGTTCAGGCGACCGAGGCAAGCGTCGGGACCTCGGCAGAGGCGCAGGCGCGGATCATCGAGGGCCTGATTACCGGCATCGGCTTCATTGGCGGCGGAGCCATCATCAAGCAAGCCGGCGCTGTACAAGGAACCGCCACAGCCGCAGGTCTATGGGCAACCGGCGCAGTCGGAGCTGCGGTGGGCCTTGGCAGCTAACGCCTGGGGACGATATTGGACCACCGCCAAGCTCTCAATGAAACGGAAATGCTGAGAAGCATTGTGTGGAACACCGACCCGCATGTGCAGGATCACACGAGGGAAAACGAACCTAGAAAGCCCATACACAGTAAAAGCTCCTGATGGTCGCATTCTAAACGTAAACTTCTGCGATTGTCATCAAGAGGAAATAAACAACAATTAAGTACAAGCTGTTTCCGAATTGGCTCGCAAGGCTGGGATTATGCGTACTTGTATTTATCAAAGCTAGGATTAACCCCTATGTCTGTCGTTAATAATACAAACAATCAGGCGAACGATCGCGCTAAAGTTGCGGGTGAACACATTCGCCACAATGCAGAGAAGGCACAGGACGCCATGCGGTCTGGTCTGAACTCTGCCTCTGAGAACACCCGGCGTTTCACCGATCAAGTCACTCAGGCTTACGGCATCACGGGCGAGCGCCGCGAGGAACTCACCCGCCAGGGAGCCCAGAGCCTTGAAATGCTAACCCAGGCCAGTACCATGCTGACGCGTGGAGTTCAGGACCTCTCGCGCGAGTGGTTCAGCCTCACGCAGGAGCGCTTGCAGAAGAACGTCGAGGATTTTGGCGTGCTGGCACGCTGCCAGTCCCTTCCGGACTTCATGGCAGCCCAGAGCACCATCATGCGGCACAACCTCGAGCAGACCATTGAGGGCACGCGCCGGATCGCCGAAGTCGCCACACGGGTGGCGAACGAGGCCGGCCTGACACTCAAGGCTGAGACGAAGAAGGCCAACCGCGTCGCCTGATATGCTTCAGCACCTCGTGCTGAGAAAACCAGAAAGCCGAGGCAACACCTCGGCTTTTCTTCATACTGTCGACCGGGCTCTTACGAACAGCATTGGCGTGGCTCGGGAGGAGCACTTGCCTCAGCAGTGCGGGGCCTTGCGGTTACATCGAAGGCCGTGTTCATTCATTGAGGATGCGGCTCTTTGAAGAGACATGGATTTTCCGGCACCCACATTCTCCCAGGGAGGACTGATGATCAAAGTCGCAATCACTGTTGGGTTGTTGGCCCTCGCCCTCCCAGCAATAGCACAGGAGGCCCCGCCATCGACCTGGCGCGACCCGGATACCCGGTGCGTGTATCTCAAGGTGGGAGATGCCCTGAGCCTGCGCTACCGTCGTGACGGCACACCAGACTGCGCGAGCGTTCAGCAGGACAGCACTGACGCATCGATTACCCGCGGTGACCTGCGGGAAGCGACGCAACAGATTGTTCGCTCGATCGAGGACTTGCGCCGGGATATCGGCGCAGTCCGGCGGGAGATGGAGCATACCCGCAATGAGCTGGAAAACATCCGCCGCGAAACGAGGCAGCCCCGGGCGCAGTAGTCTAGCCTGCGCCCCTTAGAGCTAGTCCGCAACAGGACAGATACGCCTTGTCACTGACACGTTCCTCCTCTTGCAGCTTCCGCCCAGCGGCGAGAAGCGTTGATAAGCGGCCCCACCCCGAGCGACCGCGCCCTCAGACCTCAGTTGGGCGGTTTGATGCTGTCGTCTCCATAACCTCGCCTTCCGTTGAGCTGTGGTCGTGGTTGCGCAGTGGAAACTGGGGCCGGCGTCAACGCACGCCAAATCTCATGCATGATCGATTTTGCCAAAGTGAGAATGTTCTGTGCCATGTCACGCTCGCTTTCCTTTGTGAAACCAACGGCTCCAGATTTGCCGTGCGCCCTCCGCAATTTGGTGCAGGTTCTTGACTGGTCTGGAGGCCAACCGGAAGTGGAGACTCAACGGCAGCGGGCGCGGGCGCCCAGGTCCTCGCGGAGTTCGTGCTCATGCACAATCCGATCGTACGACTGATCCGCGCTTCTGATCGCGTATTGCGGCTCGGCGCGGGGATCATCGAGCCTGACGATCTCATAGCCGCCCTTCCAGGTCTCGGGCTGACCATCCTCCGCGTAGGAGATGGCCTGTCCTACAGCAAAGAGGTGCTCCCCTGAGGCAGGCGTTGATCGGCTCTCTTCTGGCTGCTCCGCCGTCATCAGAGACGCTGGCTGCATCTCTTTGCCGGCGGGCTTAGTCGCAACAGGGCCGGGTGCGTAGGTGACCGGCTGAGCGGCCGCTACCGGCACCGTCCAGTCAAGCAGCGTGCGGCCGCCATCGTCCATCAGACGCAGAGCATCGGTCCGGGTTGGCCAGCGTCTCATTCCGGCAAGGCTCCGGACTAATGCCAGGGCTGCGGCACCGTCAGCGGCCACGATGGGCAGGGTTCCGATGACCTCGGGAACACCACGCCGAAACCTTTTGAACTGGACCAGAAATCTCATGGCAGCCTCCTCCATTCGGAGCGTCTCAAGGGACACCTTAGGCTCTGGGCAACCCAAGTCGTGTCGCCTGGACAGCAATGACCTGATCCCGCAGGCCGGAAACTTGCATCGAGCTGTTGAAAGATGTGGGTATGCGCAGCCTAAATAAATAGATCTCGAATCAAATATAAAACAGAGTTAAAATCTTAGACTGTGTTATGGTGAACTTTGAGGAAACAAGGCGTTTCTTCCATCATCCTAAGGAAAACATCATGAAAACCCCAGAATGGCTGAAGCCTGGCCTCTACGGCGCCGCCTGTGGTGCTGTCGCGCTTGCCGCTATCGGGTTTTCCTGGGGCGGTTGGGTCACCGGCAGCACGGCTCGCACAATGGCCGCCGATCAATCTAAAGCCGAGATCGTCACGGCTTTATCCCTGATCTGCGTTGATCAATCCAAGCGCGACCCACAGCTTGCCGAGCGTGTTGCTGCCATCAGGACCGCCTCGTCCTGGAACAGAGGCGACCTCGTCATGAAGAACGGGTGGGCGACCATGCCCGGCAGCGCGGAAGGCAACAGCCAGGTTGCCAAAGATTGCGCCGACAAGATCGCCGCTTAGGAGCACCTCATGCGCACGACTCGAGAGAGCATAACCTTTGATCACCCCTTCTCACTGACGGCCGTGGACAAGCTGCAGCCCGCCGGCACATACGCGGTCGACATTGACGAGGAACTGATTGAGGGGCTGTCGTTCCTCGCCTACCGGCGCGTTGCGACCACCATCTACCTGCCCCTCGTCCAAGGGAACCAAGGCTCGGTGCAGGCCATCAGGGTCGATCCTCAAGAGTTGACGGCAGCCCACCACGAAACGCCGTCCGCCTGAGGCCCCGATCAACCGCTCGTGCGGAGAACCGCACCGACTGTGGAACTCTTTCAGGGATGGGAAGGAGCACCAACACTTCGGCTGGCTTGTGTTGGCTTCATGCAAGTGGCTTAAGCCCGGTGCTGTACAGCGAGGCCCACACTGACAACGGAGGCTACAATGTTTGGCTTTAGAGGCGGCGAAAGCGATGAGACCGTCACCCGCAAGACAGGGTATCGCATCGATGCAAAGCGGCAGTGGAGCGGCCTCACAACCGCGGATCTGTCAGAGATCGAAAACGAAGAGCAGTTGGTCGCGCTGGTAAAGGTCCGCTGTAGCCTGACCTATGACAAGGCCAGGGCCGATGTTCAAAGCTGGATGTCGGGCAAGCAGTTCTAACCTTGTTGGTCGATTTGAATCGGTTGGCGAGGCTTATGGCCCGAGGAGATCAGTCAATGACAACCGAATTTTACGTCGTCCGACATCATGGCGCCTGGCGCATCCGGGTGAACGGCAAGCACCGTGGGGAGTATAACTCCCGTGTTGCGGCCATCGATGCCGCCGTGACGGAGGCTCAGTCTGCCGGACCAGGAGCCAAGGTCTTCAGCACGGGGATTGTCAGTCAGTTCAGCGACGACTGGCCGTCGAAGGGCAGCGCCAACTCACTCCCACTATGATCGTCGCCCGATGGGATCTTACAGGAGACGCGAATGAGTGAGCGGATCGGTCGCCTTTGTGACGAGCTGCGCATCAAACTGCACGGGATGGATCGCCGTCTTGAGGCTCTCAAATCGAACGGCGTGGCGACCTTCGACAACTCGCAAGGAGTTCTTGAGAGCCGTCTCGACCGTGTTGAGCAGCGCATTTATGATAACCGCGTCACCGTTGAAGCCGCTAATGTCAGGGTCAAAGCATGGCTTGAGGAGAAAAAGGCCGGCTCTGTTGTGGGCCATCCTCTTTGGACCGAATGCCACAAAGCTCATCTCATGGAGGTTCGTGCCGATGATGCCGAAGTCTACGCCATTGCCGTCTTCGAGCTTGCGGCTGCAGCGGCCGATGAAGCCACACTCGCAGTCTTGCAGGCCCTTCTCGCGCGAAACGATGCTGATGTCGCGGTTCTGTGCGAGACGGAGCCTCACTAATGTTTATTATTGAGTTCTTTCGCGTGCGTGGAACAGACGAAGCTCATGCGATCCTGGATCGGGTTGAACATGACGCAACGGATTTGGAGGACGCGAAAGTGAGAGCTCTGTCCCTCTTCGAGACCTTGGACATGCCGCAGAAGCCGGATGCCGTGCGGATTCTGGACCACAATGGCGATGAGATGTTTATCTGGAGCCCAGAGCGCCCCAGTGCCTGAATCCGGAACTGCCGCTCCTCGCAGGTTGGTCGCCCGCGTTGAGGCTCCCAGGAGAATAGTTATGGCCAATGTTCATTACAGGATCGTCGAGCACGAAGACGGATGGGCCTACAAGGCCGGGGATGTCTTCTCGGAACGCTACGCCACCCATGAGGAAGCACGCGAAGCGGCGGAACGAGCCGCCGCCGAACAGAGGCTGCCCGGCGCGACTGAAGATATCGAGTACCAGGACGAAGCAGGTGACTGGCACGAAGAAGTCTCTCGAGGGACGGATCGGCCAGAGACGGACGTCACAGGATGAGCGGTCAGGCACGGCTCGAAGGGCGGGACCTTGAGCAATGGTTTTGACCTGCTGAGTCCCGGCCTAGAATAGTCTCTTACTGCTTGATGTGACTTAAGCCGGTGCGCTATTTGCCACGGTGTTCATCCTTAGGCTACCCTCTCCCTTGCTATAAGGGAGATGCATTTGCGACGGCTCGTTGTCATCTCCAATCGCGTGGCTGTCCCGGACGCTACCGGAAAAGCCGCTGCAGGGGGCTTGGCCGTAGCTGTGCACGAGGCCTTTCAAGCTTACCAGGGGCTGTGGTTCGGCTGGAGCGGCAAGGTCTCGGCCCATCCGGCGGCACACCCCAAGATCATCGACAAGGGACAGGTGCAGTATGCCGTCATGGACCTGACGTCACTCGACCGGCAGGAGTACTATAACGGCTTCGCCAACCGGGCGCTCTGGCCCATCATGCACTACCGGATTGGTCTCTCCGAGTTCTCGCGGGCTGACTATGCAGGGTACTTGCGGGTCAATCGGAGCTTCGCCGGTGCGTTGGCCCATCTGATCCAGCCTGACGATCTCGTCTGGGTTCATGACTATCACCTGATCCCTCTCGCGAGCGAGTTGCGGGCGGCCGGCATAACCAACCCGATCGGGTACTTTCATCACATTCCCTGGCCGGCTCCAGAAGTGTTTGGAGCTCTTCCAGGCAGCACAGAGCTCCTACGCGTCATACCGGACTATGATCTTGTGGGTGTGCAGACGGAGCGGGATGCCGACAACCTCAGACGCAGCCTCATCCAGGAACTTGGCGCAATTCACCGCAGGGTAGACCTTCTCGACATCGGAAGCCGGCGTGTTCGCATCAAAAGCGCTCCAATCGGCATCGACGTTGCTGGTTTCCAGCAAGCAGCCCAACGCTCTGGCTCAAGCCGGCTTCTGAAGCAGACGATTGCTGGTCTGGGATCCCGCAAGCTGATCATCGGGGTTGATCGGCTGGACTACTCAAAAGGCATTCCTGAGCGCATGGAGGCTTTCGAGCGCTTCCTGATCAGTCATCCGGATCAACGGGGACGGGTGACCTATCTGCAGATTGCCCCAACCAGTCGCAGCGAAGTGCCCGAGTACGCAACCCTCAGCCGAGCCGTGAATGAGACGCTGGGGCGGATCAACGGCTCCCTGGGTGAGCCTGGCTGGGTGCCGATCCATTATGTGACCAGCACCTATTCTCGAGGGGTCCTCGCTGGCCTTTATCGGCTGGCCCGGGTCGGGCTCGTGACCCCCATGCGGGATGGGATGAACCTGGTGGCCAAAGAATACGTGGCAGCTCAGGACCCGCAGGATCCCGGTGTTCTCATTCTGTCGAAATTTGCCGGGGCTGCTGAGGAGCTCACGGATGCACTCATCGTCAACCCCAACGACAAGATCGAAGTCGCAGAGGCCATTCAGCAGGCGCTGCATATGAGCCAGGAGGAGCGGGTCGCGCGCTGGCAGGCTATGCTGAAGACTCTGTGGGCTTCCGATGTCTCACGGTGGGCAGCGGCGTTTATCAAGGACCTAGCCGCTAAAAAGGCAAGCAGGGTCCGCAGGAGTACGGGGCTGGAAAAAAGAGAGTAACGATCGCTAGAGGTCGAAGACGAAGGGCCGTATCCTTGGCTGCAACCTGACCCGGACACTAGGGTTGCCTCCCTGGATCATGTCTCTCGGCAGGAGCTCTCATGAGCATTATGTGGACCGTAGCACTCGGCTTGGCGGCTGGCGTGATCGCCAGACTGGTTACACCCGGCAGAAAGGGACCGTTTGGGTTCATGCTGACCGGTCTCCTTGGCATCATCGGCGCCATTGCGGCCTCGTATCTCGGACAAGAGGCAGGATGGTATCAGCCGGAGGACAGCACCGGGTTGGTAGCAGCCGTCTTCGGAGCGGTTGTCCTGCTTCTGATTTGGGGTTTTCTTTTCAGGAGCCGACGCCCAAGCTCCTCCATTTGACACTCCCCAATTCAATGGCTTCATCCTTGGTCAACATGGGAAAGCGCTCATCTTGGGCTAAGTCCGGAGATGGGTGAAGCGAAGATCCATCGTGCCCTGCCTACTGCGGAAGTCTCTCCACAGCAGCCTGTCCTCCACCCTCACTGGTGTTTTCCCATATGCCGGCGGCCACCTTGCGCGCGGATTACCGAGGCCGTGCTGGAGCGGCTCGGCATACCAGAACAGGTTGACGATTGACATGCCCATGTCAGGATTCTGAGCCGCGAAGTTCGGTGCAAGGCTCAGCAGCCTGTGCAGATGCCTTTCGTGATGATCTTCATCTTGCGATCCCAGATCCGCTCCTGCGCCTCGGCCTTGGTCCGAGCCGCTCTCCCCATCGCTTCAGATTCCTCAGCCGTGTACGACTTCGACGCGGAAACCTTTGGGATCCCTGCCCCTGATTCAGTTGCATCTTTGGCCGAGACAGAATGAGACGCGATTAGCAAGGCCAGCACGGCCGTAGCTGTCATGATCCGCATAGGTCACTCCCGAAGCATCATATCGCAGCTCCAACCTTGTATATGGGGTCTCGGCCCAGTTCCCCAACAAAGGTTTCTCCGCTCCCTCCATTGCTCAAGCTCGTCTCAGCTTTCTGCCGTTGCTTGCCACGGCGATGGAGATCGACAAGCCCCAAGACGAACGGCTGCAGACGATCTTCCTAAATCGGCCATGATCCTGCGAATTACTGGTTTTCGGATCACGTTTCGAGGATTACTATCTATGCGTTCTTCATCTCTTATGGTTCTCGTCACTCTCGGCATGTCAGGCATGGCACAGGCCCAGAGCACACCGCCGGGGTCCGGTGCGCCGCAGTTCATCACGATCAGCAACAATGCCATCCTAAGCTCAAGGCTGATTGGTCTGGATGTTCAAAGCGCGGCCGGCAAAGGAATGGGAAAGGTCGAAGACGTTGTCTTCGAGAGCGGCCAGATTGTGGGCATCGTGCTATCCGTCGGCGAGATCCTGGGTGGTGGCCAACGCTATGTGGCAGTCGATCCATCAGCGATCTCGATCCGGTATACGGAGGGCGAGAACAGGTGGCAGGCGACTATGAACGCCGACGTTGATCAACTGAGGTCCGCCCCGGAGTTCCGTTACGAAGGTAAGTGGAGGCGTTGATCCGCTTGCAGAGCCGTAACGCTTTTTTGCGCGGATGCCTTCACGTCCGGCCCTTGGTGGATGGCTAGATCAAGCCTTCGAGGCACCAGGGTTCTACGATCAGCGTACACCCTGCAGCATTAGCCGCGAATGGGCCTTAATCCTAAATACTTAAGCTCGTTGTTGATCACGTTGGAGATGCTGGCGGGAGAACTGAAACAGCCCTGTTCAAGGTGTCACGGTGGCCAGAACCTCACCCATGGTGATTTCAGGCTCACCATCGATGACATCTGTCAGGCTCGCCCGGATCCAGGCCAATGCCTTGTCGTTGGCTGCAATGGCAGAATCCCGATTCTCAAACAAGCTGATCGATCCACCCACCCCATCGCCGGCATCGAACACGCAGTAGCCCTGAAACCCTGGCGCTTGCTTCAGCATCTGGCCAAGGCCGCTCTGCGCGCGACGGGCAGCCTCAGCCACCGAACTCATGCGGTTGAACTTGCGGATGACGACGTACATGGCGACCTCCAGGCCTGCAGGGACCGGCAACTCTAACCCCGATAGTTGGTCTTCGTGTGGTGACCGTGCCGGTGGGGACCTCCTTGTGCTGCGACGTCCAAAGGATAGAGGGCGTGTCAGAACGAATGCCATCCCATCTCACCCCTCGTGCTGTCGAACCCGGCAGCAGAGCGGTCGAGCACGATCCACATCAGGAGCCAGCCTGCCAGGATGGTGGTCACAAGGTCGAGCCCTTGCGGGCTTTCTCCTCTCGGACCAGATCCTGAAGCAACTGATGGGCAAGGGCCTCATGGGCCACCCGCGGGCTGACCTCGGCCGTCTTTCTTCCGTAGGTGGTGGTGACGGTCAGAACCTTGCGGTCAACCACGAAAGTCCCTGAATAGGTTCTCCCGTCAACCTTGATGTGTATCGAACGGCCCGACATACGAAAGCCCTCCACGCCGCGGCGGAGGAGCCCGCAGGCTCGTTCCACATGCATTGGCTTAATCATGTTACCGCACCAGATGTGCTCTGTCGCGACCAAGTAAGTGGTACAGCTATCCAGCATTGCAGCACATCCTTGGAGATCTCGATGCTTCCGTGGCTGAGGTCAGTTACTCGCGCTGAGCCACTCACGGGGAGCATTTCAGCAATAGCTGAGGCGACCTTCGTGTTGGCAACTTTGTCGGGGAGGCCGCGAGAGGGGCTTCCACGCAGCACAATTCCGAAAGCCGTCGAGACATGCTGCCGGGAACGCCCTTCACCAGTAAGCGATCGGTTCTCGAGGTCACGCCAACCCGTCAATCCAGGCCGGCTCGGGCAAGTCCCTCGATCAGGCGCGCCCGATCCTCGGCGCGGACGAAAGAAGATGTGGCTCTGATCGCGTCCCGTGAGATGTCAGGGACGAGCGCCTTGAGCCGCCCGAGCAAGTCCGTGGCAGCCTCCTGGTTGTCCAGAAGTCCGGCACAGGCCGTGCCGATGACCAGCGGAACTGCGTGGCCGGACCGCAAGCGATGCGCCTCCCGCGCATAACGCAATCCAAGCTCGTAATTCGCGCCCTGAAAGTAAGCCATGGCGTAGTAGAACTGAAAGTCGCCGAGAAAAGCCTCGCGCGGGCTCAGTCTGAGGGCGTAGTCGATGCAAGGAATGGCGTCCGCCGCGCGGCCCCCGTTGGCATGTGCAAGTCCTAACTGGCCGTGTGCAAACGCGGAGTTGGGGTTGATCGCGACAGCCTGGCTGACTGCTGCCATCGCCAGGACATTGTCACGCGTCGCAAAGGCTATCATCGCCTGAGCCAAGTAAGCCCACGGTTCCTTATCGTCGGCGGCAATGGCCTGTTGGACGACATCCCTGGCAAGGGCCAGGGCGCATCCCATGTCCTCCCACCCCTGGAAGGCGCGCCACATCATAATCCAACCTTTCATGGCAAGCGCCTGGGCATAATCGGGAGCCAGCCCGATGGCCCGCTCGAGCAGGGGGAGCATCTTCCGGCTGCTCTCCTCAGACAACTGGGAACACAGGAACACCGCCCGCACGACGCATTCCCAGGCATCGAGGCCATGATGCGGCTTGGGACTTTCTCGGGCATGCTCTGCCGCCAGGAGTTCCGGCCCGATGCGGCCGACGACACTTGCGGTGATTTCGTCCTGAATGACGAAGATGTCGCCGAGGTCCCCGTCGTACCTCTCGGCCCAGAGATGGGCTTCGGAGCCCGTATCGATGAGCTGCGCGGTCACCCTGACACGGTTGCCGGACTTGCGGACACTGCCCTCGAGAACATAGCGGATCCCGAGTTCGCGCCCGACGGCGCGCACATCCACGGGCTTTCCCTTGTAGGTGACCATCGTGTTGCGGGCGATCACGAAAAAGCCCCTGAGCTTGGACAGGGCGGTGGTGATGTCCTCGGTGAGCCCGTCGCTGAAGAAGTCCTGCTCCGGGTCCGCACTCATGGCGTTGAACGGCAGCACGGCAATGGATGGTCGGTCCGGAAGTGCGGACCTGGGCGATGCCGTTCGTGCGGTCGGACCGTCCCAAAGGGGGCGGTACAGTCGCACCGGCCGCTCCATGTTCTTGAGCGCGCGTTCGCCGAGGTACTCGTAGTCGCAGTCAAGCTTCCCCTGGAGGTGATCGTACGCCGTGCCGGAAATGCAAATGCCGCCTGGATCTGCCAAGGTCTGGAGGCGGGCCGCGATGTTGACGCCGTCGCCGTAGAGATCCCCATCAACCTCGTGAACCACGTCGCCCAGATTAACGCCGATCCGGAAGATGATGCGTCGCTCCGTTGGTATATCGGCCTGGTTCCCGGCAACGCCCTTCTGGATGGCGACCGCGCACGCGACGGCATCGACGACCGAGCCGAACTCCACGAGCGCACCGTCGCCCATCAGCTTGACAATACGGCCCAGATGCTCGGCCAGCAGCGGATCGATCACCTCCCGGCGTAGAACCTTCAGGGCCGACAACGTCCCAGCCTCGTCATGTTCGACGAGGCGGGAATAGCCGACGACGTCAGCGGCCAGGATCGCGGCCAGCCGCCGCTCCGCTCTTGCAGTTGGCATGGCTGTCTCTCCCTCAGGAGATCCGCCGGATGAAGCCCAGGCGATTGACGCGACATGCACCATCCGGCTGCCCCACACCGCGACCGTGCTGGTTCATGATAGCACTGAGACGGTCACGTGGCGACGCTTCACGAGAGGCTCTCCGAGAACGACGTCGAGGTCATCAAGTCGCTGACCTGTGCGGAGACTAAGCTGGACATGATCCTCGACCGAGGCGGCCGGGCAACCTGCCGCCCTTTGTCATGCATCAGGTCAACGTGCAGGCAACTCAGGACAAATTGCGGAAAGGCGACTCAGAACCCGAGGGCTACGATTCGAAGGCGTGAGCGTGTCACGCTTTTCGCATCACCGCGTAACGCCTAAGTAACGTAGATGTACCCAATAAAGGAAGGGGCGGCACGATGCCCTCCTTAGTGCCGGTCCCGCTCGCGATCACATGTAGGGTGCACCCGCCCTCGCGGCCTTCCCCTGCACGATCCGGTGCTAGCGCTGCTCCTTGGGGAAAAGCAGCCCCGACTCCGCTTCTGGAGCTGGCGCCCTGGTCGGGCGACTTCGATCCGGTCGAGGGTTTCATCCTGCATGAGGCCCGGCCTGGTGTGATGATGACGGCAGGATGAGCGCAGGCCAGGGATCACCGATCCTTTGCAGTACAATGTCCCGATGAGGGTATGCGCCGACAGGAGCTTGTGTCCCTTTTTTAGCCCGACACACGGCAATTTCCGCGACGGCTCAGGTTTCGGAGTCTCGGTTACTCAATGAACATCAACTCTAGCCGTCGAAGCGGATCAATTTCTTTGGTCCGGGATGGCCCAGCGTAGACGGGGCAGGACATCAACGGATCGCCGGAGGCTCAACACGGAACAGGTCCACCCTCGATGCCCGAAGGTTGCTGTTACCCGACCGCCGCGACTGAAACGGCTACGGCCATTGCGAGCATGCCGATCGCCTGCACGAAAAAGAACGCGAACCGGACCGAGGCGACAAGATCGGAGGGGGTCAAGGCGAGGTGGACCGTCGTCTGACAGATACGCGCGACCAGAATGGCTCCGGCGAGCAGGTCAAGGAGGCGGCTGTCGGCGCCGGTCGCGGTGGCGCAAAGGACGATGGCGGCAAAGACCGGCAGGTTCTCGACGCAGTTCATGTGCGCCCTCATGGCCCGCTGATACCAGTCGCTGCCTTGGGGCCGGTCAGCCTGCCATTCCGAAATCCTCACCTGTCCCGTGAGGATTCTGGACCACCGGTAGACACCGACCGTTCCGAAGAGCACAAGCAGCGTCCAGACGGCAAAGCCGAGAAGCGCCCATTGCGGGACCGTCATTGAACCCCTCCCCTCAGGCGGGCTGCGTCGAACTTCCTGGCGGATGTGCCTCGTGGCCGCCATACCCGCAAGCCGAACCCGGCGTTGAAGTGGAGTGTTCCCGCTGCCGCTCCGCAGCCCTAGCCGCCGAACAGCCCTCGGAAGCGCTCGAGCACCGAGCGCCCGTCACCTCCTGCCGCTTGGGTCATCGGCACGGGCGCCGCTGTCGCTGTCGGAGCGACCTGCCGGACGGGTTCGCCAGCGGGCATCCGGCCTCCCGGCGGCGTCTGCGAGGTATAGGCGAGCGTCGACGACGCTCCCTGCCTCGGCTTGCCGTTCGCAGCAAGGACGACCTCCTGCGGCCCCGCGGCCAGCGCCTCCGGCCTGCTGATGTCGCCGAGCCGGTTGCGGGCGCTGGCGTCGACGGCGAGCGAGCCATCCTCCCCGGACAGCGCCTGACGGAAGCTCGGATGCTGCCCGCCGTCGCCGTAGACGAGCTTGATCGGCTGCACGCCGTTGGCTGCCAAGGCGGCGACCTGCCGATCGTCGTTCTGGCGCTTCTGCGCGACAGCCGCTATGACGGAGGCATCGCCGCTGAAGGCATACTGCCCGCTGGCCACGGACACCTGCGGCTCCTGCTTCGCAAGCTCGAAGTAGTCCGAGCCTTCCTTGAGGTTCCTCCAGAAGGCGATGTTCGGGTCCAGCCGGTGCTTGGCTAGGTTCTCCGCCGTCATCCGGAACGGATACGACTGGAACTGGAAGCCGCGCTGGGCGCTGGCGAAGGACTCGCGGGCCAGGGCGTAGACCTCGGAGATGGCCTCATCCGTCATGGCGAAGCAGCCGCTCGACGAGCACGAGCCGTGCACCATCAGGTGCGCCCCCGTCCGGCCATGGGTCCGGTCGTACGCATTCGGGTACCCGAGATCGAACGAAAGATGGAAGCTGGAGTTCGGGTTCATCTGTGCCGGGGTGACCGTGTAGAAGCCCTCCGGTGCCTGGCGATCGCCCTCCCGGGTCTTAGGCCCGAGCTGGCCCGACCAGCGGCACATCGGGTAGATCTTGAGGAGCGCGTACCTGCCGTCGGAACCGCGCTTCCAGACCTCGATCTCGGACTCCTTCTTGTAGGCCCGCATCAGGATGGGATCGTTCTGCGACATCCCCTTGCTGGCCATCAGCGCCATGGTGGCGGGCGGGATCGGCACCAGGTGACGCGTGGACCTGTTCTCGCCCTGGCAGGCGGCGAGCGCGAGCGTCAGGCTCGCGGCCAATGCGATACGCTTCATCATGAGGACCCCGCATTCTTGATCCGTCCGAGTGTTGGCACCGGACGGTTCCCCGTTTCCTTGGTTGCCGGTCTCGTGTCCGCCTCGTCGTGGGCATCGCCGATCCGAAGGTGATCCTGCCTTTAAGTCCGGCAGGATTGAGGCATTCGGCTCCCAGTGCCCGTGATCCACAGGGTCGCCCTGGCCAGCCTGATGGGACCTTACTCTGAGTCGGCTACTCTGCCCTCAACGTCATGCCCATCAAGACCGATCCTGGTGCGGTTCCGTCCCTCTTCCTTGGCGCCATACAAGGCCCCGGAGCACAGCATCAGAGCCAAGGAGAAACAAGGCGAGACCGAGGGCTAGGATTTGTCTCATTGGAAGAACGATTCTTGTTTGACCGCTCAATCGATAGGAACAGCTGGTCTTCTCTTGCGCCAGCTGACCCAAGGTGCGAGCCAGTGGCTTCTGGCCGATGGGCAGAAGGGCTTGAACGATCGAAGTTCAAGCCCTTCTATCTTGGCTATGGTTAGATGATGAAGAAGTC
>JAESGY010000469.1_pt1 | contig 16024 bp, 14 predicted proteins | sample 9269841 | NCBI WGS metagenome assembly JAESGY01 (sample SAMN17022865, study PRJNA683097) | algae metagenome | isolation source: Spirirestis rafaelensis WJT71-NPBG6 and co-occurring heterotrophs from... | place: USA: Pinto Wells, Joshua Tree National Park, Colorado Desert, CA | collected 2006-08-15
CCGAGCGCGCGAAGGCGCGCCGCGGCCAATGCCGCGAAGCCAAGGCCCGGAGGGCCGCCGGCGTTTGAGGCAGGACATCCGTCAGCATGTCATGAGCCAGGTCTTTGTTCAGACCAGCAGATTACTCCGCCCAGATGGGTCTACCTGGTCGGATTTTGCTCTAGCCGTACGAACATCGCCTCATGCTTGTTGTGCGCGCCGTGGAAGACCATGGCGCCGGGGATGGCGGCGAATTCCGCCGTCACGGCATGGTCCGTCTCGCCCTGGAACTTGATGGTGCAGCAGAAATGCCGCGCCCGGTCGGCTTCCATCCAGCGCCGCACCAGCGCCAGCAGCCGGGCCGGGTAGCAGATGATGTCGCTGAACAGCCAATCGACCGGCGGATGGTCCCGCGGCTCGAGGCCGAAGGCACTCTCCTGCCGCATGGCGACGCCCGGCATGGCGGCGACGGCCGGGTCGAGCGGCGCCTTGTCCACCGCCGTCACCTGCGCCCCCAGCCTCGCCAGCGCCCAGGTCCAGCCGCCCGGGGAGGCCCCGAGATCCAGGCAGGTCTCACCGGGTTGCGGCCAGCGGCCGGCCCGCGTCAGCGCCTCCCACAGCTTCAGATAGGCCCGGCTCGGCGGGCCCTCCCGGTCCTCGACGAAGCGGACCTCGCCATTCACGAAGGGGCTGGTCTTGGTCGGGCTGGCCAGCAGCCGGTCCGGCGCCAGCAGCGTCCAGGCGCCGAGATGGCCCGTCGGCGCCGGCTCGGGGAAGGCGAGCGGCCTGGCCTTCACCGGCGGCAGCCTGTCCTCGATCAGCGCCGCGCGGCGGTGGTGGCCGGCGGCATAGAGCGCCCAGTTGCGCTGGATGGCCCGCAGCGCGTCGGCGGCCGCCTTCACCGAGGGCGCCGGCAGCACGCGCGGGTCGGTCCAGGTCTCCAGCGCCCAGACCATGGGCGCCGGCGGCTCGGGCGAGAGGGCGAGGCAGCCATGCCAGGCGGTCACGCCCCGGCCGGCCAGGCGCAATTCCTCGGCCAGCTCCGCCTCGAACCCCTCGGCCGCCAGATAGGCGGCGCCAATGGGCGGTTCGGTCACCGCCGGACCACCGCGGAAGCCGCCAGCAGCCCCCAGGCGACCATCAGCGTGACGCCGCCGAGCGGCGCCACCGGGCCGAGCGAGACGCCGCCGATCGCGCTGGCATAGACCGCGCCGCAGAAGAGCAGCAGGCCGAGCGCGAAGCCGCCCGCCGCGACATGCGGCAGGGTGCCGCCCCGCCGCTCCGCCCAGAGCGCCGCACCGACCAGGGCGAGGGCGTGCCAGCCCTGCATGCGGATACCGTTGTCGAGCGCCATGAGCGCGCGCGCATCCAGCCGCGCCGGCGCGCCATGCGCCGCCCAGGCCGAGAGGGCGACGGCGCCAAGGCCGAAGAGCGCGCCGAGGGTGAGCCAGAGCCTGTGCATGCGCGGGGCTTAGAGCAGATCGCCGCAGAGTGGAAACGCGCGGAGGCGTGAATCTGATCTTCCGGACTATGTCCTAGCCCGGCATCGCCTCTCTGGTCAGGCCCGCGCGGCGCGCCTCGTTTGCCGCCAGATGCGCCTGCCGCGTCGGCTCCGGCAGGCGGTAGCCGGTGTCGCAGCGCCTCACCCAGGCAACGGCGCCGGTGAGCGAAATCCGATGGCCGAGCGAGATCCAGAGCGGGTTGGACCGCCGCTTTGTCCGGAGCACCGTGCCGAGCCGCTCGCCACGCCAGACCAGCGGCTGCTCCGCCCCCGGCTCCTCGCCCACCGGCCCTTCCGGCCGCCCGACAAGGGGCGACTTGGCGACGCCGATGGTGGGGATGTCCAGCACCACGCCGAGATGCGTGGCGATGCCGAAGCTGCGCGGATGCGCGATGCCGTGGCCGTCCACCATCACCAGGTCGGGCCTGGTCGCCAGCCTCTCCCAGGCCGCGAGCAGCGCCGGCACCTCGCGGAAGCCGAGATAGCCCGGAACATAGGGCAGGGTCGTCCGCGCCTCGGCCGTGGCCCGCGCCACGACCCGAAGCCCGGGCCATTCCAGCACCACCACGGCGGCATAGACCCGCCCTTCCGGGTCGAAGCGGCTGTTGCTGATATCGACCCCGCCCAGCAATCGCACCGGCGGATGGGCATCCTCCCGCACCACCCGGGCGGCGAGCGCAAGCTGCGCCGCCTTCGCCGTGGCGAGGTCGGGCGGGGCCAGCCAATCGGGCGGGATGCCGTGGGCGGGCGGCGTGATGCCGGGCAGGTCCATGCCGGTGTTCCGATGCGCAGCCGTCCAACCCTGGCCCCCGGGCGCGGTTCCGGAGGTGCCGCCGCCCGACGGGCGGAAAGGACCGGTCGCGGAGGGCCAGCCGGCCATTCGGCAGAGGCCGCGTAGCGGGCGCGCCTCAGCCGCCCAGCATCGCCGGGACCATCAGGCCGAGATTGTGCCGCACCATGGCCTCATAGTCCGGGGCCGGACCGTCCGGGGCGGAGAGGGTGTCGGCATAGAGCCGGCCGCGCACGGCGATGCCGGCATCGCGCGCGAGGCGTTCCATGACGGTCTGGCTGCCCGGCCCCTCAATGAAGACGGCGGTGATGCGCTCCGCCCGGATCTGCCGGATCAGCGCCGCCACCTGCGCGGCGGAGGGCTGGGCCTGGCCCCCCACCCCCTGCGGCGCCAGCACCCGCACGCCATAGGTGGCGGCGAAATAGCCAAAGGCATCGTGGCTGGTGATCAGCACCCGTCGCTCGGGCGGCACGGTCGCCAGCCTCTCCCGCACCCAGGCATCCAGGGCCGCGAGGCGCGCGAGATACCGCTCCGCCCCGGCGCGGATCGCCGCCGCCCCGGACGGGTCGGCCTGGACCAGGCCCTCCGTGATCTGCCGCGCATAGGATTGCGCCAGCCGCACATCCTGCCAGGCATGCGGGTCCGGCGCGTCCGGCCCGTGGCTGTGGCCCGGGCTGGGCGCGGCGCGGCGCGGCGTGATCCCCTCGGTGGCCGTCACCACCGGGCCGGCGTGGCGGGTGCTGCGCAGCAGCCGGTCCAGCCACGGCTCGAAGCCGAGGCCGTTACGGATGACGAGGGCCGCACCACGGATCGCCTCGGCCTCCGAAGGGCGGGGCTGAAAGGCATGCGCATCCGTCCCCGGCCCGGCGAGGACCCGCAAGGCGACGCGGTCCCCGGCGATCTCCCGGACCATGTCGCCGAGGATGGAAAAGGAGGCGACGACCGGCGGGTGCGGCTGGGCGTGGGCCGTGTGGGCGGCGAGCCCGGCAGCCGCCAGGGGCAGCAGGGCGCGGCGGGGGAGAGGAGACAGCATGATGTTATATTATAACATATCTGGCTGGCGAACCAGACGGGCCGGCTTGCGGTGGGGTAGCGCGCCGGCCCCGCCCCGCGGCCCGGGGCATGATCCTGGCGCAGGCCGCGCCGATGCGCGGGACATGGACAAGAGGGCTGCCAACGCTCCGGCCCACATCGCACGGGCAAGCCGTGATCAGCGCCGGCCGAGCCAACGCTTCAGCCGCGCCACCAGCCCCTCGGACCGGCCGACGATCTTCTGGTGCGAGACATGGGGGCGGCGGGAGGGCGGCGGCAGGGCGCTCGCCACCGTGTGCCGGCCGACATCCCGCGCCGCGATCAGCCGCGCTTCCAGGCCGAGGACCTGTGCCACGGCCTCCGGCGGATCGGAGAGGCTCAGCGCCTCCGCCGTCGCGGCGGCATCGGGCCAGGCCTCCGCCCGGCGCAGCGCGTCGATCACCCGCACCGTCTGCTCGGCATCGAGCGGCGGGCCACCGCGCCAGAGCGCCACCGCGTCCAGCCGCCACATCCGCGCCAGGTCGTCCCGGTTCAGGTCATCCGCCACCCAGGCGGCATGCAGCGTGGCCTCGGCCGCCGCATGCAGCGCGCCCGTCTCCTCCAGCACATGGGCCCAGGCGAGGAAGCGGCGGGCCAGCGGCGGGTAGGAGGATTCCGCGAGCAGCGCGCGGAAGGGCGCGGCGGCGACTGCCTGGGCCGCGGCCGGGTGGGCCTTCGTGATGTTCGGCGCGGCATAGCCGCAGGAGGGGCATTGCTGCAGCCAGCGCGCCATGGTGGAGCGGACCGGCTCCCCCGGCCGTAAGTCGAGGTCCGGTGCCTGTTCCGGCGGGTTGGGCCGGAAGGGCGGCTGACGGCTGCCGGTGCCGCAGACGGCGCAGCGCGGCAGGGCTTCGGCCGCGGGCGGTTTGGGCGGGGCTGGGGAGGGTGCCGGCATCCCTGCGAAAGTAGGCATGCTTGGCGGAAAGGCGAAGGGGGGGTCCCGCCCTGCGCCGGGCGATTCCCCGGCATGCGTGTTTCCGATGACGTCGGTGTTGCTCCCGGGGCGCCGCCTGGGGATAGTGCGGCCATGCCGCGCGGCGACCTGTTCCCCGATATCGCACCCTATGAAACCGGATTGCTGCCCCTGTCGGGCGGGCATGTCATGTACTGGGAGCAGGTGGGCAACCCCCGCGGCCAGCCGGTGCTGTTCCTGCATGGCGGCCCCGGCGCCGGGGCGGGCGCCGTGCACCGCCGCTTCTTCGACCCCGGCCACTGGCGCGTGGTGATCTTCGACCAGCGTGGCGCCGGCCGGTCCCGCCCGCTGGGCGAATTGCGCGACAACACCACCCCGCACCTGGTCGCGGATATCGAGGCGCTGCGCCGTTCCCTCGGCATCGAGCGCTGGCTGCTCTTCGGCGGGAGCTGGGGCTCGACCCTCGCGCTGGCCTATGCCCAGGCGCATCCGGAACGCGTCACGGGTTGCGTGCTGCGCGGCGTTTTCCTTGGCCGGAAGGCGGAAGTGGAGTGGTTCCTCACCGGGCTGAAGCGCGTCTTCCCCGATGCCTGGGCCGCCTTTGTCGAGCATCTGCCGCCGGAGGAGCGGGGCGATATCCTGGGCGCCTATCTCCGCCGGCTCTGCGACCCCGACCCCATGGTGCACCTGCCGGCGGCCCGGGCCTGGAGCCAGTATGAGGGGAACTGCTCCACCCTGCTGCCGAGCCCGGACACGGTGGCGAGCTTCGCGCAGGACCGCACCGCGCTCGGCCTCGCGCGGATCGAGGCGCATTACTTCGCGCACGACCTGTTCCTGCCGAAGGGGGGGTTGCTGGCCCATATGGGCCGCATCGCCCATATCCCGGCCGAGGTGGTGCAGGGCCGCTACGACATGGTCTGCCCGCCCGAGACCGCCTTCGATCTGGTGGCGGCCTGGCCGCGTGCACGGCTGACCGTGGTGCCCGATGCCGGACATTCGGCGCTGGAGCCGGGGGTGCGGACCGCGCTGGTTGGCGCGGTGGAGCGGTTCCGCCGGCGGGGCTGACGTCGCCGCCTATCGGACGGGTAGCCTGCGAGGAAGGCCGAGAACCTTACAGGACGACGCGCCCTGTGGCGCGTCGCCAGGTGCCACACCGGCGGTGCGCCGGCGAATGAGGCCGCCTGCGGGTGGATGTCCGCAGGCGGGGGATCATTAGATTCCCGACTTCTTCCCCTGGGTTTCCAGCCGGATATAGGTCTGCACCACATCGGGCAGGTTCTGGCCGGCCCATTCGGCCATCGCGATCTCTTCCTGCAGCGATTCCTGCAGGAGCTGCACGCCCTGCTGATCGCCGGCCTGCTGCGCCATTTCGATGAGCGCCTTGTAGGAGGCGATCTCGTAATGCTCGAAGGCGTAGTTGGCGAAGCTGTTCTTCAGCACCTCGTCCTGCATCGGGGCATGCGCCATGGCGGCCATGTTGCCCATGAAGCTGGTCGCGAGGTCCTTCAGCGTGCTCTCGCTGGTGCCATGGACCTGCAGGATCTGCTCCAGCCGTTTGGATTGCCGGCGGGTTTCCTCGATATGCTGCTGCAGGCGCTGGCGCATGGCCGGGTAGTTCTCGATCCGCTCGACTTGGCGGGAGAGAAGCTGGTCGGCCTGGGCCTCGAGCGCATGGGCGTTGCGCAGGCCCGTGATGTAGATGTCCTGGATGGAACTGGCCACTGAGTCGCCTCCTGTTGGTGTGGGGCGCCAACGAAGGCGGGGCAGGACGGGTTGCTTTCGCCAACGGACGGGACGGGCGGCTTCAAGCCGGGGCGCAGGCGTGTTATGTTGTTTTTGGGTCTCCGTAGCTCAGCAGGATAGAGCACCAGATTCCTAATCTGGGGGCCGTGGGTTCGAATCCCGCCGGGGACACCATTCCTTCCTACAAACTCGCTCTCCGGTTGGGTGGCAGCCGCGCGAAAGCGCAGGTTTGGCCTGGGTTCGCGTGGTGACCTTGGGAGTGCGGCACCGCAATGAGGGCCCGAATCGCTCTCCGAACCGCCGACTCTCTCCGAACCTGGGGACTTGGCCGATCTAGTCCCAAGGTTTGGGCCAAAGAAAAGGCCGACTTCCGAGCGGCAGCTCCCGCGGTGGTTGGAATCCGAATGCCTGGCTGCTTGGCTCTGGAAACAAACTCTGTGGCGTAGACGGCTATGCGGGCGTCAAACTCCAAACATCGCGACGGGGACGAATTTCTTCAGCGGCGCTGAAACCGTGTCGTGCACCAACGCTCAATTGAGGCGTTGCTCTCCTTTGGGCAGCGCGGCCCCGCCAGAAAACACTGATGGGCCGCTGAGATGGCAACCTCCAACAGGTGAGGCGTCCAGATGGCGAGGACCCCAGCTGACGAAGAGCCGCGGAGGGCGGCGAGGCGGTCTCCTGCGAAGAGCTCCAGGAGTGCAGCAGGTAAGCCCACGCGGTCCAGGGCGGGTGCGAGCGGGGCGACCCGGGCCACGAAGGCGCAGGCCGCTTCAGGTCCAGCACGCCGCACTGAGACGGCAGGGAGCCGAGCCTCGAATGTCACGACAAAGCGCACCGGATCGGCAGCCAAGCAGAGCGGTGCCAAGAAGGTCCGCACGTCATCGACCACAGCGCGGATGCTCGCGGCCAAATCATCGGCCAGCACAGGGACTAGCAAAGCCCCGCCTCGTGAGAAGGCAGCCGGTGCCACCAAAGCGCGCGGTGCTGCCGCTGTGTCCACTAGGCCGAAAGATTCCGGCCGCGGTGCTGAAGGGCGCGTAGGGGCCCAGAGCAAAGCTGCTAAGGCTCCGGGCCGAGCCGGCACCGGGGCCGCGTCTACCGAGGCTAAGGGCAAGAGGACTGCCAACACCAAGGTTCGACGCGCACCGGCTGCAACCGTGGGCCGCAACGCGCAGACCGCGGGCATGAGGGTCTCCCCAGCCGGCGGGAGCCGTGGAGAGCCTCAGACGACAGTCAAGTCCCGGTCTGGTGAGGCGAAGGCCTCGAAGCCGTCGCGCAGACCATCGGTGGATACGGCCGCAGCCCGGAGTGAGCAGAGTGCGGGCCGGAAGCCCCGGAGTGTGGTGGAGGCCATCAGGACAACTGACCCTGAGGCAGCGGCCAGCCCTGACCAAGGCATGGGGGCGGCGACGCCCGCAACGCCCCCACCTACCGAAGCGAGTACAGTTGCTTCGCTCGGCGATCCCGCGCCAGCTGAGGGGACGACCGCTGATCCGGCAGGGTCACTCTCGGCCAGCACCGCGGCCATTGCTTCGGCACCCGTCGTGGCGACCATAGGGGCTGCGGCCTTGGCGGTGACCGCTGCCGCCTCCGCCGTTGCGACGGCGGCGGCGATTGGAGCCGAACTGCTGGGCGGGGATGCAGGTGAGGCTCCCGCCGAGGAACCCAGGGCGGAAAGCGCAAAGCCGGGAAGCGAAGACACCAGCCCTGAAGGAAAGGAGGGGGCGTAGACCCAAGAGCTTGGGAGCTGGGCGATTCAGGCCTAAGCTTCGAACATCAGTTCAGGGATAATCCACCGGCTGCTCAAACTGGCAGCGTTGGTAGGCTGTCGTCGGCATGTCCACCGGGCACCCAACATCGGTCCCGCTGGACCTAACGACGGAGGTTCCGATAGCCCAACAGAACACCGGCGCCGGCACGCCGGAGGCCGTCGCCTACGTGCTGATGCTCGACATCATGAGTTCGGAGCAGAAAGTCTTTGCCAACCCCGGTAAGGGCGAGACGGTCGCAGAGCGCGGTTACGTGCTCGACCTCTACGCCGAATGCCTCTCCGCCACCCAACACCGCCGGCACACCCCGCCCGGCGAGGCTGGTGACGAGACCGGTGTGCTTGGGAGGCGGCTGGCGTAAGCAGCATTTCGCCGATTGGATGGCGGGTGCGCTCCACGCTGAGCTTGGCAACTGCGTCGTGGATGGCGCGGCTAAGGTCAGGGAAGCATCAGCACATTTGTCGGCAAGCCCAGACAAGTCTGCTTAGGGAGCACGAGTATGGCTCAGGCAAGCAGGGCTCCGCCGGAAAACGCAGCGCCCGGCCCCGGCTCGGAGGGCGCGCCGGCACAGGAGGCGATGACGGCCGAGGTCCTCGCCATTGTCCGGGCACTGGCTGTGGAGCTGCAGCCGCGCTTCGCGCAGAGCCTAGTCGTCGCGGCCGACAGCGACCTCGACCGCGACCTCGGGCTGGATAGCCTTGGGCGGGCCGAGCTGCTGCTTCGCCTCAACCGGCGCTTCGGCGTGCGCCTGCCGGAGAGCCTGCTCGGCGAGGCGCACACGCCGGCCGACCTGGTGGCCGCCCTCCGCGCCGCGGCTCCCGGATCGGTCACCGCGCCGTCCCCCGAGCCGCCCGCGCAGCATCCGGCCACGCTGCCGGCGGTGCCGGAGCCGGCGCGGGCCAGGACGCTGGTCGAGGTGCTGGCGGAGCATGCCCGCGGCCGCGGCGGGCGCGTGCATCTCCGGCTCTGGCAGGGCGAGGGGCGGGAGGAGCCGCTCACCTATGCCGCGCTTGATCAGGCGGCACGACGCGTCGCCACCGGGCTGATCGAGCGGGAGGTCACGCCCGGCGAGCGCGTCGGCCTCATGCTGCCGACCGAGCCGGGCTTCTTCCCGGCCTTTTTCGGCGTGCTGTATGCCGGCGCCATCCCGGTCCCGATCTACCCGCCCGCCCGACCGCGCCAGATCGAGGACCACCTGCACCGGCAGTCCGGCATCCTGCGCAATGCCGGGGCGTGCCTGCTGATCACCAACGCGCAGGTCGGGAAGGTCGGCAGCATGCTCGGCGGGCTGGTCGCCTCGCTCCGCGAGGTTGCGACCGTTACCGAGCTTGACGGGTTCCTGCCACTGGAGGAGCCGATCCCCGCCGCGCCCGAAACAACGGCGCTCATCCAGTACACCTCCGGCAGCACCGGCGACCCGAAGGGCGTCGTGCTCTCGCATGCTAACCTGCTGGCCAACATCCGCAGCATGGGGCAGGCGCTGGAGGCGTCCTCGGCCGATGTCGTGGTGAGCTGGCTGCCACTCTACCACGACATGGGGCTGATCGGTTGCTGGCTCGGCAGTCTCTATTTCGGGGCGCAGGCGGTGATCATGCCACCGCTCGCCTTCCTCGCCGATCCGGCGCGCTGGCTCCGGACGATGCACCACCACCGCGCGACCATCTCGGCGGCACCGAACTTCGCCTACGAGCTCTGCCTGAAATCCGTCCGCGACGCCGATATCGAGGGGCTCGACCTCGGCTCGCTCCGCCGCCTCGTTAACGGCGCCGAGCCGGTGAGCCCCGCCACCATCGCCCGCTTCACGCGACGCTTCGCCGCCTGCGGCTTCCGGCCCGAGGCCATGGCCCCTGTCTACGGGCTGGCGGAATGCGCGGTCGGCCTAGCCTTCCCGCCGCCCGGGCGCGGGCCGCTGATCGACCGCATCGACCGCGATGCGCTCGAGACACGGGGGATCGCCGCGCCGACGCCCGCGGATGCGCCGAACGCACTGGAACTGGTCGCCTGCGGTCAGCCCATCCCGGGGCACGAGATCCGCATCGTGGACGAGGCCGGGCGGGAGCTGCCGGAGCGCCGGGAGGGCAGGCTGCAGTTCAGGGGGCCCTCGACCACGGTTGGGTACTTCCGCGCGCCGGAGAAGACGCACGCGCTCTTCGATGGCGAATGGCTGGAGAGCGGCGACCGCGCCTACATCGCTGGCGGCGACGTCCACATCACCGGCCGGATCAAAGACATGATCATCCGCGCCGGCCGCCACATCTATCCGCAGGAACTGGAGGAGCTGGTCGGCCAGGTGGAGGGGATGCGGCGTGGCTGCGTGGCGGCGGTCGCCAGTCACGACCCCGGCAGCGGCACCGAGCGCCTCGTGGTGGTGGCCGAGACCCGTCTGCGCGACCCGGCGGCGCGGGAGGAACTGCGCCGCAGGATCGTCCAGGCATCGCGCGCCATCCTGCCCGACATGCCGCCGGAGGAGGTGGTCCTCGTGCCACCGCATGCCATCCCGAAGACCTCCAGCGGCAAGCTCCGGCGGGCAGCGACCCGCAGCCTCTACGAGCACGGCATGCTGGGGCGGGAGCGGCCGCGGGTCTGGTGGCAGGTGGCCCGGCTCTCGGCGGCCGGGATCGGACCGCGGCTGCGGCGTGGGGCGGCCCATCTCGGCCGGCTCGCCTATGCCGGCTGGTGGTGGGGGCTGCTGGTCGGCCTCGCCACGCCGGTTTGGCTGCTCGTCGTCGGGCTGCCGCGGCGGCACTGGCGACAGGCGGTGCTGCGGCGGGCGGTGCGCGCCTTCTTCCGGCTGACGCGCATGCCGCTGGCGATCGAGGCCGAGGCCCCGCTGCCGCTGGGGGGCGCGGTCTTGGCCGCCAACCACGCCAGCTATCTGGACGGCCCCGTGCTCTCGGCGCTCTGCCCCGGCCCGCTGGCCTTTACCGCCAAGCAGGAATTGGCCGACCAGCGCGTCGCCGGCCCCTTCCTGCGCCGCCTGGGAGCGGTCTTCCTGCGGCGCACCGATGCGGCGGGCGGCATCGCCGATGCTGAGGTCGCGCTGCCCGTCCTGCGCGGCGGCCGGCGGTTGGTCTGGTTCCCGGAAGGCACCCTCACCCGGATGCCGGGCCTGCTCGGCTTCCATCTCGGCGCCTTCCTGGTGGCCGCTGAGGCGGGCTTGCCGGTCGTCCCGGTCACGATCCGCGGCACGCGCTCGGCGCTGCGCGGCGGGCAGTGGTTTCCCCACCGCGTGGCGATCTCCGTGCATCTCGGCACGCCAATCATGCCCGATGGCCAGGATTTCGCCGCGGCGCTCCGCCTCCGCGACCGCATACGCGCCGCCATCCTGGCGCGCTGCGGCGAGCCGGATCTGTCGCACGAGCATCCGGGTTCGGGTGCCCGCACCCTGGCCGGCGCCTGATGCCGATGCTGCCGGCCGCCCGAGCCAGCGCCTTCGCCAAGGCAGGGTCGGCCCGGGTGTGCACTGACGCGGCGTCGGGGGCGTTCCCGTCCGGTATGGCCATCGGCTTCCGCCCACCGCGGCGGCCGATGGTCAGCGGAACCCGAACCGTGATGCCGGCCGCGGCTGTGATGCTGCACTCCGGCTCTCGGTGCCGCTGCCATCAACGTCGTGGACCAGACTGGCCAGACCCCTTACTCGGAGCCGGACGTCAGCCCCGATGGTGCTGATCTTCACCCATTCCACCAGCAGCCGGACGATGCGTGCCTACTTCACCGGGAAAAGTTCGTCCCAGAGCGGATCCAGCTGCTCCAGGACGGCGAGGGGTTCGGCCACGCTGCCCAGGGCGGCCTGCCTATTGCGTGGCGCCGTCTTGGTCCTTCGTTCTACTAACAAATGCAGGCGCTGCGCTGGCGACGTCGAATGCGATCCAGGGCGGCATACCGGCGTTGCTCGGAGCCCGACGCGGCGCGTCACAGCCCGAGGAGGACGTCACCCCTGCCGTCGACCATACACTCGCAAGCAAGTGGTCACTCCCTCACGCAGGAGCAGGCTATCAGCCGTCTCGAGCAGATGCATGGGGCGGCCGTTGAGGCACTGCACATCGCCCTCAGGTGCCTCCTCGCGGGCGGACCATCGCCCGGCCAAGCGACGGGCGCGATTCCGACATGAGCCGCCCTCCACGCTTCCGGTCTCGCCACGCTCGACATCCTCCGCGGGCAGCTCGCCTCCCTGCATTCGCGCAAGCTGCGCAGCTTCGACGAGCCGCCCTTCCGGTGAGAGGCATCATGGCCCCCCGAAGGCCCCCTGGCGCGGCCGCGACTGAGCCGATGATGGCGGCCGCCGGCCCATGCCGCGTCGCCAAGCCGCCGAAGGCTGCATCAATGTCGCAGCATTGATGTGGGGCAGCATGATGTGCGCCTTGCGCATCCTCACCTACAACGTGCGCCGCTGCGTCGGCAGCGACGGACGCGCCGACCCGGCGCGCATCGCCGAGATCGTCGCGCGCCACGCGCCCGACATCGTGGCGCTGCAGGAGCTGGATGTCGGGCGTGCCCGCACGGGTCATGTAGACCAAGCCCATGCCATCGCGCATCACCTCGCCATGGATTTCCATTTCCACCCGGCGATCACGGTGGAGGAGGAGCGCTATGGCGACGCTATTCTGACCGCGCTGCCGGTCCGTCTGGTGAAGGCCGGGCCACTTCCCGGCCTGCCACACCGCCCCCGGCTGGAGACGCGCGGCGCGCTCTGGGTCGCGGTGGATCTCGGCGGCGGAACCGAACTGCACGTGTTCAACACGCATCTCGGGCTGCGCGCAGTCGAGCGCGAGGTGCAGGTCGAGGCGCTGCTGGGTGGGGGGTGGCTCGGCCATCCGGAATGCCGCGGGCAGCGGGTGGTGCTGCTTGGCGATTTCAACGCCATGCCGCGCTCCCGGGCCTATCTCCGGCTGGCCGGGCGCCTGCGTGATGCGCAGCGTGCCTTGCCGGAACACCACCGGCCGCAACCCACCTTTCCGGCGCGCTGGCCGATCCTGCGCATCGACCATGTCTTCCTGGGCGAAGGGGTCGAGGCGCTGCGCGCCGAGGTGCCGCGCGGCCCGCCGGAGCGCGTGGCCTCCGACCACCTGCCTCTCCTCGTGGAGCTGCGGGTCGCCGCCGATCCGGCCTGACCGCAGCGCGGCGGCATGCCCGGTCGGCTCACCGCCGGCGCCAGGGCCGCCAGGCCTCCTCCAGGCCGCAGGGATCGCCGAGATGGAATCGGGCCACCATCGCGCCGAAGGGGCCGGTCCCGCCGGGGCGGATCGGGCGCAGCCGCCGGCGCCCTTCCGGTACCCCGGCCTCCAGGGTCTCCATGCCGCGGAGTAGGCGGCCGCCCGCCGCAAAGGCGGCTGCGGCAGCCTCGACGCCCAGCCCGACATAATGGCCGATCAGGTGATGGCGGAAGCGCCGGATCGCCGCCTCGACGCGCGCGCCGTCCGGCCCGTCCGGCGCCTCGGTGACGAGGTCGCATTCGGTGTCGTAGCCGCAGGAGCGGTTGTTGAGATTGGCCGAGCCGACCCGCAGCAATCGGTCGTCCACGATCGCGACCTTGGAATGCACGATGATGATGCGGCCGTTCGGTGTCTGCGGGGCATAGGCGCGGAAGCGGCCACGGCCTGCATCAGCGACAATCAGGCGTGCGATCAGGGCATCGCGCGGCGCATCCATCGTCATGCGGTCGAAATAGCTCGGACTCTTGCCGGAGACGACCAGCGCGACCTCCGGCCCGTCCGGCTCGGCGAGGCGCGCTATCAGGGCCTCGGCGAGACGGGGGGAGGCGAAATACTGGTTCTCGAGATAGATGAAGCGGCGCGCCGCCGCGATCGCGGCGAGGTGCAGCGCCTCGGCCTCCCGTGCCGGCGGGTTGCGCAGCCAAGCTGGCTCGGTGCGGGCCACGGCGATGGGGACCCGGGTAAGGTCCGGGTGCAGATCCGGCGGCCAGGGGTCCGCTCTTGCCGGCGGCGGCGGGGCGATCCGCTCCCCCGTGGCGTGGCGCCAGCGCTCGCGCGCCAGTAGGCCGAGCGCCGCGGCCGGTGCGCCGTCCACGATCATCGTCACCTCATGCCGCGGGGCGTGGCCATTGCCCGAAGGCATGACCCGGCGGGGATCCTCGTCCAGATGCGCCGGCGTGTCCCAGCGATTGGCGGCGAAGTCGCCCCCACTGCAGAAGGCGACCGCATCGTCCACGACCAGTAGTTTCTGGTGGTGGCAGGCCCCAAAGGGCATCGAGGCGTCGAGACGGCACCGCACCCGGCTGCCTGCGGCCCGGAACCAGGCCGGTGCCCGCCGCGGGAAGAATCCCTCGCGAGTAGCGAGGAGCGGCAGCGGCATGTCCCAGACCAGCACGCGGATATCGAGGTCGGGGCGGCGCTCGGCCAGGGCATTCAGAAAGGGACCGATTGCATCCGGCCAGGGCTCCGCCTGCCCGTCGCCCGCATCCGGGCACAGGTGCGTGCGCGGGTCGAAGTCCCAGCCCAGCAGCAGGATCGAGCGTTCGGCGCGCAGCATCGCGGCCCGCGCGGTAGCGAAATAGGCGGCGGTGTCGAGCAGCAGCGACGCGCGCTCCGCCAGAGCGACCCGCCAGCAGGTCACGCCCGGCCGGAGCAGCGATGCCGTCGCGGCCGCCTCCGGGGTGTCAGCCACCGGAGCGATCTCGGGGCGGAGTGTACTGAGGCCGGACACCGATCTCCCGTTCACCGTTCTGGTTCGTCGATCTGGATGAGACACGTTTCCCGGTCGCAGGTTCCCGGCGGATGGCGCCTTGGCGGGATCGTGCCCGTCCCGGGCCGGTGAGCGCCCCATGGCGTCAGGCCTGTCGCCGACGCCGGCGCCACCAAGCGGTGAACAGCGACAGCAGTGCCAACCCTGCCAGCGGCAACAACACCGCCGGGGACAGCACCGCCGACAGGTCGGGCGTCTCGCCATGGGCGAAGATGTCGCCGAGCCCGGCGCCCAGGCTGGCAAAAACCGCGGTGCCCGGCAGGATGCCCAGCGCCGTTCCGGCGACGAAGGGCAGCAGGCGCATCCCGACCAGGGCGGGCGCGATCGTCCCCAGCCAGTAGGGCACGATTGGGAGCAACCGGAGTGACAGCAGGTACCAGCCGCCATCGTGTTCCAGCCCCGGCCGCAGCGTCTCGACCAGACGGCCGGCATGGCGCGCCACCACCGGCGCCAGCGCCGTCCGGACCGCGAGGAACAGCAAGCAGGCGCCGGCCGTCGCCGACGCCGCCGCGAGCGCCGTGCCGAGCCAGGGACCGAAGAGCAGGCCGCCCGCCATGGTCAGCACGGGGCCGGCGGGGACTGCCAGGCCGATCGCCATGGCATAGGTACCGAGATAGAGCAGCGCCGCCGCGACCGGCCTCGCCGCCACCAGCTCAGTCAGCACCTTGCGGTATTCTGCCAGCGCGGCGAGCGAAAGCTGCCGGTCCAGGCCCAGCGCGAAGATCAGGGAGATGGCCGCCAGCAGCAGCGCCAGCGGCCAGAATCGCCGCAGGCTGGGTCGGGCATCAGTCTGGCCCGCCCCCTGAACCCCATCCTGGGACTGTTCGTGGTCGTGGAGCCCCCGATCTTCTTGCACCGGTAAACTCCTGTCGCGGTCTGGCGGCCATCCCCCGCTTCCCTGAAGATCCACCACCCGATGCGGTCATAGGGCCCGAACCGGCGCCGGCCTAGCACAGTTTGAACCGTGAACTGCTTGGTCATAGCGGCGCTACCGCTGTCTCGACGACCGTCGCGCGCTGCTCCTCCCATATGCTGGGTATTGGTTCGAGCAGCGCTGGCAGCCCAATTTCGGCGGGCTGCCTCCCGTTCAGGATTGCCTCGACGATGTCCGGCGCGAGCAGGGTCGGTCGCAGCATCTTGCCGAGGTAGGACCGGTCGATCTTCTCGGCCCTGGCCAGCTCGGCGAGGGAGCCGTACCGCCCCTCCTCCAACAGCCGCTTCCACCAATGCGCCCGGGCCGGTGCCCTCACCAGGGCAGGGTTGGCGCGCGTGCGTGCCGCCGGCAGGCTGGACGCCCTGCCATTCGGTGGAGGCTCTATGACGATGCGGGCCGGTGTTCGGATACCGTGTAGCGTGCCTGAGGGTGGCCCGCCCGACCACCGCCGTCACCGGGATGGTCGCAGCGTTACGTCTGGCGGCGTCTGCGAATATTAGGGTCCGTTGACATTGGGGATTCACGCGGCAGACCGGCTGTGATTCAAGCTCCGCTTTGGCGGGGTTGGGGCGATGCTGGAGAGGTCTCGGTTCGTAGTGGGCGACGCGGTTTGGGAGAAGGT
>JAESGY010000470.1_pt1 | contig 16007 bp, 15 predicted proteins | sample 9269841 | NCBI WGS metagenome assembly JAESGY01 (sample SAMN17022865, study PRJNA683097) | algae metagenome | isolation source: Spirirestis rafaelensis WJT71-NPBG6 and co-occurring heterotrophs from... | place: USA: Pinto Wells, Joshua Tree National Park, Colorado Desert, CA | collected 2006-08-15
TCCTCTAAGGCCGAGTTTGCGTCGAACGAAGCCGTCTCGGCGGCCCAAACTCGACCACAAGGGCCGAAAACCGAGCCTTCGACCGCGGTTGAGGACCCGGAAATTCCATATGCGATAGCCCTGGGGTGAAGACCGGGCGCTTGGCCGCGCCGCGCTCCAGCAGCGCGGCATCCAGCTGCCGCTCCAGCGCGATGATGCCGGCCGAAAGGGTGGATTGCGTGACCGCACAGGCCGCCGCCGCCCGGCCGAAATGACCATGATCGGCAAGCGCGAGGAGGTAGCGGAGCTGTTGCGGTGAAGGGAGGGGTGTCATCGGCCTCGGTCGGGACCCGGCTGTCCGGTCCGTATCATGGCGGGCAATGCTGCACCACGGCAGGCGGCACGAGGGCCAAAGACGGCCTTCGCATCGCAGCATCGCGACGACGCGACACGCCAATTCCGAAACTTAATCGATCATCTCGATAAAAACTGAGAAAACTATTCATTGGAAACGGGAACGGCAGGCCTTCATATCTTCGGCGCCGCAGCACGGCCCTTGGCCGCGCAGCGCGCGATGGACCCATCGCATCCAACAATCTTGGGGATAGACCGCATGCTGACCGTTGGCGACAAGTTCCCGGCCTTCAAGCTGACCGCCGTGAAGGGCGGCGCGGAGGGCCTCGGCGGCCCGGGCAAGTCCTTCACCGAGATCTCCTCCGAGTCCGATGCCGGCAAGTGGAAGGTCGTCTTCTTCTGGCCGAAGGACTTCACCTTCGTCTGCCCGACCGAGATCGCGGCCTTCGGCAAGCTGGCCGGCGAGTTCGCCGACCGCGACACCGTGATCTATGGCGTCTCCACCGACAGCGAGTTCGTGCACCTGAACTGGCGCGTCTACAACGACGACATCCGCGACCTGCCGATTCCGATGCTGGCCGATGTGAAGCGCGAGCTGTCCGAGGGCCTCGGCATCCTCGACAAGGCCGCCGGCGTGCCGCTGCGCGCGACCTTCATCGTCGATCCGGACGGCACCATCCAGTGGGCCTCGGTGAACGGCCTCAATGTCGGCCGCAACCCGCAGGAAGTGCTGCGCGTGCTGGACGCGCTGCAGACCGATGAGCTCTGCCCCTGCAACTGGGAGAAGGGCAAGGAGGTCCTGAAGCCGCAGGAGCTGTTCGAGAAGGCGGCCTGATTCTGGTCGGCTGCGCAACAGCCGCCACACCGGGTTCCCATCGCAGCCTCGCTGCGATGGGAACCCGGCCAACCCGGATTGCGCAGCCGAAGGGGGGACAATCAGTTCCCCCTAGCCCCCTGCTCTCCCGCGCCCGTGGCGCGGGAGAGGGTGCGCCGAGCCGAGGCGGGCTGGATCGCAGCCTCGGCTCCGCCCACCCCGACAATCCGACCCTTGGAAAGGAGCCCGCCATGTCGCTGGACGCCCTGCGCAGCGCCCTGCCCGACTACGCCAAGGACCAGAAGCTGAACCTCGGCAGCCTCTCGACCGAGCCGGTGCTGAACGAGCAGCAGCGCGCCGGCTGCTTCATCGCCTCGGCGCTGGCCACCCGCAACGCCACTGTCATCAAGGCAATCGTCGGCGAGTTCGGACCGAAGCTCAGCCCGGAGGCGCTGACCGCTGCCAAGGCCGCGGCCAGTATCATGGGGATGAACAACATCTACTACCGCTTCACCCATCTGGTGCATGGCGACTACGCCCAGATGCCGGCGAAGCTGCGCATGAACGTCATGGCGAAGCCCGGCGTGGACAAGGCGGATTTCGAACTCTGGTCGCTCGCCATCTCCGCCATCAACGGCTGCGGCATGTGCATGGAGGCGCATGAGAAGGTCGTCCTCCAGCACGGCATGACGAAGGAGATGGTGCAGGCCGCGGTCCGCATCGCCGCGGTCGTGCATGCGACGGCCGTGACGCTGGACGCGGAAGCGGCGCTCGCCGCCTGATCTTCACCCGGCCTTCACCACGCCCCGGCATGGTCCGCCCTTCTCGGACCAGGCAGGCGACGGGCGAATGGACGGCAACGGACAGGCGAGGCGGGTGACGGACCGGGAGCGGTTCCTCACCTTCGCCCACGCCGCGGCCGAGATCCTGTTGGAGGTGACGCCCGAGGGGCGCATCCTCTTCGCCGCCGGGGCGCTGCAGAGCCGCCTTGGCAGTCCGGCCGAGGCCTGGGTCGGCCGCCGGGTGCAGGACATGCTGGCCCGGCCGGACCGGGCCGCCTTCGACCTGGCCTTCGCCGGCCTGCTGGCACGCGACCGGATGCCCCCTACCCGCTTCCGCCTCGCCGATGCCGCCAATACCCCGATGTCCTGCTCCGGGTTGCGGCTCTTCGGCCAGGAGGTGGGGCAGCTCTGCCTCACCCTCGCCGCCATGCCTGCGAGCCCGGCCACGGCACCGCCCCAGTCCGGCCCCGCTGCCCTGCGCGATGCGGCCGAGCTGGCGGCGCGGGAGGGCGGGGCCGGCAGCACGCTCGGACTGATCGAATTGCGCGGCGCCGACGGTCCCCTTGCCCCGCCACCCGAAATCGCCGCCCAGATCCGGGACACCATCTCGGCCGCCCTCAGCCCCGACGGCGTCGCGGGGGAGCTGGCCGCCGGCCGCTACGGGCTGATCTCGCAGGAGGAGCCCGACCTCGCCACGCTCGGCGCCCGCATCGCCGCGCTCGCGGGGGAGGCCGCCTCGGTCGCGACCCGCAGCCTGCCGCTGCAGGCGGCCGGCCTGACGCCCATGCAGGCCTCGCGCGCGCTGCGCCATGCGCTCGCCAGCTTCACCCGCGACGGGCCGGAGGCGCTGGACCGGGCCGGCTTCGCCGATGGCCTTTCCGGCTTCGTCGCGGAAGCCTGTGCCCGCGCCGTCTGGCTGCGCCGCGCCATCACCGAACGCCGCTTCCGCATGGCCTTCCAGCCGATCGTCGGCCTGCCGACCGCATGCCCCACCACTGGGAGGCGCTGCTGCGGCCGGAGCCGGACGAGGCGGCGCCGGTCAGCGGCGTGCAGGAATTCATCACCTTCGCCGAGACCGCCGGCCTGTCGGAGGAGCTGGACTGGGCGGTGCTCGCCGCGGTCTGCGCCGCCGCCCGCACGGTACGCGGCAGCCGCATCGCCGCCAACCTGTCGGGCCTCACGCTGCAGAGCCCGGACTTCCGGGAGAAGCTGCTGGCCCTGCTGGATGCCGAGCCACTGCTGTCCCACCGCCTGCTGGTCGAGATCACCGAGACCGCCGAGATCGAGAACGAGGCCGAGGCAGTCCGCACGGTGGAGGCGCTGCGCGAGCGCGGCCTGCCGCTCTGCATCGATGATTTCGGCGCCGGCGCCGCGGCCTTCCGCTATCTGCGCGCCTTCCGGGTGGACTATGTGAAGATCGACGGGCTCTATGTGACGGCGGCCGGACGCAGCGCGCAGGACCGCGGCATCGTGGCCGGCATGGTGGAGCTGGCCCGCACCGTCGGCGCACGGGTCGTCGCCGAGCGGATCGAGACCGAGGCGGAAGCCAGGCTGATGCAGGAGCTGGGCGTGGACTACGGCCAGGGCTGGCTGTTCGGACGGCCCGGCCCCCTGCCCGGCAGCGGTTGACCGGGCCGCGCGGCCGGCCTTCCATCATCCCGGGCCGCTCCGCATGGCGTCGTCACACGCCTGCTTCTGCCCCCGCTGGCGGCAGGCCAGGCAGGCACGAACGGGCGCCGCGGGCCCGGAGGGGAGGAAGGCGATGACCGATCGCAGTTGCCAGGCGCCGGACCCGCACACGCATGTGCCGCGCTACCGCCTGCCGCCCGGCGCCTGCGACGCGCATTGCCACGTCTTCGGCCCGGCCGGCCGCTACCCCTATGCGCCGGGGCGCGCCTATACCCCGCCCGACGCGACGGCCGAGGAATTGCGGCGCGTCCACCGGACCATCGGCGTCGAGCGCGCGGTGATCGTGCAGGCGAGCTGCCACGGCACCGACAACACCGCGATGCTGGACGCGATCGCCGCCTCGGGCGGGGCGTATCGCGGCATCGCCATCGTCGATGGCGGCGTGACCGATGACGAGCTGGCGCGGCTGCATGCGGGCGGCATCCGCGGCGTGCGGTTCAACTTCGTCCGCCATCTCGGCGGCGCCCCCGACCTCGATGTGTTCGATGCCGTGCTCGGGCGGATCGAGCGGCTCGGCTGGCATGTGGTGCTGCACCTGGATGCCGAGGACATCCTGGAGCACGCGGCGCGGATCGGCCGGCTGCGGGTGCCCTTCGTCATCGACCATATGGGCCGGGTGAAGGCGAAGGGGGGCCTCGACCAGGCGCCCTTCCGGCAGCTTCTGCGCCTCATGCAGAACCCGCTCGCCTGGGTGAAGGTCTGCGGGGCGGAGCGCGTCTCCTCGGCAGGCAGGCCCTTCGCCGATGCCGTGCCCTTCGCCGCCGCGCTGATCGAGGCGGCGCCGCAGCGGGTCCTGTGGGGAACGGACTGGCCGCACCCGAACATCAGCGGCGACATGCCGAATGACGGTGACCTCGTGGACCTCTTCGCGCTGTTCACGGCCGATGCGGGGCTGCGGCGGCAGGTGCTGGTGGAGAATCCGACGCGGCTCTACTGGGGGTGATGTCTCATACCTGGCTCATGACGTCCCGACCTGCGGCCCACGGAGCGGGCCGGGCGCGCGAAGGCGCGCCGCGGCCCATGCCGCGAAGCCAAGGCCCGGAGGGCCGCCGGCGTTTGAGGCAGGACATGCGTCAGCATGTCATGAGCCAGGTATCACGCCCACTCTGCCCGCAGGTAGCGGTACTCCTCCCCCTCCCGCGTGATGTGCCCTGCCGCCGGGAAGGGGAAATGGTAGCCGATCACCCGGATGCGGTCGGCCGCCACCATGTCCAGCACGCGGCGGCGCGTTGCCTCGGCCGCCTCCGGGTCGAAATCGAAAACCGCATGCAGGCCGGGGCGGCGGGCGAAGAGTTCCGGCCGGTGCGTGGTATCGGCCAGGATCATCGCCTGCTCCCCGCCATCCGCGACGCGGAAGATGCAATGGCCCGGGCTGTGGCCATGCGCGGCGATGGCATGGATGCCGGACGAGACCTCCGCCCCCGGCGCGAAGCGGCGCAGCCGCGCCTGGTAGGGGGCGAAGCGGCGGGCGGCATTGGCGAAATTCGCCCGCTGGCCCTGCGGGCTGCGGCTCTCGTTGCCGGGGTCGTTCCACCAGGCCCATTCGGGCTCGGCCACCGCCACCTCGGCATTCGGGAAGACCGCGGTGCCGTCCCGCGTGGTGAGGCCGTGGATGTGGTCCTGGTGGCAATGGGTGATCACCACCAGCCCCACCCGCGCTGGATCAAGCCCGGCCGCCGCCATGTTCGGCGCCAGCAGCCCGGCGGTCGGCGCCATCTGGCCGCCGGTGCCGGCATCGAAGGCGATCAGCAGCCGCCCGGTATTGACGAAGGTGACGGTGTAGGGGCCGTCATAGCTGGTGGTGGGCAGGAAACTCTCGGCGAGCGTCGCCTGCACCTCCGGCAGCGGGGCGTTGCGGACCAAGCCGTCCACCTGGCGGCGGTTGAAGCCGTCGAAGACGGTGGTGACGGTGAAGCCGCCGAGCCGGAAGCGGTACCAGCCCGGCGCCTGCGCCAAGGGGGCAGGCGATGCGGCCGGGGCTGGCGCCTGGGCGGCGGCCTGGCCCATGAGGGCGGGGGGGGGGCGAGCGCGGCGGCGAGCGCCGCGCGGCGGGTGGTCTCCATTGGGCATCCTCCCCGGGGTCTTGCGGGGAGGGTGCGCCGGGGGCCGGGGGTTACGCCACCCGGTGCGGCGGCTCCGTGCCCTTGAGCAGCACGGCATCCAGATTCTCCAGCGCCCGGTGGCCCATGGCGTCGCGGGTCTCGACGGTCGCGCTGCCGAGATGCGGCAGCAAGGCCACGTTCTCCAGCGTCAGATAGCCCGGGTTCACATTCGGCTCGCCGTCATAGACATCGAGGCCGGCGGCGCGGATATGGCCGGACCTGAGCGAGGCGATCAGGCTCTCGTCATGCACCGAGACGCCGCGGCCGCTGTTCACCACCAGCGCACCCTTCTTCATCTTGGCGATGCGCGCGGCATTCAGCCAGTGGCGGTTGGCATCGCCGCCCGGGACATGCATCGACAGGATGTCGATGGTCGAGAGGAAGCTGTCCTCGTTGTCGTGATAGATGGCGCCCTGCTCGATCTCGGGCGGCAGCTTCCGGATGTCGCGGTAGTGGATCTCCATCCGGAAGCCGCGGGCCATGGCCGCCAGCTCCCGCCCGATCCGGCCGAAGCCGAGGATGCCGAGCTTCTTGCCCTCCAGCGTCACGCCCATGAGCTGCGTCGGCGCCCAGCCCTGCCACTGGCCGGCGCGGACCATGCGCTCGCCCTCCCCGGCGCGGCGGGCGGCCATCAGCATCAGGGTGAAGGCGCATTCGGCGGTGGCGAAGGAGAGGACCTCCGGCGTGTTCACCACCACGATGCCGCGCGCCTTCGCGGCAGCGGTGTCGATATGGTCGAAGCCGACGGAAAAGGTGGCGATGACCTTCACGCTGTCCGGCAGGGCCTTGATGCAGGCCGCGTCGAACCGGTCGCCGGCGGCGCCCAGGATGCCATCCGCCTTGATCTCGGTGGCACGCCTGGCGATCTCGGCGCCATCGGTGGACCAGTTCTCGTCCTGCGGGTTCAGGCGGGCGTCGTAGTCGCGCGCGGCGCGGGCCTCGATCGCCTCGGGCAGCTTGCGGGTGACGAGCAGGATCGGCTTGGCCATGGGGACATCTCCTTCTGCCGGCGGGTTTACCAGCGGAGTCCCGGCTTGCCAGCCCGGCGGGCGCCAAACTCACAGAAATAGAGAGGGGTGCCGGGGGGATACCTCCCCCCGGCTTCTTGCCTTGTTGGTTGGCCGGGGGCACCGTCGCCCCCCTGAATCGGAGGGGAGACCGGTCGCATGGATCTCGGGTTGAAGGGCCGCAGGGCCCTGGTGATGGGCGGAACCAAGGGCCTCGGCCGGTCGATCGCCGATGCGCTGGCGGCCGAGGGGGCGGCGATGGTGATCAGCGGCCGCGACCAGGGCCGGTTGGACCAGGCGGCGGCAGAGCTGAAGGCGAAGGGCGCGGCCTCGGCCGCCGGCGTCGTCGCCGACGTGGCGCGCAGCGCCGATATGGACAAGCTCGCCGATGCCGCCCTCGCCGCCATGGGCGGGGTCGATATCCTGGTGCTGAACCATGGCGGCCCGCCACCCTGCAGCGCCAGTCAGATCACGGAGGAGGCGCTGCTGGAGTGGTTCCAGCACATCGTCGTCTCCCCCATCCGCATCACCAACCGGCTGCTGCCGGCGATGCGGGAGCGGAAATGGGGCCGGGTGATCGTGGTGGGCAGCACCGGCATGCAGCACCCGATCCCGACGCTGGCGCTGTCCAACACGCTGCGGGCCTCGATCTGGGGCTGGCTGAAGACCCTCTCGGGCGAGGTGGCGAAGGACGGGGTGACGATGAATGTCCTCGCCCCGGGCACCATCCAGACCGACCGGGTGACCCAGACCACCACGGCGCGCGCCAAGCAGAAGGGCGTCTCCTTCGAGGAGGCGCTGGCCGAGGCGGCTGCCGAGATCCCGGCCGGGCGGCTGGGCACGCCGGACGACTACGGCCCGATGGGGGCCTTCCTGGCGAGCGACAAGGGCGCCTACATCACCGGCAGCATGATCCGGGTGGATGGCGGCCGCGTGCGCGGGATGGTCTGAAAACAGGCAGGCCGTGGGCAGACGCTCGCGGCCGCCGCTTTGCCTGGCCGGTTCCGCGAGCCGGCATGAGTTTTGCCAGTGGCCACCCCGGGTGGCCGCCTATGGTCGGTGGCCGCCCCGGGTGGCCGCTTTGGATGAGTGGCCAGTCATGGTGACGGCCGGGGCCGCCCGGCGGTCCCGCAAGGAGCCTCGGATGCTGCCCAACCTCACCCCCGATGTCGCGCTGGCCGAGCGCCTGTTCGCCGAGTTGCGCGAGAAGAGCTTCGACGGCATCGGCATCACGCGGGAGGCCTTCGGGCCCGGCGAGCGCATAGCGCACGCGCTGCTGGCGGAGGCCGGCGAGGCGCTTGGCCTGGAGAGGAAGGTCGATCCGGTCGGCAATCTCTACCTGACCCTGCCGGGCACCGATCGCAGCGCGAAGCGCGTGATCCTGGGCAGCCACCTGGACAGCGTAAAGTCGGGCGGGAATTATGACGGCGCCGCGGGCGTGCTGGCCGGGCTGGCGGCGGTCGCCGGCATGAGGCGCGCCGGCTTCACCCCGGCGCGCGACATCACCGTGATGGCGATCCGCGCCGAGGAAGCCGGCGCCTGGTTCCCGACCAGCTATCCCGGCAGCCGCGGCGCGCTCGGCATCATGAAGCCGGAGGAGCTGGGCGTGCGGCGGCTGGACACCGGCCGGACGCTCGCCGAGCACATGAAGGATGAGGGCTTCGACCCAGGCTTCATTGAGCGCGGCGAGAAGGCCATCGGCCCCGACGGCGTCGCCGCCTTCCTCGAGGTGCATATCGAGCAGGGCCCGGTGCTGGAGGCCGAGGAGATCCCCATCGGCATCATCACCGGCATTCCCGGCAGCCGCCGGCTGCGCGCGGGCAAGGTGGTGGGCGAGTGGAACCACTCCGGCGCCACGCCGCGGAAATACCGCAGGGACGCCGCCATTGCCCTCGCCGACCTGGCCGTGGCGCTGGACGAGGCCTGGTGCCGGCTGGAGGCGCGCGGCCACCGCATGGTCTGCACCTTCTGCGTGCTGGCGACGGCGCCAGAGGCGGGCTTCACCAAGATCGCCGGCGAGGCGCATTTCCAGTTGGATGTCCGCAGCGTCAACCTGCATTCCTGCGACGCGCTGTTCGAGGTGCTCTACGACAAGGTCGCGGAGATCGAGGCGCGGCGCGACGTCCAATTCGACCTCGGCCCGGAGGCGGGCAGCCGCGCGAGCCTGATGGATGCCGGCGTGCAGGCCGGGCTGAAGCGCGCGGCCGGGACTTTGGGCATCACATATCTCTCCATGGCATCGGGCGGCGGGCATGATGCCGCCGCCTTCGCGCAAGCCGGTGTGCCGGCCGGCATGCTCTTCGTGCGCAACCAGAACGGCAGCCACAACCCGAAGGAAGACATGCGGATGGAGGATTTCGCGGCGGCCTGCGCGGTCGCCCAGCGCTTCGCGGCGGAGTACGGCCAAGGGGACGCAGCGTGACCGCACGCCTCGCAGTCGATATCGGCGGCACCTTCACCGACCTCGCCATCGAGCGCGGCGCGGAGCGCTGGACCGCCAAGGTGCTCACCACGCCGGCGGCGCCCGAGAAGGGCGTGCTGGAAGGCGTGCAGGTGGTGCTGGCCAGGGCCGGCCTCGTGCCCGCCGACATCGCCCTCGTCATCCATGGCACCACGCTGGCGACCAATGCGGTCATCGAGCGCAAGGGCGCGAAGACGGCGCTGCTGACGACGGAGGGCTTCCGCGACGTCCTGGCGCTGGGCAACGAGTCCCGCTACGACCAGTACGACCTGAACATCGAGCTGCCGCAGCCGCTGGTCCCACGCCGCTGGCGCCTGTCCGTCACGGAACGGCTGGACAATACCGGCAAGGTGTTGCTGCCACTGGACGAGGCGGCGGTGGAACGGCACGTCGCCTTCATGCGGGCCGAGGGGATCGAGGCGGTCGCCATCGGCTTCCTGCATGCCTTCGTGAACCCGGCGCATGAAAAGCAGGCGGCGGCGATCGTGAAGCGGCTCTGGCCGGAGGTGCCGGTCTCGCTGAGCAGCGAGGTCTCGCCGGAGATGCGGGAGTGGGAGCGGTTCAGCACCACCGTCGCCAATGCCTATGTGCAGCCGCTGATGGCCAGCTATCTCAGGCGGCTGGAGATTGGCTTGCAGGAAGCGGGCCTCGCCTGCCCGGTCTTCATGATGCTCTCGGGCGGCGGGCTCACCACGCTGGATACTGCGGCGCGCTTCCCGATCCGGCTGGTGGAGAGCGGCCCGGCGGGCGGCGCAATCTTCTCGGCGCATGTGGCGAAGGAGCGCGGCCTGGCGAAGGTGCTGTCCTTCGACATGGGCGGCACCACGGCGAAGGTCTGCCTGATCGACGATTTCCAGCCACAGGCCTCCCGCACCTTCGAGGTGGCGCGGGTCGGGCGGTTCAAGAAGGGCTCCGGCCTGCCGCTGCGCATCCCGGTGATCGAGATGGTGGAGATCGGCGCCGGCGGCGGCTCCATCGCCGCGGTGGACAGCATGGGCCGCATCACGGTGGGGCCGGAGAGCGCGGGCGCCGATCCCGGCCCGACCTGCTACGGCCGCGGCGGCTCCAGGCCGGCGGTGACGGATGCCAATCTGGCGCTCGGCCGCTACGATCCGGAGGCCTTCGCGGGCGGCAATCTGCGGCTCCATCCGGAGCGGGCGCGGGACGCGCTGGCGGCCGAGGTCGGCGGCAGGCTCGGCCTGTCGGCGGAGATGGCGGCGCTCGGCGTGGTCGAGATGGTGGACGAGAACATGTCCAACGCCGCCCGCGTGCATGCCATCGAGAGCGGCAAGGGTTTCGACGGGCGCAGCATCATCGCCTTCGGCGGCGGCGGCCCCGTCCATGGCTATCGCGTGGCGGAGAAGATCGGCGTGAAGCGGCTGCTGGTGCCGAGTGGCGCCGGCGTCGGCTCCGCCATCGGCTTCCTGCGCGCGCCGGTGGCCTATGAGGTCGTCCGCAGCCTCTACCAGCGCTTCGCCAGCTTCGATGCGGCGGCGGTCAACGCCCTGCTGGCCGGCATGGCGGCGGAAGCCGCGGCAGTGGTTGCCAAGGGCGCCTTCGGGGCGGAGACCAAGGAGAGCCGCATCGCCTATATGCGCTATGTTGGCCAGGGCCACGAGATCGCCGTGCCGCTGCCGCCGCGCGACATGGATGCGGAGGACGTGAAGACCATCCGCGCGCTCTACGACCAGGAATACACCCGCTTCTACGACCGGCCGGTGCCGGGCAGCGATGTGGAGATCCTGAGCTTCGCGGTCACTGTCGCCACCATCCTCGAGCCGGTGGAGCCGGCGGCCGAGGCACATGAGGCCCCCGCCCCCGCGCCGATCCGCACCCAGGCGGTGCGGGACACGGTGACCGGCGAGGTCGCCGATTGGCCGATCTATGATCGCGCTTCCATGGCGCCGGGCGCGACCGTGATGGGTCCCTGCATCGTGGCGGAGGCGGAGACGAGCACGCTAGTCGGGCCGGGCTGGACCTGCCGGATGGACTCGCTCGGCTATCTCGATCTCGAGAATCGCGGGGCGGTCGGGCGCGCATGACCCTGGCGCGCTGCGCCACGCTGACCGGCCTGCTGCTGGCGGGCGGCTGCACGATCAACGCCGGCGCGCCCGCGCCGACGGAGGTCGTGGTGCTGCCCGCCCCCTGCCCGGCCGGGATGACGGAGCGCAGCACGCTCACCGCCTTCTTCGGCCGCAACGCCAGGCAGGACGGGCGGGAATTCCTGAGGGTCCCGGAGGCGGAGTGGGAGCGGTTCCGCCTTGCCCAGCTCACGCCGCGCTTCCCCCGGGGCTCGACCATCCTCGATGCGGTCGGAACTTGGCAGGGACAGACCCTGGCCGAGCCGACCAAGGTCTTCTTCGTCATCGTGCCGCCCGAGACGGCGGACGCGGCGCTGCACTCCCTGCGGGCCGCCATCGACACCTACCGGCGCGACTTCCAGCAGCAGAGCGTCGGCATCCTCGCTACCAAGGCCTGCGCGGCAGGCTTCTGATTCGAAGGCAGGACCGGAACATGGCCGAATCCAAAGGCGCCCTCGCCACCATCCAGCGCCAGATCCAGTGGAACCGCCTGATCGCGGTGGTCGAGGAGCAGGCGCAGACCATGATCCGCACCGCCTTCAGCACCACGGTGCGGGAGGCGGGCGACCTCTCCGCCGGCATCTTCGACCTGCAAGGGCGGATGCTGGCCCAGGCCGTCACCGGCACGCCCGGCCATGTCAATTCCATGGCCGAAAGTGTCGGGCACTTCCTGGCGAAATTCCCCGCCCACACCATGCAGCCGGGCGACCACTACATTACCAACGACCCCTGGCTCGGCACCGGCCACCTGCATGACCTGACGGTGGTGACGCCCGCCTTCCGCAAGGGGAAGATCGTCGGCCTCTTCGCCAACACGGCGCATATCATCGATATCGGTGGTCTCGGCATGGGGCCGGAGGGGCGGAGCGTCTTCGAGGAAGGCCTCTACATCCCCATCGTGAAGTGCTTCGACCGCGGCCAGCCAAACGAGACCTTCTTCGACTTCCTCCGCGCTGGCAGCCGCACGCCCGTCGAGCTGGAGGGCGACGTCTACAGCCTCTGCGCCTGCAACGACGCCGGCGCCAAGCGGCTGGTCGAGATGCTCGACGAGTTCGACATGGACAGCCTCGACCCGCTGGCCGCCTTCATCTTCGAGAGCTCGCTCCAGGCCACGCTGGAGGAGATCCGCAAGCTGCCGCAGGGCACCTACCGCGAGCAGATCCGGTCGGATGGCTACGAGGCGCCGGTGACGCTGAACGCCGCCATGACCATCGAGGACGGGCGGATCGTCGTGGACTATGCCGGCACCTCCGGCCTGTCGACGCGCGGCATCAATGTCCCGCCCGCCTATTGCCGGGCCTATTCCTGCTTCGGGATCAAATGCGTCGTGGCGCCCGAAATCCCGAACAACTGGGCGAGCCTCAGCCCCTTCCAGATGGTGATCCCGGAGGGTTGCATCCTCAACGCGCCGCGGCCCTATGCGGTCAGCGTCCGCCATGTCGTCGGCCAGCTCCTGCCCGACCTGATGATGGGCTGCCTGCACCAGGCGGTGCCGGAACGGGTGAATGCGGAGGGCTCCTCGGCGCTGTGGAACCCGCCGCTGCGCGGCGGCAGCCAGGTCTCGGGCCAGGCGGCGGAGGTCGAGGATTTCGAGATCATCACCTTCAACTCCGGCGGCACCGGCGCCCGGCCGAGCAAGGATGGGCTGGACGGCATCGCCTTCCCCTCCGGCGTGCGCACCATGCCGGTGGAGGCGACGGAGAATGTCGCCCCCGTGATCTTCTGGAAGAAGGAGCTGCGGCCGGACAGCGCCGGCGCCGGCCGCACCCGCGGCGGCTTCGGCCAGGTCATGGAGATCGGCGCCAAGGGCGAGGCCGAATTCGCCGTGAACGCCATCTTCGACCGCGTCGCCAACCCTCCCAAGGGCCGGGAAGGCGGCGGCGAGGGGGCCGGCGGCTGGGTCGGGCTGAACGACGCCAATGGCACGCCGCTGCGCACCAAGGGCTTCCAGGTGATCCCGAAGGGGCGCCGCCTCCTGCTCAAGCTGCCGGGCGGCGGCGGCATGGGCGACCCGAAGCAGCGCGACCCGGAACTGGTGAAGCGCGATGTGGCGGACGGGCTGATCACGAAGCAGGCGGCGCGGGAGCTCTACGGGGTCGAAGTCTGACGCTCACGCAGGCGTTGGCGGCGTCGGCCGCCAGCGCCACACGTCGCGGTTGTGTACGAAAGCTGCGATGACCTAACCTTCCCGGACAAGGACCGAAGCCGTCCGAGTTTGGGGAGGTCATTCAGGATGAAGCTGGCCCGCGCCGCTTTCGGCGCCATCCTCCCCTGTGCCACCGGCACCGCGCTCGCCCAGTCCCTCACGCCGGAGCAGATCCGCGCTGCCCTGGGGCGGGTGGACCAGGACTTCATCCGGCAGAATGCCGCGACCGGGCGGGACTGGCCCAGCTATGGGCTGAACCACGCCGAGAACCGCTTCAGCCCCTTGCGCGCATCACCGCGAAGAATGTCGCGCAGCTCGGCCTCGCCTGGTCCTACGACCTCGGCTCGAAGCGCGGCGTGCAGGCGACGCCTGTCGTGGTCGGCGGCGTGATGTATGTCACCGCCTCCTGGTCCGTGGTCCATGCGGTCAATGCCCGCACCGGCGAGAAGCTCTGGACCTTCGACCCCGAAGTGCCGCGGGACTACGGCGAGAAGGGCTGCTGTGACGTAGTGAACCGCGGCGTCGCGGTGCATCGCGGCAAGGTCTATGTCGCCTCCTATGACGGGCGGCTCTTCGCGCTGGATGCCGCGACCGGCCGGAAGGTCTGGGAACGCGACACGATCACGGATCGCGCCCGCCCCTATACCATCACCGGCGCGCCGCGGGTCTTCCGGGGCAAGGTCGTCATCGGCAATGGCGGCGCGGAATACGGCGTCCGCGGCTATCTCACGGCTTATGACGCCGAGACGGGCGAGCAGGCCTGGCGCTGGTTCGCGGTGCCCGGCGGCCCCTCGAAGCCCCCCGAGGACGAGTCCATGGCCCGCGCCATCCGCACCTGGGACCCGGCCGGGCGCTGGTGGGAGGCCGGCGGCGGCGGGACCATGCGGGATACCATGGCCTATGACCCCGAGCTGAACCTGATGTATGTCGGCACGGGCAATGGCTCGCCCTGGAACCAGCATCTCCGCAGCCCGGCGGGCGGCGACAACCTCTACCTGCACTCCATTGTCGCGCTGAACCCGGACACCGGCGCCTATGTCTGGCACTATCAGCACGTGCCGGGGGAGAATTGGGACTACACCGCCACCCAGCCGATGATCCTGGCGGACCTGACCATCGGCGGGCAGCCGCGCAAGGTCATCCTGCACGCGCCGAAGAACGGCTTCTTCTATGTCATCGACCGGACGGACGGACGGCTGATCTCGGCCAGGCCGCATACCGAGGTGAACTGGGCCACCGGCTATGACGAATCCGGCCGGCCGATCGAGAACCCGGCTGCGCGCGACCCGGTGAAGCCCTTCGAGGCGCTCCCGACCGCCTATGGCGCGCGCAACTGGCACCCGATGTCCTTCAACCCCGAAACCGGCCTGGTCTACATGCCGGTGCACGGCGTGCAGCTGACCCTGACGCCCGACCAGAACTGGCGCATGAACGCCACCCGGACGGGCGCCTTCCAGAGCGGCACGGGCTGGAATCTCGGCTTCCTGCTGAATGCCGTGGAGCCGACCTCCAAGCCCTTCGGAAGGCTGGTCGCCTGGGATCCGGTGAACCAGCGGGAGGCCTGGTCGCAGCCCTACGACTCCCCCTGGAATGGCGGCACGCTGACCACCGCAGGCAGCCTGGTTTTCCAGGGCACGGCGGATGGCCGCTTCCTTGCCTATGACGCGCGGGGCGGCAGGAAGCTGTGGGAGGTGCCGGTCGGCTCCGGCGTGGTCGCCGCGCCCTCGACCTATGAGATCGACGGGCAGCAATATGTCTCCATCGCGGTCGGCTGGGGCGGGGTCTATGGCATCGTCCAGCGCGCGACCGAACGGGTCTCACCCGGCCGGGTCTATGCCTTCCGCCTCGGCGGCACGGCCGCCATGCCGGCGGCGGTCACGGTGGAGCGGCGGCCGCTCGTCTCCGGCATCGCCTATCGCAAGGAGGATGTGGAGCCCGGCACCGGACTCTATGTGGCGAGTTGCGCGGGCTGCCATGGCGTGCCGGGGGTGAACAGCGGCGGCAACGTGCCGAATCTCGGCTATACGACGCGGGAGACGATGGAGGCGCTGCCGCAGCTCGTGCTCGGCGGCGCCTTCGTCGAGCAGGGCATGCCCCGCTTCCACGGCAGGCTGGAGGAGGCGCAGGTGCTGCAGATCCGCGCCTTCATCCTCTCCACCGTGGACAGCGTCCGGTCGCGCTGAGGATGGGTCGGGCGCCGGGAAGATCCCCGGCGCCTCCCCCTTGGAGCAGATCGCCGGAGGGCCGGAGGATCCGGAGGCGTGAATCGGCTCCGACAAGGAGTCACCGCGCGCCGCAGTCCCGACCGGACCGCGGCGCGCGGTGCTCAGGCGCGGCGGAGGCTCTCCACCATCGCGCCATAGACCAGGTTATTGAAGATCATCCGCGTCCGCACGCGGTTGCTCGGCCCCTGGGCCATCAGGATGGCGACCAGCCCTTCCGCCCGGTCGATGGTGAAGCTGGTGCCCCAGGCGCCGGCCCACATGGCATCCCCCAGGGCTATCGCATATGGCGCTAGCGTTAGCGCTGACGTTTGAACGGAGGCGTTGCGGTGTAGGGGGCATGGCTGGAGGCTTGGCGGTCAATCCAGCG
>JAESGY010000471.1_pt1 | contig 15997 bp, 18 predicted proteins | sample 9269841 | NCBI WGS metagenome assembly JAESGY01 (sample SAMN17022865, study PRJNA683097) | algae metagenome | isolation source: Spirirestis rafaelensis WJT71-NPBG6 and co-occurring heterotrophs from... | place: USA: Pinto Wells, Joshua Tree National Park, Colorado Desert, CA | collected 2006-08-15
GTTACATCGACGGCTTCTACAACCCTGTCCGGCGTCATTCGACACTGGATTACGTCAGTCCGGTTCAGTTCGAAAGGCTGGCCGGATAGCTACTAAACCGCTCTCCACAAAAGCGGAGCAAGTCCAGGTACGCAGGACAGGATCGGCGGCTTGCGATCACCTCCGGCACGGCGCTCTGGTACCACCCGGGCAAGAGCGTGCCGATCCGCTGGGGGCTCGTGCGGGATGAAGCCGGCGTGTTCGAGCCGCAGGCGTTCCTGTGCACGGATCTAGCGGCAGATCCGGTGGATGTCCTGGGCTGGTTCGTGCGGCGCTGGTCTGTGGCGGTGACGTTTGCAGAAGTGCGCCGGCATCTGGGTGTCGAGACGCAGCGCCAGTGGTCGGACAAAGCCATTGCCCGCACCACGCCGGCCTTGCTCGGCCTGTTCTCGCTGGTGGCGTTATGGGCGGAGGAGGCTCTCAAGAATGGCTGGAAGCCACGACGCGCCGCCTGGTATGCCAAGTCTCACCTGACCTTCAGCGATGCGCTGGCGATCGTCCGCGCTAAACTCTGGAGCGCCAGTTTTGAAACGTTCCGGCACAACCGGGATCAGGTGAAAATCCCGCGGGCTCTGCTCAACCGCCTCACAGACGCCGCATGCTTCCCCGCCTGAAATGGCCAAACTCCAGCTGAGTGCCCGTTTGAGAATTGCTACGGGTGAGCGATGCGGCGGAGCATGAGGCTGCTCATGGCTACTCCAATCATCGCTTCTGAGACATCGCACCGCTCCTCATCGTCCCGCACCAGCCGGCGCCAGCGCGTCATCCACCCGAATGTTCGCTCAACCACCCACCTGCGCGGCAGCGGCTGAAAGCCCTCCTGGTCGGGCAGCTTGCGCACGATCTCGATCACAAAGTCCCGGTAAGCCGCCTGGCTCATCAGCCGCCCACGGTCATAAGCCCCATCGGCAAACAGGTGCTTGAGCCACGGCCAGCGCTGGCGCACGGCCTTGATGATCTGCTCAGCTCCTTGCGCATCCTGCACATCGGCGGCGGTCAGGTTGACCATGAGAAGGCGCCCGTCCGCGTCCACTGCGATGTGCCGCTTGCGCCCCTTCACCTTCTTGGCGGCATCGTAGCCGCCCCCGCCCGGGGCTGCAGGAGCTTTGACCGTCTGGCTGTCGATCACGCCGGCCGTCGGGCTCGCCTCCCGGCCTGAGCGCTCGCGGTCCAGCATGAGAGCGACATCATGCACGGTCTGGAACAGCAGGCGGCGCACAAAGCGCCTAAACCACCAATACACCGTCTGCCACGCTCCGAACTCATGCGGCAGCATGCGCCAGCCACAGCCGGTTCGAGCCAGGTAGCGGATCCCATTGAGGATCTTGCGCAGGTTCACCTTGGGCTTGCGGCCACGCCGGTCCGGCTGAGGCAGGATCGGCCTGATCCGCTCCCATTCCTCGTCGGTCAGATCGGTGGGGTAGCGCCGCCGCTCAAAGGCCTTCTGGCGCTCACGATGCTCTTTGGTCCACATCCGGCTCATGTGGACTCGACACTACCCCAATCCGACCCACTGCGACATTCTCAAACAGGCTCTGACGGATTTTCCGATATGAAACCGGCCGAGCAAATCCACTTCGTTGGTCGGGTACATGACGGTTCAGGTACAGAATAAATGATATTGTCGCGAGTAATCAGAGCAGGGCAGGAGGTTGCCATGCCTCGCTACTACTTCGATATCCTGAATGGGATGGACGGCGTGTACGATGATGACGGCGCCGAGTTCAATAACTCAGACGCTGCTGTGCACGCCGCGACACGCTCGGCGGCTGAGATTGGAAGCAGCCGACTAGCGAAAGGTGACACCAGGGATGTTGTTATCGAAGTCAGGGACAAGCGGAACCAGCGGGTCTGTACCGTGACTGCATCAATGACGATCCACTGGCACACTGCGTGAGATCCGGCTCCGCTGGGACGATCTGCCGTCATACGCGTTGTATCGAGCGGGGCGCTGAGGTCGCCATGAGCGAGGATCGAACCGACCACCGTATGAACCGGCTGCTGGCCGCCCTGGAGCCGGAGGACTTTGCCGCCCTGCGGCCGCACCTGGAGATCGTGCGCCTGACGCGGGGGCAGGTGCTCTACGAGGTCGGCGCCCCCTTACGCTTCTCCTACTTCCCGCATGATGCCGTCATCTCGCTCGTGAATGATATGGAAGACGGGGGTACTGTCGAGGTGGCGGTGTTCGGGCGGGAAGGGGTCTGTGGCCTGCTGGCCGAGCTCGCCACCCGGGAGGCGTTCGGGCGCTACATCGTGCAGATCAGCGGCAGCGCCTCGCGCATCGCCTTCGAGCGGCTGAACGAGGTGCGCAATGCCCTTCCGAACCTGCGCCGGCTGATCATGAACTACAGCCAGGCCATGCTGATGCACACGTTCCAGAACGTATCGTGCAATGCGGTCCATCCGGTCGAGGCGCGCTGCTGCCGCTGGATCCTGGCCATGCACGATCGGGTGGAGCAGGACACTCTGCCGCTCACGCACGAGTTCCTGGCCGAGATGCTGGGGGTGCAGCGCTCCTCGGTGAGCGTGGTCGCCCGGACCCTGCAGACGGCCGGGCTGATCCAGCAGGCCAGGGGCAGCATCACCGTGATCGACCGGGCTGGCCTCGAGGAGGTGGCGTGCGAATGCTACGGCAAGATCCGGCGCAACTACGAACGCCTGCTCCCCGGCACATACCCACAGACCCGCTCTATCACACGCTGAACCTGCACAGGGCTCCACGCGTCGCCCCGTGCCGTCCGGATCCCCTTGGCATTCAGACCAGCCGCGATCTGCCGGAGCGAGACAGCGCCGTCGGCCTTCAGCTCCGCAATGATGGGCGCAAGGTCGGAGGCGAGGTTGTCGGCCTTCATTATGCGGGCTGCAACGCTGGCTCTGGCCCCCTCCTTGGCCACCGCCGGCAGGTTGCCGCGATCCCCGCCCAGCCTCTTCCCACGGGCCTTGGTAGCCGCCAGAGCATCCTTCGTACGGGTCGAGATGGCCTTGGCCTCATGCTCGGCCACCGCCGCCAGGATGTGAACCGTCAGGCGGTTCGCCTGGGGGAAGTCCACCGCCGTGAACTCGACCCCGCTCTCCATCAGGTTGGAGATGAAGGCGACGTTGCGGGCCAGGCGATCGAGCTTGGCGATGATCAGGGTCGCCCCATGCAGGCGGCACAGGCGCAGGGCCTCGGCCAGCTTGGGCCGGTCGTTGCGCTTGCCGCTCTCGACCTCCACCACCTCGTCCACAAGCTGCCAGGAGCCGCCGTTCAGGTAGGAGCGCACCGCCTCCTGCTGCGCCTCCAGCCCCAGGCCGGAGCGCCCCTGCTTGGCCGTGCTGACCCGGTAATAGGCGACGAACTTGCCCTGCGCCATGCAATCGCCTCCCCGATACATCAACAACTACGTTCGTTCGTTGCTGTTAACGTAACGGGCACGATGCGGCTGTCAAACGCCCTCATCCATGAGAGCCTTCGACTGATCTCAGGCCCCGGGTCATGCTGTGCCAATGCGAACCGTGACCCTGATCGCCGGCCTTCTCAGCATCGCTCCTGCCCTTGCCCAGGAGGCTCCCTCGGTGTGGCGAGATCCTGAGGGTGGATGCACCTACCTCAAGCTCGGAGACACTCTCAGCCTCCGATACCAGCGGGATGGTCTGCCAGACTGTCCGGACGCGAGACGTGAGGCCGCTCCTCCTGACCAAACAGGCTCAGTCACCCGTGATGATGTTCGGGACGTCACGCGGGCCATCGAGAACCTGAACCGGAAGCTCGATGACCTCAGGCGAGAGTACGAGCGCAGGGGACGCTTCTAGCCCCATCTCGAGAAGGTTTCGTTCTCCTGAGAAACCATACAAGGCAGATGGCTTGATCCAAGCGCCTCAGCGCATTCGAGATCGAAGCCAAGCGACCAAGACACCTCCGATGATCGTGCCTGCGCTGCTCCAGAGCACTCCGTCCAGCCCGGGGTGCCGGCCGGGGGAGAACGTCTGCAAGAGCTCCATCGGGCCGCTGTAAGCGGAGAGTGCCCCGATGATCATCCAGATGGACCACACGGGATACGCCAGGATCATGAGAGCAGCAGTAACCCCATAGGCAAAGGCGTGTGTCAATACCGTTTGGATTGTCCCCAGAAGCGCCGAAGTAACTTTCCCCAACTGTGCCGGTCACGTCCCCAGGGGTATCGGGCCATTTTTCGGCGGTCTTCCTCGACGACGCAGGACCGGCGCCGGATCAGGCGGCGTGATCAGCGCCTTGGAGCGCACATGCTCGGGCATCAGCTCGGCGTGCTGCCGCAGCCGGTAACTTGAGCCCTCGATCTGGATCACCACCGCATGATGCAGAAGCCGATCCAGCAAGGCCGTGGCCAGCACAGGATCGCCAAACACCTCACCCCATTCGGCGAACCCGCGGTTCGAGGTCAGGATCATCGCGCCGCGCTCGTAGCGGGCATTGACCAGCTGGAAGAACAGGTTGCCGCCGCCTGCCACCACCGGCAGATAGCCGATCTCATCCACAATCAGCAGGGCGGGCCGGCAGAAGAACCGGATCCGCTCCGCCAGACGCCCCTCGCGCTCGGCCCGCGCCAGCATGCCGATCAGATCCGCCAGCGTGCAGAAGTACACGCTCCGGCCGGCCTTGACCGCCTCCACCCCCAGGGCCGTGGCCAGATGGCTCTTGCCGGTGCCGGGCGGGCCGAGGAAGTGCACCACCTCGCAGCGGCCGATGAAGCCCAGCTGCGCCAGGGTGAGGATCCGGTCGCGGTCGAGCGAAGGCTGGAAGGGAAAGTCAAAGCCCGACAGGGTCTTGATCGTCGCCAGCCGCGCCATGCGCAGGCCGGTCTTGATGCGGCTGTTCTCGCGCAGGGTCAGCTCCTCAGACAGCAGCGTATCGATGGCCTCCAGCGCGCTGATCTCGCCCTGCTCGAGCCGGCGCACAATGGCGTCGAGCGCCTCCAGGGCGCGCGGCATCTTCAAGCCGACCAGATCCTGGCGGATTCGCTCCAGGGTGGTGGGAGTGAGCTCGAGAGCGGCACTCATGCGCGGGTCTCCCGGGCCAGGTGGCGGGCGACCGCATCGTAGAACTCGAGCGAACGCTGCGCGACCACATCACCAGTGCGGCAGACCGGCGAGATCTCGGATCCACGCATGCGCCCTGTGGGCGGGCTTTTGCGATGCCCGGGAGCCACCCGGCGCTGATGGCGGCCCTCCAGCACCGGATGGGCGGCAATCAGCTGGCCATCTTCAAAGATGCGGATCTCGTCGGCCAGGGTGTGCACCTCGACCACGCGCCGGCGCGTGGCATCGGGCACGCTGTAGAAGTTGCCGCCCACGCTGATCATGCCCTCGCGTGAGATCCGCCGCTCCAGGCGCAGCACCGAGCGGAACGCAGCCAGCGGCAAAGGCCGCAGGAAAGACTGCTCCTCGGCAAAGGCTTCCATGACGACGCGGCGCGTGGTGGCATGCACGCGTGGATTGGCCACCGAGGAAAGCCAGTGCTGCAGCTGCCGGTTCAGGTCCTCGAGATTGCTGAAGGAGCGGGCCAGGAAGAAGTCTTCGCGGATGTAGCGGAAGGGCCGCTCGACCTTGCCCTTGGTTTGGGCCCGGTACGGCCGGCAGGCTTTGGGATGGAAGCCGAAGTGGCGGGCCAGATCGATGAGGGCGCGGTTGTAGACAATGCCGCCGGTCGTGGCCTCACCGGTGACCACAGTCTTCATGCGGTCATAGAGCACCTCGTGCGGCACGCCGCCCAAAGCCTCAAAGGCGGCCACATGACAGCGCAGGAGAGTGGCCAGGTCCTGATGCAGGACGAAGCGGGCCCAGATCTGGCGGCTGTAGCCGAGCACCAGCGAGAACAGCCAGACGATGCGCGGCGCCGAGGGCTCGTCGGTGAACACGACCTGGAACTGGGCGAAGTCGACCTGGGCCTGCGCGCCGGGCGGGGCCTCGAAGCGGACCTCGAAGGAGGATGGCGTTGCGGGGCGGATCTCGCGCAGGAAGTCGGTGACAGCGGTGTAACCGCCGGCATAGCCGCGCTCCCTGATCTCGCGGAACAGACGGCTGCCGGTCAGGCCCGGAAAGGCGCTCACCCGCTCGCGCAGGTAGCCGGTGAAGGGATCAAGGACGGTCTGACGCGGCTTGCGCGGGCCATAAGCGGGCGCCTCCAGGCCGCGGTGGATGTACTTGCGCACGGTCTTGCGGTCGAGGCCGCTCTGGCGGGCGATGGCCGAGACCGACAGGCCCTGCCGGTGCCATTCCAGGATCATGACTACCTCCCCAAGCTGGATCACCGCCTGTCCTCCTGACCATCAGGAGCAGCATCGGCGAAGAAAGCCTGCCGGTCTTCCCAGCAAGCGGCCGGAACGATCGGCAGCTGCGCTCACCTGGGGAAAATTCAATCGGCAGGTCTGGGGAGTGTCACTCCGGTATCAACAGGCGTGTTCGACGCCTGGAGGTGCCGGAGTCCGCATCTCCAAGTCCTGCGGAATGAGTGACAGATAGGCGATCAGGAACACGCAGAACCAGGCCGAACAACGGAAGATGAGCAAGCGGTGTTTTGAAGACATTGCACCTATTGTTCACCGCCCGCTCGACTGGCTTCAATATCAATTGATATTTTATCAGCCGCTATCGGGTCCGAAAACTTTCATCACACCAGGAAGATCGTGTGAGAGGTGTCAGGTCATAGAGGCTGTTCGGAGGACTCCGAAGAATACGAACGATCTGGTCAAGTGGCTCGGGCTTGCGAGGCGGTTCCGGATTATCGGCAGGCTTCCGCTTGATCTTGAGGATCATCTCTTTGATGTGCTTGGCAAGCTGATCGTCCATGTGCGTCATCGGGTACCCTCCCAAGGACGCATCAGACTCTGAGCCAATCGCGGCAACAATGCGCCCAGCTTGAGGCCATTTAGGTTCGACCAGATGGCCGGTTTTCATGGCTTATAAAGAGCAAGAAAAAAGCCCAGAAGAACTGAGCCTGCTGCCCGACGAGGAAGAGCGTGCAAAGTCTACCAGAAGGAGTGACGCCACAAGGGGGAGGAATGGCGTCGATAGAAGGACAACGCCTGGGATGCGGTGTTCCGATCCCGCTCTCGGTATGGTTAATGGACGGTTATGGTCGACGCTATTCTCTGGGCTCGACATGATGCTATCCGAGTCACAGCACCTGGGCGAGGATCGACGCCTGCTCATCACCCCGGAATGCGGCTCCTTCGAGGAGGTGGAGGGACAAATCAATTCTCTGCAAGACGAGTTGGATGAAATCCGCGAGAGAGCTCGCCGAACGTTTCAAGTCACATAAGACCAAGCCCATTCAACTGCTTCACAAGATTGTGTCTGTTGCCAATGCGCATGGGGGCCTGTGCCTCGAAATGCGTGCAGAGGAAACATAGGAGCGCCCCATTCTGCCGCTCCATAGCTCGGATCGTCTCAGCACGGAGCAACTGGCGATGCAGTTTGACAAAGCCCTATTGATTGCCGAGAAAAATCTTATTGATGGTGCAACTTTGGACGAGTTGAAGGAAGCCGTCAGAGACCTTCGCGCACTCACCCCAAACAGCGTGCTTGCTGACCTAGTCGAGAACAGGATCGAGATGATCGAGAGGCAGTACTGCTGCCGGTGCGTCGGTTAGGGACAGTTCATTATCCGCCCGTCACAATGGACATCAATCCTAAACGAGAGCCCGCTAGCGCAAGCTAGCGGGTTTTCCTTTCCCGGGGCACATTCTCTCGTCCAGGCAGCAGATGCCTGCCAGGACACGCCGCAGCGGGCCTTTTGGAAGCATGAATCCTTTACACTCAGCTTAGAAACGAGTGCGTAGATGTTTGAATCAAATGTCTAGGGTGCCCTGGAGGCCATCCCTCGCACTCTGAGCAAACGATTCAAAGTCACACGCACTCGTTACTCAAACCCGAAGTAATGGGGAGAGGAGCTCTGTGCAATACCCTCATCCTCTTGCCCCTTCTTCTGCGGGCTCATCCTTCGCCATCCTCGCCCGGCGCCGAGCCGCTGTAAGCTGTAAGGCAATATCTAGCCCGCCGCTCACTTCGACACGATCTGTGAAGAGCCTGAGGTTCTTTCCGAGCTTCTCCAGCGCATCAAGTTTGCTGAGCGCCTTGATCTTGATCGTCCGGGCAGTCGTGTCCGGCTCACCATCCCGCCCCTTGATGGTACGCTCCTCGATCTGGATCTCCCCCAAAGCCGCAAGGTGCGCAGCGTCAGCCTCACTTAGATCAAGGCGCGCTGTGCCATCGTCTTGGATCACCAGCACATCAGCTAGATTGAAGAATGCCACCTTCCGGAGCTCCTCCAGAACCTGTTCAGCGCTGACCTTGAGCCGAGCTTGGATCTCAGCCTCCCGCCGATCGATCGCCTCGCGCACATGGGCGAAGCGGGCTTCATTCAAGAGGATCCACGCCACCTTGTCCGCATTCTCAGACTTGCAGGTGTATCCGGCCTCTCGAACAGCCCGAGCCCCATTGCGGTGCTGAAGGTATCTGTAAACGAACCTACGCTGCCGATCGGTCCAGTTGCCAGGCCCAAGATCATCTTCAGGAAGAAGGCCCGCAATCGAGGAGCCAAGGTTCTTTGCCTTACCGCGTGCCATGTCGATTACTCTAGAGCATCTTTCGGCGAAGTGGCTCCGGCTCGCCGTTCGAAAATGCGGTAAACCAAAGAAGAAAGATGATTCCACGTAAGTGGAAACAGCTCTAACTCACTCTAACTCGGCAGCCACAGCTGCTATGACCTCTAATCGGTCCGCTGCCAGTCCTCGGACAGCCGCCATACCCATGATCGCGTCTACTGCGGCCTCGGCATCACCAAGGCTCAAGGCGAAATCCAGCCCGTCCTCAAGTAGGCGGAGAATGCTATCAACAATAACAGGGGCCGATCCTGATATTTGCGGGGTCTGCGGGGTCGAATTCGACCCGCTATATGAAGATATCGTCTGACATTTTCCCACGTTGGCTGAAAGTGACCCCGCAAGACCCTGCAGACCCCGCAAATTCAAACGACCTGCCATTTGATCACCTTTGTGTGGCTGTCTAATCCAGCTTGAATGAGCCGCTTTCCATCGATGATCCGGTCGCGGTGCTTCCGACACCAGTTGCCGAACCCGCGCTTGTCCAACCGCCCATCTCGACCGATGAAGTCTGCGAGTACATCAACCAAATCTTGGTCTGGGACATCGCCATAAGCCCTCGCCACGTCGTAGCCTTTTGCTACATCCACCCTGCGGGCTATCTCTTGGGCAGTCCAAGGTTCCGAGGGGAGTGCACTCAAGATAGCGCTGTTCCGCTCCCTCTCAGGATCATCGGTTCGCACCCGATCGGCATTGGCCAGCGGATCAGGCAGGTCAAGCCAGACGATCGCGCTACGGACGAGATCTGACCACTCTGCAAAGCCCCCTAGAGCCGGCCGCACCGGCGTGGCCCCGGAGACAGCGAATGCCCGCAGGATTGTGAGAGCGGCTATCACGAGCTTTCTGCGGTCTCGTCTGGCCCACGCACGGGGATCGAACTCAAACGACCTTTCCTCGGGTCGTTCAACACCGGCATCAAGTCTGACAAGCACGACGCGCCGGACAAGATCGCCGGCAAAGCGCAGCGAGTTCCCTGTCGCCACCATCATCACCCGGGTTGGCAGATCAAGATTGCGGCTTTGACCGAGAACCCGGAGTTTGACGCTCTCCTGGGTCAGGATCTGGCAGAGGAAATCCAACCGGAGCGGACGTTCCACGTTGTCTAAGCTGAGCACGGTATCGCCAGCCATGAGGGCGGCGCCAATCCGCTTCTCTAACTCCTCGTCCGATCCCGAGGCTGCCACAACAGGGGTTGTGGTCCCTGTTGCCAGAATGGCGGCAAAGTCCACCAGAAATGACTTTCCGGTTCCTGGCGTCGGAGCCGTAACACCGAACAATGGCGATGTGGGGAGGCAAGGCCGGACCAGAGCCGTCAGGATCATCGCCAATGCCGCCGATCGATCCGCGTCCGACACATACGGGAAGTTCCGGATTGGTCGGGTCAGTGTTTCCAGCGCTGCAAGTGCGTCCTGCTGTGTCGGGTGCTCAGGCACCGCGGGCCACTTGATTGAAGTTTGGAACAGAATGCCGGTGGCGGCATCGTACCCGGGCTTCTCGATGAGAGTTCCGTCTGCCCGCATCGTAGGAGATGAGACGACGGCGTTAAGCGCCGGAAAGTTGGCGCCAAGCCGGGCGATCACCACCTCTGCCAACGCTGGAGGGCAGTCGGTCTGCTTCCAGCTTTCACTCCGGCCGTCGAACTTCTCGACCCTGGCGGCACGGGTCAGAGCGTCAATGAGAGCATGCCGCTCAAAGGGAACAATGACGGAGGCCCCATCTGCCCGCTTGATGCCGTCTCGCTGTGTGCCAACTCCCTCGAGTGTCACCACGCGGACAAGCGAGGTTCCCCGCCTGTATCCCAGCGCCCGGTCGATCAGGATTCGCTCCGCTTTGTCAGCGGTACCCGGAAGCTGCCCCGCGATGACGCGGAGCAGGGGCCTTTGGTCCTCCGGAGGGGAGATGCTGTGCAACGCGCCCCTCATATTACATCCTCCTCATGATCAAGGATGCGGACCACCTGCGGCAACTTGCGGCCACCGTCGTAGAGATCGCAGAGCTCGAAGGAGTGCGGCTCGTATACTCCGCCATCGGGGGCTAGAGTGAAGGCCCGCAGGCATAGGACGCTCTCAATGCCTTGGACGGTGAGTTCCCCAAGCCGCAATGCGGTCGGCGGCCGAACCCGGGCAAGGTAGTTCAGGAATCGATCATGCCCCTTGTGGTCTGCGGCAACCCGCAAGCCTGCACCAGCGAGGATCGCAATCACCTCATGGCCGCGGGTATGGACGCGATCATACCGGATAAGGCTGCGCCGCGTGCCGCCCTCCGCCCCGGAGAACTCGATCTCAAGCGCCCATTCGCCTAACGGACGGAGATGAGGTTTCTCGATAAAAACTCGAGCTAGCGGCTTGATCGGATCTGAAACCCATTCACCTAGGTCAGCTGGATCATCAGGTTTTGTCAGAAACCAGAGCCCACTTCGATTTTTAAGGTATCGCCCGCGGGATGAGCGCGGACCAGGGCTATGATCTTGACGTTCTGCGGGAGGATACTCATGGTACATGTGCTTAAACACTCTTCTGAGACCCGCCTCCTAGACACACATTTCCCGTCCCGTGGTCTGTGAGCGCGGGTTTTTCTTTTTCATGCGGCTTTTGGGAGAGCGGAGAGAAAGCGCTCTAGGTCATCGCGTAGGATGATGGTGCGGCGGCCAAACTTGCGCGCCTGCAAAAGGCCGTCCCTCAGTGCCTCGTAAAGCTTGGAGCGGCCGATGCCCGCGATTTCTGAAGCCTCTTCGACAGAGAGGCCGAGCTTAACTGACTTGTGGTTTGGTAGAGTTGCTGCGGTCATTTGCGGTGATCCGTCCTGTTTGCGACGGTTCATGTTCATCCGCTGACCTCCGCAGCATAAACCGGACGATTCCTGGATAATTAGAAGTCATCCAGTTTTGCTGTTCGGCCCATTCCGCTGCCTCTGTTCCCAAGCTCGTAAGGCTTCCCCAGAGTATCGGTTCACAGTTTCACGACTGATGTTCTCGGCTGACAACTGGGCTGCGATCTTTGCTCGGATTTGACCTTTCCAGCCATGCGGAGTCCCCGGCTTCTCCACAGCGAGTATCTCCTCCGTCAGATCGTGAATACGATTTTGAAGATTTTCGTAGCCTGGAGGCTTTGGGCCAGGGCGATGCTTGAGAGATGGCGTCTTAGTGCAGGCTTCCAGCAGAAGAGTTTCTAATTGAAGGCCGTCAACGGCGATCCCAGATATTCGCCAATCTTTACCTTTAAGGGCGCTGTGATCCCAGTCTCCGACTCCAAGGAGCCATCTACCAGGATCAATAGCAGTACCATCACCTATGCCATGGCCCCACGCTTTCAGTTCGCCATCAGCGAGCCATTGCTGAAACTTAGCCTCGGCAATGCTGCGTCGCCGTTTCCGCTCCTGAGCCACACAACGCTGCCGCTTTTTCATTCGGCGGTTCTCTGGGCTATCACTTGGTGTGTCGACAGGGCCGCCGGCATAGAAGTCAACCGCCCATCGTGCAGGAAATCGCTCTCGCTTCGAGATGCCGCCACTTACACGCATGACCTCAGTCCATGCTTCATGCAGGGTTGGTGCCTTTGAAATCCGGAAACTTGAAGTCATCCTATCCAGCCTGACGAATCTCTATGAGGTTGGTCTCCTCTGAAATGGTCAACCATGGCCTTCACGGCGAGCATCTGCTTGCCATTCCTGCCGTTGTAGCCAAGACCGCTGTAACCCCCAGAACAGCAATTAAATCTGCCCTTTATGGCAGAAAGCCCCAAAGCAATATGCTAATTTTGTTGCTTGCTTGGGGCTAAGGCTGTTGAGGTATTTGGGCGTTTAAGCCCGTTTTCGCGAACCTCTCGCGTAAGTTACTGTCCACGTTAACAGTCAGGTTGCAAGCACCGAAGTGGAGTTCCAAGAAGCCTGTCGAGTTGGTTCTCGCTGCTGGTGTGCCTTAGCTTGAGGGGCACCAATAACCCACCAAATAGAAATGGCTGATTCATGGGACTGGGCTTAAGTAGAGCGGGTGAGAAAGAAGGCAAATACATGCGGCACATAGCTTGTACATAGCCGTTGCATAGGACGTTCTTTCTAACCAGAGTTACCCTCCTCCATGCGCCGTGTCTGAGGCGCTAGGGAGGTTCTCATGCGAATAACAAGTAGCATAGCGTTGGGCCTACTGGGTCTTGCCCTGACCGTATCTGCGAATATTGCGTCAGCTCAGACAGCCCCCAAGATCGTCATGGAGGAGTTCACTGTTCCGGCCAAGGATGATCCAAGCATTCAGCTCTATGTCCGGAACAAGAGCCCAGAAGGAACGAACCAGTTCAGCCCTGAACGGACAGTGGTTTATGTTCATGGGGCCACTTACCCATCCGAGACAGCATTTGATCTCCAGCTCGATGGCCTTTCGTGGATGGATCACATCGCAAGCCGAGGGTACGACGTGTACCTGCTGGACTTGGGCGGCTATGGGCGCTCAACCCGTCCCAAGGAGATGGGGCTGCCCGCCGAAGCCAATGAGCCTATTGTGAACACCGAAGTTGCTCGGCGCGATGTGGGCGCAGTGGTCGATCACATCCTCAAGCGTCGGGGCATCCAAAAGGTAAACCTTATCGGCTGGTCTTGGGGCACCAGTACCATGGCCAGCTATACCGCTGAGAACCCTGGTAAGGTGGCACGCTTGGTGTTGTATGCCCCCCAATGGATCCGTACCACGCCTTCTCCGATCCAACCGCAAGCAAAGCTAGGAGCTTATCGAACAGTGAAACGGGAGGCCGCCTTCGACCGCTGGGTCAACGGTGTGCCCGAGGATAAGAAGGCGAGCCTTATTCCTGCCGGTTGGTTTGATGCTTGGGCTGATGCGACCTTCGCCACTGATCCAGTCGGAGCAGCACAAAGCCCGCCAGTGCTTCGAGCGCCTAACGGGGTGATGGAAGACGGTGCGCTTTACTGGTCAGCGGGAAAGCCAGTGTACGATCCCGCAAAGATCACGGTGCCGACACTCCTTCTGGTAGGGGAGTGGGACCGCGATACCCCTCCCTACATGGCGCAGACGCTATTTCCGTTGCTCACGAACGCACCTGCAAAGCGGCTCGTCCTGATTGGGGAGGCCACGCACACCGTGATCATGGAGAAGAACCGGATGCAGCTTTTCAACGAGGTCCAACTCTTCCTCGATGAAGGTTTAGATGGGTCCAAGAGCTGATGCTGATTGGGGGCGGGGATACCCGACCTCAACTTTCTAGGCGATGGTAGTGACGTGCGTACAAACCACAGGTCCGCGATGTGTCAGGCTGAGCTTAGCACCATCTGATGTTCAGTCCGGTTTACTCTGGCACTTGAGCTTTGACCAAACCCTCGACAAATACATTCCCATGGGCAAACCGGCTCATGGTCTGGCGGACCACACTGACACGGTATGGAAAGCCAGCAATGCTGTTTCGCTTCTCCAAGTACATTTGTGCTTCCTCGACGAGCCCGAGGTGTCCGCAGCAACTGATCAGAGGGTTGTAGTGACTCACAAGATCAGGGAGCCCTTTGATGGATCTGCGGAAATATACAAGAGCTTCCGGAAATCTTCGGGCTGCAAGTAACGCTAGTCCGTGAAACACCGTATAGATTCCTGTAAAGGGATCGACCGGACTCATGCGGAGGGCGTGCTCTGTTTCGGATATTGCATCATCGAAATACCCGGCTCGGAGAAGGGCCACCCCGTACATAGTGCGGCCCAAAGCCCAGTTCGGGTGAGCATCAAGTGCAGTGCGAAACTGCTCCAAAGCCCTAGCATGATGACCTGATCCGCTGATGATGAGTCCGAAGGTCATCCGCGCCCAAGGTTCATCTGGATCAAGGGCCAAGGCGCGCTCGGCCAGTTCCTCCGCTTCCTTATAGAGGGCGTAAATAGAGGGCCAGTCCGGGGACCACTGGCTGAAGCCCTGCCACCACTTGGCCCAAGCAAGAATGGCATAGGCACGGGCGTAGGACGGCTCTTTGCGGATAGCGAGATCAAGAAGAGCTTGCGCTTCCTCATTGGCCTTCCGTTCAACCCTATGGATGAGAGTGATGGCTCGGACAACAAGGCCCCAGGTCGCCACGTTCTCGGGAGGTTGCTGGGATGACCGGAAGCCTTCCTCGGCATAGAGATGAGGTTCTATGGTGGCGACGACATTTTGTGTGATTTCATCCTGTACCGCGAAGACATCTTCGAGTTGACGGTCGTACTTCTCTGCCCAGATGTGCTTTCCAGTCTCGGCATCAATCAACTGTCCCGTGATGCGGATGCGCTTGCCAGATGCCCTGACACTTCCTTCGAGGACATAGCGGACGCCAAGCTCTTGTGATATCTGGCGAACATCAACGGCCTTGCCCTTGTAGGTGAAGGTCGAGTTGCGAGCGATGACGAACAGCCACTTCAGTCGCGAGAGACCGGTGATGATGTCCTCGGTCATGCCATCCGCGAAGAACTCCTGCTCGGGATCGCCACTCATGTTCGTAAAGGGCAGAACCGCGATGGAGGGCTTGTCGGGCAGGGGGAGGGGTTTGGTGCTTCTCGTTCCCGCTGAAATGGGCGAGGGTGCCTTTAGGGCATAGGCTCGAATGGGCTCCTCGATGTTCTTGACTGTCTGTTGTCCGAGATCGGTGAAGGTGAGAGGCAGGGCCTTTCGTACATGCACATAGGCAGCTTCCGAGAGGCAGATGCCTCCCGGATCAGCGATAGCCTCCAACCGCGCGGCTATATTCACACCGTCGCCGAGCAGATCGCTCCCACGCACCATTACATCGCCAACATGCACCCCGATCCGAAACTGAACACGCTGCTCATTGGGTACATTCTGAGTTGCTCCTGAGAGGGCGCTTTGAATGTCCACGGCACATTGAACGGCGTGAACGGCACTGGGGAACTCAGCCAGGACACTATCCCCAGCCGTGTTGGCGATCCGGCCACCGTGCTCGGCGATCAGCCGGTCCATGATCTCGCGATACGCCGTCAGGGTGCGCAATGTCCCGACTTCGTCCTGCTCCATCAGGCGCGAATAGCCCGCCACGTCAGCTGCGAAGATAGCTGCCAGCCGCCGCTCGACCTTGTGCTCCTGGCGATCCATTGGACCCTCGGTGCTGCTGCAAACCGGAGTTTGCGGCGGGTTGGGTGAGGTGTCCAGTGATCTTCCGGAACATGTGAGAGAGCTTATCTGCTAAGCTCTAACTGTTATGGTTAAAGATCTGCTCGGATACTTTCCCGACGAATGGTGTTTGAGGCATAATGCTTGCTTCTTACACCGGGAGGCGACAATGCGTAGGAATGCGCTGGTTGTTGCGTTCTGTTTGGTTGTGCTGCCTGCATCCGCTCAGGATAAAGCCGAGTTCCAGAAGGTGGC
>JAESGY010000472.1_pt1 | contig 15987 bp, 14 predicted proteins | sample 9269841 | NCBI WGS metagenome assembly JAESGY01 (sample SAMN17022865, study PRJNA683097) | algae metagenome | isolation source: Spirirestis rafaelensis WJT71-NPBG6 and co-occurring heterotrophs from... | place: USA: Pinto Wells, Joshua Tree National Park, Colorado Desert, CA | collected 2006-08-15
AGCGACCGCCTTCGGTTGAGGCGGTCGAGCACTGGTCCGTCTGGCGACGGCGGCATCAGCAGCGCGCTCGCGAATGTCACTGGCGCAAACGCACCCGACGCCGACGTAAAACCCGGCTGTAGTACTAAGGGGTTGCGAGGCTAAGCCGCATGAGAAGGATGACAAAGTGCAGAGATCTGCGTCCACTTCGTTGCCTCAAGCCGGCCACCACGTCGGTCCCGTTGTGCAGGGCTGGCTTCCGGGGTGCATAGCCGCTATCAACCGACTCTCGGCAGGCTGTAAAGGTCAGGACGGGCACTTAGCTTGCTGAGGCGTCGGCCCTTGCCAAGGCATTGTCGACCAAGGTGCGCACAGCCTCAAGGCCAGCCTGGGTATCAGCGCCAGCACGGGCAATCCGCAGCGGTGCATCGGGGTCACCATTCCGAATTGAGATCCTGACCAGCGTCACACAACCGGGGAAGAGGTCAGCCGCGCCGTTCCGGATTTCCGAGAAGAGATCAGCCACACGAGGGTCGAGTGGAGCAGCCTTGACCTTGATGCCCAGACGGGCGAGATGGAGGCGAGCGTTCCAGTGGATCTCTATGATGTCGGTCATCCAAGTCAACGGCCACGACATCCCATCGTTCCCCGAGTTACGCAGGGCCGAAGCTGGCGCAGGCCCAAAGTTCCCCACACGTAGCGGTCAGCGGACTATCTCCGGCCGTTTGAGATCACAGGAGCTTCAGAACCTGCCCTACCGATTTATCCTTAGTTACAGACGGTTTGTTCCAGAGTGTCAGCTACTGCTCCTGAGTTCAGGGATGAAAGACACGATGTTCTAGGGCAGGCATTCTGATCGAACAGTGATCCTGCTCTGCGTCCGGTGGGATCCCGCCTATGGCCTGAGCTTACGGATTTTTGAGGAGATGATGGCCGAGAGTCATCACTGTGGACCATGCCGCCGTCGCTCATTGGGTCGTCTGGTATTCACCTGAACCGCTGGAGCGGCTCAATCGCCTCAAACGTTCACAGACGCTCCACCCTGCCGCAGTAAATGATCGGTCGCCCACATGGCCGCCTGGGTGCGATTGGCCACGCCGATCTTGCGCAGGATGGCTTTGACGTGAACCTTAATGGTGGCCTCCGTGATCTCCAGGTCACGGGCAATGACCTTGTTGGGCGTACCATGCATCAGGCAACCCAGGATCTGGGCCTCTCGCACGGAGAGCTTGCACTCCCTCAGCCTAGAAAGCTTCGACTCGGCCACTGCGTCATTCTGGAGTGGCTGTTCAGAGCTCGGGACCATCCCACCCAATAGCGAGTGCATGATCGCCGAGGGCAGAACACTCTCCCCGAGCATGACGAGTTCAAGCGATTTGATCAAAATCCCAGGGGCACTTGTTCCTTCACAGAAGCCGTCCACTCCCGCCTCGTGTCCGATCCGCACAAAGCCGAGATCGACCTGATCTGTCAGAACAACGACCCGAGCCTCCGGAGACCGGTGTTTTGCTGCCCTGACCGCCTCAAGCATGCGGCTGGTGTCCTGGCCCGCTTCAATGACGAAGAGTGCAGGCACTGGCGTGACATCTTGGATCATCCAGGGGCCTGTGACAGTGCCTGCCTCAGCAAGCACGAACGGCGTTCCCCGCAGGATTTGCTGAAGCCCAGAGCGCAGAAGGGAGCTTTTGCAGATCAGAGACGTTGCGACCGCTGTCTCAAGACGGCTTGCCTGATTGTCGGCCTGAAGCGTCGGATTAGGCATTAGCTTGATCGTTTGCACCGTCATGTGGGTCACCGGCTTGGCTTTTGATGTGAAGAAAAAGGACACAGGCAACGAGAATCGCGTCTGTCGAAAGGCCGACACACATGGCCGTGAGATGGTAGGAGCCGTTACCGCAGGCAGACTAATATCATAAGCTTCGCACATAACCTATGTTAATATTTTGGTTCAGCTCGATATCTTTGAATGTTTTCGGGATCGCCGCCGATCTACATTGTTGAGAGTGCTGCGTCCTCATTCGAAGCTTAGCGTCAAAGCTGCAAAATCACAGGTGTGGAATGGACATGGCCGTGAACCGTCAAACTGGTCTACGTCGTGGATAGCTTTTCCGGCATTTTGGGGCCGGAACGAGACCTTCTCTCAAACCCACGGTAACGAAGTACGTCGCAAGAACCTGGCCTCATTAGCCGAGCGAGGGACCGCCGCACTAGCTGAATACCGCGTGGATTGTGGTGTCTCAACCATGATTCAGCGCTGATCAACTGATGGAGAAGGGTACTACTCCCCAAAGTGGCCTTCGCGAGAGAGCATCATCTACCGGATAGCTTCGTGAACGCCGGGTAATGCAATGGTCTCAAACGGGTACCTAATCATCGAGTGTGTCATTTTACTTCACGTCGAATGGTAAGCCCCCAAGCCTTATCCTAACGGTTGCCCCTCCGTTTTCTGTAATCGTGTCAATAGGAATAGCTCTTGTGCCAGCCCCAAGGCGATCCGGACAACCTGCTACTGTGCACCGGGCCCCGTGCCCCTCTTCAAAGTACCGGGCGGTGGCTGCCTCATTGCCAAGTCCATAAATGGACCCTGCTGTACACATGATCAAGACGAGACCCAGGAGGATCAGAGAAGCATAGTGATCCGCTTCTAAATTTTCTAATCGCTTGGATTGCGCCCATGGCTTGCCAACTCCCTCCGATCCCACTGAATAATTCGTACCTAGAGACAATGATATACTTAGGTCAAACAAGAGTGTATACTTCGATAAAGTAGGAGGACATCATGGTTCAGAGAATCAGGTCCTACATTTCTTACGAAAACGAAGCGCTGTTTGTTGCGGCTTTGGCCTTCCTGTTCTGCGGGGCCGTGATCTTGGGGGTTATGTAATGCTTCCCCAAGCGTTGATTTCACTCCTCCTGATGGCTGGCATCCTCGCTGTTTACACGTTGACGATCCGCTACCACTGGTGAGATGACCCGGATCTGGGGCTGGTCCTTGCAATTTCGCCGGGGTCGCCTGCCTGTTAGGAATGCCACTCAGTATCGGCCGATTATTCTGTAGAGCGGAGAAGCTTTACCGACGCGACTTGGGCCTTGGTAGGCCCATGAAGGGCGGCACCCGAGGATGAACAAGCGCGCCTCAGTCATACAACGCCGCCTCGCAGCAATCTTCTACGCTGACGTGGCAGGCTATGTGCGCCTGATGAATGCGGATGAGACCGGAACTCTGGCCCTGCTCGACTCGCGCCGCGAGATCATGGATCGGCAAATCACCCAGCACGGCGGTCGAACGGCCAACACCGCAGGCGACAGTATTCTGGCAGAGTTCCCAAGCGTCGTCGATGCGGTCCGGTGTGCAGTTGACATTCAGGAAAGGATTGCTGCCGCAAACGAGGAAACCCCAGAGGAGCGCCAGGTGACCTTCCGGATCGGCATCCATGTTGGAGAAGTCATGGTTCGGGACGGCGACATGTTTGGCGATGGAGTGAACATTGCCGCCCGCATGGAGAAGCTGGCACAGCCGGGCTTGGTCTGCCTCTCAGGAGCGGCCTATGACTACGTGTCCAGGGTACTGCCACTGGCCTTTGACGACATCGGGACGCAACTCGTGAAAAACCTCGATGTGCCTGTGCGAGCCTATCTGGCCCATCCGTCTGATCATCCGCGGTCCCGAGCGCTGCCCCCGGTTCATCGCCGCAGTGAGTTCAATCTGGGACGACGCTTCCATACCATTCTGAATCGCGCGCTGGTGGACGTGACCAAGCCAGAGGGCCTGACACTGGTCGAACCCGCGGTCTTGGCTTCTCTTCACGATGCGCCGAACATCGACGAGCGGCGACTGGCCGAGCGGATCGGCATTGACCTCGCGAGTGCCCAGCGGATGGTCAAGCACCTTGAGCTTCTCGGGTTCGTCAGCCGGACACCGGGGAAACACGGACGCGACCTGCGCCTTCTCTGCCTCTCACCCCAAGGGCTCGCACTCTATGCACGGTTATACCCGGCGATCCTTGCGGTGCGCAATCGCGTAATGGCTGCCCTGTCGGAACGGGAGCGGGAGACCCTGCAAGACCTCTTAGCGCGCGTGATCAACGCCAATGAACTCAAGAGCGATCATCGTTCCGACTGATCCTGGCGAGACCAAGCGGCTACAGCAGGGGCGCATCGTTCTGAGCGCTATGACTGATTGCTCCAGTGTGCTGTGATAGTTGTGCTGTGATAGTGCAAACCTTCAGGGAGGGATCCCATGGCCTATGTCATGTTTCAGTATGACCGCCCGACCGAGTCTCATCGCTGGAACGACTACAACCAGCATGTCAGAGATTGGATCGCGCAGCTTCTGCAAATCCCGGGTGCGGTGTCCTTTATGGCCTATCGTACGACTGATGGAGCCAGCCCGAACACAATCACCATGCTGGAGTTCCGTACTGTAGAGGATGCCCGCAAGGCGCAAGGATCCGAGCAGATGCAGAGAATTTTCGATGGGCTCCGGTCAGTCGGCGTGGCCGCCAAGGTTCTGCTGATTGAGCGCTCGCCATTCACGCCTGAGCCATTTCAAGCGTGACAGCGGGACGTCGGCGCGTCGTGTTGCGTGTTAACGTGGGCTTCGGATCATTAGCGGTCAGGAGGTCGGCCCGGTGAGGGAATTTCGCCATCGCCATACCCGCGCCGGCCGTCGAGCTTGATCTTCGGAGCCGGTTCAGGGCGATCTTCGAGCATCCTCACGGGGCTTTGTCACGAGAACCTAAGTTATGCCGTAATGTGTGCCGGGTCGCACATTCCCAATGACCTGCCGCCTCTGCCCGGAACAGGCGGAGAGTTCGGCGGGAGATCAGATGGCGTGAAATTTGAAGGTGTTGTAAACCGCAGAGTGGACGGAGAGGAGCCGCTGGGCTGACCCAGGGGGTTTTGAAGCCCTGCATCTTCCGTTCTCGTCGTCGCACTATCTGATGCGAGTTCTCGGCGCGGTTATTCCTGTGCAGCCCCTGCTCATGCCGAGATGAAAGTCTGAGTTCCCGCTTGGCTGCTCCATAGGAGAGCAGTTAGCCGGTCACGAGCGCGCTCGGAGCAAAGCCCTGCTTCTTGAGCAGTTTGCCCATGAGCTTCAGGGCTTCGGCTTTGTCCCGCTTAGGTTGGACGAAGACATCCAGGATCTCGCGCTCATGATCGACAGCCCGCCACAGGTCCATGCGCCTGCCCTGAATGGAGACCTCGATCCCATCCAGATGCCACTGCTCGCTGGGTCGCCGCCGACGCAAGTTTCCGGCAAAGGCAGGCCGGAATTTTAAGACCCATCGTCTGACTGTTTCGCATGAGACCTCAAGGTCTCACTCGGCTAGGAGTTCCTCGACGTCCCGGTAGCTAAGCGTGAACCAGAGGTAACGCCAGACCGCATGGCGGATGATGTCGGGCGGGAATTGATGTCCTGCATAGGAGTGGGGCTGCATGCCCCTACTCTACCCCGCCTCAGCGGAACTCATCAGCTTATTCGTGACAAGGCCACCCGGAGGTATATGCTCAAGCCGGAGCACGGAGGCAGTGATGCCCATATTCCTGGACCGACATGACCTTAGAGGAATGACCGCCGCTGACATTGCCGAGGCCCACCGCAAGGACCTGGAGGTGCAGGAAGGATATGGAGTCCACTTTCTAACGTACTGGTTTGATGAGGCACGAGGGACTGGATTTTGTCTTATTGACGCTCCTGATATCCAGACGGCTATGCGGGTACATGACGAGGCCCATGGCGATATAGCCAAAGATGTCATTGAGGTCGATCTTTCAGCCGTTGAGGCTTTCCTGGGCCGGGTCTCCGATCCCGCACCGAAAGATGGCCTATCCCACACTGCGATTGACCCGGCTCTGCGTACAATCATGTTCACAGATATCGTCGATTCCACGGCAATGACCGCAAGGCTTGGCGATCTTAGAAGCGTTGAGATGGTGCGAGCCCACGATGCTCTGGTTCGCCGCGCTCTCAAGGATAAAGGGGGGCGCGAAGTTAAGCACACAGGCGACGGGATCATGGCGTCCTTTGACGAGGTGGCGGCGGCAGTAGACTGCACCCGCGCCATCCAACAGGCATTTGATGCCTTCAATCTCGCGAGCAAGGAAAAGCTGCGGGTTCGGATCGGCCTAGATGCCGGCGAGCCGATCACGGATAGCAATGATCTATTTGGGTCTACGGTTCAGATGGCCTCTCGCCTCTGCCAGGTTGCCGAACCTGATACCATCGTTGTGTCAGATACCGTTCGTCACCTAGTGCTGGGCCGGTTTGACCTTGTGGAACTCGGATGTCGCACACTCAAGGGCTTCCCACATCCCGTCGAAGTCTTCGCAGTCAACTGGCGGTAAAACTCTTAACGATGGTTGGGAAGAACCCTGTTGGCTTTGTCACATTGGGGTCAGAACAAGACCTGCTTCCAAACATACGCTAACCTAGGCCTTGTGGACGGATTTGGTCGAGTATTGGGTGAGTGGATTCCCAAATCAGTGTGGCGATGATTCATAGCGGGTCGGCTTCAGGAGGCGCGACCATGCTGACCGGAATGACGGAGGACGACTGGGCGACGGTGCTGCGGGTGTTTACCGCCTCTTGCTCCCGGCGCGGCGCCAAGGGCCGCAACGACCGCCGCTTTCTGGAGGCTCTGCACTACTTCACCGTCCACAACATCACCTGGCGGGCCCTGCCTGAGTGCTTCGGCAACTGGAACTCGGTCTGGAAGCGGTTCTGGCGCTTGATCCGGGCGGGCGTGTTCGAGGCCTTCTTTGAGGCCCTGGCGGCGCTGAGCGAGACCGCTCAGATGGTGCAGATGTACGACTCCACCATCGTGCGGGCGCATGTCTCGGCGGCTGGGGCAAAAGGGGGCAGAGCCAACAGGCGCTCGGCCGCTCCCGGGGTGGCTTCTCGACCAAGATCCACCTCAAGACCGACTGGGCTGGCGATCCGCTGGGCTTTTGCCTGACCGGTGGGGAGGCCAGCGACAGCCCGCACTTTGAGACGCTACTCGATCTTAGTCCCGACATCACGCCGCGGGCGGCTGTGGGTGACAAGGGCTATGACGCCAAGGCTAACCGACAGCCTGCCCGGTCCCGCGGCATCTGCCCCGCCATTCCGTACCGCACAACAACCAAAGACAAGCCGAAGTTCTTTCCCAAGGCGCTCTACCGCGGGCGGGCTCGCATCGAGCAAACCATGGGGAAGCTCGAGCGCTTCAAGCGCGTTGCTTTACGCTGCGAGAAGACGGACGAGAACTACGGTTCCTTCGTCGCACTTGCTCTGAGTTTCATCCTCATCAAATCCGTCCACACGACCTAGGGCTCTCACTCGAATGTCAGCACCTGCTCTACGCATGGCCATCACGCCCGTGACGCTCACCTCAAGCCATGTGTCTGCCTCGTGCCGGAACTAGACTCCTTCCCCCGCTCCAAAGGAGGAAAAACATGACGTCAGTTCCGACACCCAAGTTGAGTAGCAAGCCAATCGGCATCCTTGCAGCCCTTTCCACCGTTCTGCTGACCTCATCGGCCTTGGCTGACATGTCGACCGCGGTACGGCAGGGCAGCCATGAGGTGAGTGGCCTGCAACAGCCTGCTGAACTCATCATCGATCAGTGGGGCATTCCGCACATTTACGCGGGCAGCACCCGTGATGCCATCTTCCTCCAGGGCTACAACGCAGCCCGCGACCGGCTCTGGCAGATCGACCTCTGGCGCAAGCGGGGGCTCGGCCTGCTCGCGAGAGATTTCGGCCCCACCTACGTCGCACAGGACAGGGCCACCCGCATGTTCCTCTACCGGGGAGACATGGACAAGGAATGGGCTGCCTACGGTCCCGACGCGAAGAACTATACCGAGGCGTTCGTGGCCGGGGTCAACGCATTCGTCGAAGAGGTGCGCAGTGGTCGCAGACCCATGCCGGTCGAGTTCAGGGTCGCCGGTACAATGCCCGACCGCTGGAGCCCTGAGGACGTGGTGCGGATCCGCAGCCACGGCCTCACCCGCAATGTTGAGTCGGAAGTCACGCGGGCACGGGTCACTTGTGCGGCTGGACCCGATACGGACCGTTTCCGCCGTCTGCTTGAACCGCAGTGGACAACCAAGGTCCCCGAGGGGCTCGATCCCTGCTCCATCCCACGGGAGGTGCTGAACGACTATAACTTGGCCACCCGCGAAGTCACCTTCGCCCGTCCCGGCCAGCAGCGCACCTCGCTCGATAAGGTGACCGATGTCGGGTCGAACAACTGGACCATTGCGCCAAGCCGCACAGCCACCGGTCGGGCAATCCTGGCCAATGATCCGCATCGTGCGCACGGCGTACCGTCCCTGCGCTACATCGTGCATCTCAACGCCCCCGGTCTCTCGGTGATCGGGGCCGGCGAGCCCGCGCTGCCAGGGATCTCCATCGGCCACAACGGCCAGATCGCCTTTGGCCTTACGATCTTCGCCATCGATCAGGAGGACCTCTTCGTCTACGAAACCAACCCGCAGAACCCGAACCAGTATCGTTACCGGGACGGCTGGGAGGACATGCGGATCGTTCGAGAGACCATCGAGGTGAAAGGGGAAAGGCCGCGTGAAGTCGACCTGCGTTTCACCCGACACGGGCCAATCCTCAACGCCGAACCTGCACAGCGGCGGGCCTTTGCCATGCGGACGGTGTGGTTCGAGCCGGGAACATCAGCCTACTTCAACTCCGCCGAGTACATGACCGCAAAGGATTGGAACGGCTTCAAGAAGGCCATGGCCAACTGGGGCGCGCCGTCCGAAAACCAAGTCTACGCCGACACTTCCGGTAACATCGGATGGATCGTCGGGGGGCGCTCGCCCCTGCGGCCGAACTGGGACGGCCTCATGCCCGTTCCTGGCGACGGCCGCTATGAATGGTCAGGCTTCCTGAGGGGCGAGGAGTTGCCCCAGGTCTTCAATCCGGAGTCGGGGTGGTTTGCCACCGCCAATGAGATGAACATCCCTGCCGGATATCCGGTAGCTGAGCGCAAGGTCGGCTTCGAGTGGTCAGACCCGTCGCGGATCACCCGCATCAAGGAGGTGCTGTCTTCCAAGGAAAAGATGTCGCTGGCAGACTCGATGGACCTTCAGACTGACGACTATTCGGTCAACGGCCGGCGGCTGACCAGCTTACTTCAGCCGTTGAATACCAATGACGCTGCAGTGGGCGAGGGCCTGAAACTACTCAAGGAGTGGAACCATCGCACATCGGCTGACAGCGCTGGCGCCGCCTTGTCCGAGGTATGGATGACGAAGCATTTGGGGCGGGCGCTCGTGGCAAGAGCCATTCCCGAGCCTTCGAGGGCAGCCCTCGGCACACCGGACATCAACGCTGTCATTACCTACCTGGAGAACCCAGACAGCGCACTGGGTCCTGATCCGAAGACTGCCCGCGACGCCATTCTGCTCGAGAGCCTGAAGGCAGCCGTGGACGAGGTGCGTCAGCTCCTCGGCCCGGACATTGCAAACTGGGCCTGGGGCAAGCTCCACCATGCGCAGTTCGAGCACGCGCTCTCGCCCCTCGCGGACGATGCGACCAAGGCGCAGATGACGGTTGGCCGGCTTGCCAAGGGCGGGTCCGCCTTCAGCCCGTTCGCGGCATCGTACCGCCAGTCGGACTTCCGGGTGACGTCCGGTGCCTCGTTCCGCATGGTGCTGGATGTCGGGAACTGGGACCAGAGCGTGACCGTCAACACGCCCGGCCAGTCGGGCGATCCCTTCAGCCCCCATTACCGTGACCTCGCCCCCATATGGGCGGCCGGAGAATACGTCCCGCTCGTCTATTCGCGCGAGGCGGTTGAACGCACGGCTCGCGAGGCGATCAGGCTGACCCCGGCGCGATAGACCAGAAGCCTGGCTGCCCTGCGCAGGGCAGCCAGGCTCACCCTGTCCCTTCTAGTGTGAACTCTTCGATGCGGCGAGCCGCTCGAATTACTCTACTACTCCACTCCTTGCTCTCGCGCCGGAAAGTCTCGTCCGGGTCACGAGCAGAGATCGATGCAATGAATGGGACGTCCGGCTTACCTTGGCAAGCCGACGAACGCCTTTGAGAAATGCTCGGTCTGGGTTTTGTCGGCAGAACTGCCGAGGTTCAATGCGGGGGCTTCGCTTCAGGAGCACTGCAATGCAAGACAGGATTGCCGACCATCCCTGCCGAACCACCAGACCATGGAACCGCGGCAAGCTGATTGGACCCAAGCCGCCTCTCAAAGCCAAGGAGATCTGGTCCATTCGGGTCAGGCTCCAAGTGGCGCATCGCATCCGGGATTTGGCTTTGTTCAACTTAGCCCTCGACAGCAAACTACGGGCCTGTGACCTCGTAGCGCTCCGCGTCGATGACGTGGCCCTCAATGGACGGGTGCGATCTCGAGCTACGGTCATGCAGCGGAAGACCGGTCGGCCCGTTCAGTTTGAGATCACGGAGCAGACCCGCGAGGCTGTGGGAAGCTGGCTGGAGAAGAAGGACGTGCATAAGGGCGAGCCGCTGTTTCCGAGCCGGATCAATCGAGGGAGGCCCATGACGACGCGCCAGTACGCCCGCCTGCTGGCATCCTGGCTGCGCGCGATTGGCCTCGATCCCCTTGCCTACGGCGCCCACTCACTCCGGCGTACCAAAGCCTCAATGATCTACCGAAGGACAGGCAATCTCCGGGCTGTCCAGCTTCTGCTCGGCCACACCAAGATTGAGAGTACTGTTAGGTATCTCGGCATCGACGTAGACGATGCTCTTCTGATTGCAGAACAGGTTGAGATCTAAACGTAGGGGCGGCTCCTCGGCGAGCCGCCTCTGACCTCGCCGAAGATCCGGATGCAACGTCCGGACTTGAGGCTTAAGCAGCCACGAGACAAACGACCGGCACGTGCCAATCGGAGACCTTCCGGGTTCAGGTGTCAAACCCGAACCCGGAGCAGCGATCCCTGTTCACGACCCCTAATGGTCCGATGCCATCTTCAGACCGATCAGCCCGAACAGGATAGACACGGCGCTTCCAACCCGCAGGGCCCTTTACGAGGCGGCCGGTGATATGATTGGGTTCATGCTGTGGATCTGGTTGTCCGTCACAGTCGGGCTGATCGGGGCCGAATTCGACGCGAGCGGCACGGACATAGGGAAGGAGCTTGATTTCACCAGCTGAGAACCGGCGTCTCGCCCTTTCCATACGGCCGCGGAACCGCGCGGAAGGTCGGATCGTCACTGCAGCTTCGATCAGCGCTGTTCCTCAGAAAGCCGTCCGGCCTACGATCCACCCGATCGAGAGGACGATGGCGATCCAAAGCGCCGCCAGTCCGATTCCCCGCCAGCGGAGGCTGCGCCGTTCCCAAACAGGCGACATGTCCCACTCGTCAGGGCGTGTGCTCCCTAGGAGGAGCCTGAACTTCACATGCGCGTCCCAGGCGATGCCGAGCGCGACGAGCGAGGCCCACGCAAGGATGGTCGCGACAGTCCATGCGAGTTGTCCGCAATCCCCAACCGCCACGCCTTTTCTCCAGATGTAAAGGAGCCGGGAGACCAGTTTCGGGGTTAACGCGAAAAGGCCGCAAGCGTCGCGTTTACACGGCAGGAACCCGTCGAACTGAAATTCCGCTGGATCCCAACGGTGCTCCCATGAACGAACATGGCGAAGACTGGCGCTCGAAACTCGAAGAGGAGTCCGGCCCCGGCGTGCTGCCGGACGATATCGCCCATGCCCGGGAGCCCGGCCGGGGACGCGAGGCCAACACCCCCGGAGAGATTCCGGCGCGCGGCTGGAAGGACATCCTTTGGCGCGTGCTCTGGCAGATCTCGGACGACCGCATCCTGTCCACCTCGGGCGGGGTCGCGTTCTTCGCCCTGCTTGCGGTCTTTCCGGCGATTGCCACCATTGTGTCGCTGTACGGGCTCTTTGCCGATGCCGGTACCATCAGGGGCCACCTGTCGCTTCTCGCCGGCATTTTGCCGGGTGGGGTGCTGGAACTCATCGGCGGGCAGATCTCCCTGATCGTCACCCAGGGCAACGATACGCTCGGAGTGGCCTTCATCATCGGCTTCCTGGTGGCGCTCTGGAGTGCGAATTCGGGGGTGGCAGCCCTCTTCGACGCCCTGAACGTAGTCTACGGCGAGAAGGAGAAGCGCAGCCTCCTGCGCTTCTACGCCACGACCTTCCTGATCACGCTGGGCATGATCGGCTTCACCATCCTGGCCATCAGTGCGGTGGTGGTCGCGCCTGTCGTGCTCACCTTCATAGGTTTCGTAACCCCGGCCGAACGGCTCCTGGCCATCCTGCGTTGGCCCATCCTTCTCGTGGTGGTGGCCGTATGGCTAGCCGTCATCTACCGCTACGGCCCAAGCCGCCGCGACTCGAAGTGGCGCTGGGTGACCTGGGGCAGCGTCGCGGCAGCCGTGCTCTGGCTTGCGTCTTCGATGCTGTTCTCCTGGTACGTGGCCAACTTCGACAGCTACAACAAGACCTACGGTTCGCTGGGTGCGGGCGTCGGTTTCATGGTGTGGATCTGGCTTTCGGTCGTGATCGTCCTGCTAGGAGCCGAGCTCAATTCCGAGATGGAGCACCAGACGGCTCGGGACAGCACGGAAGGGGCACCGAAGCCGCTGGGAGCCCGCGGGGCCAACATGGCGGATCATGTCGGTGCGTCGCAGACCTGACCCGGGCAGCAACATCGTCGCCAGAGATGCCTCCAAAGCCGTTAACTTTGACCTTCGGCCCTACAGCAGGGGCGAGAGCAGCCGTGCGGTGGAGTCGCGCAACCGCTTGAGGACTGGGCTGCGTCGGTATTCGGCCGGCTCAAACGGGTAGCAGTCCTTGAGATCCTGTTCGAACGCCTCCTCCAGCTCCTGCGCCAGCCGCGCGTCGTAGATCACCGCATTGAGCTCGTAGTTGATGCTGAAGCTGCGGATATCGAGATTGGCAGAACCGATGGAGCAGACCTCGCCGTCAATGCTGAGCGTCTTGGCATGCAGGTAGCCCTTGCCATACATGTGCACCCGTGCCCCGGCGGCCGCGATTTCGGCCAGATAGGTGTTCGCGGCCCAGTAAGGCGTCTGGTTCAGTCCCTCGCCGCGGTCGCTCACCATAACCTCGACCGCGATGCCGGCTAATGCCGCTGCTTTGAGCGCCTCAGCGATAGTCGCATCGAGGATGAAAAAGGGAGATTGCAGCCGCACGCGCTGCTGGGCCGACATGATCATGGCGAAGTAAAGCTGGCGGATGGCACGCCATTCGGAGTCCGGGCCTGAGGTCAGGATCTGAACTGGCACACGGTCATCGCCCGTATCCGTTTCTTCGGCCCCCGCGTGAGGTGCGCTATTCCCGAGCGACGGAAAGCGATCCGCCGCAAACAGGTCCTCGCCCGTGGCGTTGTACCAGTCGATGAGAAACACTGTCTGCAACACCGCCGCCCCCTCTCCTTTGAGGCGCACCTGCGTGTCCCGCCAGCGGTCGAAGGTGAGCCCACCGTCGATATGCTCCTGGCCGATGTTCATGCCGCCCGTGTAGCCGACCTGCCCGTCAATGACGGCGATCTTGCGGTGGTTGCGGTAGGAGATCGTGTGGAGCCAGTAGAGAGCGGACACCGGCGCCACCTGCACGCCTCCTTCGTTGAGCCCGCGCCTGTAGCGGCGGGTGAGGCGGAACAACGAGCCGAACGGATCGTAGAGCAAGCGCACCTCAACCCCGTTGGCAGCTCTCTCGATCAGGATCGCCTTGAGCTCGCGTGTGAAGGCATCGTCAGCCCAGGTGTAGAACTGGAGATAGATCGTCCGCTGTGCCTGCCTCAGGTCCTCCATAAGATTAGGGTAGAACGTGGACGCGTTCTGCTTAAGGGCAACCCAGTTGTGCGTAGTCAGGGCGGAATGGGAGTTGTGCCGTACCAGCGACATAAGCCGCCTCCGGACAAGGCTTTGCGTCTCTAGCTTGGCGATCTCCTCATCCTGCCGAGCGAGGAGTTGCTTCAACAATGGTGCGGCGGACCCCTCCAGGTTCTGGCGCGCGAGCTTGCGCTGGCGGCTGAACGCCTTCCTGTCCCGTCCGAACAGGGCATAGATGACAAGCCCGATGCCGGGCAGGACCAGGAACAAGAGCATCCAGGCGAAGGTAGCCTGGGGGCGGCGGTTCTCCAGAACGATGAAGATGCCGGTGAGCAGCGCGTAGCCTGCGAAGAACCAGCCGAGGGCTGCGGTCCAGGTCATACGATCAGTTTCCTTCGCATAATGGGCATGCCTCAAGATCGTCTTGCAATCCCGCGATGTAGAAACGTGACGCACTCCAAGCAACGGATGCAAGGTGTTCTTGCGGCCTCTGCCAGTCTTTGATGGGGAGCACGACGTTTTTCTCTTTACTACTCGGAAGATTGATTTTGAGCATTGGAGCCTTCCCGCTGAGTAGCATATCTGCCGTAGCATCCTACTGAAGCATCCAACTTCGTCATGTACGAAGTGCGTTCGTCACCGACCCCAGAGACATCCTGTCTCCTGCACCAGGCGCCTTGCTCGTGCGTTAGCAAGATGAACCCGCATTTCGGGAGGAGCTCGTGATTGGCCGAGCATACTACTCAGCCTCTACGACGAGCGCACGATGGAACTGAGGAGCCCCCCTCCTGACCCCGTCCGTTTGCCTCCGCACCGGACTGTGCGGAGACATGGACCGCGGAGGCCAACCCCGATCCGGATCTCCATCACCACGTGGCGGCTCATCTTGTTCGGCCTAGCCGCCGTGCTGGTGCTGATCCTATGGGCTGTGCCCGTCGTACCTGCCGTGGCTCTCGCCGGCTTCGCGGTGGCCCTGGTGCTGTCGTTTCCGGTCTACCTGTTCGCCCAGTATGTTCCCCGCGGCCTGGCCATTCTGCTCTCGTTCCTGATCCTGCTCGCCGTGCTGCTCCTGCTGGCCTACATCCTCCTGCCCCTGATCGTATCCCAAGCGGGCGCCCTTGTGGCCGCCTTGCCCAACCTAGTCCAGAACCTGGAGCAGTACCTGGTGCGGGCGCTCAGGGCGCTGGATGCCCGTGATCTGCTGCCCGACACACCCGAAGCGGTGGCGGGGCGCCTGATCACGGACATCAGGGACAGCCTGGGTGTGATCGCCAACAACGTGCTCGGTCGCACGGTCGGGATCATCTTCGGGACGTTCAGTTGGGCCCTGACCCTGTTTGCGGTGGTCTTCATCGCCGCGTCGCTGCTGGCCAACGTGCGCTCGTTCAAGGCGGCTTACCTGACCAGCGTGTCGGGCCACTACCGTCACGATGCCTTGGAGTTCTGGGATGCGCTCGGCCATGCCCTCTCGCGCTACCTTGGCGGACTCGCAGTGGTGCTGGCCATCCAGGGCGGGCTCTCCGCCGTGGCGCTGTTCCTGATCGGAGTGCCCTACCCGCTAGCGCTTGGCGCCTGGGTGTCGATCACAGCAGTCATTCCCTACCTTGGCGCCTGGATAGGGGCCATTCCGGCGCTGCTGGTGGCGTTCTCCATCTCGCCCACCGCGGCAGTGCTGACGGGCATTCTCTTCCTGGCCATCCAGCAGTTGGAAGGCAACGTGCTCACGCCACGCATCCAGGCGCAGACCATTAAGGTGCCGTCGGTTCTTGTCTTCCTGGGTGTTCTTGCGGGTGGATCCCTGGCGGGGATCACCGGCGTGCTTCTCGCCGTGCCGACGCTGGCCACGCTCCGCGTGATCTTCGACTTCTTCCGGGTGAGGCTACGAACGGAATAGGATGGCAGCCGATCTAACAATGCAGACGCAGCACGTCATGTGGTCCGGAAGCGGTTCTCACACCTCGATGAATTGTCCATCAAGGATCTGAGCGCTGCAAACGACCTAAGCCGTTTATCCCGCTCTGCGAGAATGTCCCCTAATGGAATGGACCGGCCGTGCTTACCGGCGCACCCTTCATCAGGGGCGCCCCAGCACGAGGATCTGAGCCATGCCCAAAGCTCCGCTTCCGCCCATTGCCACCCTTGGGATCGACATGGCCAAGAACAGCTTCCACCTGATCGGCCTGGACACCCGTGGGGCCATTGTC